>ENA-OQIO01000963-OQIO01000963.1-human-gut-metagenome-genome-assembly--contig:-NODE-963-length-14771-cov-8.924747_pt1 | contig 14771 bp, 14 predicted proteins | sample MGYA00242573_ERZ504737 | MGnify/ENA primary metagenome ERZ504737 (study PRJEB26092, sample SAMD00036203) | human gut metagenome | host: Homo sapiens | study: EMG produced TPA metagenomics assembly of...
TTATTTTTGAGATTTCATTTTTCAAGTACATAGGCACTTCGTTCAACAATAATCCATTTTGTGAAGCAATTAAATCAATGATATTTTCTCTTACACTTAACGATTCATCAATTAAACGATTATAGTATGGAATACCACCAAACACACTATATAATGCTACTTTGTCTTCATTTGAAAAAGATGGATAAAATAGACTTGAATCATAATAATCCATTGGTTTTATATCTAAAATCCTTGTGAATCGACCATATAAAGGATTTTCTCGTTCAATCAAAGACTTCATTGTATCTACATAAGAACCACATAATATTAGTTTCAAATGTGAAGTATGTAAATGTTTATCAATCACAGTTTGAAGAATACTGTCTAACCCTTTCATGCAACTGCGTAAATATGGATATTCATCTAACACAAAAACCATTGTTTTGTCTTTCGTATACGAAAACAGAAATTCAAACACTTCTTCCATAGATTGAAAGCCTAGGCGTGGCAAATTCAACATATCTGAAATCAATGAAGAAAGACTATCGACATTGGATAATTCCGTCGTTTGTTTAGATTCATAATAAATATACTCCCCATCAAAATCTTCGATTGCTTTCTTTATTAATTCCGTTTTCCCTATTCTTCTACGTCCATATATCAATACAGATTCTTGCCGATTTGATGAAAATACGCGATTTAAAATCTTAAGCTCATTCTCTCTACCTACAAACATAAGCCCTCCATTTTTAGTCATTTATTTTTTACTAATATTTATCTGACTAAAAAATAGCACTAAAAAAATAGAAAGTCAAATGACTTTCTACTTCATAATACTTTCAAATTCATCAATTAAAGAATCAAACAATTCAATCGCATCTTCCACTGGTTTTGGACTTGCCATATCAACACCAGCCATGCGCAATAATTCGACTGGAGACTTTGTACATCCTCCTTTTAAGAAAGATAAGTATGCTTCAATATCAGCTTGTGTTCCATGAAGCAATTTTTGTGATAGAGCCATAGCTGCACTAAATCCTGTCGCATATTGATATACATAAAAATTCATATAGAAATGTGGAATACGAGCCCATTCCATACTGATTTCATCATCTACAATCACATCTTCACCATAATAGAATTTATTTAAATCCGCATAGATCTGATTCAATGCATCACTTGTCAAAACTTCGTTGTTTGCGGTTTTTTCATTGATGATCTTTTCAAATTCCGCAAACATACACTGTCTAAACAATGTAGTTCTAAATTGTTCCATAAAGTAATTAATCAAATAAGCCTGGAATTTAGGATCTGAGTTTTGTTTGCGCAAATAATCCATCAATAAAGCTTCATTACAAGTACTGGCAACTTCAGCCACAAATATTTTATAATGACGATCTAATGGAGCCTGATATTTTGTAGACATATAGGAATGCATCGCATGACCCATTTCATGAGCTAAAGTAAATTCTGTATCTAAAGAATCCGCAAAGTTCATCAATACAAATGGGTGTACTCTTTGTCCACTAGAATATGCGCCTGAACGCTTTCCTTCATTTTCATATACATCGATCCAACGCGAATTTAATCCTCTTTCATACACCTTGGCATATTCTGTTCCATACAATTGAACAGAATGTAAAACATCTTCTTTGGCCTGTTCAAAAGATACAGGAACGTTACATTCATTGACCATAGGTACATATAAATCGTACATGTGAAGTTTATCTTTTTTCATAACTTCTTTACGAACTCGCATATATTTATGTAAAACATGGATATTTTTATGTACCGTTTCAATCAATTGTTCATACACTCTTGGTGAAACATTATTCGCATCGACTGCACATTCTAAACTCGATGCATATTTACGTGCTGTACTATTAAATTTCAACTGATTTGTCTGTCCATTTAAACAAGCAGCTAAAGTATGGATCATAGAACCATAACCTGCATAAAAATTACAATATGCACTCTCTCTTAACACTTCATCTTCCTGCTCTAACATATGGATAAATGTACCTGTAGTTAAAGTGTGCTTATTTCCTTTTGAATCAATCGCATCTTCAAATTTTAAATCCGCATTGTTCAACATTCCAAAAATCGAATAAGGCGTGTCTTGCATCAATGAACTGGATGCCATTAACTTTTCTTCTGTTTGAGACAATACGTGTTCTTTTAAACGACATACTTCTTCTAGATATACACGATATCTTTCTAAGATGGGTTCAGATGCATAAAAAGATTCTAAGTTTTCAATCTGCATGATTTGTACATCACTAAAAGACAGCTTAGTAAAAATATCAACCGCTAACGCATTGGCTTTTCCTTTTAATTCTTGATGATGGGCATCTGCCGTATCTTGATCGGACAACAAAGAAGAATAGCCTAAACAATCATCTAATAGACATGTTAATTTTTCATATCCCTTTAAAAATGATAATAAGTTGGATGCATCATCCAATTTTCCATCGTATACACAAAGCTCATTTTCCAATTCTTTACAAGTATCTAAACAAGCTAGAAATGCTGCTTCATCTTTAAATATATCTTCTGTTTTCCAAGTATTTTCTACCTTTTGTTCATTACGCTTCACAATAAACAACCTCCATTAATACGTCTATTGTAGCACATATTTTCCCTTTTCAAGTCTTACGATTCTTTTATCCTCACAAAGTTTCTTTAACACTCTTTGTAGCTGTCTTCGACTACAATGCAGATTACGACAAGCCACACTGACATTGTCTAGCGTAGGATGTAACTCCATATAGTTCATGACCTTCTCTTCAACACTTTGATTCATAATTTCATTTGTGGATTTATTATGCAGTTTATCAACCAACGAATTCAACAAAAAATGAAGAAATTTCAGATCCTGGTTTAATCTCAATTGATTTTCTTCAATCGATAATGCGATTGTAACAACTTTTGTATTGGCTTGGGCAAAGTATACAGGCTTTTCATGACGAACAAACTCCACATCTCCTAGTACACAAAGTGCATTGGTTTGTGACACAAAAAGCTGTTTTCCATTTGAATCAATGAAATAAATAGACACTTCGCCTTCTACTACAAACTGAATCTCTTTTGTGTCTTTCAATGGATGAATCATCATTCATCTTTTTCATATTCCATCAAATAAAAGGGATAAGAAGAATCAAAATAGTCTTGTATGTTATGTCGATTTACATATTTCTCTACATTTTTTGAATCATATGCTCGTTTCATAGCTTTATTGTGCCATATGTCACAATCATTTTCAAATAGCTTTGATATACTAGGTAAAGAAAGAAGGTAATATATGAACAATAATGCATTATTTGAAAATACAAGCATCCCTAAAGCCTATTTCACAATGGCTTTACCAGTTGTCTTCAGCATGGTAATTTCTTTAGTATACAACATGGCAGATACATATTTTGTAGCTAAAACAATGAACACAAATCTTGTGGCCGGTGTCTCTTTATGTGCTCCTATCTTTACTTTCATGATCGCATTAGGTGACATCTTTGGCATTGGTGGCAGTTCTGTCATCTCTAGATTGTTTGGTCAACAAATGAATAAAGAAGCTAAGAATGTGAGTGGATTCTGTTTCTATGCCTCCATTCTCTGTGGCATTGTTGTCACAATTTTTATGTTTATTCTAAAAGATCCCATGTTAAATTTTTTAGGTGTTAATAAAGAAACATGGTTATACGCAAATCATACTACAATATAATTGTGCTAGGCTTCCACCTTTATCCATTCTTTCTTTAACTCCTAGTAACTTGATTCGTACGGAAGGATTGGCAACCCTATCTATGGTTGGAACTGTCTTGGGGTCGATTCTAAACATCATTTTAGATCCCATCTTTATCTTTAGCTTCCATATGGCGCACAAGGTGCTGCCTTGGCATCTGTAATTGGATATATCCTATCTGATTTCCTTTTGATCTATTTCACAAAGACAAAGGCAAATCGTCTAAGTGTTTCCTTTAAAGATTGTCATGTAGAAAAAAAAGAGTTTTTAGATATCTTCACCATTGGAATTCCTGCTTCTATCACAAATTTAATGTCGAGTATTGGTGTAGCTTTGACAAATCGTTATTTAGTTGTGTTCGGCAATGAAAGTGTTGCCGCAATGGGAATCGCCCTAAAAGTGAATATGATCCTGTTATTGATCATGGTTGGGTTTGCGTTTGGGGCACAACCACTTTTAGGATTTAATTATGGAGCCAAAAACACAGAACGCCTACGTGCATTCATTAAGTTTGACATTTTTATCGAAGTCACATTTGCACTCATTACTGCCGTTATCCTAAGTGTTTTTGCTCCGTATATCATCCAATCCTTTATGAATGATGCACACATTATTCAAACGGGAAGCCTTATGTTAAGACTACTTGTTCTATCTAGTCCGTGTGTAGGTATAATCTTAGTCTTTACAACTCTATTTCAATCGGAAGGAAAAGCACTTCCTGCTTTAATTTTATCCATTTCTAGACAAGGTGTTATTTACGCAATCTGCATTGTCATATTATCTAAATTATTTACCTTCCATGGAATCTTGATTTCTCAGGCTACAGCCGATGTAGTAACGGCTATAATCGCGATTCTAATTTACTCAAAACAAAAGACTGTAACAAGATAAATTTGCTTTGTTACAGTCTTTTCCACATTATTTAATACTATCAACTAATTTTTTTACCAACTCTACGTCCACTACATCATAGTCATTTTCATGTGGACTTTCTAAGTAACTATATGAAACACCATTTTTTGTTGTGGTTGTATCTGCTTTATAATTCTTACAAGATGAATGCACCTGATATACGCCTGTATAATTCATCATCATTTTTGCGTTTTCTGCATTCATTCCACTGCCAGGAAGAATCTGAATCTTATCACCATATTGATTATTCAATACTTTAATTAAATCAATACCTTCCATAGCTTTTGATTTTTGTCCACTTGTAAGTACGCGATCCGCTCCTAAATCAATCAATGTTTCAATGGCTTCAAATGCATCTGGCGTTACATCAAAAGCTCTGTGGAATACAGCTTCCTTATTGTATGAATGAATCAAGTCGATCATTCTTTTTGTGTCCTCTTCACAAATTGTGCCATCCTCATTTAAAAAACCAAACGCAATTCCATCAGCACCATGATCCAAAAGAATCTTGGCATCTTCAAACATAATTTCTATATCTTCTTTTTCATAACAGAAACCAGCAGCACGCACACGTACCATGCAAATAACTGTTAAGTCTATTTCTTGTTTTACACGAACTAGACTTGCGACACTTGGTGTTAAGCCACCAACACTTAACGCACTATTTAATTCAACCCTCTTTGCACTACCCTGATATGCAGCTATACAATCTTGATAACTACCTGCACATACTTCAATCATTCTCTCCATTAGCCAACCTCACTATACTTAATGCGTATATTTTCGCATTTAAAATCAAATCACTACGATCCATCCATTCATTCGGATTGTGCCCAATGCCCTTTTGCCCAGGAAAACTAGGTCCAAAAGGAACTATATTTGGCATGATCTTCGCATAAGTTCCACCCGTAGTTGTAACTGGCGTACCATCATGCCTGTTACCTTTTCATAAGTCGCCTTTAATGTTTGACATAAGAATCCATTTTTATCAAAATAAACAGGATCATAATTATGTATACATTCTACTTGCAGTCCTTTGCTTAATTTAGATTTGATTGTCATCTCTATTGTATCATTACTAATACTTGCAGGATAGCTAAAAGAGAAGTCAAAGCCAAGTTTTCCTTCTAAATCCACCAGCTTTTTATTACTCATCTGCATTTTACCAAATTCAGGATCCTCAATATTGAGTCCCAATTTATTTCCAAATCCATTGTCTGATAAAATATATTCATTAATAAATTGATTGAATACAGTTTTATTTTCAATAGCCGTGCTCACACGATAGGTACTTCTTCCTCTTTCCGCATATACAACCGGATATTTACAATCGGGTGTCCAGCCCATAATAGGTGGTTTTCTGACTTTAAGGAAATGTGTTAAATCTTCAAATCCCGTTTCTTCATTCGTTCCAAACAAAATATAAACAGGACGCTTTAACTGAATTTTCAATTCCTTTATGGCATAGAGTGCATATAAACAAGATAAAGTCGGTCCTTTATTATCTAAAATACCGCGGGCAAAGATTCTGCCATTTTCATCTTCATAAGCTGAGAACGGAGGATGATTCCATCCTTCTCCTACAGGAACAACGTCTAAATGTCCCATAATGCCAATATAGTCTTCTCCTGTACCATATTTGGCAATACCCACCATATGATCGACGTTTTCTGTTTCAAAACCTAATTCACGAGCTAATTTCAATGCTTCTTCTAAAGCTTTATTTACGCCTTCTCCAAAAGGCATACCTGGCTTAGCTTCACTTTGTACACTATCGATTTGAACAATTCTTTTGATTCCTGAAATCATCTCATCACTGATTTCATCAATCTTCTTTAATAATTCTTCTTCCATTTTATTTCCTTACTAATGGAGCTGTGCGCGTGGCCATATAGTTGTCCATCCATTCTTTACTTGCGACTTCAAATGTGCATTTTCCATCCGCATCATGATTTACTAAATATACTGTTGGGGCTTGTTTTTCAGTTGCCACTACAAAACTAAAACCTTCAATATTTGTAGCACAACCCCATTCACCCTTATTATTCATCGCAATCAAAGACATGTCTCCAGCTTTCCCTCTTCTTCGTTTTAATTCTAAATCAAAATCGTGTACAGCCTTTTCACACGCTTGTTGAGGATGCATGCCTTCTTTCATTAGGCGAACAATTTCATAAGAAACACAGCCCTTCATAACATCTTCACCTAAACCTGTAGCACTCGCTCCTCCAACAAAAGAATCTACATAGAATCCAGAACCACATACGGGCGAATCGCCTAGACGCCCTGGATGTTTCATGAACAATCCAGAAGTACTTGTAGCACTTGTCATATGTCCTGCAGTATCTAGACAAACCATACCTACTGTATCATGTCCTGAATATGGTTTTAATTCCGTATTTGTGATTTCTTTTGTACGATTGTGATAATGAATCTTGGCACGATCTGTAAGCATTGTTTTTCTTTCAAAGCCATGTCTTGAAGCATATTTTTCAGCTCCTTGACCCACTAAGAAATTGTTGGCATCATAGTGCATTAGACTACGTGCAATACTAACAGGGTTGGCAAAATCTTTAACGCCTCCAACACATCCAAATTCTAGTGTATCCCCATCCATAAAAGCAGCATCTAATTCCACTTCCATTTCTTCATTTGGAAGTCCTCCATATCCTACACTTTTATAGTATTCAAAATCCTCTACAGCTTTGATTGCTTCTTCAATCGAATCCGCCGCACTTTCGTTATTTTTTAACATAGAATCTGCTTTTGAAATTCCTTCTAAAGCCATTCTCCATGTTGCGATAATTCCGTACATACCTTTTCCTCCTACATATGATTCAAAAATAAAATCGCTTTAAAAAAGCGACCTTATTTGTTTTTAAATTTTTTCATTTGCACGATAGCTTTTTTTAATACTTTTTCTGCATCCATCATACCATAATCTGTTGGATCAATAACCATAACTGGTGTTTTATCACCGTATTTTTTATTGATTTCATCAAATAAGAATTTAGTTTGTGGACCAATCAAGATACAATCTAAAGTATTTTTTTCAATGATGTCTTGAATGATTTTATATGAAAATGCCTTACATTCAATTGGCAAGTTGTGACTGTCAGCCACGTCCTGCATACGTTGTGCCATCATACTTGTTGACATCCCATTATCACAAAATAAGTATACTCTTTTCATATTCGTCTCCTACCTATTCTCAATATCTTGAAATTTCTTGAAAATCACGATTTGTTGTTGGGCAAAAGCCTTAAAATTTTCAGCTGCATCAATTGATCCTCTGCATGCATCAACAACATATTTACCGCAACAGACTCTCCTCTTGCCTCTTGTTGAATCAAAGAAGCATGTGCTTCATGACCTTTAATATAAATAGCATCTCCTTCTTTAATTAGTTCTTCTGCCTTATCAAATTCGTATTCCTGTGCCTTACGTGCTGCTTCAATATAGCTTGATTTTGCAGTTCCTACACAAGAAATAATTTGAAAGCTTATCATTTCCAAGTTTTCCATAGATACCCTCCTTGTTCTGATTGTATTGTACATCATACAAATTTTCTTTTCTATGAATCGAACTTCCTAGCGATTAGGAAATATTCGATTATTCCTAACATCTAGGAAATTCCTTTCTGAGTATTCCATTCCTATACTTCCTATAATTAATATAGAAAGACAGGTGTACAAATGACAAACAATTATAAATGGGATTTATCTAAATTATATACTGGTTATGATGATCCAATCTTTTTAAAGGACTATGACCAGTTAGTAAACTACAAAATAGAAAACGTGAACACAAACACTTCCTTTAAACAACTTGAAGAAATCAAAGACCTAGAATATCGACTTCGTTTATATGTAACACTAAGACTAAGTGTAGAAGCCAACAATGAAGATGCTATTTTATGGTCAAGCAAAGTATTAAGTGCTTGTGCTGTAGCCGCAAATCAAATGAATGAATTATGGACAAAAATCTTAGAAGATAAAGAAATCAAACAATCAAGCTATTATACAACCTATAAATTTATCATTGAAGAAAAATTAAACAATGCTAAACACACATTGCCTTTAGAACAGCAGGAAATATTAAACTTAGTATATCCAACAAGTAAAAAAGCTTTTTCAGACATGTACTATGCACTAACTGGAAATGCCAAGGCCAACTATCGTGGAAATAGCTTACCTTTAACACAAGTAAAGAATATGTGTCATGATAATGATTCCAACGTTCGTAAAGATGCCTTTCTAGCCGAGCTTGAAGCCTATAAACCAATTGAAACCCCACTTGCTTTTGCGGTAAGTGCCATCAAGAAACAACAACTTATAGAAGCACGCTTACTTGGCTATAAAGATCCTTTAGAAAAAATGTTGATTGAATCAAGAATGTCATCCAAAACATTAGATGCGATGATGACTAGTATTCAAAAATATTTACCTGTATTTAGAAAATATCTTCGTACAAAGGCCAAGATGCTAGGTTATGATCATGGTCTTCCTTGGTATGAAATCTATGCCACTTTACAAGAATGTGACTTTAATTTCTCTATTGAAGATTGCGAATCCTATATTTTGGATGCTTTTGAAAAAGTAGGTGAAAACTTACATGAAATGACAAAAACTGCATTTAATGAACATTGGATTGATTATCCAACTTACGAAGGTAAACAACCTGGCGCATTCTGTGAAAACCTGGGTTGGATCCATGAAAGTCGTATTATCACAAACTACAACAATACATTAAGTGATATTATTACAGTTGCCCATGAGTTAGGTCATGCTTTCCATGGAGAAATGATTGAAGAACAAGCTATTTTAAACCGTGATTATTGTATGCCTCTGGCAGAAACGGCAAGTACATTTAATGAAAATGTAATGTATAACTATATGGCAAGCATTTTACCTAAAAAAGAAAAATTATTAGTCATTGATACACAATTATCGGCATTATGTCAAAACGTATTAGACATCTATGCGCGATTCTTATTTGAAAAATCTGTATTTGAGCATATTGAAGAAGGTTTCTTAAATGCCAAACAACTATGTGAACTAATGAAGGAAGCCCTAAATAAATCATTCGGTGATGGTTTAGACAAGAACTGGATACATCCTTATCGTTGGATTACAAAGGTACATTACTACATTCCAGATATCGCATACTATAACTTTCCATATACATTTGGTGCTTTATTTTCTCGTGGTTTATACGCAAAATTCAAAAAGGAAGGGACATCATTTATTCCTAAATATGAAAAACTACTAGCTGCAACAACCACAAATACTTGTGAAAATGTCGCAAGCATGGCAGATATCAACATTGAAGAGGAATCGTTCTGGCAAGAAAGTCTACAATCGATTGCCGAACAAATTCAAGACTTCTTAAAGGAGTTAAGCGCATGATCTCATTTGCGAATTTACATGATGATATAGGAAATGATTTATTCGATCATAAAGAACAGTTGAATCGTTTGGATGAATTTCACTATCCTCGCTTTAAAGAAGGCAACATGAAATTTTCTGCCATTGTCTGCTGCTTTAGCGGCACTGAATCATGGCAAGATATGCAAGAATGTATCGTATATGCCAATGATTGTATTCATTCAAGTAAACATTTCTCATTTAACAACGATAAAGATATTCAAGTCTTTATCGCTGTTGAAGGTATGTGTGGAATTAAAGAAGATGTCACAAATAAAATTCAATGGTTATATGATCATAATGTGCGTCTTGGCTCATTATGCTGGAACGATGATAATGCCCTAGCTTGTGGTGCAAGAACAAATAATAAACCATTAACAGATCTAGGTATTGAAGCGATTCAAGCTATGAATCATATTGGAATAGCCATTGATACAAGTCATTGTTGCGAATGGAACTTCTATGATATCGCAAAAACAAGTACAAAGCCCATCATCGCATCTCACAGTAATGTGAAGGCTTTATACAATCATTATCGTAACTTGAGTGATTTACAGCTAGACATTATTAGAAATAAACAAGGACTAGTTGGAGGTATTCCGGTTCGTTGGTTTGTGAAGAACAAGAAAGAAAATGCGACACTAGATGACTTTATTGAAATCCTTAAATACTTAAAAGAAAAGATTGGTATTGAACATATCGCATTAGGTTTTGATTTTATGGACTATATTCCTGGCATGGAAGATAGTAATGTGGTTGGTATGAAGGACATCACAGAAATCCAAAATATTGCACTAAAACTCAAGGAAAATGAATTCACAGATGAAGAAATCAATGCGATTTGTTTCAACAATGCATATTCATTTATGCAAAACTATTTATAAAAGATAAAATCCACCGAGCGGTGGATTTATTTTTTCATTAAATTTCGTCTAATTCACGATCATCATATGGATACATTGGTCTATGAATTTGTCTAAATACAAGCTTTTCACTCGCTTGATTTGTAGGTCCATCCGTTAGTGCCATAACACAATACGATGCATATTCATCAAATTCAGCTGAGATATAACCTTGTTTAACAACAACAACATCATAATCATCTAGATTTAGGCCGCTTGTTGCATATTGGGCTGGCTCATAATATTGAATGGCATCATTTTCAACCACAACATACACAGGCATGTTTTCTACCTTTACAGTAATTACTGTACCAATATCTTCTTTACCAACATACATTTCTTCAGCTAAGCCTTTGGCTACAACACTACCTTTAATATGGATTTTCTGACATAGTTCATCATAGTCCATACCCAAATCAAATTCAACATTGTCACCAACTTTTTTGTTCATTAAGAAAGCATGTGCATTAAAATCAACGATTCCCGAAACTAAGTATTTCTTATGATTAAAATCATCTAAATTCATAATTTGTCTTAAAACATAATTATTAAAGCCATCCGCACCAGATCCTACATTATCTCCAGAATCGGTAATAAAGCATGTTCCTTGATCATGATAAACAACTTGTTTGATCGCATCTTCTAAAGAAGCTACATTTCCATGATAGTGGAATTCATGACGTTTTGAATAGGCAAATTCACGAATTTTTCTTGCCACATATCCGCAAATTCTGTGTCTTTTTTTGTCTTTGGACATACGACAACAGAACATCCTAAGTTTGGTCCATCATGTCTTAAATAACCAATGTGGAAAGAGGCTGAACGAATGCGACCTGTCTTTTCAGCTTCTTCTAACATATTGTTGATAGACACCATAGGTTCATCAAAAGACACACTTTTTTCTCCACCAATAATAATGGGAACACGATAATAAATTGGATGAATGTCTTCTCTATGATTTAATAGATCAATAAAATCTTTAGCCATAAATTGATACGTTTCCTTTGTATCAATGTGTGGTGAGTGTCTATAACATCTTAATAGATTTACATTTGAAACTAATTCTTCCGATAAATTTCCATGTGGATCCATAACTAGGGCAATAGGCATATATGGTCCAACAATAGCACGAATTTCGCGTAGAATCGCATGTTCTGCTGAACCTCCTTGTAAACCAATCACCTTACTAGCGCCATGAAGAAACAAGAAGATTCCATCAATTTCGTGTAGATGTTCTTTCACACTTTGTTTGAACTTATCCACAATAAATTCATAAGCCTGTAAAGTTACAGGTCCATGGGGATGTCCAATCGCACCAATACTTGGAATCAATTCAATGCCATTTTTTTCAAAAATATCTCGACAATACATAGAATCGATACAGTCTTCTCCATATTTCAAAATAAATTTATCTAGACTCATTAAAGATCTAGAGTGTTCATTGGATTCTGAACTAAATCTTCCAACTAATACTTTCATTGTTTTATCCTTTCAATATCTGCAACAATTCATTATCTAATCGACGAGCAAATTCAGCCATTAATAATACAGTTTGCCAATAATCCTTACGATGAATGATTAGTCGATGAGAATGCATATAACGTGTAGGAATAGATAATGTCATTGTGACAACACCATCATGTGCTTTATGAATATTATCGGCATCTGTTCCACCACATGTCATCATGTCATAATTGACGTCTAAATCTAAATCTTTACAGATTTCTTCCATCTTTGCGATAAAATTTTTATTTGCGATAATTCCCGCATCCATTACACTTAATACAACACCTTTTCCTAAGCCATTGATTCCTTTATCCATTGGTGTATCCATACTTGTTGTTACGTCTAAGGCAATCGCAACATCTGGATGTAACATATTTGCGGCTGTTCTTGCTCCTCGTAAACCAACTTCTTCTTGCACTGTACCAACACCATATAAATTGCATTTATGCTTATCTTGACTTAAAAGACGCATTACATCTACAACCATAGCTGCACATAAACGATCATCCCAGGCTTTTCCCATTAAATAGTTTGGGTTATTCATAACTGTAAATTCTGTATCTGGCGTAATCATATCGCCAATTTGAATTCCTAATTCTTCAACTTCAGCACGGTTTGCGACACCCAAATCTAAAAATAAATCTAAGGGATGAATAACTTTTTCTTTGACTTCCTTACTCAATCCATGAGGCGCACTTGATCCTACAACACCTTGATATCTTTTCCCTTCATGTGTTGTCACTACAAGCGTCTGACTAGGTAGTACATGTCCCCACCATCCTCCAACTGGGAGCATACGAATGTAGCCTTGTTCATCAATTTCGCGCACTAGAAAACCAACTTCATCCATGTGTCCACAAATCATTAAAGTAGGCTGGTCTTCTTCTCCTTTTTGAAGTCCAATGATGGATCCTAAATTATCATATGTAATTTCATCCGCATAGGGATTCATCCACTTTTTCATCATGCGACTCACTTCTTTTTCGTTTCCACTAATGCCATGAGCCTCACTTAATTCTTTCAGCATTTCTAAATTAATATCACCAATTGCTTGTTCCATAGTATCACCTATCGATTTGATTCCTTAAATTCTTGAATCTTTTCTTCATTTAAATGTTCAACAAATACAGTTAAAGCTTTTTTTGCGCAGTCATAATCATTTAGATCCATACTTTCAATTGCGCTGTATGCATTTTGAATCGCAATCGATACATTCAGTGTTGGACATCCGGCAAACAATTTGTGTACCCATGCCCCTTCATTTAGATCCATACTATAGTAGTGCTGATATGCGATATCTTCCTCTTTACAGATTTGTACTAATGCATCTAATAAACCGCGGTTTGGCATCATCCCTTTATCGTAGAAAGATACTAATAAGCCTTTTCCTAGCTCTCCTACGCTCTGGTCTTTTTCATCTAATGTTTTAGCTTTCTTACAACCAAGTACAACACCTAGATCTGGTTTTACCAGTCCTGTAGCTGTTGTGGCTCCTCGCTGTCCTACTTCTTCCATGACGCAAGCTCCAACATATAAATCAAAATCAAATTCTTTATCTTTAACAGCTTCTAATAATTCAACAGCCATTAAACATCCAACTCTTGATTCTAATGCTTTTGAAATACATTGTTTTTGTACTTTGACAAATGCGCCATCTACAACGGCACTATCTCCTACAAATACACCAAGTGCTAATGTTTCTTCTTTTGAATACGTTCCAAAATCGATAACCATTTTTTCTGTGCCTACCACAAAGGCATTGACTTCACCTGTTTTTGTTTTTACACGCAAACGACTTCCTGGTAAGTATTGTTTATTGATTTTACCTATTTCAATAAATTCAGCACTTCCATTATCATTAATTTTTGTGATCATTAATCCTGATTCATCCATGTGTGTAATTACTAATACGCGCTTTGCGTTTTCCTTTTTACTTTTCTTTACGCCAAATACAGAGCCTAAATTATCATATACAATTTCATCACAATATGGCTCTAAGTATTGTGCCATACATTTGCCAACATTTTTTTCATCTCCTGAAATTGAAATTGCTTGTGTTAAAGTATTAAGTATTTTTAATGTTTCTGACATGATTATGTCCTCCTTATATAAAGCAGTATAGACCTATTTTGTTTCACTAGATTCCAAATGTATTTCCTATTGTTAGGAACATAAAGAAGTAGGCGGCAGAGTTTAAATTCTGCCGCCCCTTATCAAACCATACGTGCCCTATTAAGGCATACGGCTTACCAATGTGAGTTACATTTTAGAAAAGACTTAAATGTTGTGATTCGACTTATTTAG
>ENA-OQIO01000964-OQIO01000964.1-human-gut-metagenome-genome-assembly--contig:-NODE-964-length-14757-cov-3.436910_pt1 | contig 14757 bp, 14 predicted proteins | sample MGYA00242573_ERZ504737 | MGnify/ENA primary metagenome ERZ504737 (study PRJEB26092, sample SAMD00036203) | human gut metagenome | host: Homo sapiens | study: EMG produced TPA metagenomics assembly of...
GTGTATCCGTTCGACCAACGCCCTTGCCGTAAAAGGCTTCGGGAGCACAAAGCTTGCGCCCAAACGGTATGCTTCCTCTATGACCCTGTGTGTCGGCAGAGCCGTCAATAAAGATCGTCGAGATTTTGTGTCCGCCCTCACGCAGCTGCTGCATAACGTGAAAGCCGCCCTTGTGCGGCAGCAGAAAATCCAGCAGAAGAACGTGAGGTCGGTGCCGATGGAGCGCCCCGGTTGTCTCGTCCGCATCCCTTGCGTGGAATACACGGAAGTCTCCGCGCTCACGCAGGGAATCCGCCAAGAGCATACTGAGGGCTTCATTACTGTCTGAGAGTAAAATCTTCTTACGGTGCGGCATTTTTATCCGCCTCCCCCTTAAAAATTTGATTTTACACACTCACCTTGTATAAAATAGTCCTGTTGGCTCATTTTTTCAATCCGCTGCGCAGCATTTTAACGGTTTTTAACTCGGCTTGATCCGGGCTTTCGCAAAAAGGAAGAGGAATACCTGAGAAACTTGCCAGGAGTGTTGTCGTAACGCCCCGCTGTCGGCACCATTCGCTTACGGAGAGACCGCTGCTGCGGCATTCCTGGATAGACATGCTCCATTCCTGCTTCTTGGCTTCATGTTTCAGCTCATTGCTCGTCATTTACTTCACACCCTGAACGTTATAGTGGTGGAAAGTTTCACAACTCCCCACCACTATTGTCCCATGTCTGTCCAGCCGCCCTCAGCTTTGACGGTTACGTCGATACAACATTGACTCTAAGAAAAATCTTTTAATTGTGTTAAGGGGATGGCTGATTTCATCTATCAGCCATCCCCTGTCTTTAATTATTTGTAGAAATCCGTAGGAGTTCCATTCAGTTCTTATTCTGTTAACTCAGTTCAAAACTGCTATGTCCTTATGAAAATATGACTGTTTTGGCACATCTTATCTCAATTCAAATCAAGTCTATTCATACTTTTTTCCAACAGCATATATCGGAAGGAATATGCTACACAGCATGATTACCAAGAGGACATACCTTCCGATATTTTCCCATACGACTACCGCTACGCTGCTTGCCAGAAGATTGAGAATTGGAATCGGAATTATGCTCAGGCACAAGGACAACCGAAGCGCTTGCACAATATGCGGCCAGTTGTGAGGTAAAAAAAGATACCAAAATTGCCGAGATTATCAGCGATATTATAAACGCGGGTATTGACAATACCTAAAGCAAAAATGCAGGGTGCAGCAGCCATCGTCGGTTGCCGCATCCTGCGTTGGCTTTTGCTTTACATCATTCTGCAATAATCTGCCCTGACTGTATTTGATAGGTGTGGTCGCAGAGAGATTCAATATCTTCCTTATTATGAGATGTAAGGATAATCAACTTCTCCTGTTTCTTGTATTCGATCAAAAGTTCTCGAAATAGCTTTACAGATTTTTCGTCTAAGGCATTAAAGGGTTCATCTAAGACCAATAGCTTTTGGTTTTCCATAATGGCTTGAATAATCCCAAGTTTCTGCTTCATTCCCTGTGAGTATTTGCGGACAGGCTTTTTTTCCTCTGGGTCTAAATCGAAATAATTCATGTACTCTGCTATATTGGCATCAGATATGCTACCTTTTATTTCAGACAGCATTTTGAGATTCTCAAATCCAGATAAGTGTCCCAGAAATTCAGGTTTCTCTATAAGAATGCCAATCTCAGGAGGAAATGATATTTCTGTGCCGAGAGCCTTTCCATCAACATAAACAACGCCACTACTTGGAACGATAAGACCAGATATAGCTCTGAGAAGCATGGTCTTTCCGCTTCCATTTTTCCCTATAATACCGTAGATATGTCCACTCTCAAAATGAATTGAAATATTGTCGAGGATTACAGATCCTCTAATTATCTTCGATAAATTAGTAACATCTATTCTCATAGTCAGTCCAGTCCTCCATATATATTTTTTTGAGTGCAGTGATTTCTAAAAAGCACAGTAGCGAATAAATGATTCCACCGAGTGCAAATCTATATAAAAATGCAGATGAATCCAATGGTGAATACGACAGTTTCAAAAAAGTATAACCTACTGCAAGCAACAGAATTACTCCAAAGCATTTTGTCTCTCCAACGCGGATGAGCAGCATTACTTGAAAAAATGCCAGAATTACACAATGGAAAAATCCTCTTATGAGTATCGCTATAGAATCCATTGAAAATGAACCACTTAAAGAACCTGTACAGAAATACAAAGCAACTACAGCGCCAACAAAAGCTGTAAATACTAAAACCATGTTTGAGAAAAATACCCACTTAAGCAGGCTTCTCAATGTCTGATATTTACTCCCGTATCTTATCAATAGGTAGTCAATATTTTTGATATAAAAAATAAAACCATCTGCATTAAAGTATTGTGCAAGTATAACGAACATGAAAAAGCAGATCTTTAATGTTAGTGGCGCGGGTGATGAACAGCCAAACAATATAGAAAGTGAATAAATGAAATCATGGTCGGCTAGTTTCAACATACCTGTGACGATTAACGATATTACCAGAAAAAGGAAAACCACCTTTGCAAATTGATTTTTTATATATTTCATTTCAATAAATCGCCTCGATTAGCTCTCTCATATACAACTACTGTCGATAGTAAGCAGAGCACCCCTAATGGCACATACCCCCATATATCAGCAAAAAAGATCCAAGAAAACAAAAGATTCAAACTATTGCAAGTGTGCAAATGAAGCCTTGGAATAAGCAACAATAGTTCAAAATTCAGAAGTAGAAACGAAATAATCTGTGCTCCAGCAGAAAGCTCTTAACGCCTGAGTACTCAAATATCAAATCTATAGTCTCTAATAGGTATGAGCCAAGTAAAAATCTGAAGTATAAATCCAATAGCGTTTGAAGTGTAAAGAAACTTTTTGCTCCACCCAATATCATAGTTACAGCCATTGCAAGAACAAAAAGCATTGTAACCAGGATCAAATTCAGCAAAGCATATAGAAATAGCTGATTTGTAACTATCCGCTTTCTTGTTTCAAAGCGATTATATGTTTGACTGTTGTAGTATGAACTGATTATCGAATATCCTAGCAGCAAAACTATTGCGTACTGGTAAACAAAAAACTTATCTGAAAACCAACTTGCCTGCCAAACAGTTGTAGCATTTGAAAAAAACAGATAGCAAATAGTGAACACAAAGTATACCGCGCAACATCCAATATACTTGTAGAATTTTTTGTCATATAACATCATAGAATATCCTTATTCCTTGCTAACCCAATCAAAGTCAAGAAAGAATCAGCGACTATCCATGCGCAAAAGGTTATTTCAAAATCCTGCTTCGTAACGATCTCGGTAATGGCATTTGCTGAACGTGGTTGGATAATAATTCTTATATCATAAGGTAGTAGAAGCGGAACCGAATCAAAAGCAAATGTAATCGCATAGAGTAAAATCACTGGTATCACAATAGCAACGTATTGATTATTAAATTTAACAATCATTTGAATGGCTAATGCAAAAACAGCAAATAGCGCAAGCGCAAGTGAATTAAAAAAGGAATACACGACCGCCATAAGTAAAGGACTAATCTGATACAGCGTATATCCAAATGTTCCCGCATTAGGAACAAGCCGTTGATACTGCTCTGTAAAAGGAGCTCTCACGTCAAATATGAGAAAGGTTAAAAGCAAATTCAAGGACAGTAAAAACATACAAAAAACAAACGTGAATGAAAATACTGAGATTACCTTTGACAACATATATCGTAGTTTGCTTTTTCTTACGACTAAGAATTTGCTCATTGAACTTGATTGTTCATTATAGTAAATCATTCCTGTAGCTAAAACAGGAATAACCCAAAATAATATATTATAAACCTTATTTCCCCAACTTGCTGAGTTCATAAGTAGCCAAAACTGAAACGGGTTTGCTCCTATATTTTCAAAGAAACCCGTATACCGTCTCGCATGAATCAATACTGATATAGGATCAGCTAACATAGTAACCAGCAGAAATATAAATGTAATCTGCACTATCCGGCTTGACAACATTTTTTTGATGTCAGATATAAAATACATGGTTAATCAACTCCCTCAATAAAGGAGCGGACTTGCGGCCTTCTGCCAACAAGTCCGCTCTCTATGGTTTAAGCTTTATTAAACTCTAAAAAACGTCCCATCAATTAGGTGTCCATTTTCCGGAAACGCTGGGAGTAATGGTTGTGCTAACGGGATTATCCAAATTCAGCGTGATGTTGGTTCCTTTAGACGGAATATTATTGGAATAGTAATAAACATTCCAGTTGCTTCCAACGCCGAGCTCCCAATAAGGATCGGAGTAGTTTCCGCCCCAAGAACCCTCTGCCCACGCACGGACAGCTGTGTATCCATTGCTGAGGCTGTTGATCTGAATGTTGAAGTGGTCAACACTATCAGAAGCCCGTGCGACAGTGCTAACTTCGGTATCCCCCTGATTTGCAGGTAGTTTTGTACTAAAGGAATCCCATGCAGAGGAAGCAAAGGCAGTTACGCTCAATGCCATAACAAGCACTACTCCCAGCACAACCATGCTGAGCTTTTTTCTCATTTTATTCATACAATTTAACCTCCATATTTTATGATTACTTATCCACCATTTAGGCGCACAGCGCAAGTCTCTATGTAATCTGCTTGGCTATGCGCCCGCCCTGCTAATTTTAAGTCGCAGCCTCCATAGTTGGCAGGAGAAATAAGCAGACCCGCACAAGCGCCTGTATAGAATATCAACCGTTGTCATTGCTTATTTCACCCCCCTGTTGTGTCCTTTTACTTATATAACGGACGGAAGCAGAAAAAGGGACAATCTCTTTTCAAAAATTTTAGACGGTGCGCTCGTTAGAAGCTACATCAATCTCGTCTGCCCCAGTTGTAACAACTACTCTTGTTCGGTAGGTAACACCAGTTGTGCCGCTATAGGTCTTGGCTATGTCTACTTTTCCAGTTACATCAATCGGCCACGATGTAACTGGTGCCCAGCCATTTCCACTTTTCTTTCAAGATATAACTTCCCTGTGGTAGTTGTCGTCGAACTAATGGGAGAAATATATACTGATACGGAAATCTGTTTGCCAGAAATCGAAATTGACGGCACAACGGTTTTTGTACTTTCCCATAAGGGGGCGATAGTTTGCGCTGATGCTACTGTACCTATATCTGCTGCATTTTCTGCTGCCGATACAGGTACGGAATACGTTGTCAATAATAGAACTGCGGTTAATGCCAACATAACAATTTTTTTCTTCACCATAAATAAAATCCTCCTTGTGCATTATTGGGGAACCACCCATATAACGCACAAGGAGGCAAAAAGGGACAAGTTTTTTGAATTATTTTCTTGTAATACCAGCAGCAATTTTTATCAATTCATCCGTATCAATGGAACCGTATATGGCAATGAAATAGCATCCCGGTCACAACAAACATAATTCAAATCTCCCTTTTTGAAGTAATAGCCTGCAATTTCATTCTGATCAAATGGAGTAATTTCTGTGTTTTCAGTATTGAGATAAACTTTGGTATCTGACTTGCTAAGAAGGATTTCAAAACCGCCAGAGTTGTTGATTGCAAACTCATAAACAATCATTTCCGACTGTTCAACCGTATCCAACAATTCTGATCCATCAGGCAGATAGGTAGGCTTATAGTTTTGCAAGCCGGTCTGCGCATTTTCTCTATCGCTTTGTAGCTCAAAGCTGCTGTATTTCTCAAAAGTTTCAACTACCCACGCGATCACCTTTTCCCTGAACTGCGCGTTAGCACCATAGCCGTTGAGAACAACAACGTTATGGTAATTGCTGCGACTGCAACAGCTTTGCCGAACCGCCTGAACGCAATATGTGTCCGTCGCTTTCCAGCACCATTTGCAGCAGGATCTTCTTTTAACTCCATGCGCAGATAGGTTTTCATGGCGATTCTACAGGCCTGATTGAGAGAATCATCCGAAATCACTTGTGCCGAACTAAACCCCATATTGGACGAAAGCAGTTCGCGGTAAAAGCGGAATCGTCCTTTTGCATTTTCCAGTTGAAAGAACTTTTCCGCTTCTTTTGGGGATAGCCGGAAGCAGTATCTACTAAATAGCAAAACAATTCCCTGATGCGGCAAGTATAAAATCTTTTCGCTCAATTCTTGTATTTTCGCTTTCGGCAAATCCGCATAGGAACAGGCATCATTGTCGGCAGCAGCAAGAGATTCTATATTCTTTTCAAAGCTGGCATCCGCTGCTTCATGCAGCATGGCCTGCCAATTCATATCCATATCGTCACCTTCTCTCATACAGTTTTCGGAGTTTCTTGACAAGCCGCTGCCCGCGCTTTTTTGCGGCATCCTCCGAAATGTTCAGCAATTCACCAATCTCTCTATATCCCATTTCCAGCGTATAGCGGAGATAGATAAAATGCCGATCATCAGGATCAAGCTGATCTATTACCTCAGTCAACCTATGTACGTCCGCGTTGTGAATACATTCATCTGCAATATCGTCCGTGTCCTCGTCCGAAATATTGTCCCAGTAATCAATGTGAACACTCTGTTGTAATTGACGCAACACGTCAATAGAAGCGTTTTTCACTATGGTAACGCAGAAAGCGGTCATTTGGGGACAGGGTAAATCAGAAATTTTCTCGATGTTGTCCATGATTTTTATAAATGCGGTGGACACGACATCCTCTGCGGCTTCCTCTGATTTAACAATATTAAACGAAATGCGCTGGAAGTGGATATGATGCTCATGGAATATCCGCTCTACCAGCGCACGTTGTTCATCATTCAAAACACTAAATAGGAGTATTAGCATATAGATTCCTCATGGACAGCCCTACGACCGCCCATTCTAAGCAAGCAAGTAAAGTTTTCCTTGCACGTTATGGGTATTCGTTGCAGTAACAATCGACTGCTTATTTCAAATTATACCACAAAAATGTTCCGCAGAAAAGTGGCAACCCATTAGCAAGGTATGAATCGGAAATATTTTTTCAAAAAGTATGTCCCCTTTTTTGATCCCGTCCGTTATATAGGTGAATCCACAAAACAGCTAAACTAATGCGCGATGCTTCTTCGATTAGCTACGTGGAAATAATAATGGCCGAAGTATAATCGTTAAACTGAGATCGGAGGTAGTTATATGTGTCGTTCCCGAATTGGAAATAACGCTTATGTGCCTCGATATTGGTGTGGCTCTCAGATATGGAGGGAGTGCATCAAAATCGTTCATTTCAGCGCATAGGCGATACTTATGTGCCTATGCGCCGTTCTCCGAAAAAGTTTGTTTTTATAACTTATAGAAAGGAGCATATATATTATGAAGAAATTACTGGCTTTATTACTTGCTTTGGCAGTATCTTTTTCGTTGGCGATCCCTGCGTTCGCTGCTAATACTGCCCTTGATGGCATAGAATACGATGGATATACTGTCCTCTCTAATTGCTCTGACGATGAACTATTAGCGTTTTTGCGTGAAAATGATATTGCAATTCCTGACGGACTCGCTGATTCTCAAGAACATTTATTAGAGCTTGTCCGGTATTTTATTGCAGAGATTGAACTAAATCCAAATATTGAGTTTATATATAATTTGGCGCAACTTCAAGATTTTGCATATGCTCTAAAATTTGCAGTCAACGATTTCTATGATGTCGATTCATCAATTCAACCGTTTGCAAATTACGGGTTACAGGATAGTACTGTTTATCAGACACCTAGCAACATGACAAGCTATAATTGCTATGCGTATGCTTAGGACGGAGTAGTTGGTGTTCCCCCGGTGAGCTTAGCGGGCATGGTGATATGACACAAACAACTCTAAAAAATAAGTCTATTTATGAATTGGCTGAATACGTTAAGGACGATTTGCAAAGTTCCACGCTAAATAAGAAGTGTGTAAAAATTACTTATACAAGACCTTCCTATAGTTCGCTTATATCAGGGCAATCCGCGATTTGTATACGAAAAGGCGATAATGGAAACGGAGTTTACGACTATCACTTTATGAAGCTCTTTTCCGGTGATACATGGCGGCACAAGCTGGGCGTACAGCTATTCTTACATACGATTATTTGCCGTCCAATTCACGCGTCTGGCTTAGTGAAGGATATGACGGGTCAAACGCTATATTGGGCGATATAGTTTATGACAGTAGTATTTATTATATCCTTTTCAAGAGCGCTCATAGCTACACTCATAGCTATACTGGCAATAATTATCATTCGGGTTCCAAGCATTATTACGAATACGCCGATATTTGTACTGGGTGTGGTGATCAAAAAGCGAACACAACCACATGGTCAGTTATTAACTGTAGTGGTCCCCCGTGCATTGATATTATGAATGTAGTATTACACAATGAAACGAAATGCCTTTTTTTCGGTTATATGTGTAATGCTCTTTATAACCGGCTGCACCACCAATCATCTTGACAATGTAATGATAAACAGCAATGCCGTGCAGGTTGGTGATAGTTGGTCGCCGCTGGATTCAATCGAACGTGCTGGCGTTATCCATTGTGAAACTGAGGAAGATAATTATTCCTTTGAAGTTCATGCCTACGATGGCAGTTTTCTTGTAGAGCAGCAGAATGGCAAAATGCAGTATGTTTCCGATTTAGTCATAGAGGGAGTTGGCGATGCCCATTGGGAGAATGTTTCATCAAATGGTGAAATTCAGCCGTGGGATGGAGAAAAAACCTTTTTAGGAGTTTTGATCAAACGGGATGACAAATATGTTGGGTATGCTACCATAATGATAGAGCGACCGGAAAACAATTGGCGATATAATGCAACAATAATTAACTGCAAAGAGCTTTCACCCGAAGAACGTTCCAATTCCGAAATTATGCCAGAAGATCTTTATAAAATGATTGATTCTGCTATCGAAAGTGCCAAATAATATTTTGTATACTCTGATTCTTCAAGTCGCATCTATGTGCAAATAGGAAAACTATACCCTAAATATGCAAATTGTGGGGCGCGGCAGCCATCATCGGCTGCCGCGCCCCGCGTCATCTTTTACTCTGTGTCGGAAAGCGTCATAGTGAACTGCGCTTCCTCAAATGCTGCATCGGTCATGTTGTGCAGCTTATGGATCGTCTGCTCCGCCAGCGGACGCATATCTGCGTCCATATCCGGTAGCGCCATTGAGGGCATCGGCATAAAAGCTAAAGAATATAAAGAACCCCTTTTCAGTATAAAAAGGGGGATATCGTCGTAGGACGACACCCCTTTTTATGATTCTTTTTGATGGAGCAAAATGTTCCAGTCACGCATCCACAATCAGGGTGGTGGTTGATACTTAGAATACAAATGGAAATGCAAAAGATACGATTGCAAACCCAATAAAGATTACTGCTGCACTACGGTATATTATTTTTTCAAAATGGGGCACATCAACAATCAAACAGTAGTACCCACAAACTGCACATACTGTGCTGATGAAAGTAAAGTTACTGTGCTCAAATATAGCTTCAATCATCGGTTGTTCGATTGAAGAAAATACTGAAAAGCATTTGATAACGGCAACTACACTAATGCAGCACAACAAAACCAAACCAACAACATATTCATATGTTGGCCTGTTTTTGTACCATTGAAAAGGGAAGATCATTGTTTCAATAATTCGTGAAACAAACCCTGTGTGACAGTTATTTTTAGAAAATTTTGAACTAACAAGATTATCTCTTGAGAGCCATAGTGAAATATACACAATAATCCACGCAGCAATTGTTGTATAATGATTTCTAAACATTTTGCCTCCATGTCTTTAAGTAATTTCACCTGGGAAGATTATCAATTTTAGTTTTCATTGTAGAAAAAATCGAGTATACACCGTCATATAGCACGCTCTTGAGGGCACCAACACGAATTCCTTTGATAACCGCATAAGAACAAGTTACCTGAGAGTAGTAGTTTGTAATTTCTTCAAATCCATGGTGATGTTCCTGGGCCCGGTGGTCGTGGGAGAGCAGATCTCTTCTTCCTTCACCAGATTGCCGCGCTTATCGTAGGTATAGCCGTAGTCATAGATGCGGGTGATCTTCTGCTCATAGCCGCACACATGCTTGCTCACCATCTGGTTGAGGTCGTTGTACTGGTAGGTATCCTCTTCACCCTTGGTCGGACCGCTCTGCTTGAGCAGGTTGCCCAGTTACATAGACTCGATGTTTACATCTTCATCATGCTGTTGAGTTCCCCGCCGCTGACCTCAACCTACAGAATCAAAAGCCTTTATATTTTTTTAAGAAACCAATAAAAGACATCTCTTGAATATCTTGCAATATTTCTTCCTGTGAAGACCACCACGCATCCCCTATATAAAGCTGACCATATTGATAGTACCAAGGAACAATATGAGCATAAGGTTCATCAGTCTTTTTCACCAATTTCCGCAAATAGATGTGTTCATCTATCGAAACAGCATACTCATCATCAATCTTGAATGCTCTAAGAAAAAGTTGATTGCCTTCATCGCCATTCTGCGCGTTAAGGTAACTTTCCATCAGTAATTCCGCGGAAAATTCAGACGGTTCCCGAAATAAGGTTTGCAATAGTACATTTATATTGAAACGCGAAGATAATTCATCCGGTGTTTCAAATTTTTCATTTCCACATAAACGAATATATTCCGATCCGACATTCCAGCTTCCAAGTAGAGCATTTCGAATAAGGATATGGTTGTTCAAGGTATCTCCTCCCGTTTTGATAATCTGGGAATGGAAGCTCTGCGCGTAGCAGAACTTCCATTCCGCAAAATTTTCTCACCTATATACAGGCAAGCCTGCATTCTTTAAAAATTATTCTGTCCATGTAATATGAACTCGAAAGCCCATTCTTTTGCTGTATATATTGATATGATCGATACTATAACCACTTCCGTTTATAGGGTGCGAATCAAAGTGCCACCCCTCAGCAGACCGCATTTTGGCTTGTTCCATTTTTAACTGCGGAAACTTTTCATTGATAAAGTCAATCGCTTGTTGTTTAGTTTTAAACTCAACATCCTCGTTCGCAAGGATTCTCTTCTTAAACTCATTTTTTTGATGTGGAGTGAGAAAATCTTTTGTCTTCTTTGCTTCGCAGCGGAATTTTTCAAAATCCCCACCAAAATTACCAGCTGCAGCTGCAGCAACTGTAACACCTGCGCCAGCCGTAACAACGCCTTCTGCCGAAATTGCGACACAAATCGGTAATGCTACTGCACCAACACCTGACCCGATGCCTCCAATTCCTGCAAGCAACTCGCTGATACCCTTGGCTGTCATGCCCAATCCGACAGCGGTACCAATAATGTCACCAATAGATTTCCCTAAATAATAAGAATCTGTATAAGATACTCTGTTTAGGAAGTATTGGTTAATTTGGCTTTTTGTCCGCAAATAGGAATTAAAGTATTCCATGCTGGGCAGTTGTCCTGTCATATATCGACCAGTGTTAATAAGTGCCTGCAACATCATGGCGGAAGTGTCTCCCGCAGAAATCAACAGAGACGCAACGATTCCCATTTCCAAGTCACTTTTGCGCACAGGATTCGTAAAGTGCTTGGTTACATCACCTACTTTTTGTCTGAGATATTCTGCCGCATCGTACAGCTTTTCTTGAACCCAATTTGATACGGATTCTCCTAATAGTCCAAGCGGGTCTGTGGAACAGATAGGGTTATCTACAACATACAGATACTGCACCAGCATCATGGGATCGCTTACATAGCTGCTGATGTCATATCCAGACGAATCAAGGATGGGATCAACCGCATCAAACCGCTTGTTCTCCGCATCGTACATTCTTGCCTTTGCGTAGAACTGGTTCAGGACATCATCATACTCATGGGTGGCGTAGGTGATCTCCGGCAGCAGTCTGCGGAAGCCGCCGTCCACGGTGATGTCTGTGTACCGGCGCACCTCGCCCCAATCGGTGTAGTCTGCCCGTGCGGTCACGCGGCCATACTGATCGGAGAGATTCACCACGCTGCCAAGGCGGTCGGTGTGGACGTAGGCCATATTGACGCATTTCTTGATGCTCTGACCCCACCAATTGCTGCCTTCGCCAATCGTCATGACCTGCAGCTTGTCCAAACCGTAGGTGTAGAAGAAGTCATAGCCGTCCTGCTCGGACTTCATCAGCACCCGCTGGTCGATGTCCAGTCTGGTATAGTCAATGACATAATCCGTCTTGACCACTTCCGGCTTTTCGATGCCGGTCTCCACGCTGGGCGTCTGGCAGTGGAAGTCCGTGTAGCCGTGGCTGTTGTCCTCCAAAATCAGCTCTGTGCCGACCCGCACGCCGAGACCGTTGAAGGTGTATGCGCTGACCTCGCCGGTCTTGTTGGTGCCCCGCACCATGCGGTTCGTCTCGTCATAGAGATAGGTCGCAACGGTGATGTTCTTGGGTCCGGTGGTGGTAGGCGAACAAATCTCTTCTTCCTTCACCAGATTGCCGCGCTTATCGTAGGTATAGCCGTAGTCATAGATGCGGGTGAGCTTCTGCTCATAGCCGCACACATGCTTGCTCACCATCTGGTTGAGGTCGTTATACTGGTAGGTATCCTCTTCGCCCTTGGTGGGACCGCTCTGCTTCAGCAGGTTGCCCAGCGTATCGTAGGTGTAGGTATAGGCGAGGGTATCGTAGGGATAGACCTCCAGCCTGCGGGTGCTGCCGGTGAGCCGGTTCAGCGCATCATAGGTAAAGGCCGTGCGGCTCTTGAGATTTTCCGTAGCGTCGCTGTCCCGCTGGAACTCCGTCAGCACATTGCCCTCGGCGTCGTAGGTGTACTCATACTTGACCTTGGGCGTCTTGTTGTAGAGCTGGAAGGGATCGGTGTCCACCGTCTTGAGGAGATTGCCCTCCGCGTCATAGGTATACTGCTCGATCCAGCCGTTGGGATAGGTCAGCTTGACGGGGCGGTTGGCAGCATCGTATAGTTCTAACGAAAATTATTGCCTAAGCGAGCTGTATTGGTTCGTACTGTAACCCTCTATTAAGTTTCTTTTCTTTAAGGAATCTATAAAACCTCTGAGAAATAAAAATTATTCGACTACAAACGATTTCTCCAAATTGTTCACCAGACTTAATAATATCATCATCAATATTATCAAATACACTTCGGTCATAAGTGATATACCCTGGTTTTAGTAAATAGCGCTTACGGTTGCAATTACTGCAACAGATAACCTTGCCTATAGAGTCATCCTTTAAGCCATATTCGAGAGTCCGGTTAATGTATAATTGATATATTCCTTCGTGTAAAACGTCCATTTTCCCATTAACACCTTTGATTTGAAATCCACCAAAATCACTATTTTTCAAAACTGATGCAGCCTTTTCAGAAACGAACAATTCATCATGAACCCAATTCAACATTAAAAAATTTCTGCTTCCCCATCTTGGCTCTTTTTCCACGGAAAGTTGGCTTTTTGGATTAGGCCCGCTCCACACTTACAGCAATATGTTTCTGTATTGTATGTTGAAAAAATATACTCTTTATTTTCTTTCGGAAATGGGTATCCACTCCGCCACGTGCTTCGTACACTTAACCAAGAAGCACTTTCCAATTCAGAAGAAGAATAGACTGTCTCGGTCAATGGATAAATTTGCTTCGCTTCAAATAAAGCCTTGACTTGCTCAAATCGTCTGTCATCTTCGAATATAGTAAGAATCGAAACTAAGTCTCCTTTTTCATATGGCATTCCAATCTTGTCCAAGCAGTTGTAAATATCTTTATCTCTCGAAAAACCGAATCTGTGTTTAATCCGCATATACTCCTCCATAGCGGGAGGCATATGGCTTTTCATATGCCTCCCGCTTGTCGTTGTTTCACTTCTGCTGTCTCACATGAACATTTCCATTAGAAGCCTAATGCTGATTTGACAGCTGCCAAAATAGCCGGATAATCCTTATATACCTTTTGTGCCGCCTCATAAACTTGAGTTGCCGTCAGCGCTGCATAATTGGTTCCATACGGAATCAGTTTTCTCCAAGCATTTGTGAATACCTGATGTTCTGCCGGTGTTACGGCAACGGCGGTATTGATACCTAAACCGAACCGTTGTTCAATGATATGGTGCGCTTGGAGTCCTGTTCCTCTAAGCTGGTTTCTCAGCTGATTGTAGCCTTTCAATCCATACTCTGCTGCTTTACTCAAATTTCCCCAAGTATTGATTCCAAGTGTCTCGGTAATCCACTGGGTAGTTTTATCAATGATTAGTTGTCCCGTTGCTATCGCCTGAATGACCAACGGTTTCAACGCTGCATAAATTGCAGGCCCAGCAAACCATCCAACAACAGTCATCAAAGCAGTGATGCTACCTACAGCAAAGTTTCGTGTACAACTGGGCAAGTCAAAATAGTTGCAAATAACATTTGCAATAGCATACCCACCGACCGCACCTACCAATGCACCAACAACATTTGCCGGAGTCACTACCTTACCAGTCGGGTCAATGTGAGTAAAGGGCGCATCCAATGCATAGGTATACTGAGTCAGAAGTGCAGGTTTTTTCAGCAATTCCTTGATGTTACCCTTACTCGCATCCAGGATGGGATCCACCGCATCAAACCGCTTGTTCACCGCATCGTACATTCTGGCCTTTGCGTAGAACTGGTTCAGCACATCGTCATACTCGTGGGTGGCGTAGGTGATCTCCGGCAGCAGTCTGCGGAAGCCGCCGTCCACGGTGATGTCTGTGTACCGGCGCACCTCGCCCCAATCGGTGTAGTCTGCCCGTGCGGTCACGCGGCCATACTGATCGG
>ENA-OQIO01000965-OQIO01000965.1-human-gut-metagenome-genome-assembly--contig:-NODE-965-length-14755-cov-3.066311_pt1 | contig 14755 bp, 13 predicted proteins | sample MGYA00242573_ERZ504737 | MGnify/ENA primary metagenome ERZ504737 (study PRJEB26092, sample SAMD00036203) | human gut metagenome | host: Homo sapiens | study: EMG produced TPA metagenomics assembly of...
CTCAAGATTTCACCGCCTTTTATCAAAATATTGACATTATTATATATCAACAAAATATAAAAGTAAAGATATAAAAGAAAGTTCTCACTTTGACCCAACACAAAATGTCAGATAAAAATCTAACAATTAGTCGGACGGGTCAATTTTGAGAACTTTTCTTTTTATTTTTTATAAACGGTGCTTTTAAAAGCTGATTCGATATCCATAAGATTTTCGTAAGTATACCAAGGTGCTTCACATTTAACCATATTAACTAAAAAAGGACAAATTTCCTTATCTATAATATACTTATTAATTTCAAAAGAGTCACGAATATTTTTCGTAAGATATGTATCGTTGAAAAGTTGAAAATCAGTCAAAAGCATAAATACACCTTGTTGAAATTTCATTCGTGTGTTAGTCGGAACATCAATAAGCTTAGCTTTCGGAGCAGCATTTGACGCAATAGAATCAAGATGCTTTCTAAAGTCTGAAGAGATTGACACCTTCTTGTTTTCAATAAGTTCCTTAATAGATTTTTTTACACTTGTTTCGTCAAAATAGCTTACGTAAACATTAAGTTCATTAAGCCATTTATCAGCAACCTGAATATCACTTGTATAATCGTCCATATCTCGAAGTTTTAAGACATATAAAACGATATCCTCGTCAAAATTAGTTCTGTCCTTTAATGCAAATGACAGTGAAGGATATAAACTCTTAGTGAAATCGATAAGCGGCGACAAATGATAATAGTGCTGCGCAAAAGCGGAAATCTCATACAAGTGTTCGGTACTTGCATTACCCATTGTCTTGTTAAATACATAAACAAAATCGCCAAGAGATTTATAATAATCAAAAACAAAGTCCGAATTAATATGCTTAATGCCAAGGTCTGAATTTTCAAGTGCAAATTTTTGTTCTCTGTAAAAAGTCGGAAGCAGGCGACGGTTTGGGTCGTTAATGCGTTCACCACGATAAAACAGCTTTTCGCCAGATAAAAACGGGTCAAGAATGATAGTATTAAAATCCTCAATATTATCAATTCTTTTACTTACGTGGCTGAAATCAATATCAAGATTATCTTCAATCTTAACGCTTATTTCATCAAGCTTTTGCCTTAACAGTTGTCTTGCAGATGGGCGATAAAAAATATTATTCAATATTCATCACCAACTGATACGCAGACTCTGTTGCGTTTGCAATTCTACCGATTTTGTTGCTGTCGCCAATATTATAGACTTTATAAGAATCTGAGTTTTTAATATCATTGTAAAGAGAATTGTCACTTCTTACGCCAAGTGATAAAACAACTAAATCAACTTTAATCGCAACTGCTTTTTTTTCTTTCAAATTCTCAAGTTCAATTCCGCTTGAAGAAACAGAAAGAAGCTTATGGGATGTTAAAAATTCGGTTCCTGCTTTTTCAAGAACAGGCAAAGCGTCATCAAGCTGTTGAAACCATGCACCCGGCGCTATTTTATCAGCCATTTCAACAACAGTCACCTTGTTGCCCTTAGATACAAGAAGTTCGCTTGTTTCAAGACCTGTCATACCTGAGCCTATAACAGCAACCTTTTTATTACTAATATCAATACTGCCGTTAAGAACTTGAGTAACCGTAACAACATTGTCGCCGTTAAATGATTTAGGATGAATTGCATTTCCGCCTGTTGCAGTAATAACAATTTCAGGCGAATAAGAAGCAATAATATCTTTATCAGCCTTTATATCAAACAATACTTTTGCACCGCTGTTTATTGCGTTTGAAAGTAAATCCTCGCAAACCCAATTAATTTTTTCTTTATGAGGCGGTTTGCTTGCTAAATTGAGCTGACCGCCTTGCTTGCTTTCTTTTTCAAGAACAGTAACATCAAAACCACGCTTTGAAAGAAGCTCAGCAGCAGTTAATCCGGCGCATCCTGCACCGATAATGAGAACTTTTCTGCCGTTACCGTTTTGCTTAAGGCTTACATTTTCTCTGCCTACAAAAGGATTAACCGAGCAATTACCGTGAGTATATTTATATGCTCCTTTCATCATACTCTCAAAGCAATATAAACAACAAACACAACGTTTAATAAGATTTTCATTACCGCTTTTAACCTTGTTTGGCCAATGAGGGTCGGCGATAAGAGGCCTGCCGAGTGAAATAAAATCTTGGGTACCCTCTTCAAGCTGCATTTCAGCCTGTTTAGGTGAACGAATGAGGTTAGCGGCTATAACAGGAATATCAACAACCTTTTTTACCTCGCTTGCAAGATATTTTCTCCAACCCGGAGTAAATGTGGTAGGTTCAAGCCAATAATTAAATGTATCATAAGCAGCAGAGGAAACATCAATGGCATCAATGCTTTATCACTCAGGATTTTAGCCATTTTAATTCCTTCTTCTAAATTGTAGCCCTTGCCGTTTTGACCGATTTCGGAATACATTTCATCAACCGTGAGGCGAACTACAATCGGAAAATCTTTACCGCAATTTGAACGAATACCGTCAATAATTTCAAGCAAAAATCTCATTCTGTTTTCTAAGCTTCCGCCGTATTGGTCAGTGCGCTTATTTGTATTTGGCGATAAAAACTGTTGAATCAAATAACCGTGGGCAGCATGAAGTTCAACACCGTCACACCCTGCTTTTTTAACTCTTACAGCACCCTCAATAAATTGGCAGATAATTCTTTTTATTTCATTAACGGAAAGTTCACGATTAACGCTGTCGCTCATTTTACTGCGTTCGCACTTACTCGGCGCAACAGTTCGTGGAACTATATGCTTATCCTGAAGTTTTTTACCTTGCGGAATTACTGCTTGTGTTAATATTTTGGTATATAGATTACCCATAAGCTTACTGCCTATGTTGCAAATCGGTACAGTGCCTATCATCAAGCCGAGATTTTGCCTGCCCGGATGATGAAGCTCAACCATAATCTTACAGTTATGCTTATGTATCCTATCCGCCATTTCACGAAGCGCCGGAATTTGATAATCGTGGCTCATACCAAGTTGACCGAATGAGGATGCACCGGTAATATCATTAATTCGAGTAATCTCTGTAAAAATAAGACCTACTCCGCCCTTGGCACGTTCTTCGTAATAATCCATCATAGTTTCGGTAGCGCAGCCGTTATATTGACCAAAGCCCATACACATCGGCGCCATAACTATTCTGTTTTTAATTTCAACATTACCTATTTTCATAGGCGAAAACAACATATCGTAGCTCATAAAAACCCCTTAAGATGCTAATTATTTTGTTTTTTTCTTTTTATTGCCGGTTTTGTGCTATCCTCTTTTTTACCGTACATAGCTTCCATTCTTGCGTCTTCTCTTTTACACCAACTTCTAAACCATAGATAAATCAACAAAACAACGACAACAAGTACAATTATAGGAATAACCTTTGAAGATACACCCTTAAACTTCGACAACTTTTGCCCTGACTGAATCATAAACCAAACATTTGGAGTGAATTTAGTGCCTTTTGAGCCTGTATAAGCTTTATCCCAGCTTAAGTCTACCTTCTTACCGTTTTCATCTATATAATAGTAGCCAAAAGCTTTAAGCGGTGTATTTTTATCCTTGAATTGATTGAAATCCTTATTTTTATAAACAAAAAACTCCACCTGAACGCCGTCAACAGTAGGTGTAATACTTTTCGGCATAAAGGCATAGTTGATATCAGACATAATTGCAGTATGATTTATACCGATTAAAATTGCAATAACGGCAATAATTCCTACAATTACTGCGGCAATTGTTATTTTTTTCTTTTTCGGTTCCATTTTCTTTTTAGCCTTAACAGCATTTTCAGTTGTTTGTAATTCTTTTTCTTCCATAATCTCGCTGAGCCTCACAAAGTTAAAATAATATATTTTAATTATATCAAATTGAGTTCAATAGGTCAAGAAAAAACGGAGTAATGCACAAGCCTTACTCCGAAACAAATTAAAATTGATTTATTTTTTTCTCTTTGCAGCTTTGGCTGCAAGCTTTGCTTTAGCCTCTTCAACTCGCTTTTTTTCTTCCTCTTTAGCAGCTTTTTCAGAAGCCTCACGATTCTTTTCTCTTTCGATTTCCTTCTGCCTTTCTTTCTCATCTTTTGCTGCCTTACGTGCAAGTCTTTCTTCCTCAAGGGTTTCGTCGCTTTTAGCAGGAGCTTTAGCAACAGCAATATTAATGCCTGTAGCTACAAGCAAAAGTACAACGGCAACAATATATCCCCATGCAAGAGAAGCACTGCCGTTAATGACAGCCATATCACCGAAATTGAATGCGGTTACCTGACCTGCAAGTGAACCGGACATAACAAACATAACCACAGCTGCTACAGAAAAAAGGATTGAAACAATGTCAAGTCCGACCATAGCCTTTGTTTTTGGTTTTTTACAAAGTATAATTGTCATCAAAAAAGCAATAACAATAAATAATGCACTGAGTACAAAAAATAAATATCCCAAGCAAGCAAATGTAAGCGCCCCGCTGTAACCTTCAAACTTCATATTAGACATATATAAACCTGCATTGCCAAAGAAGCTTTTAAAAAAGTCAACAAGCGAATTATTTTTATTAAACAATGAATATATTGTCAACGTGAAATTTGCGCCGTCGCTTTTAAAATCAGCCCAAGGAAGTATAAAACCGATTGCAGGTAAAAATGTTAATACAAGCCTTGCAATTCTTAGCTTTGTTCCCCAAATAGAATAAGCTATTCTGTTAAGCGATTTGTAAAAAACCGCAAATTGTTTTTCAGCCTTATCACTATCCTCTTCCAATCTTTCCTGCCAATTATAGTTAGGAATTGAAACGCCACAAGAGGAGCACTCTGCTTTAACGTTCCAAAAATGTAATTTTTTGCCGCAATTAGGACAGGTACTTGCCATAAATGTGTACCCCTTTCAAAGTTACTTACTTAAACTATTTTATATTGATTAGCACTAATTGTCAATAATTAATTGAAAATACAAATAAATTATTTCTAATTTCTTTAAATATTTATACCAATTAATAGAAAAAAGTATTGATTTAGAATGTATGATATGTTAGTATAGTAGTGTTATATTTTCAAAGACTTTGTGTCTTAAGAAATGAGGGAATAATTTGGCAGAAGAAACACTTGCAGACGAATTAACGCAGGAGGAAATGGATGAGCTTGACAAGCTTGCCTATACCCACAAGCGTTACCTAACACCAAAAGAAATTGCAGCATATGTGCTTGTAAATTTCGGTCAAAAGAATTTATCACAGTTTGTTGATGCGTTTAAAGAATTCTTTATGATACAATTCTTAAAGCTTAATTCAACCGCATACGCAAACATCAATCTCTTTGCTTCAATATATGATGCGGTAGACGATACTATTTCAGGCTTAATTATCGACAGAACACGTACACGTTGGGCAGAATCAGACCTTTCTTTATTATACCGCTTCCGTTATGGCTTGTCGGCGGTGCAATGATGTTTACGGCTCCCAATATAAGTGCTACAAGCAAAATAGTTTGGGCTGCTATTGCAATTGTTATTTACGGCTTAGGTATGAGTTACTTCGGCGCTTGGAATCTTATGATTTATAATATTACCCCTAATACAGACGAACGTAACGATCTTATCACTATAACGAAATTTTTTGAACTTTTCGGCACATGGCTTCCGTCACTCGTTCCTGTTCTTGTAACTCTTTTACCAAAAATAAATAAGAGTATTACAATGGAAGGCGTTTATTCGGGATTTGCTTACTTTATGCTTATCCTTGCTGCTGTCTTTGCAGTATTCGGCTTCTTTAATATGAGGGAACGTGTTCCTCTTATGAGCCGTGAGGAAATCAAGGAAACATCAGTTCTCGAATCACTTAAGAATATTATTACTAACAGACCTCTTTTGGCTGTTATTCTTGCTAATTTCTTCAACTCTTTCAAGTCAGTCGGAGGTTCATCGGAATCGTACTTCTGGCTTAACAACACCGGTTCATTGCTTAACCAAACCATTTGCGGCTTGTTTACAGGTATTCCAAACTACATTATGGTTCCTATTGCAGCTAAAATGGTAAAAAAATGGGGCGCAAGAGCTACATCAATAATTGCGGGTTTATTTGGTTTCTTTGCGTATATGACCCTTTTCTTTGTAGGTTTCCACCCGTTTGGTCAAACTTTTAAAGACCATTACATATTTAACCTTATTTGGGTTATCTTCGGTCTTACCATTTGCGGTCTTCCTAATAAAATACTTAATGTAAGCGGTCAAATTGTTACAGCCGAAGCACTTGATTATATGGAATGGAAGCACGGCCTCAGAAACGAAGCTCTTGTTACTACAGTTCAGGGCTATTTCGGCAAACTCGCTACCTCAGTAACCGGTTGGCTTTCGGGTATGGTGCTTACTTGGATTAATTATGTTCCTCTTACAGACTCACTTGGTAACGCTGTTCCTCAAACCGACCCAACTATGCTTAACGGTATTTGGGCAGTATTCTGTATCCTCCCTGCTCTTGCGAGAGGACTTTACGGTGTTTCGTTTATTATTTATCCTATCCACGGTGATCTTCAGCAACAAATGATTGTTGAGCTTGCTGAAAAACGTGCACAAAGACTTGCAGAACAAGAAGCAAAAGACCATCAGGCTTAAATTATAATAAGTAATTAAAATAAAACTAATAAAGGCGAAGGAATTTCCTTCGCCTTTTCTTATGTTCTTTTTATACATCATTTCGCTTTGCGCCAAGTATTTGGTGAGAATAAAACAATTATCGGGAATAGTTCAAGCCTTCCCGCAAGCATATCAATTATCAATACTATTTTTGAGCCCATACTTAAGAAATCAAAATTCTTTGTAGGGCCGAGAAGTTCGAGTCCGGGTCCTATATTATTAAAGCAAGCAACAACACCGGAAAAACAGGTTGTAATACTATATCCTTCAATTGATAACAAAAGTGTTGATATAACAGTGATTGAAACGTAAATTATAAGATAAACATTAACGCCTCTAATTACCTTATCATCAACCACACGCTTATTCATTCTAACCTTAATAATCGTGTTAGGTCGAGTTGAAGTCTTAAATCTCTGAATATCTGCTTAGTATAAAGAACAACCCTTGAGACCTTAATACCTCCGCCCGTAGAGCCTGCAGAACAACCTATGCACATAGCCAACAAAAGAATAATTTTAGGAAACGTCGGCCACAAATCAAAATCGGCTGTACCGAAACCTGTTGTGCTCATACAAGTATTAACGGCAAAAAATGAATCACGAATTGCATCTGAAATATGAGGATAAGTTCCCATAATATTAAGAGTAATAAGGGCAACAAATGTTACATTTATAATTACATATGTTCTGAATTCCTCGTCCATAAAAGCTTCTTTATATCGCTTTGTTAAAAGAAAATAATAAAGATTAAAATTAACGCCAAACAGAAACATAAAGATTATGCAAACCCATTCAACAAATTTGCTGTTATAGCCTAAAATGGAACTATTCAAAACGCTGAAGCCGCCTGTGCCCGCAGTTGCAAATGAGGTTACCACGCTGTCAAAAAGTCTTAAGTTATCACCCGTTATTCTGCTTCCGAAAAACAAAACAATAATTTCGATAACAGTCATTACGGAATAAATAATATAAAGTGATCGTGCACTTTCGGATATTTTCGGCGTAACCTTTCCTGCCGTAGGACCCGGAACCTCAGCTTTCATAACATACATCGAGTTACTGTTCGACTTAGGTACAACCGCAATAAGAAAACAAAGTATACCCATACCGCCAATCCAATGAGTAAAACTGCGCCAAAACAGAATTGACTTAGGTATAGATTCAATTTTATTAAGAATTGTTGCACCTGTTGTTGTAAAACCTGATGTTGTTTCAAAAAATGCATTTACGAAATTTGGAATTGTGCCGCTGATAATAAAAGGTAATGAGCCAAAAAGCGATACAAGTATCCAACCAACACCACAAATAACCAAACCCTCACGAGCATATATTTTGACAGATGACGGCTTAAAGCATTTTAAAATCATTCCAAGCAAAAACAATAAAGCTATCGGAATGATAAATGAAATATATTTAGCCTCTTTAAAACCCTGCATATTATAATAAAACGAAACAAACAACGGCAGAAGCATTAAAAGAGCCAATATATTCATAATTTTACCGAGTACATAAAAAACAGACCTATAATTCATACCTGCTCCTTAAGATAAAATATCGTTTAAACTATAAATTTTTGTATCTTTGGAAACAATAATTACCCTATCGTGCTCCTTAATAACGTCAGAACCTGTTGGGAATATTGTTTTATTTTTGCGCTGAATTGCTGCAATAAGTATATCTTTTTTAATTCTTAATGAGGATATAGGCTTATTAAGAAAACTAATACCCTCGCCTGCAACAAATTCAATTGCTTCAATCTTACCGTCAACAAGTTTGTAAAGCGTTTTCATATTAGACGAGCTTACACTTGAACGTGCACGTACATATTGAGTAATAATATCACTTGTTATTTCAGAAATATTTACATACGATTCCATTCCCATTTTAGTAAGCATACGACTTAAGTTTTGATTATTTATTTTAGTTATATTTTTTTTAACCCCGATGCTTTCGCTATACATTGATACAAGGAAATTTACTTCGTCAGTATCTGTCAAGGTAACAACAGCGTCAACCTTGTCGATGCCCTCCTCTGCAAGAAGTGAATATCGCTTGCATCGCCGTTAATTACCGTAGCTTTAGGGCAATGCTCATAAAGCTTGTCACAATTTCTTTTATTTTTCTCAATAACAACAACATCCTTGCCTGATGCAGTAAGCATATTTGTAAGATAAATTGAAATTCTTGAGCCGCCTATAAGCATTATACTTTTTACATTAGTTGATTTTTTCGAAATTAGTTCTTTTACAATCTTACCCAAATCGTGGTGTGAACCTGTTATATGTAAAATATCACCGGGAATAATAATAAAATCTCCGTTTGGAATAAATACATCGTCGCCACGGCAAACAGCACAAATGATAAACGAATTAATATATTTATTGGGAATTTCACTGATTTTTTTATTTGCCAGCATACTTTTCTCGGAAACCTTGAGACCAGCCATATGAATTCTTCCGTGAGAAAACGATTCAACAGTGGAAGCAGAAGGAAATTGCAATATTCTGAATATTTCAAGTGCAGCTGCAAAATCCGGATTAATCATCATAGAAATACCGAGTTCATCACGCATGAAGTTCATTTGCGATGAATACTCAGGATTTCTTACACGTGCGATAGTATGTTTGGCACCCATCTTTTTTGCAATAAGGCAAGATAGAATATTATTCTCATCCGAAGGGGTTGTGCAGATAAGAAGATCACAGTTTTTCATATCAGCTTCATCAAGCACATCATAATGCGTTGCACTACCGCTTATACCCTGAACGTCAAGCATTTCTACGAGTTTTCCAACTCTATCCTCGTTTATATCAATAATAGTGATATCGTGATTTTCAGCTGTTAAGGTTTTAGCAAGCATAACACCGAGTTTGCCTGCACCGATAATGGTAATTTTCATCAATTTTCCTCCAAAAAAGAATTAAGTTTTTGAAAATTGCGAGTTATATAAATTATAATAAAAACCTTTTTGAGCATAAAGAGATGCATGTGTCCCCTGCTCAATAATATTGCCATCATTCATAACTAAAATCAAATCAGCATTTTGAATTGTTGAAAGACGGTGAGCAACAATAAATGTTGTTCTGTTTTTCATAAGTGTATTAAAAGCCTTTTGAATTTTTATTTCTGTTCTTGTATCAATTGATGAGGTCGCCTCGTCAAGAATAAGCATCGGAGGAGGGCAAAGCATTAATCGAGTAATACAAAGAAGCTGCTTTTGACCCTGTGAAAGAGAACCGCCGTCCTCCCCTATTTTCGTTTTGTATCCGTTAGGTAAACGTTTAATAAACGAATGAGCATGTGCTTTTTTAGCGGCTTCAATAATTTCATCATCAGTTGCGTCTGTCTTACCTAAGCGAATATTATCGGCAATAGTTCCGCTTTTAAGCCAAGTATCTTGAAGTACCATACCGAAATTTTGCCTGAGCGACTGACGTGTAACGTCCTGCGTATTCACTTCGTCAACTAAAATTGCTCCATTATTTGGATCATAAAATCTCATTAAAAGATTAATAAGCGTTGTTTTTCCGCAACCCGTCGGACCGACTATGGCAACAGTTTTGCCCGGTTCAACATTTATATTAACGTTCTTTAAAAGTTCTCTGTCGGGATTATATGAAAAATACAAATTATTAATTTCTACACTGCCTTTAACATTTTCAAGTTCTGTCGCATCAGCTTTGTCAGGCAATTCAGGTGCTTCTTCAATTAATTCAAACACACGAGCAGCACAAGCTATTGCGTTTTGAAGTTCCGTAACAACCGAACTGATTTCGTTAAAAGGTTTTGTGTATTGGTTGGCATATGATAAAAAACAAGAAAGAATACCAACTGTAATATTACCTTTTACAGCCATAATTGCGCCAAAAAGAGCAACTGCGGCATAAACGATACTGTTGACAAATCTTGTTGCAGGATTTGTTATAGATGAAAAGAAAGTAGCTTTAAGCGAATATTTCGCAAGATCATCATTAATCTTATCAAATCTTGCTTTGTTTTCTTCATTCATAGAGTAGGCTTCTGCAACCTTTTGGTTTGAAATCATTTCATCAATAAAAGAAGTCTGCTCGCCACGAGTTTTTGATTGAAGTGAAAACATATTAAATGTCTTTTTAGCAATAAACCTTGCAATAAAAAATGAAAGCGGAGTAACAACTACAACAACAATTGTTATAAATACATTTACGCTAAGCATAAATGCAAGAGTTCCTATAATTGTAATAACACCGGTAAAAAATTGAGTGAATCCCATCAAAAGACCGTCTGAAAGTTGGTCAACATCTGTAATAACTCGGCTGACAATATCCCCTTTTGAATGAGTATCAATATATGAAAAAGGTAAAATTTCAATCTTTTCAAATGCTTTTTTTCTTAAATCCCTTGACACATTATATGTGATTTTATTGTTGCAAACATTCATAAGCCATTGAATAAGGGCAGTTGATACAACAATAACCGCAACCTTGATGAGAATTGATTTCATATTAACGAAATCAACATTTCCCTTGCCGATAATGCAATCAATTGCCTTACCGACTAAAATAGGAGCATATAGTGTAAGACCGACTGTAACAGCAGCAAAAACATTGATAAAATTAAAAAATATTTATATTTTCCGATATAGGAGAAAACTTTTTTTAAAGTACCTTTGTTTTTCTTTTTGTCAACCATTAAGCTTCCTCCTTTCCGAATTGAGATACATAAATTTCCTTGTATACCTCACAGAAATTAAGAAGTTCTTTATGCGTACCGATTCCCACACATTTGCCGTCATCAAGCACGATAATCTTGTCAGCACTCATAACAGATGAGGCTCTTTGCGAAACAATGAAAACGGTTGGGTTATAATCAAGAGAATAAATTGCATCTCTCATTCTTGCCTCTGTTGCAAAATCAAGCGCAGAAGAAGAGTCATCAAGAATAAGAATTTCCGGCTTTCTTACAAGAGCACGTGCTACTGATAAACGCTGCTTTTGACCGCCTGAAAGATTAGCACCGCCCTGTGCAATAAAGAAATCAAGACCGCCTTTTTCCTGAATAGTATCATATACCTGAGCAAGCTTCAACGCTTCGATAATATCGTTATCACTTGCGTTTTTCTTTCCCCATTTCATATTGTCACGAACAGTGCCTTTAAAAAGAACTGCTTTTTGCTGAACAAAGCCGATTTTATTCCTAAGCTCGTCATCATCAAGCGATTTAACGTCACAACCGTTCACATAAACTGTTCCCCTGCTTGCATCGTAAAAATGAGGAACAAGAGAAACGAGGCTTGATTTTCCCGAACCTGTACCGCCTATAACTCCGATTACATCGCCTTTATTTGCTGTAAAGTTGATATCAGTAAGCGACATATCGCCGGCATTACGGTATTTTAGTGAAACATTTTTAAATTCAATATACGAATCGGAATTCGCTTTGTTATCGTTATGTTCAAGCGTGCTTTCCTGTTCAAAAACGCTTTTAATTCTATCGGCACAAGCAAGCGCTTTAGTAATCGTTACAAGAAGATTTGCAAGTTTGATTAGTTCAACGAGAATTTGACTCATATAGTTGTAGAGAGCAACAACCTGACCTTGCGTTAAATCGCCGATATCTACCTTGATGCCGCCGCTGTAAACAAGAACAACTATTGCAATGTTAATAATCACATAAGTAATGGGATTTAAAAGAGAAGAAATTTTTGCCGACTTTCTTTTGCATATTTGATAATGCACGATTGCGCCTGTTAAATTCTGCAATTTCGTTAGCTTCGTCGGTAAAAGCACGAATTACTCTTGCACCTTCATAATTTTCTCTTGTAATAAGCGTTACACTGTCAAGATTTGATTGAACTTTTTTATATCCCGGTGTGGTATATGCCATTATCAAAAAAATGACAATTGACAGCAAAACGATTGCGGCAAGAAAAATCAGTGCACATTTTGCATCAATAAAAAATGCCATAACCATAGCCCCGAAAACAATGAATGGCGAACGAAGTAAAAGACGTAACACAAGATTAACACCGTTTTGAACAGTATTAGTATCATTTGTCATACGAGTTATAAGTGAGGACGTACCGAGATTGTCGAGTTCATTAAATGAAAGCGTTTGAATTTTTTGATAAAGAGCCGAGCGAAGTCCCCTGCCAAAGCCCGTGGCTGCCTTAGCTGCAAAATATTGCGCAGTAATAGCGGCAACCATACCCACGATTGCGAGCAAAACGAGTATACCGCACCTTGAAAGAATATAAGTCTTGTTGCCGTTTGCAATACCCTTATCGATGATTGCGGCAATAACAAGAGGAACAATAAGTTCAAAGGAAGCCTCCAAAAGCTTAAAAAGCGGAGCACAAAACGATTCTTTAACATATCCTTTGAGATAAACTAATAACGATTTCAAATTAAATCTCCATTCAACATAACTTACTAATTTATATATTATAATACTTACTAATATAATGTCAACTAATTATAAAAAAATTGTTTATATACTTTACATTGATTAATCAAAGGTGTATAGTATAAAAAAATAACTTAAGAGGTAGTTAATATGAATAAAAAACCTGTAACAGCTATTATCGTCGGCGCAGGTCACAGAGCAATGGTTTACAGTAAGCTTGCACTTACAAATCCTGAGCTTTTGAAAATTGTCGGCGTTGCTGACCCTAACCCTATAAGAAGAAAGCAGTGTATGGAAAAGTTTGGCTTTTCTGAAGATATGTGCTTTGAAAATGCGGACGAACTTGCCAAAAAAGGTAAGCTTGCAGATACAATTATTAACGGTACTATGGACGAACAACATATTGAAACTGCCGTTCCGCTTCTTAATTGCGGATATGATATGCTTCTTGAAAAGCCTTTTGCAGTTAATGAGGAGGAAATGAGAGAGCTTGTTGACTGTGCAAAGAAAAATAACTCTAAGGTTATGATTTGCCATGTGCTTAGATATACTCCTTTTTATTATGGAATTAAAAAAAGAATTGTTGACGGCGAAATCGGAGATATAATTAATATTCAAACTAATGAGCACGTTTCTTATCATCACCTTTCAACGTCTTATGTGAGAGGTAAATGGGCAAATTCGGACAAGTGCCATACAAGTATGCTTCTTGCTAAATGTTGCCACGACCTTGATATTATTATGTGGATGATGGCTGAAACAAAGCCTACTCAAATTTCATCATTTGGCAGTAAATATCAGTTTAAGCCGGAGAATGCACCTAAGGGCGCAGGTACAATTTGTATGAAGGACTGCCCTCTTGTTGACACTTGCGTTTATTCAACTAAGAGATTATACATTGACCACCCGGACAGATGGGCTTTCTACGTTTGGGATGCACTTGAAGGAATTGAAAATCCGACTATTGAGGATAAAATTAAGCTTATGAAAAGCGACAGCCCATACGCAAGATGTATGTATAAGTGCGACAATAATGTTGTTGACCACCAAAGCGTACTTATCAATTTTGCAAGCGGTGCAACTGCTACTCATAATATGGTAGGCGGTTCAAGCGAGCCGAGAAGAAATATTCATATTATCGGTACAAAGGGCGAAATTTTCGGTAACTTTGAGGAATCTAAGTTTTATGTTTCAAAAATTGACCCGTCCCCTGACGCTCATAACGGCGAATGCAGGATTGAAGAGGTTGACCTTAATGTAAACGGCGATATGGTTGGCGCTTACGGCGGCCACGGTGGCGGCGACGAAAGACTTGCAGAGGATTTTGTTAAATTTATTCAGGGTGAAAAACCAAGCCTTGCCTGCACCTCGATTTTTGACAGCGTTGCAGGTCACCTTGCAGTTTATCTTGCAGATGAATCAAGAGAACACGGCGGACAGCTCAAAAGGTTGAATTTTAATAATATAATTTGACTTATCAATCGCCCGATTTAGGCGACCAATGGTCGCCCCTACGGTGTAAAAAAAATAGACAAAATGCAAAAAGAGAAATGACGAAGTCATTTCTCTTTTTTACGTAAAATCAATTAAAAGCAAAAAGAAAAAGCAGGAGAAAATCTCCTGCTTTTTTAAAATTAGAAATCAATTATATCGCCGTCGCCGCCATTATCTAGAGTAACGGAAGTTGTCATAATTGACTCAATTGAGAATTGCCTACAAATTCTGTTGTAAAAAGGAATATAATTTTTCA
>ENA-OQIO01000966-OQIO01000966.1-human-gut-metagenome-genome-assembly--contig:-NODE-966-length-14753-cov-2.842814_pt1 | contig 14753 bp, 16 predicted proteins | sample MGYA00242573_ERZ504737 | MGnify/ENA primary metagenome ERZ504737 (study PRJEB26092, sample SAMD00036203) | human gut metagenome | host: Homo sapiens | study: EMG produced TPA metagenomics assembly of...
ATCGATCGATGCTCAGACGTACGTAGCTGTACATCGATCGAGGGTGATTTTAAATGATATGATGTTATCAAAATTTACTCATCAGTTTTTTGAGGAAACCTGGACTATAGATGATATACCGGAAGATTATTATAGTCTGAAGGACGGTGTAAAACTGATGAGCAGTGGAAAAATTCATCAGGCAAATGAAGGGTGTTCTTGTGCTATGGGAACTGTTATGACTCAATTTATCCAAAATCTCAGGCTTACAGAAGACCAATTTGCGCTAATGGATATGGAGGCTGGTATTGAACACTTTGGACGTGGAATTGATAACGGTGTAGATTTGATATTGATAATCATAGATCCATCCTATGAATCCCTACAGCTTTCCAAAAAAATCGGGGAATTATCGGAAAGTATTCGAAAACCATTTTATTACGTTCTCAATAAAGTAACAAAAGAGAATCAGGAAATGATGTATGAAGCTGTATGGAATTCAAGTCGAGTCGCTGTATCTCTTAGTGCGGATCCTAGTATTATGGGAGAGGGACTGATGGGGAAAGAACTATCAGAAAACCAGATGCTATTGAAAACTTAACAGAATTTCTACTTTCTATTTAACGGAATAAGGAGATTTAGAATGTTACAGGATTACTATGAAAAACATAATCTGGAAATGAAACCATATCAATACTACCTTGCGGAGTTTCAGAATGTAAATCCAGAGGATGTTACAAGTCGGCTGGATATACCATTTGATGATAATAGCAAGTCATTTACAATAAAGTTTATGCGAAACCGATTACTATAAAAGATAATTGCTGGCTGGCATCCAATGTGGTTGTTTGTGGCGGTGTTACCATAGGAGAGGGATGTGTAATAGGAGCAGGAAGTGTTGTGACAAGGGATATTCCTCCATATAGTCTGGCTGCTGGAAATCCATGCCGGGTTATTCGCAAAATAACTGAAAAAGATCATATGAAATAAGATAATACAATCAATAAAGGGGATGCCGGTTAATACCACTTTTCGGCATCCCCTTTTTGCCCAAATAATTAAGTATTCCAATATCCGATATGGCAGAAATATTTCTGGGACAGATTGTATTCCGGAGAAAAATGAAAGGTTAGTTTTAACTGGTTGTATTACGGCGAATCAATATTGGAGTAATCTGTTTATGGACAGGCTTTTCCAGTGGTTTAGGGGAACGTTTTTTTTGTTCTTCCATCTGTTGAACCAGAAGCTCCATGGCAGTTTGTGCAATAATATCAATCTGCTGACCAACGGTTGTGATTGGGAGAATTGCCTCACTGGCAATGGGAGAATTATCAAATCCTATGATTTCATAGAAAGAGGGTAATTCTCGGTATTTCTGGAAAATCAGGTTAAGAAACATGTTTGCATAAGTATCGTTGGAAAGGAAAATACCTTTTTTTTGATTGGGATATTTCTCTTCTATTCTTGTAAAAATGCGTCTTATTTCATTTAAAATTTCCTGATAAGAATTACCGCTTACACTTAGATCAATATCATAAGGAACCTGATATTCTTCACAGGTTTCCTTAAATGCGCGAATACGGTCGTAAGCAGGAACTGTTTTCTCAACATTGACATTGATGTGGATCAGTATATCACATTTATCACGGATCAGCAGAGTGGTAGCCTGAAGCGCACCCATATAGTTGTCAGTGGTAACACTGCTGATATATTCCGCTTCACGTTCAATGGCAACGATGGGAATCTGATAGAGGATAATTGTTTTGATGACAGCGTATGACTTAAAACAATGAGACCTTCAATCTGATAGGATAGGAGCTCTTCAATATATTGCTGTTCTTCTTCAGCCCCATGTTCACTGCTAAAGACGAGAAATTTGTAGTGATAATCACTGTAGCTGGACAGCAGTTGTGTCAGCATTTCAGAATAATAATGCAGATAAAGATTCGGAATAATGATTCCGATAAATTCACTTTTTCCATTCGCCAGAACTTTTGCAAGTTTATTTTTTTTATAGCCAAGGATATCAAGGGCCTGAGAAATTTTTTCCTGATTTTCAAGTGTAAGGGAATCAGGATGATTGAAATATCTTGATATTGTAGTTTTTGAAAAATGGGTATATGCTGCAATATCTGCAAATGTCACCTGTTTTTTTGACATGAAACTTATTCTCCTTATAAATAAATGCAAATATTTTTTTTTAGTATAGCAATTATTATACAAAAAGGCAATATTAAAATAACCGATTACGTAACCGGTTATTTTAATGAAGAAAAGTGTTGACAGAGAGTGTGTGATGTAGTAACATCAGATTATAAAGTAACCGGTTACTTAACCGGTTTCATGAACAATGTATGAAAGGAATGGAGGAAAAAGTGCATGAAAACAGTGCAGAACCAAGCAAAGCCCGTAAGCAAGCAGACGTGGAGAAATAAGGTTACGTATGTGAAGAAAAACTGGCAGTTATATCTTTTTTTCTTAATGCCGGGACTTTTACTGACAATCATTTTTAAGTATCTCCCGATGGGAGGGCTTTTGATTGCGTTTGAAGATTATAATGTAATCAAGGGAGTACTTGGAAGTCCATGGGTTGGACTTGAATATTTCAGACGTTTTTTATCATCACCGGATTTTATGAACTATCTGATGAATACATTAAAGCTGAGTATCTATGGATTATTATGGGGATTTCCGGTTCCGATTATTCTGGCATTACTTATGAATCGTATTCAAAAAACAGGGATCAAGAAAAAAGTACAGCTTCTGATCTATATGCCGAATTTTATATCTGTAATAGTACTTTGTGGTATGGTTCGTATGCTGTTATCACCGGTAGGACCTTTGAACAGGCTGCTTGGGATTAGCACAAACTGGATGACAATGCCATCTGCTTTCCGTACTATTTATATAGCAAGTGGAATCTGGCAGACTGCAGGCTGGGCATCTATTATGTATACTGCAGCATTATCTAATGCGAGCAAAGAGTTGGAAGAAGCGGCAGTTATGGATGGTGCAAACCTTTTGCAGCAGATCTGGTACGTGGAGCTTCCGGCGATTAAGAACATTATTGTAATTCAGTTTATCCTGCAGGCAGGAAATATTATGAGCATTGGATTTGAGAAGGCATATGCATTGCAGACAGATATGAACCTGCCGGCATCAGAAATTTTATCTACATATGTATATCGCATCGGTCTTTTGAACGGTGATTATGGTTATTCTACGGCAGTAGGTCTGTTTAATTCAGTTGTAAATGTAATTCTGTTGATTTTTGTAAACTGGGTTGTAAAGAAGCTGAATGATGGAGAGGGATTATAGGAGGAAGAGAAGATGGAGAAAAAGAAGAGAAAATATTCAAGGACAGATCGTCTGATCCTTGGAATTGGATTCACGATTCTTGGACTGTTTGTACTTTCTATTGCGATTCCAATTATATATGTAGTACTTGCATCTTTTATGGATCCTACTGTTTTGAATAATCAGGGACTGAGCTCTGATATTAAGGACTGGACTTTGGATGCTTATAGAAGAGTACTGGAGAATGAGATGATCTGGCGCGGATTTTTGAATTCTTTTCTGTATTCATTTGTATTTACAGTGATCTCAGTTTTTGTAACATTACTGGCAGCCTTTCCTCTGTCTAAAAAAGAATTTGTGGGAAGAAAATTTTTTAATCTGATTTTTCTGATCACAATGTTTTTTGGGGGAGGAATGATTCCAACATTTATTTTGATCAATCAGCTGCATATGGTAAATACAGTATGGGCGGTTTTGATTCCGGGAGCATTTAATGTTTGGAATATGATTCTTGCAAGAACTTATTATCAGTCAATTCCGGCAGAATTAAGAGAAGCATCTGCAATTGACGGTGCTAATGAAATTCAGCATTTTTTCAAAATTATGATGCCGGTATGTAAACCGATCATTGCAGTACTGGCACTGTGGTCATTTGTCGGAATGTGGAATAGCTACTTTGATGCGATGATTTATCTGAACGATGCAAATCTTCAGCCACTGCAGCTGGTACTGCGTTCAATCCTGGTGCAGAATACTCCACAGCCGGGAATGATTGCAGATATCCAAAGCACAGCAGAGATGGCAAAGGTAGCAGAACAGTTGAAATATGCAACAATTGTAGTATCAAGTTTACCACTTTTAGTGATGTATCCATTTTTCCAGAAATATTTTGATAAAGGAATTATGGTTGGCTCGGTAAAAGGCTAAAGAAAGGAATGATACAGATATGAAGAAAAACAGAGTAAGAAGTTTGCTTGCACTTGGACTTTCTTTAACAATGATGGTAAGTATAATGGGGTGTGGAAAACAGCAGAGGCTTGATGCTGAGATTAATCCGGATACACCGGTATCGGATGTACAGTTTCCATTGAAAGAAACAGAGGAGCTTTCTTTTATTACCAGTGCACCGGCCACTTCAACACAGGATCCAAATAAAAGAGTGATTTTCCAGAGAATGGAAGAACAGACAAATGTTCATATTGACTGGACCTGCTTTGTATCAGATCAGTTTTCAGATAAAAAGAATCTGGCGTTGGCTCAGTTTGGAAATCTGCCGGATGGACTGTTTAATGCAGGCATGAGTGATTATGATCTGTTGCGTTATGCAAAGCAGGGAATAATTATTCCGCTGGAAAATCTGATTGACAAATATATGCCAAACCTTCAGGCTGTGTTTGAAAAATACCCGGAATACAGAACCATGTGTACAGCACCGGATGGACATATTTACTCTTTTCCGTGGATTGAACAGCTTGGTTCCGGAAAAGAAGCAATTCAGGCCATTGGAGATATTCCTTATATTAATAAGAAATGGCTTGATTATCTTGGTCTTGAGATTCCAACCACAACAGATGAACTGGAGCAGGTACTGATTCAATTTCGAGATCATGCAGATGATCTGAAACAAGAGTTTTCCATTGAAGGTGATGTAATACCGATGTCATTTATTATCAATAACGGAGATCAGGATCCTTCAATCTTAATAAATGGATTCGGAGATGGTTATGGGGACACAGGAGATCATTTTGCTGTAACAGATGAAGGTAAGGTGATTTATACAACGGTTCAGGAAGGATACAAAGAAGGTATCAAATGGCTGCATAAACTTGTGACAGAGAATCTGATCGATCCGGAAGCATTTACACAGGAATGGTCTACTTATGTTGCAAAAGGAAAGAATCACCGTTATGGACTTTGCTTCACATGGGATATTGCTAATATAGACAACAATACGGATTATGTGATGCTTCCGGCACTGACCGGACCGGATGGAATGAGAAATATCACCAGACAGAACAACAGTGAGACCAGCGGTTTTGACAGAGGAAGATGTGTGCTTACTACCAGCTGCCGTAACACGGCACTTGCTGCCGCATGGATCGATCAGATGTATGCACCCCTTCAGTCTCCGCAAAATAACTGGGGAACCTATGGAGAGAAGGATTCCTTTAATATTTTTGAGCTGTCTGTAAACAAAGATGGCGAAAAAATGTTAAAGCATATGGACTTAGGAGATCAGTCACCGGTGGAAGTACGTGAAGCGCAATCTGTAAATGGTCCTCTCGCTATATTAAATGAATATTATGGCGTATATGTAACACAGCCGGAAGATGCGAAATGGCGTCTGGATAATATGCATGAGACATATTTACAGGATATGAACAGCAAATATGTTTATCCTAATGTATTTATGAGTATTGATGATACAAACAAAGTGTCACAGTATGATACAGATATTAAGAAATATGCAGAACAGAAGAAAGCAGATTGGATCCTGAACGGAGGAATTGATGAAGAATGGGATTCTTATCTGAAAAAAATGGAGAAGTACGGGCTTTCCGATTACCTTTCAATCAAGCAAAAATATTTTGACCAGTATCAGGATTCATTAAGCAGTGAAAAATAAGAGAAGATATCATTTTGACAGGAGGAACTATATGAGCGAAATGTTGGAAAAGGCAAGAAAATATGAATTTATACAGGGACAGCAGATCAAAGAGGAAGAAAGACCAGCCTTTCATATAACTCCTTATGTTGGCTGGATGAATGATCCAAATGGATTTTCCTATTATAAAGGAGAGTATCATTTGTTCTACCAGTATAATCCGTATAGCACACATTGGGACAGTATGCACTGGGGACATGTAGTGAGTAAGGATTTATTGCATTGGAACTATGTTCCGACTGCATTGGCACCGGATGAAGATTATGATAAATTCGGCTGTTTTTCAGGAAGTGCCATAGAATTAGAGGATGGCAGACAGTTGCTTATGTATACTTCTGTAAATCAGGAGAAACTGGAAGACGGAACTGTAAGGGATATTCAGACACAGGCAGTGGCAGTTGGAGATGGTAAGGATTATGAAAAGTATGATAAGAATCCGGTTCTGACAGCCAAAGATCTTCCAAAGGGGGCTAGTAAAGTAGACTTTCGTGATCCCAAAATCTGGAAAGGGAACGATGGAACTTTTATTGTGTTATAGGAAGTCGTCCGGCTGATGGAAGCGGACAGATCCTTCTTTACAGAAGTAAAAATGGCTTTGAATGGGAATTTGTAAGCATTCTGGCAAAGAATCAAAATCGTTATGGAAAAATGTGGGAATGCCCGGATTTCTTTGAATTGGACGGCAAATATGTGCTTCTGACAAGTCCACAGGATATGCTTCCGGAAGGATTAGAATTTCATAATGGAAATGGAACGTTATGTATTATTGGGGAGTTGGATCCTGAGACACATACTTTAAAGGAACAGTTTTGTCAAGCTGTTGATTACGGAATTGACTATTACGCAATGCAGACACTGCTTGCGCCGGATGGACGAAGAATTATGATCGCCTGGATGCAGAACTGGGATACGCTTGCATATCGATGCAATGACTCTGGATGGTTCGCACAAATGAGTCTTCCAAGAGAACTGTCTGTTAAAAACGGAAGATTGTATCAGGTTCCGGTCAGAGAACTTAATGCCATGCGTGCAAACAAAGTCGAGTATAACAATGTTGTGATAAAAGATACCAGGCTCACACTGGATCAGATTGAAGGACGAATTGTAGATCTGGAACTTGTGATACGACCGGCGGATAAAGACAATCTTTATAAAAAATTTGAACTCTGTTTTGCAGAGAATGAGAAATATCATTCTACATTATGCTTCCGTCCGGATGAATCTGTTTTAAAAATCGATAGAAAATTCTCAGGAAGCGAACGGGCGCTGGTTCATCAGAGCAGTTGTCTGGTAAACGGTGACAGCAATGAACTAAAACTGCGTGTGATTTTGGATAAGTTTAGTGTGGAAGTATTTATTAATGACGGCGAGCAGGTTATGTCTGCGGTTATTCTTACAAAGCAGGAAGCAAAGGGGATTTCTTTCTTTGCTGATGGTGCAGTTAAGCTTGATATAGTGAAATATGATTTATTATAATAAAGCGTTATAAATTGGGACATAATACAGCATTTATTGGTAAGGTTGGTAATGATTTTTTTGGAGATCAGTTGAGAGCAGCCATAAAAGAAGCAGGAATTGATGACATTGGATTATGTACAGATGAAAAAATTCATACTACGCTTGCTATGGTACATACATATCCGGATGGAGATAGGGATTTTTCCTTCTATCGTAATCCGGGAGCAGACATGATGCTGAATAAAACTGAGATTTCCGAGGATATTCTCAAGGAAACAGAAATGCAAATAAGTAAAAAACTTTAAATTTGTAATTCTTGCCAAATAGCAAGGAAATCGCAAGACTTTGGTCATGTGAATTTCCTTGCTTTTTTTCTCAAAGTGTCAGGTAAGGCCCTTGTTTATGGAAGAAATCAGCTCTGCCAGTTGTTTCCTTTTGGTGCGTGTATCACCGTTGATCATCAACTTGGAATAAATCTGGTTGATATATTGCTTCACAGTGCCTTCAGAGAGAAATAACCTCTCTGCGATTTCGCGGTTGCTCAGACGGTCGATGATCAAAGCTGCGATTTCTGCTTCTCTGCTGTTCAGCATATTTAGGATCTCAGGTCTGGAATTACGGCTGGACAGGCGGAGGCAGTGTTGTTCATAAACAGAACCAAGGGAAAGGATCCGGTCTGTGAAAGGCTCTGGTGTTATGGAATTAATACTGCCCAGCACGTCCTTGATATAGTTATAATTTTCTACAAACGGAATCAGAAAGCCATCCGGCATGGCGTGTCCTAAGGCTTTCAGCAGAAGCTGTCGTGCATCATGATGTTTGCCCAGCATTGCGTAAGCAGCAGCGGTCTGGATCTGAACGTGGAGAGACACAAGTTCATAGTGCATTTTTTCACAGACAGGCAGAAGCGTTTCGCTTCTGCCTATAACTTTTGCGTACATTTTCTGTGAAAGAAAGACCTGATTCTCGATCATTTCCATTATAGGTCTGCAGGGAGAAAGAAAGCTGACAGTGGATAACATATGGTCTTTAAATAATGCAGGAATCTTTTCCGGCATTCTAATTAATGTATAGTAGTAAGCATAAGTACTGTCAAAAATATTCAGCCACATCATATTGTGGAGAGACAGAAGCTCCTTACGCTTACTTCAGGGTTCTTCACAAAGGTGACACTCTCCTGAAAAAGGGAAAGCCTTGCAGCAAGGAAATCACAGCAGAGCGAAATATTGTGCTGTCCGTTTGATGCAATGGTGGAATAAGTCTGCTCCAGCAGAATCTGTGCATCTGAAAAATTCCCCTGCATAAATGCTGCCTCTGCATTCATGAGCAATTCCGCACCCTGTCCATGTCCCTGGGTGATCCTGTAATAGTGGGGCATACATTCATTCATAGCTGTCAGTTCTGCATCCAGGGTTCCGGATCTGCGGTGAAACATCATCAGAACAGAAGGAGAACCGAAGGTCCAGCTTCCTGTTTTGCGGATACTGATGGCAGGTCTGGTCATTTTGGAACTGGCCTGACGGTGCAGAACGCTCATACCGGTGATATCGTTATACATCAGAAAACTCATAATAAGATCACATTCTCCGGAGAGATTCTTTCGCTCATCTTCGGACAAAGTGTTATCTTCAGCTATGGTATCTGTCAGAAGCTGCTTTAGTTCCAGCATTTTGGGAATCTGATGCCAGGTAAACATACGGCGCATCAATACGAGAAGGGCCAGAGGCCTGTTCTTCAGGATTTCTGTTGGACAGACATCAAGAAATGCGAGAACCTTTTCCGGCGAAAGAGAAGCCAGGAGGATTCCTGCATCCTTTTGGATAACAGCAAGTGCTGCATCATAGTTAAGAGCCTTGTTATAGGCAGCAAGTGCCTGCAGAAACTGTCCCCGGGATTCATACCATTGTCCGTAACGATTCCGGAAATCTGTCTGTTTTTCATGGGAAAGCATGGCAAAGGCACGCTGTGTACATTCCTTCATCATATGGTGAAAACGGAAGCTGATTCCATCGGACAAAGGAGTGATAAAAGCATTCTGTCTGGTCATAAGGAAAAGAATCTGTCCAGCTTCCGGATTCCCTGTAATAAAAAGTGCCATTTCAACGGTAAATTCATCTGCAAGTCCCATAACAGTGAGAAATTCCTGCTGTGCATCAGAGAGAGGTGCGATCATAGCAGAGGAAAACATATCATAGATATTAGAAGTATGGTCAGGAAAATGTCCGCTCTCAAAAAAGGTACAGAGATTCAGATAGACTGCAGAGAACCATCCTTCACTGGAATAGAGAAGCGTGTTCAGCTGATCTTCGTTCAGGCTGGCACCGCAGCGATGGGTATAGACAGAAAGCTCCCGCCGGTTCAGACACAGATCCCTGGTATGGATCTGATATAACTTTTTGCCAAGACGGAGAATCTCTTTTCCGGACAGAAAAGCATTTCTGCCGGATACGATCAGGTGGATATTTTCAGGCAGTCTGTTGGCAAGCATACAAAAAAAATCTGCAACATGAGGTTCACCCAGCAGATGAAAATCATCAATAAAAATAAAGTAAGAGGTCTGACCGCTCAGGGAATAACAAAGCTCATCAGCAAGCATCCCGGCACTGGCAGCATCTGAAGGGCAGCTATAATTATCCAGAAAATCAAGCCCTGCGAAGGCAAATGCCTTCTGAACGCTCTGCCAGAAAACAGACAGATTATCAGAATAAATACTGATCCGGATCACACAGGAATTTCCGTTTTTGCTCTGTTTGTCCAGATACCAGTTGATAGCAGTTGTTTTTCCATATCCCATGGGAGCGGTCACAGCAGTGAATGCAGATTGTGAAATCGGTTTCAGATTCTCCTGCAGACGCTCAGAGATGTAAATTGTATTCAGATTATATTTCTTTTTAGACATCTGTAAAACCCCTCACTTGATACGATATGTTTCATTTTAACATATAAAGTATCAAAATGAAACTTTTTCCCAGGTGGTTTTTCAGGCAATATCTGCCGTCACTTTTGCTATACAGGGGGCACTTTTTGGTGCCGAAAAGTGAATTATCAAATGAAAAGAAATCAGTTATAATTACAGATAACAGAAACCTATAGCAGAGCAAAGATATGCAGGGTGTAGATCGGAAGTTAAAATTACTATAGGTAAATACATAGTAATAATGCCCAAAAACAGAAGATACATTTTTAGAATTGGCTGAGAAGGAGCCTTGTGTGATCATTGGAAGAAATGCAGACTATATCCTGAAAGACCGGGACGATGTGCTGAATGTATTTCTTCATGGGGACATGCCGGAAAAAATAAAGCGTATCACTGGTTTATACAATGTAAAAGAGAAGGAAGCTGTGAAAATGATGGCAGACACAGATAAAAGGCGAAGAACAAATTATAACTTTTACACAGATCAGAACTGGGGAAAAGCCAGCAATTACACACTGTGCCTGAACAGCTCACAGCTTGGATATGACAGATGTGAGATGATAATTATGGAATGCGTGAAATAAAAACAGATTATGTTTTTTATTCAAATTGACTGAGTGGAAGATCCCTTTTTCTATGTAGTGTATCTGTAAAATAAAAGAGGCAGATATAATGAAAAGGAATAAACCAGCTTGTATCATTCAGGTAAGAGTTAAGTGATGGAAGCATTTCAGATAATAATAGTTACTTTGCGCATTTTGTGTTATAATTGAGATTAACAGGAAATGATAAATATCTGCAAAATGAATGTTTATCAGGAACTTACCGGAGGACATTTTAGTTAAGACGTAATAGATTTCGGACTTTGTAAAATGCAAAAGGGAGATCAATGATATGAGAAAAAAAACAGTTCAAACAAGCAGTACCAAAAGCAGTACCAAAGGCAATGCAAAGAGTAATACAAAGAGTAACACAAAGAGCAATGCAAGAAACAGCGTAAAAAGCAGTGTAAAAAGCAGTGCAAAAAACAGTCCTCAAAAAGCTGTTAAGACTGTTGCTCCAACAGTAGAGAATGTTTCTGTTAAGCAAGCCGTAATTATTCAGGAGCCATCTGTTGAACAGAATGAACAGAACATTCCAACGAGACAGCCTGATCTGGGACCGCGAAGAAGTGTAGCCTTTATTGGATCAGAATGTTATCCATTTGTTAAGACTGGTGGATTGGGAGATGTAATGTCTGCCCTGCCAAAGAGTCTGGCAAAATTAAACATTGATGTTAAGGTCATTATTCCAAGATACAAATGTATTCCTCAGAAATTTCAGGAAAGATGGAATACAGGGGTTCCTTTGATATGAATCTCTGCTCTGATGGAAAGCAGTATTATGTGGGAATTATGGAATATCAGGAGGATGGGGTTGTCTATGATTTTATAGATAATGATGAGTTCTTCTCCTGGGGAAATCCATATACGAATCTCATAGATGACATTCCGAAATTCTGTTATTTTGCAAAAGCTGCCCTTGCTGCCCTTAATTATTTGAACTGGACTCCTGATGTCGTGCATTGTCATGACTGGCAGGCAGCTTTAGTACCACTTTATCTGAGAACCTGTTTTCAGGATACAGATGTAGGACGTGCAATTTCAGTACTTACAATACATAATCTGAAGTTCCAGGGTATTTATGACAGAAAAAAGATTCAATACTGGTCAGGACTTCCTGATTATGTATTTAATAAGGACTGCATGATCCAGAACTGGCTGGATGCCAATATGTTAAAGGGTGGTATCGCTTACAGCAACAAAGTTACAACTGTAAGTAATACTTATGCATGGGAAATTCAGACAGAGGAATATGGAGAGGGACTTGCAGAGCATTTAAGATATCACAACAATAAGATTTTGGGAATTGTGAATGGTATTGATACGGATATCTGGAATCCTGCAACTGATAAGCTGTTAGCTGCTGATTATGATGAGAAGTCAGCGATAAAGAATAAAAAGATTAATAAAAAAGCCCTCCAGGAATCTCTGGGGCTGGATGTAGATGAGCATAAGATGGTAATCGGACTTATTTCACGTCTCACCAACCAGAAAGGTCTTGATCTTGTAAATGACGTAATTCCGGGAATTATGGATGAACATACGCAGGTGGTTGTTCTTGGTACTGGTGATTCTCAGTATGAAAATACATTCCGCTATTATGAAAACAAATATAAAGGCAATTTCTGTGCATATATTGCTTACAATGAAAATGTGGCTCACAATATTTATGCAGGATGTGATGCACTTCTGGTTCCATCAAGATTTGAACCATGTGGACTTACACAGCTTATAGCCATGAGATATGGTGCAGTTCCGATTGTAAGAGAGACCGGAGGACTTAAAGATACGGTTCAGCCTTATAATATGTTTGAGAATACAGGAAACGGTTTTACATTTGACAGATATGAAAGCGGGCTGCTTTACGATGCGATCAACAGAGCAAAGACTATCTATTTCGAGAACAGAAAATCCTGGGATGATATGGTGATCCGCGATATGAATAAAGATGTTTCCTGGGAAAAGAGTGCCAAACAGTACAAAGATATGTATGTAGGATTAACACCAAGAGATTAGAGCAGAGAATGTGCTCTGGTGTATATTTCGAAAACGATGTACTGGTCTTTCCAAATGGCTACGCAATGCGTAACAAATTGAGACAAAATCTGGTTGATAAACCAGATAAAAGTGATATACTGAATATATAAGAAAAGAAACCGTGTGGAATTATAGTTTTGTTTTCACACGGTTTTTTAGAAAATCAAGGTTAGATAAAACTAACATATATGATAGCGATTTACTGGACAATGTAAAGAGGACGGATTTCTATGAAAATATTGGTTTATGGTGCAGGTGTGATTTGAGGAAAACAACATGAAAAACGAAGAATACAAAAAACTGTCAATTGCTGAATTTACAAAAGCAGCAGGAAGATATGAAAGTAACCATGCGGGTATTTACGAAATGTGTAAGAAGGACTATCCGGATATTTTGGAAGAATTAGAGAAAGAGCCATTTAGAGATTTATTGGACGCTGGATGTGGACCGGCTCCGATGATTTCTTTATTAGCAGAAAAATATCCAGACCGACATTATACAGGTCTGGATTTGACTCCGGCCATGATTGAACAGGCAAAAAAGAAAAACATTTCAAATGCAACGTTTGTTGTAGGAGACTGTGAGAACTTTCCTTTTGAAAATGATTCATTTGATGCAATTATTTGTTCTATGAGTTTCATCATTATCCGGATCCACAGGCATTTTTTGACAGTGTAAAAAGATGTCTTCGCCCAAATGGAAGATTGATCCTGCGGGATGTGACCAGTGACAATAAAGTATTGGTATGGCTGATGAATACATTGGAAATGCCTCTGGCAAATATATGCGGACATGGAGATGTTCGGGTTCCAACAAGAGATGTGGTCATGAAATGCTGCAGAAAAGTAGGATTAAAAGTAGAAAAATTTGAAATCCGCAAAGGTATGAGGATGCATTGTGTTGTCAGAAAAGCCTGAAGGAGACTAGCTATGAAATTTTATGAAAGTGGAGACAATCGTAAACCTGTGATATTTTTATTTCCCGGTACCTGTTGCCTGTATAATAGCTTTGATCATGTACTGGATGGGTTACATTCTTATTTTTATACGGTAGCAGTTTCTTATGATGGATTTGATCCAAACGAGAAAACAGAATTTTATTCGATGGAAGATGAATGTGAAAAATTGAGCAGGAAATCAGAACAAAGTATGGTGGGAGAATTAAAGCAGCGTATGGATGTTCCCTTGGAGGAAGTTTTGTATCCCTTCTGATTCAGCGGAAAAGAATCCATATAGATCATGGCATCATTGGGAGCAGTGATATGGATGAAGCAGGTTCGTTTATGGCAAAGCTCCAGTCATCTATCATTGTGCCGATTATGTATAAAATGGTACACACGGGTAAATTACCTAAATTTATGCAAAAGAAAATAAATGAAGCAGATGAATCAAGAAAGAAACTGATTGATGGATTTGTAAATATGTTTGGTATTGACAAGGGAGGAAGTCCGTGGATTACAAAACAGAGTATTTATAATCAGTTCTATTCGGATCTGGTTACGAAAGTCCAGCATGGAATTGATGTGCCGGGAACAACTATCCACGTGTTTTACGCTACAAAGATGGGAAAAAAATACGAAAAGAGATATTGTTCTTATTTCAAAAATCCGGATATTCGGAGATACAACATGCAGCATGAAGAACTGTTTTGCTGTCATAGTGCAGAGTGGGTAGAAGAAGTAAAAAAATCAGTGGAAGGCGACAAAGATTGAAAATGAGAAGTAGAGGGTATCCATTACCTTAAGCACACGACAAATAAGCCATCTTTCGGTGGCTGCTTTAAAAATTGTAATATTGAG
>ENA-OQIO01000967-OQIO01000967.1-human-gut-metagenome-genome-assembly--contig:-NODE-967-length-14744-cov-1.633235_pt1 | contig 14744 bp, 20 predicted proteins | sample MGYA00242573_ERZ504737 | MGnify/ENA primary metagenome ERZ504737 (study PRJEB26092, sample SAMD00036203) | human gut metagenome | host: Homo sapiens | study: EMG produced TPA metagenomics assembly of...
CATCCAGCTCTTCTTCATCAATAAGCTCACGAAGCTCCTGGATCTTCTCCGTGCATTCGTCCATGTATTTCTGTCCGCCAAATCCTGCTGAACAGTCATTATCAGCACCATATCCACATCTTCAAGAAGATGGCTGATGTCATTACCGGTGTGGATGCTTGATCGAACTGCCGCCTTTACCCCTGCTGCCCTGATCTGCTCCAGTGTACGCTCCAGATCCTCACATGCCTCCGCATGTACAGTAATGGAATCTGCTCCGCATTCTACAAAATCGCGGATATATCTTTCCGGTTCTGTTACCATCAAATGTACGTCGAAAAACATGTTGGATTCTTTCCGGATTGATTTGATCACTGGCATTCCAAAAGAAATGCTGGGAACAAAATCTCCATCCATAACATCAATATGCAGATATTCAACGCCTTCCTTTTCCAGAATTTTAATCTGTTCTCCCAGTCTGTTAAAATCTCTGATAAGATCGACGGCACAATCGGTATTCCATGACTCAGTATCTCCTTTTCTCTTTTAATTCCTGGTGCAGCTCCAGATAATCTTCATATCGGAGTCTGCTGATCTCATTGTTCTCAAGGGCTTCCTTAACAGCGCAGCCCGGTTCATGTATGTGACGGCACCCCTGAAAGCGGCACTGTCCTTCATATCTTCGGAACTCCGGAAAGTAATCCTTCAGTTCCTGCTCCTCCATATTTTCAATATATAAGGAGGAAAATCCCGGTGTATCCACAAGGAATGTATCCTGTGCCACCGGTATGATCTGTGCATGGCGCGTGGTATGTTTTCCCCGTTTCAGCTTACGGCTGATCTCACCGGTTTCCATCTCCACTTCTTCCTGAAGGGAATTTGTAAGAGAAGATTTTCCCACGCCGGATGGGCCGGCAACCACAGTTGTCCTGCCCTGAAGCACTTCTTCGATCTCGTCGAGTCCTTCTCCCTTCAGGCACTTGACAGGATCACCTGATAGCCGCAGCTCTGGTATGTTTCATAGAGAAATTCCAGTTCTTCCGTTGTTGCCAGATCTTTTTTGTTAAAACAGATGACTGCCGGAACACCTTCCCTCTCCATCATAATGAGGAAACGATCCAGAAGCATGAAGTTCGGCTTCGGATTATCCATGGCAAAGATCACCAGTGCTTGATCTACATTGGCCACAGCCGGACGGATCAGAGAATTCTTCCGCTTGTGGATCTCCGTCACACTTCCCTCCAGTTCCTTTTCATCCAGAACTGTAATGTCCACATTGTCACCTACCAGAGGCTTGAATTTATCCTTACGGAAAATTCCCTTGGCTCTGCATTCATATGTATTGCGTCTTCTGCATATACGTAGTAGAATCCGGCAATACCTTTGATTATCTTTCCCTGCATGATCACTCAGCTTTCTTGAATGTAACCGTGTAGGTTCCAAGCTGCTGATAATCCCCGTCTACCTCCTCATAGAGATAGATGGTTCCTGAGGTAATGCCTCAGCACCTGAGATATTAAGCTGATACGGGAAGCTGATATTCTGTCCGTCAATGATAGTGGATGCCTTAGGCTCACCGTTTACGTCCTGGATCAGTTCCAGACGAATTGCTCCTCCATTGTAACCAGACGGTGTATCCAGTGTCTGTGTACATTTCCAGCCTGTGTTTGCATTGACATCTGCTGTAGATGTAGTTGTGGATACTGTGCTGTCCGCAGATGCTGTACTGTCTGTGGATGCTGTGCTATCTGCAGATGCTGTGCTGTCTGTGGATGGAGCCTTGTCACCGGAGCTGATGGTAATGCTGATCGGCTGATCCGGGTCTGCTGCCGCATAGGCTTCCGGATCCTGTGCGATAACTGTACCTGCAGCTTCTGTACTCTGCTGTTCTGTTATCTGAATATCAATAAATTTACCTAAAATAGTAAGCGCAGCATCCTTGGTCATTCCTACAACACTCGGAACCTCAGCATTATCGCCATAATCAACCCCTCGACTGACTGTCAGTGTTACAGAAGAGCCTGCCTGCACAGAAGTACCTGCTGCCGGCTCGACATTGTAAACATATCCCGGATCTACCAGTGCATATCCGTTGTCATCTGTGTCACTGTATTCTTTCTGGACATTTACCTGAAGTCCAAGATCTTCCAGAGTCTGCTGTGCATCAATTCCTGTACGTCCATCCAGATCCGGGATCGTAACCTGCGCTGTTCCGGTGCTCACCCAGTATTTCACAGTTGTATTGGCTTCAACCTGTGTTCCCGCCGCTGTCTCCTGACGGGAGATCCTGCCTTTTTCCTGATCGGATGCCTCCTCACCGGCCATCTGGACACCAGATGTGCATCGTTTGCAAGTGTTTTAGCCTCTTCCTCTGTCTTGCCTACAAGATCAGGAACGGTTGCCAGACCGTCAGCTGCTGATTCCTGCTTCGCCTCTGCCTTGCTGCTGTCTGCAGCTCCGCTGCTGCCGGTTCCAAACAGTCCTGCGGCACGTCCAAGCACTACCACAAGAACGATCAGAAGGACTGCACCTCCGATCAGTGCCGCAATCGTCAGACCTCTTCCGGAACCATGATGCTTCTTTTTCTTTCCGGATCTATGCTCGGATCTCGGTCTGTATTCTTCCTCTGCATCATCGTAATCGTTATCGTCGTATTTTTCTTCCTCAAGTGCGGTGATCTCCGGTTTTGTGATCTGCTTCGGTGTATGTTTGATCTCACCAAGCTCTTCTTCTGAGATCACAACCGTCTTGGCATCGTTGTCAACTGTAGTAAGCCTTACAAAATCACCCTGGGGATCGATCAGAGAATGCTTCAGGTCTGCGATCACATCCTCCATACGGCTGTAACGACGATCTACACTTTTCTGTGTACATTTCAGAATGATCTGCTCCAGACTGTACGGAAGGTCCGGTGTATAAACACTTGGCGGGACCATCTCTTCCTGCAGATGCTTGATAGCGATCGCCACAGTGGTATCTCCGTCAAAAGGAACTCTTCCTGTGACCATCTCATACAGTGTGATTCCAAGAGAATAGATATCGCTCTTCTCATCGCTGTATCCGCCTCTCACCTGCTCAGGTGAGCTGTAATGTACAGATCCCATTACATTGGAGCTGATCGTATTGGAAGATGCAGCTCTGGCAATTCCAAAGTCTGTCACCTTTACTTTACCATCTGTGGAAATAATGATATTCTGAGGTTTCACATCTCTGTGAACGATACCATGGCTGTGTGCCGCCTCCAGACCCATAGAAACCTGGATTGCGATACTTGTAGCCTCTTTAATGGAAAGCTTTCCCTTCTTGGAGATGTATTCCTTCAGAGTGATACCCTCGATCAGTTCCATAACAATGTAATAAACACCGCCGTCATCTCCTACGTCAAATACATTGACGATATTCGGATGTGTAAGACCAGCTGCCGCCTGGGCCTCACTTCTGAATTTCTTTATAAACGTGGTGTCTTCCCGAAACTCCGGTTTCAGGACCTTCACGGCAACAAAACGGTTCAGCTTATGGTCCATAGCCTTATAGACATCTGCCATTCCGCCAGTTCCGATTTTTCCTACGATCTCATAGCGCTCGGCTATGATCATTCCCGTCTTCAACATGCTTCCACCTCATTCGTGAATGGCTCTACCAGTACGACTGCAATATTATCCTTACCACCATTCTGATTTGCTTCCCGAAGGAGCGCACTGCCCTTCTGATCAATATCTGCTTCCGGATCGGATATGATCTCCTGGATCTTCTCATCTTCAACCATATTGCTGAGACCGTCTGAACACATCAGGATCGTACATCCTTTTTCAAGTTTCAGATCAAAGAAATCCACATCCACCGTTTTCTCTGCACCAAGTGCCCTTGTAATGATGTTCTTATCCGGATGATTCCGTGCTTCCGCTTCGCTGATCTCGCCCATTCTCACCATTTCCTGTACCAGAGAATGATCTCTGGTAACCTGGCGGATCCCGTCCTGGATCACATATAAACGGCTGTCACCCACATTGGCTACATAGCATACTGATCTACAATAGTCGCCACCACCATAGTGGTTCCCATGCCCCGGAGGTTTTCGTCTTCCTGCGCACGGTTTCTGATCTCCGTATTCGCAGCTTCGATCGCATGACGAATAACCTTCACAGGATTGTAATCCGCATCTTCACGGATTTCATCCACAAGGATCCGTACTGCATGTGAGGATGCATAGTCACCGGCGTTATGTCCGCCCATTCCGTCCGCGACTGTGAAAAGATTAGGCAGATTTCCAACCGGACCTTCAGATGCAAACACGTAATCCTGATTCATCTTCCGCTTCTGCCCTACATCAGTAGCTGAGTATATCCTCATGTCACTTCTCGCTTTCTGTTTTTTCCATGTAACTTTTTCTTAGCTGTCCACAGGCACCGTCGATATCGCTGCCCATTTCCCTTCTAATAGTAACATTAATTCCGTATTTTTCAAGTTTTATTTTGAAATTCTCCACAGCCTGTCGAGTAGACCTCACATAGGAGCGTTCCTTGATGGGGTTGACCGGAATCAGATTTACATGGCAATTGATGCCTTTTATACGGCCGGCCAGCTGTCTCGCATCTTCTTCACTGTCGTTGACACCGGCTACAAGACTGTACTCAAAGGTGATCCTTCGGCCTGTTTTATCAAAATAATTTCTGCAGGCATCCAGAACCTCATCCATGGAATACTTATTCGCGATCGGCATCAGTTCCTGTCGTTTTTCATCATTTGGAGCATGAAGGGAAAGTGCCAGAGTGATCTGAAGCTTTTCTTCAGCCAGATCATACATCTTCGGCACGATCCCACAGGTAGAAACCGTCACATTTCTCTGACTGATCCCAAGACCGTTTTCGTCGGTAAGGATCCGGACAAAACGGACAAGATTGTCATAATTATCCATCGGCTCACCGGTTCCCATCACAACTACATTGGCCACACGTTCACCGGTATCTGCTGGATACGGTAGATCTGATCCAGCATCTCGGACGGCTTCAGGCATCTGGTCAGTCCTCCGATGGTAGATGCACAGAATCTGCATCCCATACGGCAGCCCACCTGAGAAGAAATGCACACAGAATTTCCGTGGTGATACCGCATGAGAACACTCTCGATCACATTTCCATCTTCCAGCCGAAACAGATATTTTCTGGTTCCGTCAATTTTTGAGATCCTTACATCTGCCTGGGTCAGTGCTGTGATCGGATAAGCCGAAAGCTTTTCCCTGAGGCTTTTGGAAAGATTTGTCATTTCATCCCAGGAGGTAACCAGCCGCTGGTGAAGCCATGCATAGATCTGTTTCGCCCGGAAAGGCTTTTCACCGATCTTTGTCATGAATTCCTTCAATTCCTCCATGGTCATGGATTTTACATCTGTCATTTTCTGTTATTTCCTTCTGAATCTGGCAATAAAGAATCCATCTGTCTTATGTATTCCCGGCAGAAGCTGCAGATAGCCAAGCTTCGTGGATTTACAGTGCAGTTCCTCCGGAATATACGGATCCAGCTTTCCAGCCGGTACGGATAATTCTTTAAAAACCATAATACATTTTCTTCGTTTTCTTCCCGGGCAATGGTACATGTGCTGAAGATCAGCGTTCCATCCGGTTTCACATACTTTGCAGCCTTATCCAGGATCATTCTCTGGAGCATTACGATCTCTTCCTGTTTCTGCGGAGTTGCCCGGTATTTGATTTCCGGTTTCTTGCCGATAACTCCATAACCGGAGCACGGTACATCCGCGATCACAATATCCGCAGCCTGTTCGGAATCCGGATCATATACCGTTGCATCCTGAACTCTGGCTTCCACATTGATCACTCCGGTCCTGTGGATGTTTTCTTTGATAAGATCTGCCTTATACTGACTTACATCTCTGGCATCCACATTTCCGTAATCCCCCATTTTGTCTGCCGCATGGATGCTTTTTCCACCTGGTGCAGCGCACATGTCGATGATATGGTCACCTTTTTTCGGACTTGCAGCTTCCGCTACAAGCATAGAGCTTACATCCTGCACCAGGATCTTTCCCTGAAGGAAGGTCTCAAGTGTCAAAATATGATTGTAATCGGAATCTTCAGTGCATAGGGAAGATAAGGAGCCTGTTCTACTGTCACTCCCTGAGACTTCAAACTGGTGACGATCTCTCTCAGAGACGCCTTATGAGTACGGCACCGTACTGTGATCGGTCTTTCTGTCAGAAATCCTCCAGGATCTTCTCCCGTAGTCTTCACTCCGTAGGCTGCTTTCCATTTTTCTACCAGATATTCCGGCATGGAATATTTCACAGAAAGATAACGGACTTCGTTTTCTTCCCTGGAAGGAAGCTCCAGATCACCGATCTCTCTTGCGATCGTACGGAGCACCCCGTTGACAAAGGCTTTAGATTATAAAAGCCTTTTTCGCTGTGCCAGCTTTACCGCTTCATTGCATACTGCACTGTCCGGAACACTGTCCATAAATTTCAGCTGATATACCGCACTTCTCAGGATCTCACGGATCTGCGGTTTCATCTTGTTTACAGAAACCTTGGAAAAAGAATCGATGACATAATCAATATAGATCCTGTATTCCAGGGTTCCCTCACATACTCTTGTAATAAAGCTACGTTCCTGTTTCGGAAGAAACTGATATTTGGAAAGCGCATTCCGGATCGCAATATGGCTGTGCTCACCCTCCTCCTCGATCTGTAACAGGATCTCAAGGATCAGTTCTCTGGTATTTACTCCGCTGCTAATCACGATCTCTACCTCCTGCAAGGATAATCAGTCTCAGAAGCTGCAGAATGGATGCCGCCAGAGCTGCCACATAGGTAAGCGCTGCCGCTGTAAGTACTTTTCTTGCACCCTTTTTTTCATCTACACCTAAGATACCTGTACTTTCCAGCATTTTAAGCGCTCTGGAAGACGCATTGATCTCAACCGGAAGTGTCACCAGCTGAAACAGTACTGCCAGTGAAAACAAAACAATTCCCAGAGTTACCAGCGGATCAATGGAAAAGATCAGCCCTGCGATAAACAGCGGCCACGAAAGCTGGGAACCAATATTTGCGGCAGGTACAATGGCTGAACGGATATTCAGTGGTGCATAATTGATCGCATCCTGGATCGCATGGCCACATTCATGTGCTGCCACCCCCACAGCCGCCAGAGAATTTCTTCCATAAATATCTTCTGAAAGGGAAACCGTTTTCGTTCTCGGATCATAGTGATCCGTAAGACTTCCGCGGATCGGAACCACCTGTACGTCTGTGATCCCTGCTGCTCTCAGGATTCTCTGTGCAGCTTCCGCACCGGTGATGCCAGAATGACTCCGTACCTTTTTATAGACTGCAAAGGTACTGCGCAACTTTGCGGATGCCGCAAGAGAAAGAAGCATTCCGATCACAAGTAAAAGAATCGTGGGGTCCATTCCCCATCCGTAATAACCATATCCGTACATAACTCATCACTCCCTGGAATCTCTGAACATGTCTCCTGGTTTCAACTGATATCCCCGGAGGAACGCATCCGCTTCCATGCGTTTTTTGCCTTCCAGCTGCACTTCATGGAGCACGAGTACCTTCTGGCCGCATGCCACCTGGATTCCTCCTTTGTCAGCGGCTATCACAGTTCCAGGTGCTTCCTGTGCCTGTTTTTCCAGAACAGAGCTCTTCCAGACCTTCAATGTTTTTCCATTGATAAAGGTAAAAGCGCTTGGCCATGGATCAAGGCCTCTTACCAGACGCTCCAGTTCTTCCGCATTTTTGCTGAAATCCAGAAGCCCCATTTTTTGGAGATCATGGCAGCATATGGTGTTGGACTCTCCTCCGGCTGTTTCTCGCGGGTTGCAGTTCCGTCAAAAATGACGGTAAAGTTTGTACCAGAAGCTCTGCACCTGCCTGTGCGAGCTTATCAAACAAGCTTCCACCTGTCTCATCTTTGGCAAGCGGAACCACGATCCTGGAAATCATATCACCGGTATCCAGACCGGTTCCCATCTGCATAATAGTAACGCCGGATTCTTTTTCACCGTCGATCACCGCCTGCTGGATCGGTGCAGCTCCACGATATTTAGGAAGCAGAGACGCATGGATATTGATACATCCGAATCTCGCATATCCAGGATGCTCTTTGGAATGATCTGCCGAATGCCGCAACAATGATGATGTCCGGTGCAAGATTTTTCAGTTCTTCCACAAATTCAGGATCTCTTACCTTCACCGGCTGCAGTACCGGGATCCCGTGTTTCAGTGCTTCTTCTTTTACAGGAGTAGGCATCATAGTTTTGCCTCTGCCCTTCGGTTTGTCCGGCTGTGTGATCACAGCCTCCACTTCATATCCGTTCTCTGCCAGTGCTACAAGAGGCGCCACCGCAAAGTCCGGAGTTCCCATATAAATAATCTTCATAGTATCCCGCCTTTAGTCTTCTTCATCATAAGTTACCTTGTGAAGTTCTCCCTCCACAAGTTCTGTATACATTTTTCCATCCAGATGGTCAATCTCATGACAGAATGCTCTTGCCAGAAGGCCCTCTCCCTCGTAGATCTGTTCGTTCATATTTACATCAAGTGCTTTTACCTTCACATAGTTCGGACGTGTTACCTGTCCTGCCATTCCAGGAACGCTCAGGCATCCCTCGTCACCGGTCTGCTCGCCGCTTGTCTCAAGGATCTCCGGATTGATCAGCACGATCGGGCCCTCACCTACATCGATGACAACGATACGTTTCAGGATTCCTACCTGTGGTGCAGCGAGGCCAACACCCATTGCATCATACATGGTATCCAGCATATCTGTGATCAGTTCCCCGATCCTCGGTGTCATTTTGTCTACTGTCCGGGATTTTTTTGTCAGTACAGAATCCCCCTGTACACGGATTGTTCTAAGTGCCATTTTTCTTCTCCTTTAATTCATATCAAATTGAATGTATTATTTCCGGAATCCGGAATTTATCTCTATATATTTCTCCAGCTTCTCTCTGACTGCGGTGAGAAAGCTGATATCTCTGTGCTTCAGATGGATCACCTGACGATAAACATCCTTTACCTTGCCTACCGATGCAGCTGCAGGCCGATCATGTGAAGCTCTTCCTTCGGACTTACCCTGCGGATAAAAACTTCTATATAATACATGGCATTTTTCAGAAGTTCTTCATCCTGGCAGGCGCCAAAAACAGTCATCATATGGCTGTCGGCGGATAGTCCAGAAGCATCCGATACCCCATTTCTTCTTTATAAAATTTCTCATAATCCTGAATAGCCGCAGCCTGGATACTGTAATGCTCCGGCTGATATGTCTGGATCACCGCCTGCCCCGGGCGGTTCCCTCTGCCGGAACGTCCAACTGCCTGAGTCAGAAGCTGGAATGTACGCTCCCCGCAGTGATAGTCATCCATATTCAGCGAAAGATCTGCTGCGATCACTCCTACCAGGGTCACATTCGGAAAATCATGTCCCTTGACGATCATCTGGGTCCCCACCAGAATATCTGCCTCATGCTTTGCAAAAGAAGCCAGGATCTTCTCATAGCTGTCCTTGGTCCTTGTGGTATCAAAATCCATTCGAAGTACCCTGGCTTTCGGGAATTCTTTTTCAATGACCTTCTCGATCTGCTGGGTTCCTGCCTTAAATCCACCAATGTGCGGTGAACCACAGGACGGACAGATTTCCGGTTTCACAGTCTCATAGCCGCAGTAATGACAGATCAGACGATTGCCATTGTGTTCACTTAGAGATACATCACAGTGGGGACATTTCATAACGTGGCCGCAGGCTCTGCAGGAAACAAAGCCCGCATATCCTCTCCGGTTCAGAAACAGCATGGCCTGTTCCCTTCTTTCAAGGACCTGCTCCAGATCCCTCTTCAGCTCCAGACTCAGCACCGAGCGGTTCCCTTTCTTTAATTCTTCCCGAAGATCCACGATCGATACCTGTGGAAGCGGTCTTTCCTCATAACGTGCATTTAACTTTACCAGAAGATATTCTCCGTCACAGGCATGACTGTAGGCTTCCAATGACGGAGTGGCTGATCCCATGACCACACGGGCATGTTCCATCCGCGCCCTCTCAATGGCAGTCTCACGTGCATGGTACCTTGGCGTATTCTCACTTTTGTAGGTGGTTCATGCTCTTCGTCGATAACGATCAGTCCCAGATCTGAAAACGGTGTGAACAGTGCGGATCTGGTCCTACCATCACCTGGATCTCACCACGTTTTGCTCTTTTGACTGATCATAGCGTTCTCCCTGGGAAAGTCTGGAGTTCAGAACCGAAACCTTATCTCCGAACATGGCATAAAAGCGCCTGACTGTCTGATAAGTAAGCGCGATCTCAGGAATCAGCACGATCGCCTGTTTTCCCTCCTCCAGTACCTTCTGGATCAGGCGCATATAAACCTGGGTCTTTCCGCTTCCGGTCACTCCGAAAAGAAGTGCAGGCCTTGGGTCCGGCTCCTGCCATTCCCGAAAGATCTGCTCTGCTGCCAAAAGCTGTTCCTGGTTCAGACTCAGTTCCATGTTCTCCTTCACCAGGCCGAGCCCCTCGGGAATGCGATACATTTCCTGACTTTCAATGGTTATCAGACCTTTTTTTTCAAAAAAATCAAGAACGGAAATGCCGGCTCCAAGTTCTTTGGAGGCATAAGTATAATCCAGGCTCCCGGCTTCCAGGATTGCCCGAAGAAACCGCTCACGTGCTTTAAAGCGGCTGCCTTCCAGCTTGCCAAGAAGTGCCTGACCCTCTTCCTTTTTTCCTGTAAAAAAATCAGCCTTTTCTTTTTTGCACGGACCTTGTCTTTTACAGGCAGAACTGTTTTCAGCGCCTGGATCATGGTGGAGCCATAGGTCTCCTTCATCCAGGCCGCAAGTGCGATCAGCGAGATTCTGTTGTCTCACTGTCTGTGGACACTCCCCGGATCTCCTTGATCTTTGACGCATCATATTTTGCCGTTCCGGAGATCCCGGTCACATAGCCTTTCCGAAGGGTATTTCCCTTTCCGAAGGGCACTGTGACCACAACTCCGGGTTTTATTGCCTGCACCAGCTCCTCAGGTACACGATACTGAAAATCCCGGTCCAGCTTTTCATGAGAAATGTCAATGATCACATCTGCATAGATCATCCATTTACGCTTTCTGATCTTCTTCCAGGATCTCCCGGATCAGTACACGCTCATCCATGGGATATTTCTTACCCTTGATCTCCTGATAATCCTCATGGCCCTTTCCGGCAAGGACGATGATATCTCCCGGCTCACCGTGATGGATTGCGTAGGCGATCGCTCTTTACGATCCGGGATCTCTACATATTTTCCATCTGTTTTTGCCATTCCGATCTTGATATCATCATGATGGCCTGTGGATCCTCATCTCGCGGATTATCTGAAGTAATGATGGTCAGATCTGCCATCTTTCCTGAAACCTCACCCATCTCATAACGGCGCAGCTGGAACGGTTTCCGCCACAGCCAAACAGGCATACCAGTCTGTGCGGGTCATATTCCTTCAGTGTTCCGAGAAGACTCTCCAGCGCCATGGCATTATGTGCATAATCAATCATCAACGTGAATTCGTCAGATACCTTGATCATCTCAATACGGCCTTTGACCCTGGCCACCTTCAGAGCTTTGATGATATTCTCCTCGGATACTTTAAAATGACGGCAGATGGCAATGGCAGTCAGAGAATTGTAAATGCTGAACTTACCTGGAATATCAATCTCCACAGGAAAATCCATAAGTCCCTTAACATGATAGGAAATTCCCAGATAGCCCTTTCTTCCAACGAGTCTGGCGCCCTCTGCACGGAGATCTGCTTTTTCGGAAAATCCATAGGTTTCAAGTTTACAGGTGTGGCCTTCGATAATGCGGTCAAAGTGTTCATCGTCACGATTTACGATACCAACCTTACACTGTCTGAGAAGCATGGATTTGCAGTGCAGATAATCATCAAAGTCCTTGTGCTCATTCGGTCCGATATGATCTGGTTCAATATTTGTGAAAATTCCAAAATCAAACACAAATCCCTGGGTCCTGTGAAGCATCAGGCCCTGTGAGGAAACCTCCATAACGACCGCATCGCAGCCTGCTTCTACCATATCATGAAAATATTTCTGTACCATATAGGATTCCGGTGTCGTGTTGGCTGCCGGGATATGCTTCTCCCCGATAACAGCCTCGATGGTTCCGATCAGACCAACCTTATATCCGGCATTCTCAAGGATCGATTTCACCATATAGGTTGTAGTTGTTTTTCCTTTAGTTCCGGTGATACCGATGGTTTTGAGCTTTTCTGCCGGATGTCCGAACCATGCTGCTGAAATAAAGGCCATGGCGTAACGGGTATCCTCTACCTGGATCACTGTCACATCCTCCGGTGCCTCCACCGCTTCTTCCACGATGAGTGTCTTCGCACCCTTTGCCACAACATCAGGTATAAATTTATGTCCATCCACGACCGCACCTCTGATGCAGATAAAAAGGCTCCCTTCTTCTACTTTGCGGGAATCATATACAACAGAAGAAACCTCCTGCTCTGTACTTCCCTGAAGGCATTTGTATTCAAGATGTTCCAATAAGGATAAAAGATTCATTTTTCTCCTCCATTTTCCCTTTTTCCGTTCTGACGGGCAGCACACCGGAGGCGGGAAATATACTATTCTTGTTTTCTGTACATACCATATAGAATAGCACACCTCCCCCCTGTTTTCAACGTTTCTTTGAGGTACGGCCGCCTTGTAAAATATCAGCTTGTTACTATTCACTCCGTTCTCAGTAACATCAGCTTTTTCCATAAATATCCGCATATTTTTTCCGAAGCCAGATGCCGCCCAGCACAGTCACCAAAGCTGTCACTGCCAGAAGCGTCCACAAATCCCTCCTGGTATCATCTCCGGTCTTCGGATGTGTGGACGCAGTTCTTGCCATCTGTATCTGACCGGAAGCCGGACCCTGGTCATCTCCCTGCAAAGGCAGCCCTTCTTCCGGCGTAATAGCACCTCTCCTTTTACCATGACAGAAGCGGAGGCCTCCATCAATCGCTCTCCGGTTTCCTTGCTTGTGACCGTCACCTGGTTAAAAAGCTTCTGATCCGCTGTTTTTCCGGGATCTTCACCACGGCCTGAAGAGAAACTGCCTCTCCCGGCGGGATCTGTTGGATCATTGCCTTTGTACGGCTGCTGTTGAGCGTTACACCTTCCTGCTCCAGAAACTGTGCATGGATCCCTGCTGCCTGAAAGCGCTCCGTTCCCACAACCGAATGAAGCGTTTTTTCACCGGTATTCACGATACAGATCTGATAGGTCACAGTCTCACCCGGCGCAGCGGTTTCTTTGTCTGCAGTTTTCTTTACAGAAAGATCCGCCTTCAGTGCCTCCAGACTATTTATAGTGGTGGCATTCTTCCGGATCACCTCCGCCGCTCTGCCTTTCACCCTGGCCTCTGCTTCCACCTGGTGCTCCAGATCTTTTTCCTGTTCATCCAGAAGCGGCGCCTGTACATAAAAGCTCCTGCTCTCTCCGGCTTTTAATTCTGCAAATTCCGCCACAGCCCCTTCTGTTAGAAGGCCTTCTGCATCTTCCCACAGCTGCCGGATCTTAGGGCATGAAAGGCTGCTGGTCAGACGGATATCTGCAAGATCCAGCTTTCCGGTATTGGCTATCTCTACCTGATAACGGATGGTCTGCCCTGCTTTCATTTTTTTATTCTGTTGCAATTACCGACAATTCCATATCAGCCTCAGCAGCCTCCACGTCCAACATAGGCGAGATCCCCTCTGCGATCACCAGCTCTTCCCCGTTTTCTTCTGTCAGGAGAAAGGTTCCCGCACTGGTACAGTCCTTCTGAAGCGGTTCCTCCTGAGTCACAGGATAACTGCTTTTCTCTGCCGGAAAACGGTATTCCTGACGCAGGATCAACGGGATCCGGAAAAAGATCTCATCCTGCCCATCCTGTTCCACGTTCAGCATGATTTTCAGCTTTGTGATCTCTGTAGCTTCACCGCTCTGGCTTCTTACAGAAATCTGCTGTGCAGCCATATTTTTCGGGACAGAATCCGTTTCCGGAACAAAATACTCAGAAATATACGTGACCAGCGTCAGTTTTTGAATCTCCTCAGACTCATATTCCTCTTCGTCACCTACATTTTCTTCTCCGGACGCCGTTCCTTCCGGTGTGAGCGGACCCGTTTTCTCCTGCTCTTCATCCTCCGGCTGTACTGTTTCCCCGGATGCCAGCTGCTCCACGTGCTCATATCCTTCCTCCATTTCTATTCCGATTCCTTCCACAACCTTATTCACCGGCAGATCCTGTTCTGTCTTCTCTTTCTGCTGCCAGTCATCCTCCGGCAGTTTCTGTTCTGTTTCTTCTTTCTTCTGCCAGTCATCCTCCGGCAGTTCCTGTTCTGTCTCTTCTTTCTTCTGCCAGTCATCCTCCGGCAGTTCCTGTTCTGTCTCTTCTTCCTGCTCCACCGATGGATCTTCAGTCTCCTGAAGTTCATCGTCCCACTTCTCATTTTTCTCCTTATCCTCCGAAAACCTTCTCCCGGACAGCCATTCATTCAAGCCGCGGATCCGGATCCCAAGCTCCGCCTGTCCGGATTCTCTGTCTTTCCAAAACACACTCTGATCGATAAACGGTGCCTGTCCCGGCAAAAAATCTGCTCCCAGGATCAGCTTCGGTTCTATTGTTCCTCCCAGCATGACTCCTACCAGCACTGTCACAATTCCGACTTCTTCATCTGTTTCCATATTCTTGTTTTTCATGGCTCTTCCTCATTTCTGC
>ENA-OQIO01000970-OQIO01000970.1-human-gut-metagenome-genome-assembly--contig:-NODE-970-length-14724-cov-2.510995_pt1 | contig 14724 bp, 30 predicted proteins | sample MGYA00242573_ERZ504737 | MGnify/ENA primary metagenome ERZ504737 (study PRJEB26092, sample SAMD00036203) | human gut metagenome | host: Homo sapiens | study: EMG produced TPA metagenomics assembly of...
GCGGATGCCCGTGGCCGCCTGACCGAGGGCGTTTTCCTCCATGCGGCCCGCGCTGTCGCCGCGCGATTCGAGCGACGCGATCAGGCACGCTCTCGCGCCCTCGACCTCCCATTCCTCAAATTCGCCGCGCTGCACGCTTGCAAGCTGGGCAAGAATTTCACGCTTGGCGGTCTCCACGTCCCTGCACTCAATGCCGGACGAGACCGTCACGATGCCCTTGGAGCGGTGATAGGCGGAAGAAGCATAATAGCAGAGGGACAGCTTTTCACGCACGTTCAAAAAGAGCTTGGAATTGCTGTACCCGCCGAAAATCAAATTTGCCAGCATCATCGCAGGCGCGTCGTTCGTCGACGCGCGCCAGCCATCGAGAGCCTTCCCTGCGTCACGTCCATGCGCTCGGTGATCTCGCGCGGCGTCTCCGGCGCGTTTTTCTTCTCCGCGATGACCGGCGGCACGACACGCCCGCGCTGAAGCGGCGCAAACGCGCGGGAGATGGCCTCCTCCACGCGCTCGCGCTCGGCGCTGCCGCAGTAGAAGAGCTCCAAGTGCGCGGTGGAGAGTAACTCCTGATAGTAGCGGAAGAGCGTCTGGTTCGTGATCTTCTCAACGCGCGCGATGGAGCCGAACTTGTCCACCCCGTAGCGCTCGCCGCGGCACATCTCCTGAAGTAAGCGCAGGTCTGCGTAGTCGCGCTTGTCGTTGATGATGCCGCGGATGGCGTCGATGAGGTTCTGCTTCTCGCTTTCGACATAGTCGTTCAGGAAGCGGCCGTTGCGCGTCACGGGGTCGAGCAGCAGCTCGCCCAAAAGGTCGCACATCGGCTCGAGCAGCTTTTCTCCTCCCGGGACAAATTCCTCGTCGATGAAGCTCGCGGCAAAGCCGATGCACTGGTTCTCGCCCTTTTTGCGCACCGTGCAGCCGATGGACGAGCCATAGAGCAGGTCGAGCGCGGTGGACAGTGAGCGCATATCGGGGTGCGACATCGTGCCGCGGCGCAGCACGCTCGGCAGCAGCGCGCCAAAGCTCGCCGTTTTTTCGTTGATCGGCGTGATGAGCTGCACGCTCAGCGTCCCCGTTTTGAATTTATCCGAGCGCACATAGTCGAGGTTCACCTCGGGTGCGATCTCAAGTCTGACCGGTTCCATCACGGATTCCTCCTGTGGTCATTTTTCAGAATTTGCCCTTAGGATACCACGAAACTGTGAACAATTCCACTCTTTTCTGCTTACACCGCACTTTCCGGCGCAAAAACGGAAGAATTTTCTGCTCGCATGACGTTTTTCTTGCGATTTTTCCTTGACAATTTTGATAAAATCATGTAAACTGATTCATATTGTAAAGGTATAAAACTTTACATAAGAATCTGCACAAGGAGGAACTTCCCGTGAAAAACCAGACCTTTCGTATGACGATGCTCTTCGACTTTTATGGGGAGCTTCTCACCGACCGCCAGAAGGAATTCTACGATCTCTACTATAACGAGGACCTGTCGCTCTCCGAAATTGCCGAGAACTACGGCATCTCCCGCCAGGGCGTGCGCGACGTCATCGTGCGCGCGGAGAACTACATGACCGAGATCGAAGACAAGACGGGGCTCATCAAGCGCTTCATGCAGCTTCAGCCCCACGTGGAAAAGATCACGGACGCGGCCGAGCAGATCAAGCAGCTCAACTTCCGCCGGTATGAGGACCGCCAGCTCGAAGAGCTTGCCGGCGTGATCGAGGCCGAGGCGGCGGCACTCAAGGAGTAATACATCCATGGCATTTGAAGACTGAGCGAAAAGCTCAACGCCACATTCAAACACCTGCGCGGCAAGGGCCGCCTGAGCGAAGAGGACATCAAGCTCGCAATGCGTGAGGTGCGCCTGGCGCTCCTCGAAGCAGACGTGAGCTACAAGGTCGTCAAAGACTTTGTCAAAACCGTCTCCGAGCGCGCCGTCGGCGCCGAGTGCTCGACAGCCTGACCCCTGCCCAGCAGGTCGTCAAGATCGTCAGCGAAGAGCTCACCGCGCTCATGGGCGGTGCCAATGCGAAGCTGACCTTCGCCTCCAAGCCGCCGAACGGTCGCCATGATGGTCGGCTTACAGGGCGCCGGTAAGACGAGAACGTCGCCAAGCTCGCGGGCTACTTCCGCAAGCAGGCCACCGTCCGCTGCTCACCGCGTGCGACGTGTACCGTCCCGCGGCCATCACGCAGTTACAGGTCGTCGGCAAGCAATTGAATATTCCCGTTTTCGAAATGGGTCAGATCGACCCCGTTCAGATCGCGCAGGAGGCCGTCAAGTACGCCGGTGACCACGGCAACGACATGGTCTTCCTCGATACCGCAGGCCGCCTGCACATCGACGAAGCGCTGATGGACGAGCTCAAGCGCATCAAGGTCGCCGTCAAGCCGACCGAGATCCTGCTCGTCGTCGACGCGATGACCGGTCAGGACGCTGTGAACGCCGCCACCGCCTTTGACGAAGCGCTCGGCATCGACGGCGTCGTGCTCACGAAGCTCGACGGCGACGCCCGCGGCGGCGCAGCCCTCTCGATCCGCGCGGCGACTGGCAAACCCATCAAGTTCATGGGCACGGGCGAAAAGCTCGACATGATCGAGCCCTTCCACCCCGACCGCATGGCGCAGCGCATCCTCGGCATGGGCGACGTGCTGTCGTTCATCGAGCGCGCCGAGCAGAGCATCGACGAGGAAAAGGCGAAAAAGCTCGAAGAAAAGCTCAAGAAGAACCGCTTCACCCTCTCCGACTATTACGACCAGCTCGTCCAGCTCAAGAGCATGGGCAGCTTTGAACAGCTCGCGGGCATGATGCCCGGCCAGCTCGGCAAGCAGATGGCAAACGCCGAGCTTGACCCCAAGATGATGGCACACACCGAGGCGATCATCCTCTCGATGACACCCTACGAGCGCGAGAATCCCGCGGTGCTCGGTGCCAGCCGCAAAAAGCGTATCGCTGCCGGCTGCGGACTCGAGGTCGTGGATGTCAATCGCCTGCTCAAGCAGTTTGAGATGATGCAGAGCATGATCAAGCAGGTCACGCGCGGCGGCAAGATGCCAAAGGGCATGGGCGGCTTCGGCGGCGGCCGGATGCGCGGTTTCGGGCGCAAGAAACGCTTCAAGTAATTTCCGTTGATAAGTGCACAAGCATTTCATCATAATACAAAATCATTTACATTATTTTTGGAGGTAGTAACCATGGTTAAAATTCGTCTGCGCAGAATGGGCGCCAAGAAGGCTCCTTTCTATCGTGTTGTCGTCGCTGATTCCCGTTATCCCCGCGACGGCCGCTTCATCGAAGAGATCGGCACCTACAATCCCTGCGTCTCCCCCGCCGAGATCAAGATCGACGCTGAGCGCGCTCAGGAGTGGATCAAGACCGGCGCTCAGCCCACCGACACGGTCCGTGCGCTGCTGAAGAAAGTCAACGCGCTGTAAGACCCGGGGTGCAAGAAATGAAAGACTTGCTGCTCTACATCGCCCGCAGCCTTGTTGAGCATCCCGATGACGTCACCGTCACGGAGAAGCAGGGCGCGGACGAGCTTACGTTGGAGCTGCGCGTCGCACCTGACGATATGGCAAGGTCATCGGCCGTCAGGGCCGCATTGCCAAGGAGATCCGCACGGTCGTCCGTTCCTATGCTCAGCGCACCGGCGTAAAGGTGTCTGTCGACATCGTAGACTGAACTGCAAAAAACGTTCCCGAGAAGCTCTCGGGAAGTTTTTATTCTTGCCATCCCCCGCCGATTCCGCTATACTGGATGGATAGAACAAAACAAAGGAGCATGACAATGGGTCTCTTTTCCAAAAAGAGCGCGCCGCAGCCGAGCGCGCGCCCGGAATATATCGAAGTCGGCCAGATCGTGAACACGCACGGCGTGCGCGGCGAGGTCAAGGTACAGCCCTGGGACGTGAGCCCAGAGCTTCTGTGCGGGTTCAAAACGTTCTACATGGACGGCGCGCCCTTCCGCCCGACGAGCAAGCGCGTGCAGGGCGACATGGTGCTCATGAAGCTGCCCGAGGTCGACGACATGGATGCTGCCGCCGCGCTCAAGCGCAAGGTGCTCTCCATTCGCCGCAACGATGTCCAGCTCAAGCCAGGTGAGCACTTCGACGCGAGATCATCGGCATGAACGTCTATAACTACTTCCCCCACACGTATATCGGCACGGTGGTGGACGTGCTCTCCTACCCCGCCCACAAGCTCTACAAGGTCAAGGGTGAGGAGAAGACCTATCTCATCCCCGCTGTGAAGGATATCTTCATCACGGACATCGACGAGGAAGCGCGCGAGATCAGCGTGCACATGATCGAGGGGTTAGAGACCGATGAGGATTGATATTTTAACACTCTTCCCCGCCTCGGTCGACGCGATGATGAACGTCAGCATCCTCGGCCGCGCGCAGGAGCGCGGCTACATCACGATCAAGACGCACCAGATCCGCGACTACACGACGAACAAGCAGATGCAGGTCGACGACTACCCCTACGGTGGCGGGCGCGGCGCGGTGATGCAGGCAGACCCCCTGTACCGCTGCTGGGCGCATGTGTGCGAGGAGGCTGGCAGCCGCGGGCATACGATCTACCTCTCCCCCTGCGGGCGCACGTTCACACAGAGCGTGGCGCGCGAGTTGAAGGATAAGTATGACCACCTCATTTTAGTCTGCGGCCACTACGAGGGCATCGACCAGCGCTTTATCGACGAGTGCGTGGACGAAGAGCTCTCGATGGGCGACTTCGTCGTCACGGGCGGCGAAATTCCCGCCATGGCCGTGACGGACGCCATCTGCCGCATGGTGCCCGGCGTGCTGCCCGAGGAGGAATGCTTCACCGAGGAGTCCCACTGGCAGGGCTTTTGGAGTATCCGCAGTATTCCCGCCCCGATGAATGGCACGGCCGCCGCGTGCCGGACGTGCTGCTCTCCGGCCACCACGAAAACGTGGCCAAATGGCGCAAAAAGGAGAGCTACAAGCGCACGATGCTCCGCCGCCCTGATCTCTGGGCGCAGTTCGACGAAAAGCAGCTCAAAACAAAGAGCGAGAAAAAAGTTCTCGCCGAAGCCAGGGCCGAAGCAGAAGCCATCCGCGCCGCAGAGGTGAAGAAGGCCGAGGAAAGCGACACCGAAACAACTGTTGAGTAACAGCTCGCACTATCTGCACAAGGCAAGGCGAACGGTCAATCGACTTCATTTGCCGCCCGCAGGCGGCAAAGTATTTTGACCCGTCGCGGAGGACGACACGCGCGTCCGCAGCGACACTTTGCAGGAAATGGCGCGGTGAGCACCATTTTCTGAAGCTCTCTCATCAAGAAGCAGCTTCGCTGCTTTTTGATGAAGTAAAAAAGCGGAACAGCCTAAGCTGTTCCGCTTTCTTTATGTACTTTTACGCGATGCGCTTCGCGCCGACGTAGCGGGAAGCATAGTAGCTCGCGGACAGCTGTCGATCGTGATCTTGCCGAGCTGTAGCGCGCGTGGATGATCTGACCGTTGCCGATGTAGATGCCGACGTGGCCGATGGCGTGTGAGGAATCCGAGAAGAACACCAGATCACCTGGCTGCAAGTCGGATTTGGCGACGGCGTAGCCGCAGTTCTTATACTGGGCGGTCGCCGAGTGCGGCAGGGAGTAGCCGAGCTTTGCATAGAGATACATCGTAAAGCCCGAGCAGTCAAAGCCGCTGGGGGACGCGCCACCGGAGCGGTAGCGCGTACCGAGGAAGGGCATCGCCATGGAGACGACCTTTGCGCCCACTGTGCCGTCGAGGTCGGCAGGATCGCGCAGATATTCACCGAGCAGCCAGCCGGTCGTGGAGCCGAACGTGACCTGATACCAGCCGTTCGATTCACCGACGACGGTGACCTGCTTGCCGCTGACCACCTGCGTGATCTTGTCGTAATTCGTGCCGGGACCCGTGCGCACGTTGATCGTGCCGCCCGTAACGACCATGGAGACGGTCTCGGTCTCGCTCACGTCTTCCTTGCGTCGGCCTTGTCTTCAAGCTCTGCCTGCATCTCATCGAGCTTGGCGAGCTCTTCTTCGTTCGCGCTCTCGGTCTGAACGGATTCCGTCAGCACCGTCACGCGGTCAACGAGGTTGCGGATCGAACCGTCGTAAGCGGCCTGCGCCGAAGAGAGCGGCGCGAGCAGGCTGACGGAGAGAATGCCCGAAAGCAGGAACGATAAGCATCGTGAATGGTTTCTCATAGCTGAGTCATCCTTTCGTGAATAAAATCAGGGGTCTGCGCGGCGGCTATTTACATCTTGCCGCTCAGCGCGCGCTCAAGCCAGATGGAGGCAAATTCCATCGCCTCGCCAAGGCTTCCTTTTTCCGTCGAGCGGACCACACGGTCGCGTGAACGGAGGCTTGCGTCCGTCATCTGCAGCTGAATGGAAACGCGCTTGGCAAGCGTGATATCCTTGAGCGGCGTGGTATCCAACACCTGCATCATCACGATATATTTATCCGCCATCGAGCCGTAGTAGATGAGATTATCCACACGGCGCAGCGGGTGTCCGCGGTAAACGAGACCTTCCGTAGCTTCTGCCATCTGACTCACTCCTGTCCTTGTAACCAATTTGTAACTTTGTAACCGTTTTGTAACTTTTTGCAGTATAGCATTTTTTGCCCCCCTTGTCAATAAAAAGTGGGGCGAAAATGCAACAGCCATCCATTATCATTAAACGCACAGAGACTCAACTGAGTCGGCTGTGCGTTTTTTCTTTACTACAACCCCATAGGACGGAGGTGAGACTGAGGGAAAGTACCGCTACCTGACCTTCGAGGACAGGAAGAAGATCGAGGCGTGGCATCTGCTCGGAGATCGGCCGGTCGATATTGCGGCCCGCCTGAGCGTTCACCACACCACGATCTACAAGGAGCTTCAGCGAGGCGCGACCGGCACGCTGGATGCTAACCAGCGCGAGGGCTATGATGCAGAGCTCGCCGAGAGGCGGCTGCGTGAGAGCTTCAAGCGCAGAGGTAAACGAGCACCGGCCGCACAGTAGCCAAGAACACCCGGCAGCGCCGGGCCGAAGAAAGGAGACCCCCATGAGAAGCAGAAGAAACAACACGACCCTGACACGCAAGGTTGACAAGTGGAACCCTCGCAAAGTGTGGCTCATTAAGCGCTACGCCGACGGCCACCATGCCATCAACCAAGAAGTCGGCGGTCGTGTTTTTTATTCCAGCTACCAGAGAGCGACCAAGGCGCAGATCGCCGCGATCTTCGCCTGCTGCTAAAAACGCCAAGATCCCCGGGAACCCCGGGCCAAGTAGAAAGGAGCACACCATGAAATACGATCCAAACGTGTACGGCTATGTCAACGGAAAACCGACGTACAGCCGAGACGAGTTCATCTTCACCGTCCGAGGCTTCGGCCCTATCGAAAACGACGCCGATCTGCTGGCCTTCGCCGAAAAGGTGACGAGCCGCTGGTACAACGCCGGGTGGCATCAGACCTTTGCCACCTACTACCTCAGCGACTACGCCTGAGCGAGCCGGGACGCAGCCTGACCGTGAAGGAGTTCAACAGGCTGAAGGAGCTCCAGCAGGCGGCTCGAGAAGCCGAGAAGGCAGCGGACGACGCCCGCGAGTGGAAACTTCATCAGACGATCTACTGGGCCGACAACAGCGTCGAGGAGATCTGGATCGACAAGAACGGAGCTACCAAGAGCATCATGACCGTCGGCCCGCACGGCGACGCCTGCTGAGGAGGTGCGGAACATGAACACCAAAGCCATCCGGCAGCTCGCCGACGTCACGCTGGACAAGTACCGCAGCTCGATCCCCCGCAAAGCCTTCGAGGAGTTTGTGAAGGACATCATCACCGGCGAGAACCGCGCGACTGCCTTCAGATACGAGGCGAGTCCCATCTGCCGGGCCTCGTTCCCGTCCACGCTGGACGAGGACGCGCCCGCTGCACCGTGAGGTCACGGTCTACCGGCTGAACGCCGTGGCCGCCACAGCCTTCCTGCTGGACGGGCCCGAGACGCTGCTACGGCACATCGGGCTCGACGAGCGGGACACATACACCACCAAGCACGAGATCGACGACCTCGTCACCGTCGTGCACATCACCAGAGAGGAGGCGCCTGCATGGCAGCACTGAGAGACATCGCCCGAGACTTCGCCGCGGAGATCCGTGACGGCATCGGCTGGACAATCGTGTATCGCACCGGCCGCTCGTGGAACGCCCTGACAATCTGGAGCGACATCTGGAACGGCGAGTGGGAGACCGACGATCTCAACGACGCCATCGGGATCCTGAAGGCAGACCCGGACGCCGTCATCGTCAACGGCTACTACTGCGGCCACTTCGGTGAGGACATGACCATCGACGAGATCGCCGCCGGGATCCGCTGGCACTACGAAGGCGGCCACAACCGCCTCGCGGACTATTGCGAAGTCACGCAAGGCCGGGACGCCTCGAGGAGGGCCGCAAGGCTGCCGAAGCTGCCGGCCTCCCGTTCTGCGAGCGTCTGGCCGACGGCGGCGATGACGAGCTGAGCCCCTACGTCTACGACGGCAGCATGACGCTCGCCGATCACGAGAAGATGCAGCATGCCCGCGAAGCCTTCGATAGACTGGCCGACGCGCTGCGGGAAATCGCCGCCAAGCTGGCCGAAGCCATGAAGCCGGCCATCAACGCCGTGCTCTCTGCCTTCAAAAAGCTCTGGAAGGTATCGGTCAGGGCCATCGGAGTGCCGCCGAAGTGGCTGCACCTCGCGGCCCACGCAAAGAAAGCCAGAACCCGGAAGAAGTACCGCAACCGCATCCGGCGCTACGTTTTCGAGGCTCTGGCTGCGGAAGGAGGTGGAGGCCCATGACAGCCAAGTGCGTCGGCTGCGGGCTCGACTGGAACGTCAGCATCTACCAGAAGATCCCCCGCACCGGCTACATCTGCCCGCACTGTGAGAGCCGGCTCCGCGCCGGCGAGACCCTACCGAACATTCAGGCCAGCCAGAAGGCTCGGCCGCAGAGAACGAAAGGAGCAACCCCATGAAAAAGATCGCACTCAAGAACGCCGCCCGCGGCACGGCCTTCGACTATGCCGGCCAGAGCTGGATCCTGCTGGAGAATGATGACGGCCGCGCCCTCTGCCTGAGCAAGGACATCATCGAGACCCGAGCCTTTGACGATGGCAACTGCAACAACTTCGCCGTCGCCAGCAGCAAGGAATACCTCAACGGCGCCTACCTCGACAACCTGCTCGAGGACGTGAACGGCCCCAACGCCTTCCTGACCACGGAGCTCGACCTGACCACCGACGACGGCCTGAAGGACTACGGCACCTGCACCGTCACCATTTTCCTGCTGACGGTCGACCAGTACCGGCGCAACCGCGACGTCATCCCCAACGCAGACGACTGGTGGTGGCTCTCCACCGCCTTCAGCACGAAGTCTAACGGCTACGAGTCACTCGCCCGCTACGTCAGCACCGATGGCACTCTGCTGGGGCCACGCCTACTACGGCGACGACGGCCTGCGCCCCGCTTGTTATCTGGACACCGATCTCCTGATCTCCATCGAGGACGCGAAGCCACCGACGACGTCACGCCGGAGCACGCCGGCGAGATCATCGCGGCGCTGGCCGAGCAGTTCGGCGGCACCTTCGCCACTGAGGATCAACTGACCACAGCCCTCTCGTTTATGCTCGGCACCCTGAGAGCTACCCGCGAGAAGGAGGCCCGGCATGAGTAACCTCTCCACCCTGTTCGACCGCTACAAGGCCCTCGTCGTGTTTGATACCGAGACCAGCGGCCTCGACTTCGACAACGACCAGATCTTCGAGCTCGCCGCCCTGCGCGTGGAGCGCACGGCCACCGGCGGCCTACGGATCGCCGGCAAGATGGACACCTTCATCAAGCTGCCCGAGGGCGAGACCCTCCCGGAGAACATCGTCAGCCTGACCGGCATCACCGACGAGCGGCTCCAGACCGAGGGCGTGCAGCCGGTCAAGGCAGCCGGCCAGATCGCCAAGCTCATGCAGAACGGCCCGACCTGATGATCGCCCACAATGCAACAGTTTGACGCCTGTTTTCTCCGTGGCCTGCTCCGCGGCCAGAAGGTCGGCCGGATCGACTGGCTGGACAGCCTGACGGTCTACAAAGACCGCAGGGCCTACCCGCACAAGCTCGCCAACGCGATCATCGCCTACGACCTCACCGGCAAGGTGCAGAACAGCCATCGCGCCATCGACGACGTGCTGGCCCTGTTCGAGGTGCTGAAGGCGATGGACGACGAGCGCGAGGATCTCGGCAGCTACGTCAACCTGTTCGGCTATAACCCCAAGTACGGCGTCAGCGGCCGCCGGATCGTGGGTGTCAGATATGAGCCGCAGAGCTTCAGCAAGGGCCTGACTCGCCCGGAGCAGACGCTCCCGGCCCGCGTGACGCGGAGGTGACAGCATGAGCCCGGAGATCACGATCACGAGCGAGGAGCTGCGCGAGCGCGTCGAGGATCACCTTGACCGCTGGATCCCTGACGACGTCTGGAACCGTGCCGAGCCCTACGCCCGCCACAAAAACGAAGTAAACCGGCAGCGGCACCCCGAGATCGACTACTACGACAACGACTACCTTGTGCTGCTGACCGCTGACACCGTCCGAGAGACCGAGTTCAGCGACCTCACTCACGCCCTCTGTGATCTGACCGTCGCACGGGCTCAGTGAAAGGAGAAACCAATGGAAACCACAAAAGAAAGGGCCGCCCGTTGCGACCGGGCGACCCATGCGAGAAGATCCAGCAGCCTGCCAGCATACGGATCCCGCACCACAAGTATAACACGCCGCACCGCCGTGCCAAGAGGAAAGCCCTGAGAGCTGCCACGCTGGCCGCTGCCGTCCTTCTGCTGGGCGGCATCTCTGTGGCAATCTTCACCACCCCGACCGGCAGCAAGCAGGAGACCAACATCCTGCCGCCGACCACCACCGTCGCACATACATCCCGGACACCTCCGCACCGGCCGCTGAGACCGTGGAGCCGACCGAGCCCGCCGTGCGCTACCCTCTGACCGACGCCGAGCGCGACGTCGTCGAGCGCGTGGTCATGGCCGAGGCCGGCGGGGAGTCCTTCGAGGGCCAGATGCTCGTCGCTCAGTGCATCCTCAACGCAGCCGAGAAGCGCGGCGTCGGCCCCTCTGAGGCCGTCGTCCTTTACAGCTACACCAAGAGCCGGCCGGATCCCACACAGCGCGTCAAGGACGCCGTCGCGGCCGTGTTCGACCGAGGCGAGACCGTCGTGGACGAGCCGATCCTCTACTTCTACAACCCCGCCATCGTGACCAGCGACTTCCACGAGAGTCAGAACTTCGTCATCGAGGAAGGCGGGCACCGTTTCTTTGCAGAAAGGAGTACCAGATGAAACACATCACCGAAATGAAGCCGGGCGAGACGCTGCACCTCCGCAGCGGCAGAGACTCGAGCTCGAAAGCGTCACCCCTGTCACCTGCGGCGTGATGCTCACCTTCAACGTCACCGAAAGAAAGGAGCACAACAATGAGCGATAAGACCACCGCGGCCCTCGCTGCCGAGCAGGCAGACACAGAGGCCACCACCACGCAGGAGGCCGAGCTGCTGCCTGCTGCCACGCTGGACGAGCTGGAGCAGGTCGACCTCGGCGCCGTCGCAGAGGGCGAGCGCGCCCCGTTCCGCATCACCGACGACCGCTGTGCTGACTGGGCCATCCGCAAGATCGCAGACGAGCGCAGCGAGTACAACCGCCTGAAGGCTCTGGCCGACGAGCAGATCGCGGCCATCAATGAGAAAGTCGACGCCGCCCGCAAGCGCATGGAGAACGGCACCTCGTATCTCACGAGCTGTCTGGCCGACTTCTTTGCCACTGTCCCCCATAAGGAGACCAAGACGACGGAGAAGTACAGACTCCTCTCTGGCACCCTGACCTTCAAGAAGGGCACCACAAAGACCAAACTCGACGAGGGAAAACTGGTGCCGTGGCTCAAGGCCAACGGCTACGACAGCCTCGTGAAGGTCGAGGAGTCAACCCGCTGGGCCGATCTGAAGAAGCTGCTCAGCTACACTGGCGACAACGCAACCCTGACCGAGACCGGCGAGATCGTGGAGGGCGTCACCGTCTACGAGACGCCGGGCATCTTCACGGTCGACGTGTAAGGAGGCACCAACATGGCAGAAACCAAGAAAACCGAGGCGGCCGCTGCTGCGGCCCCTCCTGAAGCCGCCTGCCTGACGCTCCGGCAGAAGCTCGTCGAAATGCGGAAAGCCTGCCCGGAGATCGTCAAGAAGCAGCACAGCGACGGCGTCAGCTACAAGTACGCCAAGATCTACGACGTGTGGGAGAAGATCACCCCCATAATGAACGAGCTCGGCGTCGACTTCGACGTCATCAGCGAGCAGGCCACGCGCCACGCCGAGAACGGCGACCCGGTCTACTGGATCACCATGCAGACCAAGACCCGCAACGGCGACAAGCTCATGTTCCTCTACGAGGCCGACCTGACGATCCGCTGGCTGAACCTCGACAACGACGACGAGACCATCGAGCCACCGTCCACGCCGTCGGCTGGAACGATGACCCCGCCAAGGCCAAGGGCGCGGCCCACACCTACGCCCTGAAATACTACCTTTTCGAGAAGTTCACCGTCGACCAAGGCGAGGACGACCCCGACAACAGTGACTTCGGCGCGCAGGGCAAAGGATCCGGCGCTGGAGCCGCCAGCAGGCCACACAGGGCCGTCAGGGGCAGAGATCCGGCCGTCTGAGCGACGCGCAGCTCGCACGCCTCTACAAGAAGGCAGAGGCCGCGGGAATGACCAAGGAGCGCACCAACGCCCGGATCGTGGAGAAGTACAAAAAGCAGGATCCGGCCGCCCTGACTCGTCAAGAGTACGACGAGATCTGCACGTCCCTCGACAACGCGGCCGCACAGCATAACCAGCAAGGAGGAAACGCCTAATGTATAACCACACCGGCCTCCAAGGCCGTCTCACCGCCGACCCCGAGCTCAGATACACGCAGCAAGGCACGGCGATCACCAGCTTCACCCTCGCCAGCGACACCGGCCGCAAGACCAAGGACGGCAAGAAGATCACCAACTTCATCGAGTGCGTCGCATGGCGCGCACAGGCCGAGTTCGTCTGCAAGTACCTGAGCAAGGGCCGCCTCGTCCTCGTCGAGGGCGAGCTCACGAGCCGCAGCTACGAGGACAAGGACGGAAACCGCCGCAAAGCCGTCGAGATCACGGTCGACTCCGTCCACTTCTGCGACAGCAAAAAGGACGGCGGCCAGAGCTCTGGCAGCGACTTCGCCGATCCGGGCTACTCTGAGGCTCCGGCGACTTCACGGAGATCGAGGACAATGGCGACCTTCCATTTTAACCTGACCGCCGGACGACCGGCAGACGACCAAAAGCAGGCCACAAACAAACGACCACAGAAATGAGGTGACGACCGTGGCATGGCTGCAAGTGCATCAGACACTCAAGGATCACCGCAAACTGTTCGACGCTGCTGACCAGCTCGAAGTCGAGCCGCCGCACATGATGGGGCTGCTCGTCTCGTTCTGGCTGTGGGCCCTCGACAACGCCCCGACCGGCAGCCTCGTCGACATCACGCCGCGCATGATCTCGCGGGCTGCTCAGTGGGACGGAGACCCTGAAAAGCTGGCGAAAACGCTGATCCGGGCGGGCTGGATCGACGAAAAAGAGGACGGGACGCTCGAGATCCACGACTGGTACGAGTACGCCGGCAAGCTGATCGACCAGCGGCAAGCCGAGAAAGAGCGCTCCCGCAGTCGCCGGGCCGCTGCTGCGGCGTCTGCCGACGCATCGCCGGACGACCCAACGCCGACCGCCGGACGACCGGCAAACAGCCGCAAGAAAGCCGGAGGCAGAGTAGACCAGAGTAGAGAAGATAAGACAAGAGAAGGTAATACACCCCCTTCCCCCTCTGACGAGGGGAGTGACAGCGGCACGAAGTCGCTCGTCGAGGCCAGATTTCTCGAGTTCTGGAAAGCCTACCCGAAAAAGACCGGCAAGCAGTACGCTCTGAAGGCGTGGAACAAGATCAAGCCCACCGCTGAGCTCCACGAGAGGATCATGCAGGCGGTCGACGCTCAGAAACGGAGCGACCAGTGGCGCCGGGAGAACGGGCGCTACATACCGAACCCGAGCACATGGCTCAACGGCGGCTACTGGGACAACGAGGAGGTGAACGAAGGTGCAGAAAATCAGCGAGATCCTGAACAGCCCGACAGCTCCGGCCGAGACTGGGGCAAGGGCTTCAAGCCGGCCGACGACGAGTGACGCCGGTAACTGGATCTGGAGCAACGACGAGCGCCTCGCCGGCCGTCCCGGAGTCCCTGAACCCGTCCCCTGCGAGTTCTGCGGCGCCTGCGCTACCACAAGGGCATCCCACTCGGCAACCGCATCCTCTGGCCTCCCTACGGAGCCGAGCGATGCACCTGCCCCGAGGCCGTGGCTGCCTATGAGAAGGCAAAGGCAGAGCGCGAAGCTGCTGAGGCCGCTGCCGCCAAGGCTGAGGAGGAGAAGAAAATGCGGGATCGCATCAAGCGCATCGTCGGCGAGTCAGGCATGGGCGACCGTTTCCTGCGGCGCACCTTCTCCACCTTCCAGCTCACCGACGACAACAAGCGAGCAGCGGCAGCCGCCCGGCGCTATGCCGAAGGCTTCGACGCCATGCTGCCGCAGCCCGGCCGTCAGGAACCCGGCCGCAACGGTCTGTTTATCGCGGGCCGCC
>ENA-OQIO01000971-OQIO01000971.1-human-gut-metagenome-genome-assembly--contig:-NODE-971-length-14718-cov-4.688438_pt1 | contig 14718 bp, 29 predicted proteins | sample MGYA00242573_ERZ504737 | MGnify/ENA primary metagenome ERZ504737 (study PRJEB26092, sample SAMD00036203) | human gut metagenome | host: Homo sapiens | study: EMG produced TPA metagenomics assembly of...
ATTGGGGGAACGGGACCGGCAGTGCAGGCGGATGCCCCGGCGGTGCTGGCGGCGGCTCCGGCCAACAGCGGGCTGCAGCTGGAATGTCGGGCGGCAATCCTCATGGAGCCGGAGACAGGCCGTGTGCTCTACGAGAAAGCACCGGATGAGCGGATGCCCATTGCTTCCATCACCAAGCTGATGACCCTGCTGCTGACCTTTGAGGCCATCCGCGATGGAAAACTGACCCTCGATACCCCCGTGCCGGTGAGTGAGCATGCCTACCACATGGGCGGCAGTCAGATCTGGCTGGAGCCCGGGGAGCAGTTCACGCTGGACGAGATGCTGCGGGCCATCTGCGTTTCCTCAGCCAACGATGCCGCTGTGGCGGTGGCTGAGCTGGTGGGCGGCAGCGAGCCGGTGTTTGTGGAACAGATGACGCCCGGGCGGCGGAGCTGGGAATGACCAACACCACCTTCCGGAACGCCTGCGGGCTGGACACCGAGGGGCATCTCTCCACGGCGCGGGATGTTGCCGTTCTGAGCCGTTACCTTCTCAACACCTGCCCGGAGCTGCTGCACTATACCGGCATCTGGACGGACAGCCTGCGGAACGGCCAGACCCAGCTGGTGAACACCAACAAGCTCCTGCGCCGGTACAGCGGCATCACCGGGCTCAAGACCGGCACCACCAGCGGGGCGGGGGTCTGCATCAGCGCCAGCGCCACCCGGGACGGCCTGACCCTGATCGCCGTGGTGCTGGGGTCACCCTCCAGCGCCGACCGGTTCCACTCCGCCACCACCCTGCTGGACTACGGTTTTGCCAACTATGCCGCTGCCCCGCTGCCCACCCTGCCGGAGCGCCCGCTGGCGTTGGCCGTAAAGGGCAGCGTCGAGGACAGCGTGCCGCTGGATTACGCCGCCCTGCCCGAGACGATCCTGACCGAGAAGGGGACGGCCTCTGCCCTGCGGCTGAACTGACCCTGCCCGAGGCGCTGGAAGCCCCCGTAGAAAAGGGGCAGACGGTGGGAAAGGTGAGCGTTTTTCAGGATGATACCTTATTGAGTGAATACGAAGTAAAAGCGGCCGCGGATGCCCCGCTGCTGACCTTTGGCAGCGCACTGGAGCTGCTGTGGCAGTGCCTGCTGGGAGCATAGCAGACAAAAGAAACACATCACCGAACAAAAGCGGTTAGCAGAAACAAAGCGGCGTTGGCGGGCCTGAACAAAAGATGTCAGGACAGCCAAAAGAACACTATTAAAATTGTATGAAATCCGGGGATTTTGGCCTTGACTTTGCACGATTGGAACGGTACACTTATACTAACAAAACCCTCAGGGAGCACGTCCCGTAAAAACGTTTGGAGGTTCTGATAGAATGAGCGTCGTTCTGAATACAAAGCACCTCTCCGGTTTTATCAACGAAGAGGAATATAAGGCCATTTATCCTCAGGTGGAAGCGGCTCACAACCAGCTGGAAGCCAAGAATGGCCCCGGAAGCGATTTCCTGGGCTGGATGTACCTGCCCCGCGATTACGACAAGGAAGAGTTTGCCCGCATCAAGGAAGCTGCCAGGAAGATCCGTGAGGACTCCGAGGTGCTGGTGGTTGCCGGCATCGGCGGCAGCTATCTGGGTGCCCGCGCTGTGATCGAGGCCGTCAAGGGCCTGTACCACAACGAGCTGGAGGATGGCCCCAAGATCTACTTCTGCGGCAACAGCATCAGCCCCAGCTACCTGAATGATATCATTGCTCTGTGCAAGGGCAAGAAGTTCTCCATCAATGTCATCTCCAAGTCCGGTACCACCACCGAGACCAGCCTGGCGTTCCGTGTTCTGCGCAAGCTGCTGGAGGATGAGATGGGTGTTGAGGAAGCCAACAAGCGCATCTATGCCACCACTGACCGTGCTAAGGGCACCCTGAAGCAGCTGGCTGACGCGCAGGGCTGGCCCACCTTTGTGGTTCCTGACGATGTGGGCGGCCGCTACTCCGTTCTCTCCGCTGTGGGCCTGCTGCCCATCGCTGCCGCCGGGATCAGCATCGACGAGCTGATGAAGGCGCATCCGATGCCATGGAGCGCTTCTCCGTGCTGAGCCCGGACAACGACGCTTACAAGTATGCCGCTATCCGCAACATCCTGTACCGCAAGGGGAAGGCTGTTGAGATCCTGGAGTGCTACGAGCCCAACTTCACCCTGATGAACGAGTGGTATAAGCAGCTGTTCGGCGAGAGCGAGGGCAAGGACAACAAGGGCCTGTTCCCCGCAAGCTGCATCTTCTCCACCGACCTGCACTCCATGGGCCAGTTCATCCAGGAAGGCTCCCGCATCATGTTCGAGACCATCGTGGATGTGAAAAAGCCTGCGCAGGATCTGTTCATCGAAGAGCTGGAGGCAACTTCGACGGCCTGAACTTCCTGGCGGACCAGAATATGAGCGTGGTCAACCGCAAGGCCATGGAGGGCACCATCCTTGCCCACACCGACGGCGGCGTGCCTGAGGTGCTGATCGAGGTGGATGACCTGACTGCTTATAATGTAGGCTACCTCATCTACTTCTTCTGGCGTGCCTGTGCATGCAGCGGCTACCTGCTGAGCGTGAACCCCTTCAACCAGCCGGGTGTCGAGAGCTACAAGAAGAACATGTTCGCTCTGCTGGGCAAGCCGGGTTACGAGAACCTGACCGCCGAGCTGGAAGCAAAGTTGAAGTAAGCAGGAAACAAAAAATGATCTCCCGCCGCAAGGCGTGGAAAATACAGGAGGACAGAATTATGATTAAACTGATTGTTGGTACCAAGGGCTCCGGCAAGACCAAGGCAATGATCGACCAGATCAATGACGCGGTCAAGACCTCCAAGGCAACGTCGTCGTCGTGGAAAAAGGCATGAAGCTGACTTACGACATCGCCCCCGCTGCACGTCTGATCGATCTGGATGAGTATAAGATCGCCGGCGGCGAGATGCTGTACGGCTTTGTTGCCGGCCTGATGGCAAGCAACTACGATATCACCGACCTGTACATCGACGGCATCCTGAAGGTGCTGGATCACGATATCAACCGTCTGGGCGCTGTGCTGGACGAGATGGCCGCCATTGCAGGCGATTCCGTCAAGGTCACTGTTACTGTCAGTGCTGACGAGGCTGCTCTGCCCCACGACGTGAAAAAGTACCTGTAATTTTCTGAACTGAGCGCATTCCAACGGGCAGGAAACCGGAAAATCAAAATTTTTTCGGTTTTCTGCCTGTTTTGGTGTTGACAAAGGTTGGCTTTGGCGCTATACTAACAAAGCAGCCTTTTATGAGGTGTACTATGCAATTTGACCTGAGAAAGTTTATCGCAACCGGCACACAGCTTTACCATGCAGAGTTTCCCTGTGATTTGTCTGCACGGGACTTTGCCGGTGCAAGGATCGAACAGCCTGTGACCGCCAGCTTTACCGCTGAGCCGGACGGCGACGAGGTCCGGATGACACTGCGGGCAAAAGCATTGGTGCACGGAGAGTGCGCCCGCTGTCTGGACCCGGTTGAGCGGGAAGAGACAGTTGAAGCGGAGTGGACAGCAAAGGAGCGGGATCTGGATGACCCGGATTTCGAGCTTCCGCTGGACGAAAAAGGACATCTGGATGTGGATGAATGGCTTGCCCAGGAGTTTATGTTCCAGATCCCCACGGTGTTGCTTTGCAGCGCCGACTGCCCGGGGTTATGCCCCCGGTGCGGCAAGAAGAGGGCAGATTGTACCTGCCCGCCGGAGGAAGACAAAGCCGCTCCTGTTGACGCAAGGCTCGCGATCCTCAAATCACTGCTGAACTGAGAAACCCATCAAGGAGGTGCAAAAATATGGCAGTACCTAAGAGACATCTTTCCAAGGCCCGCCGCGACAAGCGTCGCAGCAATGTTTGGAAGCTGGAGGCCCCCGCACTGGTCAAGTGCAGCAACTGCGGCTCTCTGAAGCTCCCCCACCAGGCATGTGGCAACTGCGGTTACTACAAGGGCGAGGAAGTCATCAAGAAGGCCTAATTTGCGCAAAATTGGTGGCACATTGGTGTTATGTTGAGAAGGGGATGGCGCAATGCCTTCCCCTTCTTTCTTTGTCTGGAGGTGAAATGCAATGGCGATCAAGATCGACCGCATCGACGCGGGCAGCGAAGCCGAGGCGCTGGGCCTGCAGCCCGGCGATGAGCTGCTGAGCGTGGATGAAAATGAGCTGAACGATACGCTGGACTATGATTTTTATACCGACAGCAGCAGCTTTCACCTGAAGGCAAAGGTTGCCGACGGCATCCGGGAGTGGGATGTCCGGCGCGCGGAGCGCGGCCCCTTTGGCTGCGATTTCTCCACCTATCTGGGCGACCAGAAGCATTCCTGCTCCAACCACTGCATGTTCTGCTTCATCGACCAGCTGCCCCCCGGTATGCGCGAGAGCCTGTATTTCAAGGATGATGACGAGCGGCTGAGCTTTCTGTTCGGCAACTACATCACCATGACCAATATGCAGGATCACGAGATCGACCGCATCATCAAGATGCACATCTCGCCCATCAACATCTCGGTGCACACCACCAACCCCCAGCTCCGTGTCCGGATGCTGGCCAACAAGCGGGGCGGCGAGGTGCTCAAGTACCTGCCCGTCTGGTGGAGGGCGGCATCGCCGTCAACTGTCAGCTGGTGCTCTGCCGGGGCATCAACGATGGCGAAGAGCTTCGCCGCACCCTGGGCGACCTGCTGGAGCTGACCCCTATGGTGCAGAGCATTGCCGCTGTGCCCTGCGGTGTGACGGATTACCGCCAGAATCTGTTCAAGCAGACCCCCTATGATGCCGAGACCAGCGCCGCTGTCATCGACATCATGGAGGAGTTTGGCGATGAGTGCAAGCGCCGCCACGGCAAGCGCATCATCTACCCCAGCGATGAGTGGTACCTCAAGGCGGGGCGGCCCATCCCCCCGGCAGAGTTCTATGAGGACTTTGATCAGCTGGAAAACGGCGTGGGCATGATGCGCCTGTTCGAGGATGAATTCCGGGCAGAGCTGGACCGGCCCCACCGCATCTACGGCACCAAGCAGATCGATGTGGTCACCGGCACCATGGCAGGCCCCCTTATCACAGAGATGATGGACGAGCTCCACCGCCAGTACCCCATGATCGATGTGAAAGTTCACGTTGTCAAGAATAATTTCTTTGGCGGCAACGTGGGCGTGGCGGGGCTTGTCACCGCCACCGATATCATTGCCCAGTGTGAGGGAAAGCTGGAAAGCGGAACCTGGGCATCCCGCTGTCATGCTGCGGGAAGAAAAAGATACGTTCCTCGATGATATGACCATTGCCCAGCTGGGCGAACGGCTGGGGGTCAAGGTCGAGGTGCTGCCGGTGGGCGGCGGCGATGAGGCAAAAGCCCTGCTCCGCACCGGCCTGCATATTTCGAGAAGAAGAGCATAACGAAAGGAGGAACCCCCTATGAGCAAACCCATCGTAGCAGTGGTCGGCCGCCCCAATGTGGGCAAGTCCACCCTGTTCAATAAGCTCTGCGGCCAGCGGCTGGCCATTGTGAGGATACCCCGGGCATCACCCGCGACCGCATTTTTGCAAACTGCGAGTGGAGCGGCCACGAGTTCATGCTGGTGGACACCGGCGGCATCGAGCCCAAGGCGACCGAGGGCATTCTGGCCACATGCGTGAGCAGGCAGAGATCGCCATTGACACCGCTGACTGCATCATCATGGTGGTGGATGTCCGCGACGGCCTGACCGCCGCCGACGAGGAAGTGGCCCACATGCTGCGCCGCAGCCACAAGCCCATCATCCTGGCCGTCAACAAGTGCGATAAGACCGGCGAGGCCCCCATGGAGCTCTACGAGTTCTATAACCTGGGCTTTGACGAGGTGATGCCCATCTCGTCCGTGCATGGTCACGCACCGGCGACCTGCTGGACGCTGTCTGCGCCCACCTCGATTTCAGCGAGACCGTGGTGGAGGAGGATCGCATCCCCGTTGCCATCATCGGCCGCCCCAATGTGGGCAAATCCAGCCTGACCAACCGCATTCTGGGCGAGAACCGGATGATCGTTGCCAACGAGGCCGGCACCACCCGTGATGCTATTGACACCCCCGTGGACAACGCCTACGGCAAGTTCATCTTTACCGATACCGCTGGTCTGCGCAAGCGGAGCAACATCTCTGACGGCCTTGAGCGCTATATGGTCGTGCGTGCACTGGCCGCTGTGGAGCGCAGCCGCGTGGCCCTGATCCTGGTGGATGCCACCGTTGGCTTTACCGAGCAGGACAGCAAGGTGGCCGGTTATGCCCACGAGCAGGGCAAGGCCTGCATCATCGTTGTCAACAAATGGGACGCTGTGGAGGGCAAGGAGACCAACACCATGGAGCATCAGCGCCGGGATTACGCCGATTGCTTCAGCTTCATGGGGTATGCGCCCATCATCTTCATTTCGGCCCAGACCGGCTATAACGTGAACAAGCTGATGCAGCTGATCCGTGACGTGGATGCCAGAACGGTGCCCGCGTGCCCACCGGTGTCCTGAACGAGATGCTGGCCCGCGCTACCGCCCGGATGCAGCCGCCCAGTGACAAGGGCCGCCGCCTGAAGATCTTCTACCTGACCCAGGCTTCCACCCGTCCCCCGACGTTCGTGGCCTTCGTCAACTCCAAGCAGCTGTTCCATTTCAGCTATCAGCGGTATCTGATCAACCAGATCCGGGAGAACTTTGGTCTGGAACACACGCCCATCCGCCTGGTGATCCGTGAGCGCGGCACCGGCAGTGTCGGCGCAAAAGATGTGTAACAGGGGAGGCGGCTGTTGATGATGACCTTCTTCATCGTTCTGGCTGCCGCTGCGCAGGCTTACCTGCTGGGCAGCGTGGACACCGGCATCCTGGTCAGCAAGTACCTGTACCATGATGATGTCCGCAATCACGGCAGCGGTGCGGCCGGCATGACCAACATGCTGCGCACCTTTGGCAAAAAGGCAGCGGCGCTCACCGCCGCAGGCGATGTGCTGAAAGGCGTTGCCGCTGTCTGCATCGGCCGCTGGCTCTTCGGGTTCCTGCCCGCAGATGCCGCCGTTTCGCCCTATCTGGGCGTGTATCTGACCGCCATTCTGGCCGTGGTGGGCCACACCAAGCCTGTTTATTTCGGCTTCAAGGGCGGCAAGGGCGTGCTGGTGGCGGGAGGCGCTATCCTGGCGATCCAGCTATCCTCCTGCCGGTGCTGACCGTCGTTTTTCTGCTCTGCCTTGTCCCCACCGGCATGGTGTCGCTGGGCAGCATTACAATGGCGGCATCCTATCCGGTGCTGACCCTCATCTACGGCCTGCTCAAGGGCTTTGCCGCTGACGACCTCATCGTCTGCGTGGTGGGAGCTGCCATCATGGGCGGCATGGTCATCTGGATGCACCGGGCCAATATCCAGCGCATCCGTGAGGGCAAAGAGTACCGCTTTGGTTCCAGGCATAAGCAGTAACCGAAACAAGAATAACAGCGCATCCTTCGGGCAGAGCCTGCCTGCGGGATGCGCTGTTTTGCGTGGAGGGGGCTGTGCCCGGTCGATGTGCCTGCACGGTTCAGTTTACTGAAAAATCTTTGCAAAAAAGGTTGACAAAGGGCGGCGCAGCTGGTATAATAACTCACGTCGCAGGACACGAACCAAATATGTGGGGGATTAGCTCAGCTGGGAGAGCGCTTGCATGGCATGCAAGAGGTCACCGGTTCGATCCCGGTATTCTCCACCAAAAAGCACTGTACTTCGTAGGAAGTATGGTGCTTTTCTTTTTCTCTGCCGCAAAAAATGGGGGCTGCACTGCCTTGCCTGCATCGTTTTCAGATGTTTTGCAGGCGGTTCAGTGCAGCCCCCGGGTCATTGGTGCTTCGGCAGGTCAGAGGATGTCGGTTCAGCTGACGATCTCCAGCATCTGCCCGAACACCTCTTCCATCTGCCGCACCAGCGTGAACTGGGTGCGGGCGCGGTCAAGGTTGTGGCCGGGGCGGGCGGTGTGGAAATAGTGATCGCCCTCCAGATAGTCGGTCAGAAAGCGAATGCCGCACTCCAGCGTCATCAGCTTGGCACCCCAGGCAAGGCTCTTTTTCTCCGCAGGGCTCATGGAAGCCCCGGCGGTGGAGAGATACCCCTTGGCGAACACCTCGTACAGGTGCAGGTCAAAGTGGACCTTGCTCTGGTCGGGCTCGTCCTCGGCGCAGTCGTTGGCACCGGTGCGGATGGAGTCGCCGAAATCGTAGGCCGACAGGCCCGGCATCACGGTGTCAAGGTCAATGACACAGATGCCTTTTCCGGTGGCGGCATCGATCAGGACGTTGTTGATCTTGGTGTCGTTGTGGGTGACACGCAGCGGGATCTCACCGGCTGCCAGCAGATCCAGCAGGGCATGGCAATTCTTTTCCCGCGCATGGATGAACGCGACCTCCGGTGCAATGTTCTTGGCACGGCCCAGCGCATCGGCGGCAAGAGCTTTTTCAAAGTTTGCATAGCGGTTGGGCGTGTCGTGGAAGCGGGCAATGGTTTCGTGGAGGGTGGAGGCCGGATAATCAGCCAGCTGGTTCTGGAATTTGCCCAAGGTCTCGGCAACGGTGCGGAAGTCGGCCTCGCTGCCCACCTGCTGCAGGCAGATGGTGTCCTCTACAAAGTCGTAGGCGCGCCACGCGCCGCCCTCGGCATCCAGATGGCAGGCCGCACCGGACAGGGTGGGGATCACGTTCAGGGTCTCCCGTGCCGGGTCGCCGCCTGCGGCAAGGATCTTCTCCCGCAGATGCCGGGTCACGCCGCAGACATTCTCCATCAGCCCACCGGGTCGGTAAAGGTGTCGGTGTTGATGCGCTGTAAGATAAAGCGCTTGGAGTGGTCCTCCCGCCAGACCACGAAGGTATCGTTGATGTGGCCTTCGCGTAGTGACTGGCATCGCAGACCACCGGCCCGCCAAAATCAAAGGCATTTGCGGCGGCGTTGAGAATGGATTCGGTAACAGGTTTCATTTTGGGTTCCTCATTTCTTATCCTTCATGCCGTTTGGCAGGTGCAGGGCGTTGTCCCTGCCGCACCTGACGGCGGTATTCGTTGGGGGTCAGGCCTTCCGCCTTGCGGAAGCACTGCGAAAAGTAGCTGGGGGAGGAAAATCCCATCAGCTCGCTGATCTGCGCCAGACTGTAACCGGTGTTGCCCAGCATATATTTGCTCTCCTCAATGCGGCGGCGGTTCAGGTAGGTGATGGGAGAAATGCCGTACGCCTTCTGGAAGGTGTGGGCCAGATAATATTTGTTGATGTGGGCGACCTCGGCAAGGGTATCAAGGAGATATCCTCCCGGTAGTTGTTGTCCAGATACCGCTTGATCTCCACGCATTCCCGGTTGTCAGAGCGGGGGGATTCCTCCACCTGCAAAGAGAGGGTGGTGCACCGCACCAGCCAGATGAGCAGGACTTCCAGCAGGTCCTGGCAGACGGTCTCGCAGCCGTCCAGACTGCGATCTGCCTCAGCCAGCAGCATGTGCAGCAGCGTTACCATCCGCTCCCGGTTCTCCCGGCAGTTGAAGATGGCGTAGGTGGAATCGGCTTTGCCGAACAGGATCTCGATGCCCGAAACACCCAGCACGATGTATTCCAGAGGCGAGGCGTTCAGGCTCAGCTCGGTGTGCTCCACCTGCGGGTTGACGATGACCATATCGTCCGGCTTGACCGGGAACAGCTGTCCGCTGAGCAGAAACTGTCCCTCGCCGCTGAGGCAGTAGAACAGCTCTGTGCAGGAATGGGTGTGGACCGTGCTGTTCCAGTCGCCGCCGAATCTGCTCTTGCTGATGTACAGCAGCCGGAAGGATTCCCGTGGAGCGGGAGCGTGGCGGATATCAAAGCGCTCGGTACTCATAAAAGGCTCCTTTTGAAGCAGGCACAAAAAAATATAAAAATAAAAGCAAGATACTAAAAATAAAATGCGAAAAAACGCCGCACTGCTTCGTGCATTTTTTCTCATTATAGGGGCAAATAAGAAAAAAAGCAAGTCCTGTTTTTTAGACATGGTAAATATTTTCCTCTGCACAGAAAGACGGAAATATGTCAAATTGGTTACAGATGGGGCGAATGTACCAAAACAATGCCGCAAAATTTAGTGCTTTTGCTGAAGAAAATGATAAAAGAACAATATTTCTAAAAAATGAAACAACAAAGACCTTGTTGGAAACTGTAAAAACCTCTATATTGGGGTCAGAAAAAAACACAGCCCCGCGGGCAAAACCTGTTTGCTCCGGCTGTGCTTGAATGGAACTTTATGATGGAGGACACATTATGAAACGTATTTCTCGTCGCAATTTCCTGAAAGTGGCCGGTGTGGGTGCCGCTGCACTGGGTCTGGCTGCCTGCGGCGGTTCTTCCAGCTCCACAGCTTCCAGCACGGCTTCTTCCGCTGCTGCATCTGCCGCTCCCGCTGAGGACGTGACCATCAAGGTCGCCGCCATCGAGACCGGCTATGGCGCTGATATGTGGAAGAAGGTCACTGAGGCCTTTACCGCCCAGACCGGCATCAAGGTGGAGCTGACCACCGACAAGAAGCTGGAGGATGTCATCGGACCTTCCATGCAGGGCGGCGATTACCCCGACGTGGTCCATCTGGCTACCGGCCGTGAAGCTGCCCTGACCGAGCAGTTCATCAAGGGCAACCTGATTGCGGATATCACCGACGTGCTGAGCATGACCGTGCCCGGCGAGAGCAAGAAGGTGAGCGAGAAGATCGCAGGCGGCTTTACTGACACCTCCCTGACCAACCCCTACGGCGACGGCAAGACCTATCTGGCTCCCATGTTCTACAGCCCCTGCGGCCTGTTCTACAACGCCGGTTTCCTGAAGGAAAAGGGCTGGGACGTGCCCACCACCTGGGACGAGATGTGGGAACTGGGCGACAAGGCTGCCGCTGAGGGCACCTACCTGTTCACCTACCCCACCACCGGCTACTTTGATGCATTCTTCTATGCTCTGATGTATGCCGCCGGCGGCCCGGAGTTCTTCAACAAGGCCACCCACTATGAGGAAGGCATCTGGGATACCCCGGAGGCAAAGACCTGCTTTGATATCGTCAACAAGCTGGCTTCCTACACCAACCCCATTACCCCTGCACAGGCCAACGATCAGGACTTTACCCAGAACCAGCAGCTGGTGCTGGACAACAAGGCTCTGTTCATGCCCAACGGCACCTGGATCGTGGGTGAGATGGCAGAGGCTCCCCGTGCCGATGGCTTTGAGTGGGGCATGACCGCCCTGCCTGCTGTCAAGGCCGGCGGCGACCAGTACAGCTACACCTGGTTCGAGCAGGCATGGATCCCGGCCGGTGCCGAGCATCTGGATGCCGCCAAGCAGTTCGTGGCTTACCTGTACAGCGACGAGGCCTGCAAGCTGTTCGCCGAGAGCGGTGCCATCCAGCCTGTGCTGGGCATCGCCGATGATCTGGAAGGCGACAACAAGATGTTCTACTCCATCTACGACAACGGTGCAAAGGCCGCTATGGGCAACTTTGCAGCCTTCAGCGCCATCCCCGGCGTGGAGGTCCGCACCGTGTTCTTTGACCCCGTCAACTCTCTGGTGTCCGGCAGCATGACCGAGCAGCAGTGGATCGACGGCATCAAGTCCGCCAGCGACCAGATGCGTGCCAATATCGTTGAGTAATTAAACCCTGCCCAGCGGGGGCGGTTTTGACCGCCTCCGCTTTTTGTGGTTTTCGGGTTCCGACAGAAAGGAGCGGTTTGTCTATGAGATCTGACAAAAGCCGCAGACGGTTCGTTTTTCTCTGCGTGGCACCGGCCACGATCCTGTTCTTTCTCTTTATGATCCTGCCCACCTCAACGTGTTCCGCATGAGCCTGTATGAGCGCGGTGCCTACTCGCCCAACGAGACCTTTGTGGGTCTGAAGAATTTCCAGCACCTGCTCAAGGATGCTCAGTTCATCCGCTCCATGCAGAATATGATCCTGCTGGTGGTGGTAGTGACCATCGTCACCTTTGCCTTTGCGCTGGTGTTTGCAGCCATTCTGACCCGGGAAAAGATCAAGGGGCAGAATTTCTTCCGGGTCATCTTCTACATCCCCAACATCCTGTCGGTGGTCGTCATCTCCGGCATCTTCTCGGCCATCTATAAGCCGGAAAACGGTATGCTGAACAGCATCATCGGCCTGTTCCGGGATATGACAGACCCCATCCTCTGGAAGGGCGAAAAGCTGGTCATCCCCTCCATCATCCTCGCCATGGTCTGGCAGGCTGTGGGCTATTACATGGTCATGTATATGGCTTCCATGTCCTCGGTGCCCGCCAGCCTGTACGAGAGCGCCAATCTGGACGGTGCGGGCCGCCTGACCCAGTTCTTCCAGATCACCATCCCCTCATCTGGACCAACATCCGCACCACCCTGACCTTCTTCATCATCTCCACCATCAACATGGCCTTCCTCTTTGTCAAGGCCATGACCAGCGGCGGGCCCAACGGCGCTTCGGATGTGGCACTGAGCTATATGTACAGTCAGAAGGACGCGGGCCTGTATGGTTACAGCATGGCCATTGGTGTGGTCATTTTCCTGTTCTCGTTTGCACTGTCCGCCTGTGTCAACAAGGCCACCGACCGCGATCCGCTGGAATTCTAAGGAGGGAAGAAGATGCAGAATACCACCGAAAGATCTTCCCGCTCGGCGGAAGGTCTCTACAAGTTCTTTATCTATTTTGTGCTGGTCCTGCTGGCGGTGATCATCATCGTGCCGGTGGCATGGGTATTCATGGCCTCCATCAAGCAGAACGCGGAGTTTTACGGCAACCCGTGGGCGCTGCCTGCCGGGTTCTACTGGCAGAACTTTGTCAATGCGTGGAACGGAGCCAAGATGGGCGAGTATATGCTCAACTCTGTCATCGTGACCGCATTGGCGCTGGTGCTGCTGCTGGTCATTGCGCTGCCTGCCGCCTACTGCCTGTCCCGCTTCCGGTTCAAGGGCCGCAAACTGCTGAACACCCTGTTTATGGCGGGCCTGTTCATCAATGTCAACTACATCGTGGTTCCCATCTTCCTGATGCTGCGGGACGGCGATGTCTGGCTGAAAAGCCACTTTGGCAGCAGCTTCCTGCTGAACAATCTGGTGGTGCTGGCAGTGGTGTACGCAGCCACGGCTCTGCCTTTTACCATCTATCTGCTTTCGGGCTATTTTGCCACCCTGCCCCATGATTTTGAGGAGGCTGCCTACATCGACGGTGCAAGCTACTTTCCACCATGACACGCATCATCTTCCCCATGCAAAGCCCTCTATCATCACCATCATCCTGTTCAACTTCCTGTCCTTCTGGAACGAGTACATCATTTCCATGACGCTGATGAGCTCCACCAGCGCGCCCCGCACCCTGCCGGTGGGCCTTTTGAATCTGATGCAGGCCCAGCAGAGCGCGGCCCAGTACGGCACCATGTATGCCGGTCTGGTGCTGGTGATGCTGCCCACCCTGATCCTGTACATCTGCGTGCAGAAGCAGCTGACACAGGGCATGACCGTGGGCGGTCTGAAAGGGTAAGGTGACAAACGATGAAAGCATTCTGGAAAAATCATCCCGCCCTGCGCATTTTGCTGATGCTGGTGCTGTTTGTGCTGTCCATCGCGCTGGTGACAGCAGGCTGGAAAATGACCGGGCAGCTGGCTGGTCTTGGCATCATGCTTTTGGGGGTGGCGCTGCTGCTGGCTGTGCTGGCGGTCTATAACGCCCCCTATCAGGACTGAGGAGAAGAGAGGTAAAGGAGAATTCCCATGGAAGAAAATAGAATGACTGGGCGCGTAACGATCCCGACCGATCTGGATGTGGTGCCCGAAACGCTGGAGATCCTGAAAAAGTGGGGCGCAGATGCCATCCGCGACTGCGACGGCACCGACTTTCCGCAGGAGCTGAAGGATGCCGACGCAAAGATCTACTCCACCTACTATACCACCCGCAAGGACAACGCGTGGGCCAAAGCGAACCCGGACGAGGTGCAGCAGTGCTACATTATGACCGGCTTCTACACCGCCCCCGGCGACACCGTGACCATTCCGCTGATGAAGGCATCAGCCCGGAGCTGATGCAGGTGAACACCAACGACGACATCACCCGCTGGTGGGAGGTCATGGACCGCACCACAGGCCAGCCGGTGCCCCCGGAGCTGTGGAGCTACGCCGACGGCAGCGTGACCGTGCAGGCCGTGCCGTTCCACGAGTATACGGTCAGCTTTCTGGCCTACCTGATCTGGGACCCGGTGCACATGTACAATGCCACCACCAACGGCTGGACCAACTTCGAGCATCAGATCACCTTTGATGTCCGTCAGCCCAAGACCCACAAGTATTCCATGGAGCGCCTGCGGAAATTCATTGCAGACCACCCCTATGTGAATGTCATCCGTTACACCACCTTCTTCCATCAGTTCACCCTGATCTTCGATGAACTGAAGCGGGAGAAGTTCGTGGACTGGTACGGCTATTCCGCCTCGGTCAGCCCCTATATCCTGGAGCAGTTCGAGCGGGAGGTGGGCTACAAGTTCCGCCCGGAGTACATCATCGATCAGGGCTACTACAACAACCAGTACCGGGTGCCCAGCAAGGAATTCCGGGATTTTCAGGCCTTCCAGCGCCGGGAGGTGGCAAAGCTGGCCAAAGAGATGGTAGACATCACCCACGAGTGTGGGTGTGAGGCCATGATGTTCCTGGGGGACCACTGGATCGGCACCGAGCCCTTTATGCCGGAGTTCAAGACCA
>ENA-OQIO01000972-OQIO01000972.1-human-gut-metagenome-genome-assembly--contig:-NODE-972-length-14718-cov-2.449935_pt1 | contig 14718 bp, 19 predicted proteins | sample MGYA00242573_ERZ504737 | MGnify/ENA primary metagenome ERZ504737 (study PRJEB26092, sample SAMD00036203) | human gut metagenome | host: Homo sapiens | study: EMG produced TPA metagenomics assembly of...
CTTATGGTTCGGGTATGCGATTTATATTATAATCAGGGTATCAGCCAGCAGCAGATTGCCAAAGACTTGAATTTGTCCAGCCTACGGTGTCGAGGGTACTGGCACTTGCCAGAGAACAAGGCATTGTAAAGATTAGCATTTCGAATGTAGATGCAGTGGAACATTGGGAACTTGAGCGTAAGCTTGAGAAAGAGTATGGACTTCAGGAAGTGATTATCGTTGGGGAGAATTCTTCCGAGGATAAGATGAAGGAAGCATTGGGAGAGGCAGCAGCCAGATATCTGGAGTATACAATTAAGGACGGGAATACCGTGGGAGTTTCTATGGGTTCTACCTTATATGAAGTTATTTCCCATGTGATGCATCCGGAAGCGAAGAGAGTTACTTTTGTTCCTATAGTTGGTGGTGTCGGAAGAGTTCGTATGGAACTTCATGCGAATAGCCTGGCAGAATCATTGTCCCGTATGTATGATGGAAAGTTTGTACCACTACATGCACCCGCGCGTGTTTCAAGCAGGAATATTCGAGAGGAGCTTTTGAAAGAAGAGACTTTATTACCGGCGATACGTTTGACACAGAAACTTGATATTGCTGTAGTTGGTATCGGTTATCCGAATGAGAAGTCAGCAATCATGGCAACGGGATATTTCAAGGAGAATGAGATTGATTCTCTGATTAACCGTAAGGTTGCAGGAGAACTGTGTATGCAGTTTTATGATATTAAGGGAGATACTTCTCCATATGAAGATGATAATAATGTAATTGGAATGGATATAAGTAAGCTTCGTGCCGTTCCACGCTCCATTGGTATTGCCGGAGGTATTGAGAAGCTCCGAGCTATCAGAGGAGCGATTAATGGTCATTATATTAACACGTTAATTACAGATATCCAATGTGCGGAGGCACTGATATCTGAATAAGATATGAGGATGAGACGAATTTGTTTCAGAACTCATATGAATATATTTTAGTTATATTTAATTCATGTTTTTAATCAAGGGGGTAAATGTCATGGATGAAATTCTTAACCTGTCAATTAACGAGATGCCACAAACTGAGTTTGATTGTTCTTGTGGAAAGCACCACAACTTTAGTGTACATGATATGTCAATCCGTAAAGGAGCGATTGAAGATTTACCTAAGATGCAGAGCCATTTAAAGATGGTAAGATTCTTGTAGTATTTGATAACCATACTTATGAAGTAGCAGGTAAGAGAGCGGTAGAATTGTTAAAAGAGAATGGCTTTAATGTTAAGGAACTGTTATTTGACACAGGAGATGACATTTTAATTCCAGACGAGAAGACTCTTGGAAGAATTGTACAGGAGCAGGATTTAGATACAAGCCTTATGGTAGCAGTTGGTTCTGGTGTTATCAATGACTCCGTTAAGTTCGTAACTTCCCGTTCCATCTTCGTGACGTCTTTTCCGTGAGCTTAATACTGATGTCAGCCTCCGTGTAGAAGAGACTGAGAATGCCGACAGCTTCAAAGTTTCCGGTCGTGGAGAGCTTCACCTTTCTGTCCTGATCGAGAATATGCGTCGTGAAGGATATGAGTTCGCAGTAAGTAAAGCAGAAGTTCTCTACCATACAGATGAAAACGGGAAGAAGACAGAACCTATGGAGCTTGCCTATATTGATGTCCCGGATGAATTTACCGGAGTTGTCATTGAAAAACTTGGTCAGCGGAAAGGGGAACTTCGCAACATGGCACCTTCCAACGGAGGTTATACCCGTCTTGAGTTCCTGATTCCTGCACGTGGTCTGATCGGATACCGTGGTGAGTTCATGACTGATACAAAGGGAAATGGTATCATCAATACAAGTTTTGAGGGATATGCTCCATATAAAGGAGATATCCAGTACCGTAAGCAGGGATCTCTGATCGCATTCGAGACCGGTGAGTCTGTAACTTACGGACTTTACAGTGCCCAGGAACGTGGTACTCTCTTTATTGGTGCAGGTGAAAAGGTTTATTCTGGAATGGTCATCGGACAGAATGGTAAGGCAGAAGATATCGAGCTGAATGTCTGCAAGACAAAGCATCTGACCAACACCCGTTCTTCCAGTGCTGATGAGGCACTCCGCCTGACTCCGCCACGTATTTTAAGTCTGGAACAGGCACTTGATTTTATTGATACAGATGAGCTTTTGGAGGTTACTCCTAAGAATCTCCGTATCCGGAAGAAAATCCTGGATTCAAGAATGAGAAAGCGTAGTATGATCAATAAATAATCTGTTCGCACGAGCAGTTGAAACCTCCTTTTATTATAGAAGATATTGTCGCACACTTCCGGTCAATTTTCGGTTTTTTCTGAATTTGACCGGATTTCTTATATACAGAAGCGGAAGTTTATGTTATAATATATCCATAATACAGATAGAACTCACCATTTCTTCTGTATAATTTGAACAAAGGAGTTGAGCAGCATGAATTTTATTATCAGCGGAAAAAATATTGAGGTAACACCGGGATTAAAGGATGCTATCGAACAGAAATTAGGAAACTTGAAAGGTACTTCACTCCTGAGACAGAAATTAATGTAACTCTCAGCGTTGAAAAGGGACGTCAGAAGATCGAGGTCACAATTCCGGTAAAAGGAAATATCATTCGTTCTGAACAGACCAGTGATAATATGTATGTCTCCATTGATCTTGTGGAAGAGGTCATCGAGCGTCAGCTTCGCAAATATAAGAACAAGCTTGTAGCCCGCAGCCAGGGACATCCTACTTCCTATACATCTACCGGAAATAGCTTCAGAAAAGAATTTTTCGAGACGGAAGATGACGCAGCAGAGGATGACGAAATTCAAATCGTTCGTACAAAGAAATTCGGCATCAAGCCTATGTTCCCTGAGGATGCCTGCATCCAGATGGAATTGCTCGGACATAGTTTCTTCGTATTCTCCAATGCAGAGACTGATGAAGTAAATGTAGTATATAAAAGAAAAGATGGTTCTTTCGGTCTGATCGAGCCTGAATTTTCATAATCCATATGTAGTGTTCCGTTAACTGGAACGGTTAAAAGACCTGCAGTCAGGAGATTTTTCCCGACCGCAGGTCTCTTTTTATGTCAAAATAACCCGGAAAAGTTCCAGTGACATATCCCGTAACATACTCTCTGCATTGCCATGCTCATCGACAGAGTTTTATTACTGCCTTCTCTCTACTCTTCCACCCACTCTGAAAAAATGCGGATACCATCTTCCGTCTGTGCAAACCAGCACTGCACCGTTTCATCCAAAGCCACCTGTCCATTTGTTCCTTCCATCAGATCTGCTTTCAGACCTTTCATCTGCTCAACCGGAACTAAAGCCATCAACTCCACTTTATCTGTATATACCGGATCTAACTGGATCACATCCCGGCTTGCAAGCAGATACTGTATTTTCCCCAGATCTGTGTACTCTGCCCGGATCAACAGTTTAATTCCATGGATTCTGGTTATACTTTCACTATGTTCCAGTCCGTCTATGGCCGCAGATGTATAAGCCCTGACCAGTCCACCTGTTCCAAGCAGTGTTCCTCCAAAATATCTCGTCACGATAACAAGTACATCCGTCAGCTTTCTGCCCCGGATCACTTCCAGGATTGGCTTTCCGGCTGTCCCTGCCGGTTCACCGTCATCGCTCATTCTCTCAGCAGCTGGATTTCTTCCAAGAACATATGCCCAGCAGTGATGTCTTGCATCCCAATATTTTTTTCTCGTCTCCTCCAGGATCTGAGCTGCCTGCTCTTCAGATTCTATCGGATAAACTTCTGCTATAAAACGGGATTTTTTTTCAATAATCTCTCCCATCCCGCCTCTGTATACTGTCTGATAACTTTCCACCTGTTGCTCCTTTTCATTTTTCTCATATTTGCTATCTCCTATGATATACATCTGCCCATGAAACTGCAAGATTTTCTTAAGTTTTACTTCTTAAAATATGAACTTTTTATTTTTAGCTTTATTTAAAAAGGTAAGTTTGATATAATCATAGAAGTGAAAAAAGGAGGATTTTATTCGTGAATTATGGAAAATCGAATCTTTCAAGAAGAAAGAAGCGGATTTCTTCTAAAAAGAGAATGAAAAAGAAACGTGTCGGTGTCCGTTTATTTAAGGCATTTGTTCTGTGCATCCTTTTGCTCGGGATCGTCGGTGTTGCCGCAGGTGGTGTGTTTGTCAAGCATGTCATTGATAATACACCGGAAGTTACCGCTAAGGATATCCTTCCTCAGGGGTATACGACATCCATTGTAGATCAGAACGGAACCGTGCTGGAACAGCTTAAAGATTCTGATTCCAACCGTGTATACAAGAAATATGACGAAATTTCCAAGTATATGGGTGATGCTTTTGTTGCCATCGAGGATGAACGTTTCTATAAGCACAACGGAATTGATCTCCAGGGAATCATCCGTGCAGGAGTTGTAGGTGTCACTCACGGCTTTCATTTCACAGAAGGTGCAAGTACTCTGACCCAGCAGCTCATTAAAAATAATGTATTCCCTAACTTTGTCAATGAGACAAATTCTGAACGTTCGAGCGTAAGATACAGGAACAGTATCTTGCTCTCAAAATTGAAAAGCAGATGTCAAAAAAAGAAATTCTGGAAGCATACATGAATACCATCAATCTCGGTCAGGGATGTCTTGGTGTTCAGACTGCCGCAAAGCGTTATTTCAATAAAGATGCTGCAGATCTTACTCTTTCAGAATGTGCCGTTATTGCAGGAATTACCCAGAGTCCATCCGGGAATGATCCGGTCAAGCACCCGGATGTCAATGCCAGACGTCGTGAAAAAGTACTGAACAATATGAAGAAACTCGGTTTCATCAATCAGACAGAATATGACGAAGCCATGGCAGATAATGTTTACGACCGGATTTTAGAGACGGCATCCAATACGCAGACAAGCAAACCATACAGCTATTTTGTAGATGCCCTTGATCAAGCAGATTGTAAAAGATCTGGTAAATAAAAAGGGCTACTCTGAAACGCAGGCTTACAACCTGCTCTACAGTGGCGGACTTACGATCACAGCTACGCAGGACGCTGATATCCAGTCGATCTGCGATGGGGAAGTTGCCAATGTAGACAATTACCTTGCCGGAAGTGAATGGGGACTTGATTACGCACTTACAGTCCATCATACAGACGGTACTTCTGAGAACTACAGTAAAGAACAGCTTGCAGCCTATATTTCCAGTACAACCGGGGATCAGTATCCTCTCGTATTCAGTACGCAGGATGCAGCCCAGAATGCAATCAACAACTATAAGAGTACCCTGAACATTGATGAGGCAGCCGGAGATACTGTAGATGAACGGATCGAGCTTTCACCACAGCCACAGGCTTCTGTCGTTGTGATGGATCAGTATACCGGACAGATCAAAGCTATAGTCGGTGGACGTGGCGAAAAGACTTCCAGTCTTTCCCTGAACCGTGCAACTGATTCTTACAGACAGCCGGGATCCTGTTTCAAGATCCTGGCATCCTATGCACCTGCCCTCAATGAAAATAAGCTGACCCTTGCTACTACGATTGATGATGAACCGTATGAATACAAGAATGGTCAGGAAGTTAAGAACTGGGATAAAAAGTATATCGGTGCAACCAGAGTCCGCTATGGAATCGAGCATTCCATGAACGTACTTGCTGTAAAGACTCTGACGGATTATGTAGGAGAAACTGAGAGTTATGACTATCTTCTCAACTTCGGATTTACAACACTGACCGATGCCGACAAAAATTCCCAGGCAAAAGCACTCGGAGGACTGACTCTCGGTGTCTACAATACAGAACTGACCGCAGCTTACGCAGCGATCGCCAATGGTGGAACTTATATAGAACCTACTCTGTATACCCAGATTCTTGACCATGATGGCAATGTTCTTCTGGATAACACCACTCCTCTGAGCCACGAAGTCATCAAAGACTCCACCGCTTATCTTCTTACCAGTGCAATGGAGGATGTTGTAAATGGTGCAGGAGGAACCGGAGGTTCGGCTCGTCTGAGCAATATGCCTGTTGCTGCAAAGACCGGTACCAGCCAGGAAAGTAATGACCTTTGGATTGCTGCCTATACACCATATTATACAGCTTCCGTATGGGGTGGATATGATGAATCAAAAACCATGAGTAACCTGAGTCAGAGCTGGCATCAGAAATTGTGGAAAAATATCATGGAACGGATTCAGGAAACGAAAAGTCTTGCATATAAAGATTTCGAAATTCCTTCTTCTGTGGTTCAGAAGACGATCTGTACCAGAACCGGACTTCTCGCTACCGGCAGTTGTCCTTCTCTGACAGAGTATTTTGCAAAAGATAATGCTCCAACCCAGAGTTGTTCCGGTCATTATGTTGCACCGGAACCTTCCAATGATGATCCTTCTGTTGAAGATCCTGATAATTCTGATGATCCGAATAACTCTGCAAATGGTGATGATCCTTCCGGAACGAACGGTGATAACAGTGGAACTGTTCCCACTCCGTCTGAACCGGATGTTCAGCCCGCACCGTAATTCGTAATTCTGACAAAAATCAATGAGCCAGAGTTTAGTCGTATAGACATAAACTCCGGCTCATTTCTCATTTATTTGATATCATTATGCATCGGCTATCTGCCTTAATCTCCCAGAACCATCTTTGCCGCACCGCAAATTCCTGCATCATTTCCCAATGTAGCAAGTGCAAATTTTACATTCTGGCTTGCAAAGAACGCTCTGTCTTTAAACGGCTTTTCAATAAATGGAAGCAGTACATCTCCTGCCTTGGAAACTCCCCCGCCAATTACAAAGATTGCCGGATCAAGCACTGCTGCGATATTTGCAAGTGCATGTCCTAAATACTCGCCCATCTCTGTAGCGATCTCTGTAGCAACTTCATCCCCCTCTTTTACAGCATCAAATACTGCCTTTGCAGAAAGCTCTTCCTTTTTCAGAAGTGTTGATCTTGTCTCTGACTCCAGCTTCTCTGTTGCAAGACGGACAATTCCCGTTGCAGATGCATACTGTTCCAGGCATCCATAACTTCCACATCCACACTGCTTTGTCTCATGGTAATTCACACACATATGACCGATCTCTCCACCGGCTCCGAACTGTCCGACTACGATTTTTCCGCCAACGATCACACCACCGCCGACACCTGTTCCAAGCGTCACCATTACCAGATTCTTGCATCCGGCTCCGCCGCCCTTCCACATTTCACCAAGTGCTGCCACATTCGCATCATTTCCAAATGTGGCTTTCATTCCGGTCAGCTCTTCCAGTTCTTTTTTTGCTTCTTTATATTTCCATCCAAGATTGGCACTTCCATTTACCACACCTTCTGCGGTAACCGGTGCAGGAACTCCGACTCCGATTCCCTTGATATCTTCTTTCGTCAGATGATGCTCTTCCATCTTCCCGCTGATCGCTGCTGCAACATCAGGAAGGATCGCTTTTCCTTCATCTTCTGTCTTTGTCACAATTTCCCATTTATCTCTGATATCACCATTCTCAGCAAATAACCCCATCTTTACTGTCGTACCACCGATATCTACGCCAAAACAATACTTCATCCTTCTTCTCCAATCCTTTTTCAAATTTTTATTCTTCGGAGGATTCTCTGCCCCCTGCTTTCTATCGTCTCTTTTTTGCAAGATTCTCCTGCACACGCTTATAGAGTTCCTGTGCGGCATTATACCCCATCTGCTTCTGCCTGTGGTTTACTGCTGCTGACTCTACGATGATCGCAAGATTTCTTCCCGGACGAATCGGAATATTGTGGCATACTACCTTGTTGCCAAGGAACTCTGTATACTCTTCTTCCAGTCCGAGCCGGTCATACTCTTTCTCTCTGCTCCAGTCTTCCAACGTGATCACCAGATCGATATTCTGCGTCTCTCTGACACTCTGCACACCAAACATCGACTTAACATCTACGATACCGATTCCCCGAAGTTCGATGAAATGTCTTGTAATATCCGGTGCAGAACCACCAGTGTCTCATCACTGACCTTGCGGATCTCAACTACATCATCTGTCACCAGACGATGACCTCTCTTAATCAGTTCCAAAGCGGCCTCGCTTTTACCGATCCCACTCTCACCCATGATCAGGACGCCTACACCATATACATCCACAAGTACTCCGTGAATTGAAATGCATGGAGCAAGCTTCACATTCAGCCAGCGGATCAGCTCACCCATAAAAGAGGAAGTCTTTTTGCAGGTTCCGAGCACAGGAATATCATTCTTTCCGCGGTCTCTATAAACTCAGATTCCGGCTGAAGATCATTACTGAATACAATACACGGTACTTTATGTGCCAGAAGCTTTTCATAGATTTCATCTTTTCTCTCTCTCGTAAGTGTCTCAAGATAAGCACACTCTACATTTCCAATAATCTGAACACGATTCAGATCAAAATGATCAAAAAAGCCCGTCAGTTGCAAAGCCGGTCTGTTGACATCCGGTACATGAACCTTACGCTCGGTAATATCCACTCCGGGAGTGAGATTTTTCAGATTCATCTTTTCTACAATCTCAGTTAATCTTACACCATCCATAACGTTTCTCCTTCCTTATACTTGCGTACTGGTCTATTATACCATATTAATGTAAAAACTCATAGACCGATTCTGCTGCTTTTTGATTCATTGACGGAATTTTTGCCAGTTCTTCCACGCTCGCATCCCGGATCGCATCCAGGCTTAAAAAAGTGCCGCATCAGGGCTTTTCTTCTGGCTGATCCGATCCCCGGAATATCATCCAGCACAGAATGAACCTGTCCTTTCCCACGAAGCTGCCGATGATATTCGATTGCAAACCGATGTGCCTCATCCTGAATCCGCGTTATCAGGCGGAATGCCTCTGAATCCCGGTCAATGGGGATTTCTATATTATTGTAATAGAGTCCTCTTGTCCGGTGATGGTCATCCTTCACCATTCCGCAGACTGCAATATTTAAATGCAGTTCATCCAGCACCTGAAGAGCAATATTAACCTGCCCTCTGCCTCCATCCATCAGGATCAGATCCGGGAAAGCAGTAAAACTGCCAAGCTGAGAATCTTCTCCTTTTTTCCTCAGTTCTTCTTTTTCTTTCAGTCCATGCTGAAATCTTCTTGTAAGGACTTCCCGCATACTCGCATAATCATTCGGCCCTTTTACACTTTTGATCTTAAACTTTCTATAATCATTCCGTTTTGGCTTTCCATTCTCATACACGATCATAGAACCAACCGATTCAAATCCGTTGGTATTGGAAATATCATAGGCCTCCATTCTCACGATCCGTTCCATTCCAAGCAGGGCGGCAATTTCTTTCACTGCACCGATTGTACGACCTTTTTCTCTTTTCAACCGTTCTTTATCCTTGTTCAGTACAAGCTGTGCATTTTCTCCTGCCAGTTCTACTAATTTTTCTTTTGTCCCTTTCTTCGGGATTCTGATCGTGACTTTCTGTCCCCGCTTTGTACTCAGCCATTCCTCCAGTAATGCCTGTTCTTCCAGTTCTTCCTGGAGCATCAGTCTCCCGGAATAAAAGGAGTACCTGCATAATACTGCTTGATGAAACTGTCCAGTATCTCCGCCTTTGTCTCTCCTTTTGAAATACGCAGATAGAAATGATCCCGTCCGATCAGTCTTCCTCCACGGATAAAAAACACCTGTACAACCGCATCGTCCTCCTGGCACGCTACCGCCAGCACATCCCGGTCCTCTCCGCTTGAATCCGTGATCTTCTGCTTTTGTGCCACCTTTTTAACACTGTTCAGAAGTTCTCTGTATTCGATTGCTTTTTCAAACTCCAGTGCCTCAGACGCTGCCTGCATCTTTTCTTCCAGATCTTTCAGTATTCCGTCAAAATTTCCGTTCAGGAAACGGATCACCTCATCAATGGATTTCCGGTACTCTTCTTTGGAAATATATCCCTGACACGGTGCATCGCACTGGTGAATATGATAATTCAGGCAGGGACGTTCTTTTCCTGTATCTCTCGGAAGATTCCGGTTGCAGCTCCTGACGTGATACAGTTTATGGATCAGGTCAATCGTATCCCGCACCGCCTGGGAACTCGTATAAGGTCCAAAATATCTTGCCCTGTCTTTCACCATTCTCCTTGCCAGCAGCACCCGTGGAAATGTCTCTCCTGTCGTTACTTTAATAAATGGATACGCTTTGTCATCCATCAGCATCGTATTATACTTGGGTCTGTGTTCTTTGATCAGATTGCATTCCAGAACCAGTGCCTCCAGTTCTGAATCCGTCACAATATATTCAAATCTGCGGATATGCGTCACCATCTGCTGGATCTTGACACTTTTATTATAACTGCTCTGAAAATACTGCCGCACACGATTTTTCAGACTGATCGCTTTTCCCACGTAAATAATATGATCTTTTTCATCATGCATAATATAAACTCCCGGTCTTCCCGGGAGTTTCTTTAATTCTTCCTGAATATTAAAATGAATTTCTTCCATAACTCTTATCGTCTGCTTTATGATCCTTTTTATACTTCTTTCATATTGATCCTGCCGGATTCAGCCTGCTCTTTTCCGTCTTCTCCCTCCACCGGCTCCGGGATTCCCTTCACTTCACGGAAAATCTTCATAAATTCTTTTCCGGTGATCGTTTCTTTTTCAATCAGGAATGCAGCAATCCGATCCAGTGCATCCCGGTTTTCAGACAGAAGACGTTTTGCCTCTTCATAAGAACTCTTAAGCATCCGCATCACTTCTTCATCAATCTGACTTGCAGTTGCCTCACCGCAGTTTAACACCGGTCTTCCATCCAGATAACGGTTCTGTATTGATTCCAGTCCCATCAGTCCGAACCGGTCAGACATTCCATACTGGGTAATCATTGCTCTTGCAATCTTAGTCGCCTGCTCGATATCGTTGGATGCCCCGGTCGTCACTGTATCAAAGACGATCTCTTCAGCGGCACGACCGCCAAGTGCAACTACGATCATCGCTTCCAGCTCTTTCTTCGTATTCAGGAATTTTTCTTCCTCCGGTGTCTGCATAACATACCCCAAGGCCCCCATTGTTCTTGGCACAATGGTAATCTTCTGGACAGGCTCCGTATTTTTCTGAAGTGCTGTGACCAGTGCATGTCCGACCTCATGATAGGAAACAATTCTCCGCTCTTCCGCACTCATGATCCGATCTTTCTTCTCTTTACCGACCAGTACCACTTCCACTGCCTCAAAAAGATCTTTCTGACTGACGACCTGTCTGCCATTCTTTACCGCATTGATCGCAGCCTCATTGATCATATTGGCGAGACCGATCCTACCGCACCGGATGTCGCCAGTGCAATTTCTTCCAGGTTCACACTTTCATCCATCTTGACATCTTTTGCATGGACTTTTAATACATCCACACGTCCCTTCAGATCCGGCTTATCTACAATAATCCGGCGGTCAAACCGTCCCGGACGAAGCAGGGCTGGATCAAGCACTTCCGGGCGGTTTGTAGCCGCAAGGACAAGGAGTCCTTTGTTCGTATCAAATCCATCCATCTCTGCAAGAAGCTGGTTCAGTGTCTGCTCTCTCTCATCATTTCCACCCATGGCTGTATCACGGGTCTTTCCAATGGCATCAATCTCATCAATAAATACAATACATGGAGCCATCTGCTGTGCCTGCTTGAACAGATCACGCACACGGGAAGCTCCTACACCTACATACATCTCTACAAAAGCCGAACCGGACAACGAGAAGAACGGGACGCCCGCTTCTCCGGCTACTGCCTTGGCAAGCAGGGTTTTACCTGTTCCAGGAGGTCCGACGAGCAATGCACCCTTTGGCAGCTTCGCTCCGATCCCACTGTATTTCTCAGGATTATGAAGGAAATCAACAACTTCCTGCAAGGATTCCTTCGCTTCATCCTGTCCGGCAACATTCTGGAATGTGACTCCGGTCTGCTTCTCCATATACATCTTGGCATTGCTCTTTCCGATGCCCATCATACCGCCGCCTTTGGTCATCCGCTTCATAAAAAATGCGAACAACAATACCATCAGAATGATTGGCACAACTGTGATGACCAGCTCCGTGATCAGAGAACCTGCCGTATCCGGCACTTCTGCCTTAAACTGCACTCCACCCTTTTTCAGCTTCTCTACAAGTGTTTCATCATTCACAAGACCGGTATAATAATCAGGATCCTTCTCTTCCGTATCTCCGGAGTCCTGCATCTGCTCCTGGAGCTGACTGATCAGATCATAGGTTCCATTTTCCCCGGCTGAGCTACTGCTGTCCTTTGAAGAATCAGAAGTACCGCTTTTCTCCGTGGACTCTTTGGATGAACTGCTTTTTTTACTCTCATCCTTTACTTCTTTTAAAGTTCCCTTCAGCTTTTCCTTTCTTGCCGAATCCGTAAGTACAATATTAATCCTGGAATTTGTAAACGTCACTGACTCTACCTTTTTATTGTCTACAAGCTTCAGGAATTTATCATAACTGATCTCTTCCGGGGTTCCTCCCCGCATAAGAGAAAAGAGGCCCATAACAATAAAGGTGATCAGTAACGTGGTAAATAAAATGATACCCCATCCCTGCCGGTTATTGTTCGGACCTTTGTTCTTATTATTCTGGTTATCCATCATTTTCCTCCTAAAATCAACTAACTTCCATTATAAATACAGGCTTTCCATAAATCAATAAATAATTTATAAAGTATCGTTTTTTGCCCTATTTCCCTGCTTTTTTTCTTACATTTTCCCTGCTTTTCTCTTCATTTTGCCGCCTTTTTTGCACTTTCCGCAAGATATTAGTATGATGCCAGGGGCAAAAGGTCTGAAACCACGTGTGCTTGCACACTGGTGGTAGAATGACCTTTTGACCCGCCCCGATATGAGCATAAAAGTGGGGCGTAAGCACCATGATATGCGAATAGCGGGTAGATTGTGGGAGTGCGTAGCATGAAACAATCCGTTGGCATCATTGTTGGGGGCTTTTGACCCCAACATCTTAGTATCATTTTAGTATCATCCGGCAGCAGTCAGCCAGCTCTCGCACCGGTGCAACCTGTTCAGCCATTCCGGAATACTAAGAGTCTTCTTTACAGCCTTAGATCTGTTCTTTCTTCGATACTCCGCCATATCAAATTCTACAATAACAAGAACCCCGTCTTCTGAATCCACCGCGTCAAGTTCTGATGCCTTTGGAAACGCGGTGCCCTCATCTTCCATGCTGGACAAAGACAACCCCAACGCATCCACTGCCATTTCATAAGCTTCATTCATACTATCGCCTTGCGTCATACATTCAGGAAGATCAGGAAAGCTGACCCAAAATCCCCCTTCTTCTGCTTTACGAAAAACAGCCGGATCACTCCAGTAACAAAATGTCAATAGTTTTTTAATCATTTTTCTCAAAAAGGCAAAAAAATAGAACGTATAGTTTATTTCCATACGCTCTATCTCACATTTCATATTAAATTTTGAATTCTACAAACTGGAAATTGTTGTTAAATTACAGCTTTCTGTACATTATCTGGTACTTTCCCGAATTAATGCCAATCATTTGTTTTCTCATCAGTAATCACCAATGTTTCAGTATCTATTAGATAGAAATCCACAACCTTCCTGGAAGCTACTTCATTACCGGATTCGTCTTCAAATTTAATTTGATAAACATATTCTCTTGAACCATTCTCAACATAAGATTCGTTAATAATAATGTAGTGCGTTGCTATAATTGAAATGCCATCCTGCTCGTATACCTGCTCCGCAATATTAACGTAAGGATGTCCTTTGGCAGAAATATTATATACCAGAAACTCGCTGAATTCATTCCCTGCCTTTACATCATGGTATAACTCGTTATCTTTAATATAAGTTGCAACAGCTGTTAGTTCCTTCTTATAGGCTGAAATTCTTCTGTCAAAGGATAGCCGTCATTGTCTGCATCGATTGCCGTGTCACTCTCGTTATCCTGTTGAGAAAATTATATTTTCATCATCTATTCTCTCGTCTTCTGAATCATCAGTTATTTCAGTAGTATCATCCATTGCAGCATTTTCTTCCATCATACTATCATCTTCGTAACCATCAACAAATGGATCAAACCCGCCTTTTCCAAAATAATCGGTAAAAAGTACTTCATTACCTATAATAAGTGGATTTTTGTATTCATAATAATCAACATATACCTGTAGAAAGGATCTCACATAGGCAACACATTTGATTCCGTCTTTTTCAACTATATGCATCGGTTTATAAGTAAAAGCAAATATTAAAATGCAAATATAAGTCAAAGGTATGAGACAAATGGCTCCAACACATATTGCTACATATTTCACATAGTTCTTTCGTATTTTTAACAATAATTGAAATATGCCCAACAGTATTCCTATTATTATGATTCCGATTACCGCATAATAAACCCATTCTATAAACTTCAGATGGAAAAGCGATAATATGGCGTGAGCACCTGCAAATAACGTAGCTACTACAAGTGTATCTAAGAGTATATACTTAGAATAATGCTTTAAAATATCTTTCATCTGAAAGCCTCCTTGTCATGTGCAGACACAATTACAAATTCAAATTTATCCCTCGCTTTGTTTGTCGCCTCTCCATTAGATAATTCAATATGCGACCACACATTATTCCTCAACACGAGCGTACAGCCTGACAAATCCATCATCCTGCATTACTTCAAAGACAATCTCATCACCGTACTCAATGTGGGAATATCCACCATCTGAATAACTGTAATATGTATTTTCTCCGCCGGTA
>ENA-OQIO01000973-OQIO01000973.1-human-gut-metagenome-genome-assembly--contig:-NODE-973-length-14717-cov-1.810007_pt1 | contig 14717 bp, 17 predicted proteins | sample MGYA00242573_ERZ504737 | MGnify/ENA primary metagenome ERZ504737 (study PRJEB26092, sample SAMD00036203) | human gut metagenome | host: Homo sapiens | study: EMG produced TPA metagenomics assembly of...
AAAATCACCCATCATTCTGACGACGTTTCGTAGTTGTAGTTCAACAAGGCATGGCAATTCTTGATCACCTTAGCACGCACACTGAAATCGGTCTTCAATTCGGGCTTCAACTGTAACAAGCCTTCGTTTCCTTCCGTCACGTTCCAGCTATAATACGTACCGTTTACAGAAAAGTCTACCCAGTCACGGTAGGCATAGCTCACAGAAACACCTCCATAACCGACCTTTCCCTTATCCTGCAGAATTCCTGTATAGAACACATTCTGCTCATCCGTATAGAATCCTCCCGGTACGGCAAAAAGTTCATTCTTGGTAATACGATAACCTCCGTAGAGTTCAAAACCTAATCCGATAACCGGAGAAGCCTTCAAACCGATTTTCGCATCCAGCGGTGTATAGGACGTACGCATCTGCTGTGCAATCGTCCAGTAAGGTGAGAAGTCATTCAACCGACGGAAATCATTCAGACGTGTTCCGCCCAATACATTGAGGTAAGCCACATACGTATCGGCAAACGTATATTCCAGTTTGACATCCGGTGCAGCCTTCAGTCCGCTGCCATAAGCCGTCTGCAAATCCACATGGGCACCCACCCGCAACTTCACGGATTCACCCTGATAGGTGTAATACGGATTCAGTTGTAACAGCGTATAATCCTGTTGCGACACATCGTGAATCAAGTTGTCCATCTCCAGACCGATGCCCACCTGCTGTTCCTCATTGATATTTCCAGCCATGAAACCTTCGTATGGAAAATATTTTCAGAGCCATACCCCATGTAATAATTATCATAGCGCAGGCTGAAGCTACGCAAGCCGGTCTGGAAAGCAAACTGTATAGGCAAGTCCTTGTCGCGGGACACCACTTCTACATATCCTTCACCCAACGTATAACGCTGTGTGGTAGGCCAGTTCTCCACCCCTTCATTCATAGACGGCATATAATTAAATACCTGCGAAGCAAAGGCACCTCCTAATTTCAGCGCCACCTTCCGGAAATCATGCCGGTAGTCCAGCGACACATCCGTACGGTAAAAACGCGACTTCCACTCCTCTCCTTCCATGAAATGCGGAATCTCCCCGTTCAGCCCGTACAAAGAAGCCATGATTCCCAGACGGTCTTTCGAAGAAATATCCCACAGATAACTTCCTTTCAGGTCCACATTGTTCAGCGTACCGTAAGCCGCACGGACATAGCCCCTGTCGGCTCTCTTCTGAGCCAGTTCTCTGGACATCGCCTCCATAGGAGTGGTTTTCCAGGCTCCCAACGGACGCAAATCCGTCGCATAATTAATGGCCTGCTTCGGAGCCGCCGGCTCCTCCACCTCGGGCATGACATTCACCTTAAAGGCATCCATCACCTCGGGGTTGTACTGATTTTCCACTACCACTGTCCGGTTCAGTGTAGAATCTTTCTCCCCTCCATTCTGCGCACATACCGTAGCTGCGGGCCACAGACCGGCGCAAACCAATATCGTACTTATGTATTTCATCTTACTTTACACTTTTAAGTTTTTCCAGGCGACTTTCAATCATTCCGGCGATGTCATCATCGGCTGATAATTCTGCTGCAAAGACAACAAATACTGTTTAGCCTCCATCTTGCGGTCCAGCTTCACATACACATCCGACAGCAGGACGAAACTTCTTGCCAGCCAGTATGCATGCGGTGTGCTGACTTCGATGTATTCCAGCACCTCCTTCTCTGCCTTGGCAGTTTCTCCTTCATCGAAGTAAGTCTGTGCCACCAGGTATTTGGCTTCTGCCCCGTACACATTACGCGTATCCTTGGCCAGTTCGGTCAAGTCGGCCAGTACTGACTTCTTCTGCCCTTCTGCCAACAACGCCTTGGCACGGAAATACAACGCCTCGCTACGTACCTCCGGAGTCAGCTTGCTCTGCTTGAGCAGTGCCGAAGCCGTCGTCACGGTTTCAGCCCGGTCGCCCAACGCACAAGCGCTTCGCAAGGCACCCACTTCAGCCTGCAGACGCTCTTCCTGCACAGCCGAGCGGTCGGCCAAACGCTTGTAGAGGTTCAATGCCTTGGCATATTCCTTCTGGTTGTAAGCCATATCGGCACAAAGCGCCAAAGCCTTTCCTTCGTACTTGCTTCCGGAAAAGCGCAACACTTCTTCCAGACGGGCTGACGCTGCCGCATAATCCTTCTGGTTATAATCAATCAAACCTAAATAATAAGACGCATCCACACTGAAAGCTCCTTGCGGGAACGACTGAAGATAGCGGGTCAGACTGGTCTTTGCTCCGGCAATATCTCCACGCATGTAAGCACGTTCGGCTGCCGTATACGTCAAAGAGTCGCGCTCGCTCACGTTGAAGGTCGCACCACCAGGTACCGTAGAAGCAAACGCCATATAGTCATCCACCTTATTCAAATCCACATAGATGGACTTCAAGTCACGCTGTGCCAAGCGCGCCTCCGCACTACCCGGATACTTCGTAATGACCTGCTTGTAAGCCGCAATGGCTTCTTCGTAGCGGTCGTTCTGATAATAAAGCAGACCTATTTCATTAGCTGCCTTACGTGAAAGCTCACTTTCCGGATAACGCTGCACCAGCAATGAGTAACGCTTGATGCATTCTCACTATCCTCCATCTGCACAAGGCACGTCCCTGTTCATACAGGGCATCGTCCAGATAAGCCGACGACGGATAATCCGTAATCAATTTGTTGAGCACCTGAATCTTTCCGGCATAATCACGCTGCAATCCTTTCACAATACCCTCCTGGAACAACGAATAATCTCCCAGCGAAGGAGAAGTGACGACAGCCTGCGCATATTGCTGGCGGGCTTCTTCAAAACGACGCTCATAAAAATAGCAGTCACCGATACGATTGTACGCGTCGCCTGCTACAGAAGCTTCCTGCGTCCGTCCGTTCTGCACACAGCGGACAAACCAGTCGCGTGCGGAATTATATTGTTTCTGCTTGAACAGACTGTATCCCAAACAGTAAAGAGCCAGTCCGTACTCCTGTGAATTCTTGTCGGTAGCAAACTCCAGATACAGCCGCATGTCATTGGCAGCCTCCGGATAACGCTCCAGACGGTATTTCGATTCTCCGCGCCAATAATAGGCATCGGCCTTGGTCTTCTGATTATACTGGCCCAACTGCAAAGAACGGGTAAAATAATCAATGGCATTCCGATAGTCGGCCTGCGCAAACAGCTGTGTTCCCATACGGAAAAGCAGTTTCTGTTTCGCTTCCAGAATACGTGCACTCGGATGCGTGATTTTCTCGATAGAACGCAACGCCACTTCATAGCTGCGGGTGTTCATATACACCTCTACCAGGTAATCGTTCACCTTTTCAGCATATACCGACGAGGGATATTCGTTCAGGAAGCGTTCGAACACCGTTACCGACTCGGCAAAAGGAGAATAAGACGTTTCATGAATGCAGAGTGCATAATTGAACAAAGCCTGCTCCTGAATGCTACGGTCGAAATCCATGCGCGAAGCCTGCTCAAACGCCATACGCGCCTGATTGCGTTCCTTCAACTGCAGTCCGGCCAATCCCATGTGCAGGTAAGCATTCTGAGCCAGCGCATCCTGCGCACCGGTTGCCTCACCCAAACGCGACAACGCCTTGGAATAGACTCCCGTATTAAAATAACTCATACCCAACTTATACATGGCCAGACGGGCAGGCACCTCCTCCGCTTCGTGGTAGCGTTCCAGCGACTGGATAGCAGCCGCATAGTCTTTCTGTCCGTAAGCCGCCTCACCGGAGATACGGCTCATCTGAGCGGCATGCTTCTCTTCCGGATACAAAGCCAGATAAGCATCTGCCACCTTTCGGGCCTGTGCATAATTTCCCTGAATCAGGTAAATGTCGGCAATATAATAAGGTGCCAGTTTCCGGAACTTCCGGTCATCCTGCACCTCACGGAATCCCTGCAAGGCGGTATCATATTTCTGCTGTACGTAATCAATATAAGCCAGGTTGTACACCGCATCGTTATGGAAGTCCTTACTCGTCTCTTTCAACACAGCGAACCAGAAAGCCGCATCCTGCAATTTACCGACTTTCAGGTACGACGTACCCATACGCAAGGCACTGGCATCACGTTCTTCATCGGATAAAAGAGAAATGTCACAGCCCTTCAGCGTAGCATGGTTTCCATGTATTTCTCTTCCGAAAAATAGCTGGCCCCTATCAGTGCCTGCACCCGATTGCGGTAACGCGACTCCGGATGTGCTTCCAGGTAATCCGACAGTACTTCCCGGCAATCCGGCATTTTCAATTCATAGGCCGTGCAAGCAGCATATAGTCCACTTCATCGGCCCAGGCCTTTTCCCCCGCCTGACGGTATAACGCACCAAGGTCTGTCGGGCTGCCGCATAATCCTGACGCAAGAACAGCTCCCGTCCCTCGTTGAACAAACGGTCTGCCCCGGTCAGCGGCTCCACCTGCTGCCCGGAAACCGTCAACGGCAAGGCACAGCACAGCCCCGCCATCCATATATATTTCTTATATTTACCCATAATCCCTTTTATTTTTTGTTCCGACAGGTTTCCAAAAAGCGTGCGACTCCCTTACGTACAGAGTCCAGCCCGAAATCATCCGGATTCACTTTGTCCAGCGGCATCCACCATGCATCGGCCACATCGTCCATGGCTTTTATCAGATGGTCATCTTCCACCTGACACAAGAAGAACTGGTCGAGTGTATGTACCAGAAAACCGGAGTACAGATATGTGTTGGGCAAGGAAAACAGATATTTCGCTTCCGTCACTACCAGCCCAGTTTCCTCTTTTACCTCGCGTGCCACCCCTTCTTCGCCGGTCTCGAACATATCAATAAATCCGCCCGACAAATCCAGCGTGCCCTTGGCAGGTTCCTTTCCCCGCCGGCAAACCAGCAGTTCCCCTTTCCCGTTCAGGATAAAAGCCACCGTAGCCGCACTTGAGTTAAAATAATACACAAACCCGCAGTCCGCACATTTCTTGGACTTCTCATTATGTATTTCAAAATGAGGAGAACCACATACCGGACAAAACTTAAACAATTCCAATGGATGCATAGTTCTTGAGTTTAATAAATAATAAGTCTTACAAAGATAGTGAAAGGTGAGAGAAGTACGAACGAAAAACATGTTTTTCGGTTCTACTTCCCAACCGTATCCTATCTTCGGGAAATCAAAGATAGTCAAATAGGACCGAACGACTTACACAATTTACCCACAATTTGTTCTTTCGCCAAAAATAATCACGTTTTTTTTGACAAAAATAGCATATAGATAAAAAAAGTTTTTCTACATTTGCTTACAATATGATAAAAACAAGAACCATTTAGTAATATGGAGAAAATTGATAAACTTGACAAACAGATTCTGGAAATCATCTCACAGAATGCCAGAATCCCGTTCAAAGATGTTGCAGCAGAATGTGGCGTGTCACGTGCTGCCATTCACCAACGCGTTCAGCGCCTGATTGACCTTGGCGTAATTATCGGTTCAGGCTACCATGTAAATCCCAAGAGCCTGGGATATAGCACCTGCACATACGTAGGAATCAAGCTGGAAAAAGGCTCTATGTACAAGAGCGTAGTGGCAGAACTGAAGAAGATTCCGGAAATCGTGGAATGCCATTTCACCACTGGTCCGTACACCATGCTGACCAAGCTGTATTCTACCGATAACGAGCATCTGATGGATTTGCTGAACTCCAAGATTCAGGAAATTCCGGGTGTAACTGCTACGGAAACCTTGATTTCACTGGAACAGAGCATCAAGAAAGAAATTCCCATCCGTAAAGACGCTGACGAATAATGGAATGGATTGACAGCCTTCATTGGGAAGGAATCCTCATTGGCATCTGCACATTCCTGATTATCGGTCTGTTTCATCCGATAGTAGTCAAAGCGGAATATTATTTGGGAACGCGCTGCTGGTGGATTTTTCTGCTATTAGGCATCGCCGGCCTCATCGGTTCCGTACTGGTAAGTCAGATTCTGCTGTCGACCCTGTTGGGAGTTTTCTCATTCTCTTCTTTCTGGACCATCAAGGAGGTCTTCGAACAGCGCGAACGCGTACTGAAAGGCTGGTTCCCGATGAATCCGAAGCGGAAGAAAGAATACGAGCAGTAAGAAAACGGGTTCTAGAAGCAATATGACAACTTCCAGAACCCGTTTTTTACAGACATAGTAATGAAGCCATGATATGCTCCATGAAGGACTGAGCCTAATAATTAAACGTAATTGAAAATTACCTTATGAAAAAATAGAATGCAATAAAAAAAGGCTTTTCAAACTCTTACACTCACTAATTTTCCGTAAAGGCTTCCATAATGGCGGTAGGGTGTCCATCGGCAGTAAATGCACCCAATACGTAAGGAGTGGGTTTACATTCGGGTTCCCAATAAAACACACCCCGGCATTTTCCTTCGGTTTCCATACGGGCTTGGCGGATGATACGGGCAAGCTGCGCTTTCCCTTCTTCCGGTTTTGCGACTCCATTCCCGTTTCAACAATCATGACGGGGCAGTTATATTTTCGGCTCATCCGACGAATATTATCCATACACCGCGTTATCGCTTCATCAGCATTTTTAACGTGTTTGTACATAATCGACCAGTACGGATAAAGCGACATACCTATCATGTCCCATTTCCCTCCGTTAGCCTTCAGTCCGTCAAAGATATAATTATACAATTCGTTGTTAAACCCGTTGTCAAGGTGGACGATGACAGTCGTTTCCGGGAAAATATCTTTTACGGCATCATAACCTGCAGTGGTCAAGGCAGCATATTGCGCATATTAGTGCTGGCGCGTCCCACCTCCCAAAGGAAACCGTCGCTGGTTTCGTTGCCCACCTGTACCCAGCGAGGTTGATGCCGCTATTTTTAAGTAGCAACAAGACATCGCGTGTATGTGTGGCCACAGCTACCTTCAAATCTTCGAACGACAGGTTCTGCCAAGCACGTGGAATGGTTTGATGTGCAGGGTCTGCCCAAAAATCGCTATAATGAAAGTCTACCATCAGCTCCATGTCGTTTGCTTGAGCGCGCTTAGCCAGTGTAAGCATATCTTCCTTGCTGCTCCATCCGTCTTCAGGGTCTACCCACACGCGCAGACGGATGGCGTTAAGCCCTAATTCTTTCATCAGGGCAGTACATTCACGTTCTTCGCCTTTCTGATTATAAAACCGGTGCCCTTCTGCTTCGAGTTGGGTAGTCCAACTGATGTCGGCACCTTTGTAGAACGTAGTGTCTGTTTGTCCATACGCGTGGAAGGAACAAAGAGCCATCCACGCAAGATATATTATCTTCTTCATACCCAGTTATTTTACAGGTTTCACGTTAATCCGGATACTTCCGCTTTTTACGCCTTTAGCTGTAGCTTGCAGTTCCAATGTGCCGGCTTCTTCGCCCGCCTGGAGGATAACCGTCAACATTCCGTTAAAAACGTGCATCCGGGGCAGATGGAAAAGATCGAGGCAAGTGGGGTCGCCATTGGCTGAAGCACGGTAAGTTCCGGCTCCTTTTACCCTAAAGTTAACCAAGCGCCCGTCGGTAGGACAGAGATTGCCGTCTTTATCTACGATGCGCAAGGTTACATAAGCAAGCTCTTTTCCATCGGCATTTAGTGTATGGTGAGGGGTGGAAAGTTCGATATGATGCGGCTTTCCGGCAGTACGGACTGTCTGTTCTGCCACCGCTTTTCCTGCTTCGTCATAAGCCACTACTCTTACTTCGCCCGGCTCGTAAACCACGTCTGTCCACATCAGGCGGTAGCGGCGTTGCAGCCAGAGCGAATCTTTTCCCTGTAATGCCCTGCTTTCCTCGACCGTAAGTTTGCACTGCCTGCCATAACTTTTTCCGTTGACAAAAAGTTCGGCTTCGGGATAGCTGGTATAAACAAACACAGGCGTATTTTTTCCTTCTCTCCCATGCCAAGTCCAGTGGGGCAATATATATAATGTAGGCGACTGTTTATTCCAGATGCTACGATATAAGTAATAACGATCTTTAGGCAAGCTTGCCAAATCAATGATACCGAACAATGAGCTGTGACTGGGCCAAGCATCAGTATCGTAAGGCGAGGGTTCGCCAGATAATCGAAGCCGGTCCATACGAACTGCCCGATTGTCCACGGATAATCATCAGCTAATGCAAAATCTTCATCGGGTACATTACTCCATGAACAATATTCCAAATCATATCCGGTAGACTGGTGGTCGTCATACATCGCTGTGTGGCGTTTAACGACCGGGAACTTATATACTCCACGCGAGCTGACCGTAGAAGCGGTTTCTGAACCCAGCACGATATTTTGCGGCAGGCGGTTATATGCTTCCGTATAGAGGTGGGTACGATAATTGAAACCGGGAACATCCAACAAGGCAGCAAATCCATTGTCTAACACACTCAAAACCTGATCCATGCCGCAAGTGACAGGACGTGTAGAATCTTCTCGATGGCAAATTTCCTGTAAGAATGCAGCAACTTTGCAACCTTCTGGTTCCATTGGGTAGGAACCTCGTTGCCGATGCTCCACATCACCACGCTGGGATTGTTGCGGTAATGGCGAACCATGTTTACAATGTCTTTTTCCGCCCATTCATTGAAAAAGCGGTGGTATCCGTTCTCACACTTGGCTATATCCCATTCATCGAACGATTCAACATCAGCATGATACCCATCTCGTCGCAAAGTTCCACCAGCTCAGGGGCAGGCATGGTATGTCCGGTACGGATGGCATCACATCCCATGTCTTTCAGTAAAATCAGCTGATGGCGCAAGGCAGATACATTGATAGCCGCTCCCAACGGCCCTAAATCGTGATGATTGCATACTCCTTGAAATTTGCGGTGCTTGCCGTTCAGAAAAAATCCTTTGTCGGCTACAAACTCCAGACTGCGAATGCCGAAACGGGTGGTATATTCATCAACAAGCCGGTTGTCTGCATAGACTTTAGAAACGGCTTTGTACAATGAAGGACTTTCGGGCGACCACAACATCGGGGAATTTACCAGAAGTTTTGTTCGAAAGACATTCCGTTAGTGATTTTGCGCGTATTGTCTTTGGCGGCAACTATCTTTCCTTCGGGCGAAACAATCTCGGTTACGATACGGACATCTTTATTGTCGGCATTTGCTACCGTTGTAAGTAATTTTACCGAAGCATAATCAACACTTACGTGTGGGGTAGTCAGTTTCGTACCCCAAACGGGTACGTGTATGTCGTCTGTAGCAATGACATGCACATTCCGGTAAAGTCCGGCTCCGGGATACCAGCGCGAAGACTGCGGACGGTTTTCCAAGCGTACTGCCAGCGTGTTTGCTTGTCCATCTTTATTGACATACGGTGTTACATCAAAATAGAAAGAATTATATCCCCAGGGCCAAAAGCTATTTCTTTTCCATTTACGTAGATACGGGCTTCGCTCATCGCGCCGTCGAACATCAGCGTAATCTGTTTGCCGGCAGGTGCATGGAAAGTAGTACGATACCAGCCTACACCCACGTATGGCAATCCGCCCGTCCGTCCGGTTTTCACCGAAGCTCCGTTTCAAAATTCTGGGTAACAGCTACGTTCTGTAAATCATGGCTGCGGTCGAACGGACCAAAGATAGCCCAGTCGTGAGGAATCGTAACAGCCTCCCACTCCGAATCATCAAATCCGGGAGTCTCGGCCCCTTTCACGTCTCCTTTGTGAACCGCCATCCTTTTTCTAACAGTTGCTCGCTGCGTTGTGCCCATACAGAGCCCGACGTGATAACACATACAAAGAAGAAGATGAGTTTAAATAGGTTTGTATGTTTCATATTGTTGGTTTTTGAATAGTTAGATTTGAATAATCTATTCAGGAGGGAAGTCTTTTCACTACTCCCCTCCTGATAACAAATTTTAGTTACGAGCGAAAGCATTCAGTGAGGCAGTAGGTTTTCCGCTGTCATCAAATAAGCCCTTTTGGTATCCGTTCCATCCTCCATAACATTCCGGTTCCCAAACAAATACCCCCAAGCATCCCTCTACCTGTTTAGCTTTGGTCATGAAATCGGAATAAAAGGCTTCAGCTTGTTCGTAGTTCCACGGGATACCTATCTCGCAAACCATGATTTGGGTATGATACGTACTGATAAGCGATTGCATATTGGCAATGCAAGCATCGTTTTGTGCCTTCCATGTCTGCCCGTTTTCATCTACCGGACTCCATTCAGCCAGTCCATTGTTTTCATCAGGGTCTTCGCCCGGATAAAGCGACATTCCGATAATATCCCATTTCGCTCCGTTCCCTTGCAAGCCATTAAATATCCATGCATAATGCGTCAACTCGTTACCCCGGTCTAAATGAACAATAACCTGAGCTTCAGGATAAACCGTTTTTACAGCATCGTAACCCGAATTGACCAATGCCGCAAAGTTTGCCATATCCGTGCTTGCCTTGCCTTCGTCAAACAACATGCCGTTGCTGGTTTCGTTTCCTACTTGTACCCATTCCACGTCGATACCTTGATTTTTAAGCGTAGTCAATACTTCAGTCGTATGGTTGCGACAGCCTGACGCAGTTCATCAAACGAATAATCCTCCCAAGCCGCCGGTTTGGTTTGATTTCCCGGATCCGCCCATGTATCGCTGTAATGAAAATCAATCATCAGCCGGTATCCCAAGTTATGTGCCCGCCATGCTTTGGCAACTACGTCGGCTTGGTTACACCAGCCGTCGACAGGATTCACCCACACACGTAAACGGATAGCATTCATCCCAAGTTCGCGGAGCAGAGACATACATTCCCGTTCTTTTCCGTCGGCATCATAAAATTTCCTTCCGTTAGCTTCCATTTCGGTCAGCCAGCTTACATCGGCACCGCGGGCAAATCCCGTCATATCGTATGTCTCTTCCGGAATTTCGGGGAATACCGGTTTATCATCGTCGTTGCAGGAAGTGATGGCAACCCCCGCCAATAGGAGTAAGCCCATCCACCAGTTTTTTATCTTTTTCATGGTTGTTTCGTTTTTTAATTTGCTGTGTAATTCCAAGTCATGTTAGTAAGGTCAACGGTAAGGGTAACCGCTCCGGTTCCGTCGAACCATATATTCCATTTGTCGTCTTGTGAAGACAGTTGCGAGTTTTCATCCGGGTCGCATCCATACCATACCGAGTTCGTCCGGTCTACGATGTTGATTTGGTCTCTTACTTCTCCGGAATAAGTGCCTGTGTACACACCGCTTTCGCTGCCGGTAGGTAGAGTGTAGTCAGGATGACTTCGGAACCGGTAGAATAAGAAACCACGTCGAGCGATTCGGGAAGCGTGACGGGAGTCTCTTCACCGGAGTCTCCTCCGCCCGGCAGTTCGGCTGCTCCTGCCTCTACGCTGACCGTGCAGTTTGTCGGATCATACAGATTCAGTCGGACGGTACATTCTCCTGCCTGCGGCACATCAACCGTAATGTTTCCGGCAGTTTCGGCTAAAGCGACATGCTCTCCATCGGCGGCAAACGCAATGCCGGTGGCTGTGCCCGAGCCGTCTCCGGTTTCCACATTATACTGTTCTCCCTGCCCGTTGATGGTTATCGTGCGGCTTCCGGCAGCGTCGGCAGTAAATGTGGCAACCCATTGGTTTGTGGCTTGGTCTAACGTAAGGTCGATGCTTTCGCTTGTCAGTCCGCTGACAGAGAGCGACTGATATGAAGCGCACTCCATTCTGCCGCTTGCGTATTGACGATAACATAGTAACATCCAGCTGTTCCAGGAAACCACATATTCTGGAGCGAGTTGTTCGGGTCGTCTGTAAGATGGAATGCCCCTTCGCTTCCTGATGTTCCCCATATCGAGCCGTCTCCTTCTTTAAGAAGGATATGATACCATGCTTCAGGTATAGAGATAAATCCGCTGTATATACCGTCGGCATCCGGTGAGTAAAAAGTAACACCTGTTTCACCCAAATTCTCCGTCTGATCATTTGACAGGATGACAGTACCGGTGTTCATATCCATTTTGTATGGTGTGACATCGATACTTACCACATTGCTGTATACCGGAGGAATATTTGTTCCGGTAGTTCCTGCCAGACGGAAATAAATCTTATTATTCCGTCCCGTAACAGCTCCAATCTCGCTTGCTAATGAGTTCAGTTCCAGCCCTGTGAATGCGATGGAAAGTGAAGTCGTTGCAGTCTTGCTGACGGTGGTAGAAAAATCCTCCGACAGCGATGCTTCCACATAGGTTGTAACGGTGACAGTTGTTCCTACCGCAGGGTCACTTATCTGAATCGTGCGGTCTGTCCACGCCAGTGAAACCACTATCTCTTGAGCCAAGTCAGCATTCAGTTCAACCCTGTCGGTGGTAGCCATTAAGTTATTGCTTTCCAGGCTCTGCAAATATATTTTGTCGCCATCTTTCTCGCAAGCCGAAAAAGCAAGCAATGCGAACAATACGGCAAACAGGCTTTTTATCGTTTTCATAACAAAAGAGTTTAAGTATTAATAGTTCTCATTATATAAATTCGGATTGGCAGTCAGTTCGGTAGACGGAATAGGATAAATGTTATATTTGCTGTCTACCCCTGTTCCTGCCAGTGTTCCTCCTTTCCACTCCCATACGTATGTATTAGAAGTAAAACGGTTAAAGCGAATCAAGTCAGTACGCCGTGTGCCTTCCCAATACAGTTCGCGCAAGCGTTCGGCAAGGAAAAAGATACAATTGTCATTGGTCATGGCAGCCCAGTTCGGAATCGGTTCAGCTCCCACACGGTCCCTCAGTTCGTTTACATACTTGTAAGCCTGATCCATGCTGCCTCCTTGCCCGCCCCGTGCCGTAGCTTCGGCATACATCAAGTAAACATCTGCCAGACGGAATAACGGGAAGTCCGTATTCACACCCGATTGTGCCGTATTGGATGCCGTTTCTCCCGCATCGGTTACGTTTGACCATTTAGTTACCACATAACCTTCCTTCTCGTTAGTCATGTCTGTAATATTGAGGGTTTGCCCTTCGGTGATAAACATACCTCTGGGGTCATTATTGAATTGGGCAGAGGCAGCACCGCGCATTCTCATAGACCCCCATCCGCTGGCTACTCCGACTGAGTTTTGTGCCATGCCGGCAGGTACCGCCGCACATACCACATACGTGGAAGCTCCCCATGAAACAGTAGTGGTAGCATCAACAGGAAGTGTAAAAATAATTTCGTTGGTACGTTTATCGTTATCAGCATTAAACAGCTTGGCATAATCCTGTTCCAGCGTATAGCCTTGTTCGATGGCATGGTTACAAGCAGTGATACATTCAGTATAGCGAGCCTCGCCGATATAGGTTTCAGCGTTCAGATACATTCTTGCCAGCAGCGTGTAAGCCGCTCCTTTCGAAGCACGTCCGTAAGGGCATTCGTCGCGGTTCAGCAATCCGTTCTCTGTTCCTGTAATTTCATTTAATTCCGTCTCAATAAAATCGAAAATCTGTTGGGCTGTATAGCGTGGGGGAATGTAACTGCCCACAGGGTCGTTTTCAGAGACAAATGGAATATCATGGAAAAAGTCGAGTGCGTGGTAATAAAACAGTGCGCGGAGGAAACGGGCTTCCGCACGATATGTACGCAGGGTAGACTGTGTTTGTCCGTCGAATGCAGCGATTGCATCGTCTGTAGTATGACGGAGAAACTCATTACAAAGCGCAATGTTATAATAGATACGATAGTACATATCCGAAACCCATACATCGGTAGCATCCCAAGAGAGGTTGCTGATGTCGCTCAGCGTTTCACCGGATAACCATGTATAGGCCACTTCATCGGTACCGACTTCTTGCAGGTTAAAATAACAGCGCATGTAATCGAATCCTTTGTTGCTTGAGAGGTCTTGACTGCCGTTCTGTTCCTGCCGGTAGTGACCATTGCCGTATATAATTTTGCTAATACCTGATAATAACTTCTGCACTGTTATAAATATTTTCGGAAGTGATTTCCGTATGCGGGAACTGATCCAAATCTCCTACGCAGGAAGGAGTAAGAAAACATCCGCAGCAAATCATTGCTGTATATAATATTCGTTTCATAGCTTGGTACTGGATTGAAGATTAAAAATTAAGTCCGATATTCAAAGAATAAGTACGCGGACGCGGATAAAACGTATTGTCCACACCATTAGGTACTTCCGGGTCTACGCCACTGTATCTGGTGATACAGAATACGTTTTGAACCATCGCACTGACATTGAGGTTGCATCCCTTGAAGATTTCTCCGAAGTTATAACCCAATGTAAGATTGTCCATCTTTAAGAAAGAAGCATTTTCAACGTAATGGTCGGATAAATGCTGGCGGGTCTGGAATCCGGTTTCCAGATAGCTGGTTGAAGATTGTTCAACTGATAAGCATTGTAGCTCATTGTTTCAAAGGCTCCGGTAGTCATAGCCATGCCATTGTAAACATAGTTACCGATATTGGCACGGAAACTCATGCCCAGGTTCCATCGTTTCCATTGTAGTGAAGTACTTAATCCCATGATAAAATCCGGGGCAGGCGAATGGTAGCGGTATAAGTCGCCTTCGTTGATAGTACCGTCATTGTTTAAATCGGCATAAACACCTTCAATAGGCCTTTCCGGTTTTTTCATCGTACAGCTGCTTATATACATAAAACATATAGGGTTCATATCCTTCGGAAAGGTTTGCACATATTGTCCGTCTACCGCCGGCCCTACTTGTGTGTTGGTAGCTTGTCCTCCTTCCACAATCGACAAATTCTTAACCTTCATTTCTG
>ENA-OQIO01000974-OQIO01000974.1-human-gut-metagenome-genome-assembly--contig:-NODE-974-length-14711-cov-1.527427_pt1 | contig 14711 bp, 20 predicted proteins | sample MGYA00242573_ERZ504737 | MGnify/ENA primary metagenome ERZ504737 (study PRJEB26092, sample SAMD00036203) | human gut metagenome | host: Homo sapiens | study: EMG produced TPA metagenomics assembly of...
CCGCTCCCCCCTCTCCACACCTCACCCCCTTCCTACCGGCTGTACCGGCTGAAAAAGAGATTATCTCACAAGTCCATATCGTACAGAAAGCAGCATCCTTTTCCGGATGGTGCTTTTTATTTTTACTCTTAGGAGGTCTAACAAATGAAAAAACTCTATCGCAGAAGCATTTCCGGGCTGTTGGCTCTGCTGATCTGCTTCACCGCCATCCTCGGCAGCGGCATGACGGCCTATGCCGCCGCATTCACCGGAGAAACTGCGGATTCGTACTCGGTGGCATTCCCCAGAGACGGCGACGCCAATCTGGATTACAGCGGCACTTGGGGCCACGACGAGCTGCACTACATGAACGGCTGGACATCCGGCGAGGCAACATGGATGACCACGCTGCACACCATCGGTTCCTTCGACGGCCCGGCCTGCTACTGCATCGAACCGGGCGTTCCCCGCAACCTGTACCGTTCCTACGAAAGCTACGGAGAGGACTATTGGGATTCCTTCCCTGCCGAGTATAACCGCACCATTGATGGCCGAACCATGAAAACGCTCCTCGGCCGCATCATGCAGTACAGCTATCAGGGAAATCTCTCCCTCGACTGGCGCTCTCAGAACGATTCCGACGCCGACAAGCTGGCCCACATGATGGCCACGCAGGTGCTGGTGTGGGAAACGGTGGTCGGGGAACGGGATGCGGACTTCAACCACGTTGACCCCGGCAGCGCCGATGCCGTGAAATCCGTCTACTGCACCAGCCATCCGCTCTATAGCCGCTTCTCCGCCTACTATGACAGCATCGAGGCCAGCGTGAAAAGCACACCGTTGTCCCCAGCTTCATGGACCGCAGCGAGGAGGATGCACAGACGGTTGAACTGAGTTGGGACGGCAGCCGCTACACGGCTACCCTGACGGACACCAACAGCGTTCTGAGCGAATATGCCTTCTCGGCCCAGTCGGATATGACCTTTGCCGTCGATGGGAATGACCTGACCATCTCCGCCGAGACGCTCCCGCAGATGGCGTGAACATTACCGTCGTCAGAAACAATACCCGTCAGCGTGGTGGTCTGGAGCGACGGTCACTATGGCCCCGACGGCACCATGCAGGATGTCGTCACCTTCCGGGATACCGTCAGCGACCCCATGTACGCCTACCTGCACCTGAAGGTCGGCTATGGCAGCGTTAAGATCGTCAAAACCAGTGAGGACGGCGAGGTATCCGGCATCTCCTTCACCGTTTCCGGCAACGGTACGGAGCAGACCGTGATGACCAATGCAGACGGCGAAATGCAGCTCGATGATCTCCGCCCCGGCGTTTACACCGTAACAGAGCAGAGCAATGACCGGTATGAACCCAAGAGGTGCGCCAAGTGACCGTGATCTCCGGTCAGGTCGCCACCGTGGCCTTCCACAACATGCTGAAACGGGGCAGTCTGGAGGTAGTCAAGACCGCCGAGGACGGCCTGAACGAGGGCGTGAAGTTCCATCTGACCGGCACCTCCCTTGCAGGCTTTCGGTGGACGAATACGCCGTGACCGGCAGCAACGGAAAAGCGGTGTTCTCCGACGTGCTCATTGGCACGGACTACATCCTCTCCGAGGTGGATACGGGCATCATCTATGTCGTCCCGGAGGACCAAACAACAGCGGTGGAGTGGAACACGGTCACACAGGTGGAGGTCCGCAATGTCCTGAAAAAGTGGAGCGCCACCGTCACCAAGCGGGATGCCGAAACGGGTCTGCCGCAGGGAGACGCAACACTTGCCGGTGCCGTCTATGGCGTTTACAGAGGTGAGAAGTTGGTGGACACCTACACCACCGACGAAAGCGGCCAGTTCACCACCACGGATTATGTTTGCGGCGAGGATTGGACCATCCGGGAACTCTCCCCCAGCGAGGGCTATCTGCTGGATGATACCGTGTACCCGGTCGGTGCAGAGCCTCAGCGCTATACGGCAGAATATAATCCCATTGCGCTGGATGTGACCGAACAGGTCATCCGGGGCGGCGTGACCCTCACGAAGGTGGACAAGGACTACCCGGAAAACAAGCTGGAAGGAGCCGTGTTCGAGGTCTACCGTGACAGTAACCGCAATCAGAAGTTGGATGCTGAGGACGAACTGCTGGGCACGATGGAGGACCTGGGCGGCGGCGAGTATGCACTGACTGGCCTCTGCTACGGCGGTTATTTTGCAAAGGAAACCAAGGCCCCGGAGGCTTTTATCTGGACGAGAGCGCCTACTACTTTGCCATCACACGGACGGCGAAACCGTGACCGTGGAAAATGAACCGGAAAGGGCTTTCTCAATGCGGCGCAGGTGGGGTCTCTTCGGATCGTCAAGACCTCCTCGGATGGGAAGCTGGCGGGCTTTTCCTTCCGTGTTACCGGGGCCAACGGCTATGACCAGGTGTTCCAGACTGATGCGGAGGCTTCATTCTCGTCGAGGGCCTGCGTATCGGGGACTACACCGTATCCGAGGTACAGGACGCAGTTCGGACGGGTATCTCCTCCCGGCTGACAAGACGGCATCCGTTTTTGAGGGAGCCGTAACGGAGGTGGAGATGCACAACGAAAAGAAGCCCACGCCGGAGGTGCCGCAGACCGGAGATAGCAGCCATGCGGCGCTGTGGCTGGCCCTGCTGGGCCTTTCCGGCATCGGCGCTGTGAGCGTGCTGCTGATGCGCAAGCGTAAAAAATAAGCGTCAAGGGGGCGGTCGGATTGGCCGCCCCCCTTGGACTGAAAAGCACTTTTTAATGCGAACCGATAACAGCAGACGGGTATTCATTAACATGCTGTCGGGATACTGCTTATTTGAATGTTTCACTACCACATGACAAGTTTCATTTTGCGCCGAAACAATAGAGGAAAAGTTGAAACAAAAGGTAGTGCTGGAAACGCTGCCCCCCCATGCTGGACATTCAGTGTGGGGGCAGTTTCATGGAGTGGAACAAATCGTCGCAGTGTCGGTCTTGTGTTTGCATTCCTGCATTTTCAAAAAATGAATCCCAAGGGGCGGCCGGATTGGCCGCCCCTTTTTACATACCGAATTGAAAGGAGACGGAATGGGTATGAGCAATCAAACGGAAGAAAAGGATCTGTTCCATGCGGTATCCCTGTCCGGCGGTAAGGACAGCACCGCTATGCTGCTGCTCATGATTGAGCGGGGACTGCCGATCCATGCGGTCCTGACGGCAGATACGGGCATGGAATTTCCGGAAATGTATGAGCATCTGCAAAAGCTGGACGACTATCTGTTTACAGAGCGAGGGCTGCATCTGACGTGGCTGCGCCACCCAAAGGGCTTTGAGTGGCTGATGTTTGAGGAAAAGAAGCAGCGACCGGCCAGCATTGAAAACCGGCAGCGGCTGGGTGTTTCTCTATACGGAAACGGCTGGCCCGGTCCCCGTGTGCGCTGGTGTACGGGGCAGCTGAAAACACATCTCATCCACAAGGAGATCAACCGGCTGAAAGGACAATACGAGGCCGTGAGTTATGTGGGGATCGCCGCAGATGAGCCGAAGCGGATCAAAAATGAGCGCTATCCGCTGATGGATTGGGGAATCACGGAGAAAGAAGCCCTGCGAATCTGCTATGACCGTGGCTACGATTTTGGCGGACTGTATCAGATCTACCGCCGCTGTTCCTGCTGGTGCTGCCCGTTGCAGGGCATCGGTGAACTGCGAAAACTCCGGCAGCATCACCCGGAGTTATGGGAGCGGCTGCGGGAAATGGACAAGCGGGCGTTGGCACAGTTCGGCCCCGGCCCGCTGGGGCAATTCAAGAAGGATTGGAGTGTGGAACGGTTGGAACAGCGATTTGCGGCAGAAACGCAGCAGCTTTCTATTTCATCCTGCAGAAGGAGCGTGAACGATGATGTATCGAGAACCGAGTGATTCCCCTTGGGGCCTTGTTGTGCGCTGCGACACCCTTTGTCCCGGCGTGTATAGCGTGTCCACGGCAGGCCACGGAGGGATCATGGCCCAAATCGACGCAGCTCGGCAGCTGCTGTCCCCGGAGGCCCAGGCAGTCGGCTTTCAGGCAGGCGGGTATCTGAATTTTGAGGAGGACTGCGATGCGCCGGTGGTCCTGCGGGAACTGATGGACAGCGGTATCATCGCACCCCGGACGGATAACTACTTCCGCCCCGGTGAATATGAAGCCTGCATTGACCGGAGCTGCAGCACTGGAACCCGGCCTATTGGCAAGCACGGCAGGAACGGCTCTCTGTACGGGAGGCAAAAGCGGCAAAGGAGCGTGAACGGTAATGGACTATGTAATCAAGATCATGGCCCCGGCGGAGCGCAATTACTGTTATACCGACAGCCAGCAACTCGACAAACAGACCGGCTGCATCGGCCATCTGCGGGGCGATATGGACAAAAGCGGCAACGGCTTTTTCACCTCATGGTGGGATCATTGCCCGGAGCTGAAAACACAGGCGTTCAAGGACGAATTTGACGATTTTATCAATGCCCTGCGTTTTGATGATCGCTATGGCGGCATTTTCAAAAACCGCAGCAGCCTTTCCCGATACTGTTATGAGCATAAAGAAAGCGTGTTTGCCGAGGATTTCATTCCGCAGTACGGATTCCGAGTGGATACGCCGGAGCACGCCTATCTCCTGCGGCTGAACCCTATGCAGGGGGATTATAACCTGTATGTCTACTGCTATCGCCGGGAAGCACTGGACCGGCATTTGAAAAACGCCGAGCGTGGCATCTGCTTTGTGGACCCGCAGGGAAAGACCCTGTTCCGCATCCCGGATGGGGACAGCATCCGTGTGCTCAGGCCGGATGGCACGCAGCATGACCACATCTGCCGGTATATCGACGACCACCGGGCCGAAATCGGCAGCGGGCATCTGTATGGCATGGTGCAGTTTGCCCAGCAGATGGAGCAAACGGGCAGCACCTTCGTGCCGCTTCGCTCGTCACTCCCGAAGCAGTGCTACTCACTCCTGCTGGACACCGGAAATGTGGTGATCCTGAAACGGGGCGAAACCGGCTATTACAAGACGGACATTCCCCACACCTCAAAGGAAGAAGCCCGTGCGCTTGTGGAGGAATATAACCGCAAGCTGGGCGTGACCCGCGCCCAGGAGGAGGCCATGAAAGGCGGCTCCATGTTCGGCTTTGACAAGCCCATTGCCGATCCCGCCAACTACGATGCACAGGGACAACCGTTGAAGCGCAGGGAGAAAGATCGAGGTGACGCAAGATGAACGAACAGAAGCACATTATCTGGAGCAGCGATGTGGACTACGAGGACTGGCGGGCGGATCTGGAGGAGCAGTACCCCGACCTCTCCGGCAGGAACGGATGGAGTTGATGGTCGAGCAGAACAACGACTATCTCGATGACGAGCGGTGTAATCTGAATATTCAGCTTTCCCGCCCCATTCTGCTGATCGCAGACATCGGCCGCTGGGACGGGCGCTATCCCGGCTATGCCGAGATCAAAAGCGGCAACATCCGGGATTGCCTGTACTCCGAGATGGACGATTCCACATGGTATGTGGACCGGCTGGGCGACCTGCGCTGCGACGCCGTACACCACGACGGCACGAACCACTATCTCTACCGGGCCTATAAGGAGAATGCCAGCGAAGCACAGATCGACCGGCTGAAAGAAAAGCTATACAGCGGCACCGCCACCCGCGCCGATGTGACCCGTGTGACAAAGCGCCTGGGCGATGAGATCGGGACGGGTCTACGGCTGGCGGTTTCCGCCCGTCCGGGAAGCGGCGCGAGAAAGATAGGAGGAAAACGGTATGTCTGTTGATGCAAGAAAAGAACGCTTTGAGCTGGTGGAGGTGTTTGACCGTCCCATGCTCTTTACCTGCCTGCGGGTAGACCGAAACACGGTGCCCAAGGGGCTGTATCTCTATGAGGTACGCAATGACGACGATCAGTGCGGGATCCCCGTGGAGATCGGCCGCTGGATCATGGTTAACCACTGGGGAACGCTGCTGTCTGCGACACCCATCAAGCTGGAGCCGAACCGGTACAATAACAACGCCTACCGCCATATCGACCCGGAAAACGACTGGAACTACACCGGCGATCTGTGTTCGGCCAAGGAATATATGGATAAATACCTGCTGAAAAAGGACAGGGAAAAACCAAAGGAAAGATAGGAGGTGCTGCCCATGGCACGCAGATTTCAGGAGATCACGGAGGTTTACCGCAGGAGATCGCCGCACTGGCCCGCGCAGACCGGTGGCGGCATTTCTGCGCTCTGCCTGCCGGAATTATAAGCTGCCCTTTGAGGAGCAGGTGCTGGTACACGCACAGCGTCCGGACGCAACGGCTGTGTTGGAGATAGAGCGCTGGAATCATCAATTCGGCCGATGGGTCAATAAGGGCGCTACCGGCATTGCCGTATTTGATCGGGACTATCCGGGACGCACGCGCCTCAAGTATTATTTTGATATATCCGACACCCACGAAAGCCGTTTGTCCCGCCCCGTGCCGCTCTGGCAGGTGCCTACCGAGCAGGAGCCGGATGTGATCGAAGCATTGGAAAACCGATTCGGTGCGCTGGACGATAAAGGCACATTGGAGGAAGCCATAGTATCCGCCATGGAAAACGCTGCGGCGGACAATATGACGGACTATCTTGATGATCTGCAGAATTGCCGGGACAACAGCCTGCTGGAAGAACTGGACGAGCTGAATTTATCAGTTCTCTATCGCCGTCTGCTGGAGAACAGTACGGCGTATATGTTGATGTGCCGCTGTGGGCTGGAACCGGATGAATATTTTGATCCGGAGGATTTCTCCGAGGTGTTCAATTTCAATACCCCGGAAACGCTGAATGCTGGGCGTGGCCACACGGGATATTGCCGAAAGCGGTTTGAGCGCCATCGCATTGACCGTCCGAAGCCGTCAAAAGCAAATTCGCACAATTGCGCAGGCACCGGGAAATGAGTATCCTATAGACAAGCAAACAGAAACACAGACCGAAAGGAGCGAAAACCATGGAACTGACATACACGATGAAGGACGGCTACCGGCTGCCGGATCTGCTGCCGCCGCAGGAGCCGGAAACAGCCCTTGGGAAATACGGCCTGCTACGCCGGAGGTATCTGAAGGAGCACCGGAAGGTGCTGTTCACGAACCTGCTGACATCGGGCAGGCTGAACGAGCATCTGGCGGAGATCGACCGGACGGCGCGGCAGCGCGTGGAACAGACGGTGACGGCGATGGCTCAGGCCGAGGGCGTGACGGAGGAGCTGAAAGCCGCCGACCCGATGAAGTGGGTGGGGCTGATGAACAACCTGAGAAACGCCGCCGAGGAGACGGTGCTGGCGGAACTGATCTACAACTGAACACCGAACCCGAAGAAGCGGACAGTACGGAGGAAACATCCTCTGAACTGCCCGCTTTTTTGGATGAGAAGAAAATTTTCGCCATCATCGAAAACCGCAATGATGACCTGATCTACAAAAAGGCGCAGATCGAGTTGTTTTTCGACACCCACCCGGATGAAGATGATCGTGCGAAGTATATTCGCTCTGCTTATCAGAACCGCTGGACAGAGATCCTTGCAGACGGCGTGCGGCTTGGCTATCACCCGCAGGAGGACGGTCTGCTCATGTGGAAGGGTCCTTCGTCCCGCACCAGCGAGAGCGTATTTTCGTGGAAGCTGGTGGCAGGCTTCACGGCGCAGCTTATTGACAAGCGGGAATATTTCATCAATACCAGCATCAAGCCGTTTGTTCCAAAGGACCCGGCAGCAGCTCACCTTCTTTGACCTGCCTGCCCAGCCTGCGGACGCTCCGCTGTTCTTCCATCCGAAGTTGCCCCAACAGATCATTGACGAAGCCTTTGTGTTGGGGCCAATGACGAGCACAGTCGCTGATCATCTGCGCCTACTTTATGAAGGATAAGCCGGACAACGCCGCATTTCTGCAAAGGCACTACGGAGAAAACGGCGCAGGCTTCTATTTTGACGGAGAAAGAATTTCACTTTGGTATGACGCCGAAGGGATGCGTATTGCCCGTGGCACAACGGCGCAGCGCAGCAGCGCCACACTGCTTTCGTGGGAGGAAGCGGCAAAGCGCATCCGGGAACTGTTGGATTTGGGGCGGTATATGCCGCAGAGTGAACTGGATGAAGTCGAGCATTATGAGCGGATGCAGCTGGCGGACAGCATCGCCTACACCAGCCGGGACATAACGAAGGAGGCACGGGAGGCAGGCTTTCTGCCGCTGGCCATGCTGGCTCATTCCGTCAAGGGCGGCTATCCGGAAACGCAGAAGCAAATTTATGAGCTTCTCTGTGCGCCGGATACGCTGCAAAAGTGCGTGGACGAATGGACGGCGTTCAACGCCGCGCTGGATGCAGGGCAAGACCTTTTGCGTTTTCGCTTTTACCGTCCGAAAGAGATACTGGAGCGGCTCCGTGATCTACAACGGGAGCCGCTTCATTTTACCGTTGCCGACGGGTTTGCTCCCGACCGGCAATTTTTATTTCCGCCGATGAGATCGACAAGGTGCTGCGTGATGGGACGGCAGCACCGACTATCGCCTTGGCGTGTACGCTTTTTACGCCACGCACAAGGATAAGACCGAGCGTGAAAAATACCTCAAGGATTATCACGGCGAGTACAGCGGTCATAGCGGCGGGAATGACAATCTCACCCACACCCGTGGCAAGGGCATTGAGTTCAGCCACGGCAGTATCACGGCCCCCTATGCCAAGGTCACGCTGAAATGGCCGGAGGCGGCCAAACGCATCGGGGAGCTGATCTCCCAGAACAAATTTCTCTCAGATGCCGACTGGGCGGCCATGCCGGAGTATGAGCGGAACAGCTGGCCCGGAAGATCGTCAACTTCTTCATGGATACGCCGGAGGATGTGGTGCGGCCGTTTTCCCAAAACGCCATTGCAGACTATTGGGAGTGCGTCAAAACCGTGGCCGCACAGCTTTTGGATGCTGACCGGGTGCAGGAAATTTATCAGAATATGCTCACTGCCTGGGAATCCACCAAGGCAGACGACCGGCACTATAACCTGCGGAAGCAAGGGCTGGAAGCCATGCGGGCCTATCTGGACGGCACCTATTCCGTATTTGGCCTTGAAAAACCGCTGCAAATGCCAATGGCACAAGCAAGCCCGGTTTGGCAGCAATATACCGCATTGAGCGCACAATATCCGAATGCGCTGGTACTGGTACAGGTTGGAGATTTCTACGAGGCGTTTGAAAAGGATGCCCAGGCACTGCATGACCAATTCGGATATGCCACAACGAAACGTCGAGTCAGCGGCGGAAGCGGCTCCTATCTGATGGCCGGATTCCCTATCTCTTCGCTGGAATCTGTGCAGGGCAAGTTGGAATCGCTCGGTATTTCTGTCGTTGTCTCCGGCGAAAGTGGGACGGATTATTTTCCTGCCGAACTGCCGTCAGAGGAACCAGAAATGGGGCAGGAACCACTCACAGCAGAAACACCGACTTCGGAGACAGCCCCGGAATCACCCGCCGAAGAAGAAACCGTTCTCCCCTCACCGAAGCCCATACAGGAGCGTGTGCGCTTTGCACCGCTCCACCCGGAGATACCGGCCCAGCGGCGGCATGACTTCCGCATCACCGACCGGACGCTGGGCGTGGGCAGCAAGGCGGAAAAGTATGCGGCCAATGTGGCCAGCCATCCGCACCCTGCAGAGGGTCGAGCAAGAAAACCGGCTGGCGACGCCGGAAGAACAGGAAACCCTTTCCCGCTATGTGGGCTGGGGCGGCCTTGCCGACTGCTTCGATGAAAAGCACAGCCGGTACGCCGAACTGAAAGCGCTGCTCACCGAGGAGGAATATGCCGCCGCCCGTGCCAGCAGCCTGACCGCTTTTTATACCCCGCCCGTTCTCATCGACGCCATCTACCAGGCGCTGGCACAGATGGGCTTGGAAAGCGGCAACCTGTTGGAGCCTGCCTGCGGCGTCGGCAACTTTATGGGGATGCTGCCGGACAGCATGAGGGATTGCAAGGTTTACGGCGTGGAACTGGACAGCATTTCCGGCCGCATCGCCCGGCAGCTTTACCAGAACAGCCGTATTGCCGTTACCGGCTATGAAAAGGCAGAGATACCGGACAGCTTCTTTGACGCAGCGGTGGGCAACGTGCCTTTTGGAAATATCAAGGTCGTTGACCGGCGCTACGACAAGCATCACTGGCTCATCCACGATTATTTTCTCGGAAAGACGCTGGACAAGATACGTCCGGGCGGCGTGATCGCCTTCATCACCTCAAAAGGTACAATGGACAAGGAAAGCCCCGCCGTGCGGAAATATCTGGCCCAGCGGGCCGACCTCATCGGGGCGATCCGCCTGCCCAATACGGCCTTCAAGGCCAGCGCCGGAACAGATGTGACCAGCGACATTCTCTTCCTCCAGAAGCGTGACCGCATTGTGGACATCGAACCGGATTGGGTGCATCTGGACACGGATGAAAACGGCATCCGCATGAACAGCTATTTCGTCCGGCACCCGGAAATGGTGCTGGGCGAGATGGTCATGGAGAGCACCCAATACGGTATGGACAGCGTGTGCAGGCCCCGTGAAGGAACGACCTTCCCGACCTGCTGGATAAGGCCGTGTCCGGGCTTCACGCACAGATACCCGCCTATGAACAGGACGGGCCGGAGGAGGAAGATTTATCCATTCCCGCCGACCCGAATGTGCGTAATTACAGCTTTACCAGCGTAGACGGCAAGCTGTATTTCCGCATTGACAGCCGCATGGAGCCGGTCGAACTGCCGCTGACCACCGAGAACCGAGTGCGCGGCATGATCGCCCTGCGGGACTGCACCCGTCAGCTCATCGAGTACCAGGCGGAGAACCATCCCGATGAGATCATCCGGCGCGAGCAGGAGAAGCTGAACGGGCTGTACGATGCCTATGTCAAAAAATACGGGCGGCTTTACACCCGCGGCAACAACCTTGCCTTTTCGGATGACAGCAGCTATCCGCTGCTGTGCTCGTTGGAGGTGCTGGACAACGAAGGCAATTTCGCCCGCAAGGCGGATATGTTCACCAAGCGCACCATTCGCCCGCATGAGCCGGTCACGCAGGTGGATACGGCATCGGAGGCGCTGGCGGTATCTCTCTCCGAAAAAGCGCAGGTGGATCTCGCTTTATGTCGGAGCTGTCCGGTAAAAGTGAGGACGAGCTGGTGCAGGAGCTTTCCGGGGTCATTTACCGGAATGTCCGTTGCGGTCTTACGCCGGAGGAGATCAGTCCGGTGCAGCTTGATCTGGCGGCATATCCCTATGTCACTGCTGAGGAATTTCTGTCCGGCAATGTGCGCAAAAAGCTGCGTATGCTGCAGGCGCTGCAAGCAGCGCTGCCGGCCGAAAGAAAGATGCGCTTGCCGGGTATCTCTCCACCATGGAAGCTGTGCAGCGACAGAGCTGACCGCTGCGGAGATCGGTGTGCGGATCGGCGCATCATGGGTGCCTACCGATGTCTATCAGCAGTTTATGTTCGAGCTGTTCGGTACCAGCGTATACGCCAGGCAGAGAATGCGGGTCGTTCGCTCCGAATACAGCGGAGATGGAACATCAGCAACAAAAGCATGGACGGCGGCAACATCAAAGCCGTCACCACCTACGGCACCAAGCGTATCACGGCGTACCACATCCTGGAGCAGACACTGAATCAGCGGGTGGTCAAGGTGTTCGATACCGTTGTGGAGGACGGCAAGGAGCGGCCGGTTCTGAATGTGAAGGAAACTGCCATCGCCCAGGACCGGCAGGAACTGATCAAGTCCAAATTTGCCGATTGGCTGTGGCAGGACATTGACCGGCGCGAACGGCTGTGCCGCATCTATAACGACACCTTCAATTCCATCCGACCGCGGGAGTACGATGGCAGCCACATCCGCTTTGTGGGGATGAACCGGAGATCAGCCTGCGGAAGCATCAGGTGAACGCCATCGCCCATGTGATCTACGGCGCAACACGCTGCTGGCCCACGAAGTAGGGGCAGGGAAAACTTACGAAATTGTTGCCGCCGCTATGGAGATGAAGCGGCTTGGGCTATGCACCAAGTCGCTGGTCGTGGTGCCGAACCATATCACGGAGCAGTGGGCAGCAGAATGGCTCCAGCTTTACCCGGCTGCCAACGATTCTGGTGGCCGACCGAGCGGGACTTTGAAAAGCACAACCGCCGCAGGCTATGCGCCCGCATCGCCACCGGCGATTATGACGCTGTTATCATCGGCCACAGTCAGCTGATGAAGATCCCCCTGTCCCGTGAGCGGCAGCGGGAGATTCTGCAGCGGCAGATCAACGAGGTGCTGCTGGCCATCAGCGACGCCAAGCGGCAGAGGGCGGAGAACTTCACCATCAAGCAGATGGAGCGCACCCGCAAGTCGCTGGAGACACGGTTGGAAAAGCTCAACGACCAGAGCACCAAAGACGACACGGTGACTTTGAAGAATTAGGCATCGACCGACTGTTCATCGACGAGAGCCACAATTTCAAGAACCGTGCGAAACGTTGTGCATAAGTCGTAGCAGACAGCTATGACGAAAAGCACCATGCGATAGCACTTGATATATCAAGAAAATATCGTAGAGAACTCAAATCTCAAATTCAGAGGCGAAATTCCTCTGCCGTACAGAATCAATGCCGGAAAGGAGAAACCCCACAGCGGTCTGTCAAACCGCAGGCAGTACGAGAGCTAATACTCCACTGTGCGTTGTCTATCTGTAAATAGACAGGGTACAAAGCGTGGTGAAGTCGTAACCTGAAACCTAAACCGAAAGGCATGGATAATAATGGTGCGGGCTTCCGAAACCTATGGCTATCCAGTAGTGAAAGCTATGCAGCATCGTAAGAGTGCTTGGCATCCGAAAGGATGAAGATTGGAGAAAGCAGATACGGCTGGTTTTCCGTATATGCCCCATGAAATGAAATATTCATGCGGAACCACACAACAACTGTGATTCAAAGTGTGGTTAGGTTCTCCCGGTGTAAGGTAGCGGCCTAAGGGTTTCAACGGTCTATTGACCACAAGGATAGAGATTTGGGAACGTTTGAGAGCCTGTATTTGGAGTGTTACAGCACAATGAAGAATACAGGAAGTCAGCCGTGCATAGTAGTCTGCAATTGGGTAATGCCAATTACACGGGGCTGAAATGCCCCACGGCGAAGGGCACGAGTCAGATTGATTTGTAAATTTCACGAAAAGAAAATCCAATAACTCCTGAAAGACGGGTGACGAACTGCGAAGGTGAAAACCTTGTGCATTTAAGCGTCAGATTTTCAACAGAAAAAGAATTGAAACAGTTTCAAGACCTGCTCTATGAAAAATCGGGGCAAGGCGTTTCATTCACGGGACTGTTGGAAGCAATGGTCAGCGAAGTGACTATTGTAACCGCTGTTCATAACATCAAGTCCAACAAGGGCAGCAAAACTGCCGGTGTGGACAGGATGAAAATGGACAAGTATCTGCAAATGCCAAAAGAAGAACTATTTCAGTTGATTCAATCAAATATCTCCAATTACAAGCCGAAGCCAGCCAAACGGAAGTATATCGAAAAGGCAAACGGCAAAAAGCGACCTCTGGGTATTCCCACTGTATTGGATAGGATTATACAGGAATGTATGCGACTGATTCTGGAACCGATATGCGAAGCGAGATTCTATCCGCACAGCTATGGTTTCCGTCCTTACCGGGCGCAGAAGCACGCTATCCGGGATATTGTCAATGTCATCAATGCAAGTGTGAAATCCAAAGACCAGCCGGTATGGGCAGTCGAGGGAGATATAAAGGGCTGTTTTGACAACATCAATCATAGATTGTTGCTGAAAAAGCTATGGCGAATCGGAATCCACGATAAGAGGGTTCTGAAAATCATCAGCCAAATGCTAAAAGCCGGATATATCGATCAGGACTTATACCATGCAACAGAAATGGGAACACCACAGGGCGGTATATTATCTCCGTTGCTGTCCAATGTGTATCTCAATGACTTTGACTGGTATGTGGGGCGCTGCTATATGGAGCCGCACCGTCAATGCAAGCACAAATGCAACGATACCCGAAGGCTGAAATGGTCTGGAATCACCCCGAAATACAATTTTCGCTATGCGGATGATTGGATGATCCTGACCTCTACGGAACAGGAAGCGTTCCGTATGAAGCATGAACTGACAAAGTATTTTAAGCATCGCATGAAGTTGGAACTGTCACAGGAAAAGACCTATGTAACCGATTTGAGAAAGAATGGTATTCATTTCCTCGGTTACATAGTCAAGGCAGAACGAAAGAGGAAAACACCAGACCCAGCCACATGGTCAGATAATCTGGTAGGAAAGCCATTCCCTGATATGGAACGATTGACGAAGAAAATCCATACCTTGCAAAAAGAAGTTAGGAAAATTGGATTATACACGCAATCCAACACGCAGGCGGCTCAAATCCAGTATGTGAACTCCGTGATTATGGGACTGGCACAGTATTTGCAACCCTCTATCTGTTCTCATGCCTACCATGCCATTGACCGTAGAGTGAATAATACGGCGTTGGCAGTATGGAAAAACCTGTTTCCCAAGCAGTACAACCAAATGCAGGTGCCGTTAAAGGAATTAAGTAATCTGCCACATCGGCACGAAGGTTATGACAGTAAAACCTTCGCAATTCAAATTGATGGGAAATGGTTCGGAATAACCTATGCGTTTATTACACACAGTCGTTATGAAAGCAAACCATTTG
>ENA-OQIO01000975-OQIO01000975.1-human-gut-metagenome-genome-assembly--contig:-NODE-975-length-14705-cov-3.063452_pt1 | contig 14705 bp, 20 predicted proteins | sample MGYA00242573_ERZ504737 | MGnify/ENA primary metagenome ERZ504737 (study PRJEB26092, sample SAMD00036203) | human gut metagenome | host: Homo sapiens | study: EMG produced TPA metagenomics assembly of...
TGATGACTATTGCAGAAACCCACAACCAAATATGCGCCCGTAGCTCAGTTGGATAGAGCGTCAGACTCCGACTCTGAAGGCCGCTGGTTCGAATCCAGTCGGGCGTACCAAAATGTGTTGATGAAAGATGCAACGCCGAAAACGCCGCACGAAAGTGCGGCGTTTTCACATATAATGCGCCACTTTTAGAATGAAAAAGTTGCAAAAACTCGATTTTTCAAAATTTCAGTTTTGCCCAGCGAGAGGCGACATTTTGAAGATGCGCCCTGCCAGATTTGTGGTCTGGTGTGGTTCGAACACCGAGGCTTAAAAAAGAATAAAGAATAAGAAGGCCGGCCGCCGTTCGGCTCCCTATGTGGGAGCGGACGGCGGCCTTTTTCGTCTCATTGGTGCTTATGTTGCTTTCGCCTTGTTTGTCTATCATTCCTTGGTGGTGTTGGTAATAGCTTTCTCGTAACCTTTCGGGTATGCTTGCGTTACAAAAATACGAAAGAGGTGTCCGAGAATGGCAACCACTAAAAACTTGTGCGCTCAGATCCCCATTGACCTGCATGAGCGGGTCAGTGAAGAACGAGAACGGCTGGGTCAGACCACCAGTGAGTACATCACAAATCTCATCCAAGAATACTACGACATGATTGAAAATCAGAAAGGCGGCATTCAAATGACTGAAAAAGGCAGAACCAATGGCATTCCAGATCCCCGAAGAACTCTTCCAGCGCATCAAGCGTCACTTGGAGCGCGAGACGCTCCACAGCGGCAAAAAGCTCACCCAGCGAGACTTCGTGCTGAACCTGATCACGCAGGCGCTGGACGAAGCGGACGCTGAGAACACCGCAGAGCAGAACGCTCCCACTGAGACCCCTGTCGCGCCCCGTGTGGCCGACGTGACCGCTCCAGCGGATACGGACACCCCCGACGAAGATAACGCCGTGTAAGCCTGCAAACGCCGAAGTTAAAAACGAATCATACATGGAGAAAGCCGCCCTGGGCATCTGAGATCATCAGATGCCCAGGGCGGCTTTTTGCGTTTCATCAAAGAAAGAAGGAGGCACACATCATGGCAAGCGAGATCAGAAATCGCTTCACAGACACAGAAATGCAGATTGCCAGAGAAACGGACCTGCCGGAGCTGCTGGCCCATTTGGGCTATCAGGTGCGGCGGATCGGCAGATACCACACCACAGCGGAGATGGACAGCCTGCGGATCAAGGACCGGCGTACCTGGTTCCGGTATTCCCAGAATACCGGCGGGGATGCCATTACCTTCCTCCAGCAGTTTTGCGGAAAATCCTTTCCGGAAGCGGTGGAGTACCTGCTGACCTTCCACGGGAAAGCCAGAGACGCACCCGCTCCGCAGCCAAAGCCGATCAGCCAGAAACAGCAGTTTTCCCTGCCGCCCCGCAATGCGGATGACCGCAGGATCTTCGCCTATCTCCGTAAGCGAGGTATCGCTGCCCAGGTGATCCGGCAGTTTCTGAATGCCGGTCTACTGTATGAGGATGCGGTACATCATAACTGCGTGTTCGTCGGAAAGAACAGCGCGGGGCAGGCAAAGTATGCGGGACTGCGCGGCACCTATGATCTGGACGGTCTCGGATTTAAGGGAGACGCACCCGGCAGTGACAAAAACACGGGATTCTCCCTCCCGCACGATCCGCGGTCAGATCTGGTGCTTGTCTTTGAGGCACCCATCGATCTGATGAGCTACCTCACGCTCCACAGAGACATGGTCAACGCCGTTGCGCTGTGCGGGCTCTATGACGGCGCACTGCAGACCTATTTGCAGGCGCATCCGGAGATCCGCCGTATTGCGCTGTGTCTGGACGCGGACGAGCCTGGGCAGAAAGCCGCTCGGCAATTACAGGAAAAGTATCAATTACAGGGGTATGCCGTTGTCGTGGAGAAACCGCGCTGCGGCAAGGATTGGAACGAGTATCTGCAAAGAAAGATTTGCAGCCGGGAAAGGGGGCGATAGCCAAAAGAACATTGTTTTCAACGCGGATAAAAAACAAAAATATAAGGAGGATCTATGAATCTGAATAAGAACCATTATTCCCGCAGAGCGCTGGCACTGCTGCTGACGCTGGTCATGTGTGTGGGCATGATCCCCACCGCCTTTGCCGCCCAGCAGAACAGTTACCACGACCCCGCCGAGCACTGGATGCAGGCATCCGGCCGTACCAATGAACTGGACGCCAACAGTGTTGTGACCCGCGAGACCTTCAAGTGCGGTGAGTGCGGCAAAGCCACATCTTTTGAGGTGTTCCGCGTTCCCGAATATACCGCAATGGCCAGCCGGCACTCAGCCGCAATGTGAAATATTCGGACGGCACGATGGTGGATGCGTCGGCAAAGGTGATACCATGGACGGCATCCCCGGCAAGGACGCCACCTATACCGGATATCACTACACCAAAGCCGTCTGTGAAACCTGCGGCGGCATCAACACAAATATGAGCAAAAGCGAGTACGGCTATTTGAAAAATGTCTACTGGCTGTATGACTGTGCGGCTGAGTTCACGCAGAAGTTAGACGAAACCGTTTCCTACGAGTACACGGATGATACCTATCACACTGTTACCACCAAGGGCGGCACCTACTGCGCGTTCTGCTACGGCACCAATCATACGGTCAGCCGCAAGCTGGAGCGCCACAGCATGATGACGGAAGTCCTGCCCCAACCGGCAAACGGACGCTTCGCTACGGTGGAGAAATGCAGCCTGTGCGACTACGCCCGCTATGACTACACGGCGGCAAAGGCGGTCATCGCAGACTATTACGGCGTGGTGGACGGAAATCCCCACACCATCACGGTCAGCGATCTCTCCGAAGCCGGTGTCCGCACCTCTATCCGCTACGGCAACAGTGCGGATAGCTGTACCATGACCTCCGCACCCAACTACACAGAGGCCGGTCAGTACATGGTCTACTACGAGATCACCTACAGCTACAAGGGCGTGGAGATGACCGAGAACGGCGTAGCGAAGGTCTGGCTTCGTGACGAATCCACCAAGGATGACGGCTCTTGTGCCTGCGGCTGCGGAAATCCAAACTGCGGCTGCCAGAACAAGAATTGCAATGGAAATTGCTGCACCGACAAGGGCTGCGGTGAAAACCACAAGTATATTCTGTTGGACAGCACCAAGGCCGGCTGCACCACCCTTGGCTATGACCGCTACATCTGTACGGAGTGCGACAAAATCGAAAAGCGCGATTATGTGGACTCTCTGGGCCACGCATGGCAGAGCATCGTCATCCGTGACGCCACCTGCGAAACGGACGGCAAGGTGCTGGAACTGTGCTCCCGCTGCGGCGAGATGAAGCAGACGGCAACGCCCAAGGGCGAACACAGCTATGAGGTCTATACCGTGGCTGCCACCTGTACCAGCCCCGGTTATGCCGTCCGCGAGTGCTCCGTCTGCGGAAATCGTCACATTGAGGACATCACGGCGGCGCTGCCCCACAATTACGAATCCCATGTCATCGCCGCGACCTGCGAAAACGGCGGCAAGACCATCCACCGCTGCGGTGGCTGCGGCAGCAGCTTCGTCACAGACTACACCGACGCGCTTGGTCATAGCTGGGATGAGGGAACCCTCGTCACCAACGCCACCTGCACCGGCGAGGGGGTCATGGAATACCGCTGCACCCGCTGCGGCTATCACCGCATCGAGGGCAACGAGGCGGCAGGTCATGTCCCCGGCAATGATGCCACCTGCACCCAGCCGCAGCTCTGTACCAAGTGCGGCGCAGTGCTGAAAAACGCGCTGGGACACGATTACAAGTCCGAAGTGACCGCTCCCACCTGCACGGAGATGGGTTACACCACCAACACCTGCGCACGTTGTGGCGACACCACCAAAACCGACTACACCGAGCCTGCCGGTCATAAGCCCAGCGACTGGATCGTTGACAAGCAGCCGACCACCGATTCCGAGGGCAGCAAGCACAAGGAATGTACCGTGTGTGGTGAAAAGCTGGAGACGCAGCCCATTGAAAAGATCTACAACAGCGCCACCACGGACAGTAAGGGTGAAGCCGTTGTAGGCGGTTATCTTGTGACCGTCACGGATACCGATACCAAAAATCCCGTGGCAAACGCCGCCGTTGCGCTCCACAAGGATAACAGCATCTCCATCCGCCTGCCCAATAGCCGCCTGCTGGACTACGCCGACCAGACCACCGTGACCGTGCAGCTTGTCAAGGACAAGTCCGCTGTGCCGGACATGAGCATTGCTGTCACGGATAAGAATGACAACTACGCCTCCGGCAAGACCGACAAGGCAGGTCAGATCACCGTTCCCACCGGCAGCGGTAAGACCAACGAGGACGGCAAGGTCACTACTGGCTATGAGGACGCGGACGGCGACCGCTGGACGCTGACTGTCAAGGTCATCCGCACGGACACGAAGCGCCCCATCTCCGGCAGTGCAGTGTCCATCGGTAAGACCGGCAATATCACGGTGAAGCTGCCGGACGGCACAGATCTGGACGCCAAGCATCAGGTGACGGTCATTGTGACCGACCACAAGAAGGCTCCCCAGCAGGGCAAAAATGTTACGGTCAAGGGTGATCTCGGTCAGTCAGCCGCAGGCAAGACCGACAAAAACGGTGAGCTGACCGTCCCCGAAGTGGAGCAGACCGAGCGCCACGCGTTTACATCGTCGGCTACACGGACGGTACCTTCGGCCCCGGCCGCAGCATGACCCGCAGTGAAGCCGCCGCGATCTTCGCCCGTCTGCTTGCCGAGAAGAACGGCGATACTATTTCCACGGCGGCAAATACCAAGTTCACGGATATTCCCGCCCATGCCTGGTATAGCGGCTATGTGAAGTATCTGAGCAACAACGGCATTACCTACGGTAAGAACAAGACCATCTTTGCCCCCAACGATGCCATTACCCGCGCGGAATTTACCACGATGGCTGTCCGTTTCTTTGATGTGTACGGTGATGGCGACGCTGAGATCATGGAGCAGTTCAGCGGTTTCAACGATGTTTCTTCCGGCTATTGGGCGGCAGAATACATCAAGTACGCCGCGCTCCACGGTTGGATCAACGGCTATGGGGACGGCTCGTTCCACGCAGAGCGCGAGATCAACCGCGCTGAGGTCGTCACCATTGTCAACCGCCTGCTGGGACGCGAAGCGGATGAGGACTACATTGCGGACAACCTCCGCAAGCTGAACACCTTCCCGGATGTCACGAAGCGCCATTGGGCATATTACGCCGTCATGGAAGCTGCCAACGCCCACACCGCCGTGCTGGGCGAGAGCGAAAGCTGGAGCAAGTAAATCGTATCCCCTGCGGGTGGTCTGAGAGCAGACCACCCGCATTTTTTAACTAAACCTAACCATTAAAAAAAGGAGCACTGAATATGCTGAAAATCACTGCCATTGGCAATCTGACCCACGATGTGGAACTGAAGATGAACGAGAATACCGGCAAACCCTATGCCATCCTGCGTATCGCTTCGGACCGCCGCTATAAGGATAAGGACGGCAACAAGCTCACCGATTTTATCTCCATCAAGGTGCGCGGCCCTCTGGCCGAGCGCTGCGCGGCGTTTGCTTGGAAGGGCTGTAAGCTGGCAGCCACCGGGGACTTTGAGACCATCACCTTCGCGGACGATCCCCGGTGCCAGCCCGGTTTTCCTCATCAAAGCCAACGATGTGGAGTTCCTGTCTCCCCGCAAGGCGGAGGACTCTGCTGCTGCACTGGAGAATGAGAGTACCGGAGAGGTCGCTGCCTGATGAAAAATACCGGGATCACATACACCAGCACAGAACGCAGCCCTGTGATCCTGCCGGAGATGGCCGAACTGCTCCCGCCTTTGAGCGCGGAGCAGTCTGCCGCTCTGGAAGAGGATCTGGTGCGAAACGGCTGTTACGCCCCCGTTATCGTCAATGAGGACATGGTGATCGTGGATGGGCATAACCGTCAGTCGCTATGTGAAAAGCATGGCCTGCCCTATACGATGGCGGTATTTTCCTTTGAGGATCTGTTGGAAGCCAAACAGTGGGCGCTGGATACCCAGAAGGGACGCCGCAATCTGGAAAAGTGGGAGCTGGGCAAGATCGCGCTGAAGCTGAAGCCGGAGATCGAGGCAAAAGCCAGGGCAAACCAAGGGGCACGCACAGACCTTTCGGCAACATTGCCGGAAAGTTCCGATACTGTGGACACCCGCAAGGAGCTGGCAGAAGCAGTCGGTCTGGGTGAGCGCACCATGGGCAAGGTCATGCAGATCGACGAGAACGCCCCGGAGGTTATCAAGGAGGCTTTGGATAAGAAGGAACTGTCCATCAACAAGGGCTATGACCTGACCCGGCAGCTTCAGGATATTCCGGAAGAGCAGCGGGAGCAGGCGGCCGCCGAAGCGCTGGAATACGAAAAAGCGAAAAAAGAACTGAAAAAGCAGGATGCCGAGATCGACCGGAAAGGAAAAATCGCGGCGCTTTTCTGCAAAGCGTATGAAAAAGCCGTCCTGCTGACGCCGTCCGAAGAAAATATCCGCTGTTGGACGGACGGGACGCGGATGACCCCGGAGGAAATGCGGGATACCGTGAAGGAATCCCGTGAGCTGGCGGAGGTGTTCCGGACGATTGCGGATATCATCGAGCAGAAGATCCTGCCTGCGGATTGGAGGTGTGTCGATGCAGGAAACGAAGAAAATGGTACCCAGCCGGACGGGAATCCCGCCTGACGCGCAGGCGGAGATTTTGCAAAAGCTGTCTGCCGAAACGAAGATCACTTCCTGTGAGATCGCGGAGATCCTGAAAAAGCATGATGTCTGCGGAGATATGGACGCGCTCCAGGACGCCTACCGGAAACGACTGGGACAGCGTCTCCTGTCCGGCATCCGGGACGAGAACGGCAAGCGGGAAATCCTCTCCACCAGCGGCGGCGAGTATGTCATCGTAGACTGCTGCAATGACCCGCAGAAGCTGAAAGCCATTCAGCGCCGCATTCAGGCGCAGATGAATGGACTGGATGTGTCTGCCGGAAGGTGCGCGGACGGGTTCACCTTTTGGAGCGCTTTATGGGTTGGGTAAGAAAGGAGCGGTCAGATGGAGCAGCATGAGGAAATGCTGTCCCCGGAGGAACAGTACGCGCAGCTTGCGCCGACGCTGGACGCAGACGGTTTCTCGCTGTATGCCGCCGCGGAAGAAGTCGCCGGACTCAAGGTCTATGAAGAATTTCCCTATGAGGATAACCATGGAATGTTTGAGATGGCAGACGGACACACGCTGCTGCGGTATCTGGAAGCGGCATACTTTAGGGTCGTTACCTGGGAGATCGTCCCCGGCACGCCCTATGAGCGGGCGATCCTCGGTGAAGTGGATAAGACCTCACCGGAGTATCGCGCGTTTTATCAAAAGATTTGCGCGGGTGCGGCAGCGCACATCAAAAAACGTATTGGGAAGGAGATGAAGAATGTGAAGGAACCGATCACAGAGATCAACAAAGAATCCTTCTGGAACCTGATCCATGAGGCAAAAAACGCCTGCGGGCAGGATATGGACGCCATGCTGGCCTATCTGAAAGACCGGCTGGTTTCTATGGGCCCCACGCAGGCACAGAATTTCCACGACATCATCCACGCCTATGAAGATCTCGCGGACAAGTACGGCCTGTGGGACGCGGCAGGGATCATGAAGGAATACGGCTGCAGCGATGACGGGTTTATCGATTTTCGCGCCTGGCTCATCGCACAGGGGCGCGAGGTCTATTTTGCCGCGCTGGCAGACCCGGACAGCCTTGCGGATGTCGTTCCCTACGGCGATTGCCGCTTTGAGCAGTTAAGCTATGTCGGGGACTATGCCTATGAGCAGCTCACCGGGAAAAGCGCCTATGATCAGACAGATTGGCGCGCATATGAAGCGCTTTTGATGAAACTGGAACAGGATATTATTTATAAGGGCGGCATCGAGTTTCCCAGAGAGGGCGCGGATCTGAAGAAATACCTGCCCCGGCTCTGCGCGAAGCATCCGGAGTGGGACGGTCAAACGCGCTGGAATCCGCAGCTGAAGGAGATCCTGGATCTTATCCGTGCCGGAAAGGACTATGACCGGCGCCAGACATCAAATAAGAAGAAACGCAGCCGTGGAGGTGAGGCAAGATGAGCGAGTCCATGATTATCGGCGTTGACCACGGCTATGCCGCTATGAAAACGGCCCATTTCTCGTTCCCCTCCGGTCTGGTGGCGTATGAGCATGAGCCATATACGCTGAAGGACGTGCTGGAATACGGCGGAAAATTCTATGTGGTGGGCAGCGGGCGTCAGGCGCTGCAGAAGAACAAAACGCAGACAGAGGATTATTACCTCCTCACGCTGGCGGCCATCGCAAAGGAACTCTCCTTCCGTCATGCGGAGCCTGCGGCAGAGATCCATCTGGCGGCCGGACTGCCTCTCACCAGCTTCGGGCGGGAGAAAAACGCATTCCGTGATTATCTGCTCCGTGATGGGAAAACGGTAAATTTTCGCTATGAGGGACAGGAATACTCCATCGCTATCCGCAAGGTGTCCCTGTTCCCGCAGGCTATGCCGCAGTCTTGACCCAGAGCATCCTGCTGGATGAGCCTTCTGTGATCGTGGCGGATATCGGTGGATGGACAGTGGACTTGATGCGCTTGGACAACCGTATTCCCAATGCATCGACCTGCCGCAGTTTGGAACTTGGCATGATCCGCTGTCTGGATGAGATCGGTGAGCAGATCCGCCGCACGCTGGGCCTGTCTATGACAGCGGCACAGATGGAAAGCGTGCTGCGCGGCGATGCTGTCCATATCAACGAGGATGCCAGAAAAATTATTGACCGGCAGGCAGACACCTATGTCCATCGTCTGCTCTCCGCCATTACGGAGAGCGGACTGGATACCCGCGCCATGCCTGCTGTTTTTCTGGGCGGCGGCGCGGTGCTGCTGAAGCGGAATGTATCTGCTGCGGACGGTCTTTGCCGCCCTGTCATCCTTGACGATGTGTCCCTCAACGCCAAAGGCTATGAGCGGCTGGCGGAGCGACTCACAAAGAACGATGAGCAGTAACAAAAAGCGGATCAATCTGTCCTTTTCCATGTCCTCACCCATACAGCGCAGGGCGTGGAAGAAGCTGACGGAGATCCCCGCAGGGCAGCGCACCGCCGCGGTCTGCCGCATGGTCTGTGAGTATAAGGGGCAGCAGGAATTGCTGGATGCCGTTCGCCAGACCATCCGGCAGGAACTGCGGGGAGTGCAGCTTACCAAAGAAGAAGCGCAGGATAGCGGCAGCGCCGGGGATGTAGATGAAAGCGTCCTCGGCTTTTTGCTTGCCCTGCAGGAAGGAGATGAGATGACCTGATCCGATATTTTGATATGTTTGCCGGCATCGGCGGCTTCCGCACGGGATTGACCCGCGCGGGCGGTTTCCAGTGCGTAGGACACTGCGAGATCGACAAATATGCCAATGCCAGCTATGAGGCCATTTATGAGCCGGGAAAGGAGGAACGATATTATCCCGATGCCACAAAGATCGACCCCGCAGACCTGCCGGACTTCGACCTCCTGTGCGGAGGATTCCCTTGTCAGACATTTTCAATCGCTGGCAGAAGAAAGGGTTTTGACGACACCCGCGGTACTCTCTTCTTTGAAATTGCCCGATTGGTTAAATCCAAACGACCTTCGTATCTTCTGCTCGAAAACGTTCCGGGACTGCTGTCGCATGACAAAGGCCGGACGTTTTCTGTCATCCTCGCCACGCTTAATGACCTGGGGTACCGCGTGGAATGATGGTGCTTAACAGCAAACATTTTGGAGTCCCGCAATCCAGAAGGCGGCTGTTCCTTATCTGCTATCTTGATCCCCGATGCGCCGGAAAAATATTTCCTGTCTTCGGCACAGGTGGAAAAGCTCTTATACAAGTCCTCGGAGGCTCGCAAGGCTCCCGTGTCTACGACGCAGACGGAATAGCCTGCACGCAGACTGCCGGCGCTGGAGGTGTGGGCGGCAAAACAGGATTGTATATCATTCCGCAGGACAGACCCTTTGTGGATCTATGTGCCGGGGAGGCGAGACAAACGGAGGCCGCCCGCTGCCTCACTGCCCGTTATGGTCAGACAACGATGTCTAATCATAGAGCAGAACGTTCCGGCGTTCTGCTCATCAAGGAAGCCACGAAAAAAGGCTATAAAGAGGCGAATCTCGGTGACAGTGTCGATCTTGGCTTTTCCGGGAGCAATACCCGCCGTGGTCGTGTGGGACAGGATATCGCACACACATTGGAGACGAGCTGCATCCAGGGCATCGTGGAACGTGGCGGACGCATCCGGCGTCTGATGCCGCGGGAGTGTCTGCGGCTGCAGGGCTTCGATGAGTGGCAGATCGACCGCATCCTCGCCATCCAGTCTGATGCACAGGCGTATAAGCAGGCAGGCAACAGCGTCACCGCCAATGTCATTGAAGCCATCGGGCGCGTATCCGGGAGGTGGATGCGGAACTGAAAGCCGGTGCTGCCGCATGATCGGGCTGAAGGATCAGTGCTTCGGCGTGGAAGTTGAAATGACCGGCATCACCCGTGAGCAGGCGGCAACAGCGCTGGCCGCGTATTTTGCAACGGACGCCCGCTATGTGGGCGGCGCTTACGATAAATGGTGTGTGACGGATCGGGACGGCAAAGAGTGGACGGTCATGAGTGACTCCAGCATCCACGGGGAGCAGAAGATCGGCAGCGGCTATCGTGCAACAGGTGACTACAGATACCGCGTGGAGATGGTAACGCCAAAGCTCACCTATGCGGAACTGCCCAAGCTGCAGGAGTGTGTCCGGCAGGTACGCCACGCAGGAGCCAAGGCCAACAGCTCCTGCGGCATCCATGTCCATGTGGACGCAGCCAATCATAACCGGCAGAGTCTGAAAAACCTCATCGGCATCATGTACTCCAAGGAGGATATCCTGTTCAAAGCGCTGCAGGTCAATGAAAGCCGGGCATCCCGCTGGTGTCAGAAGGTGCGGGAACCCATGCTGAAGCAGGCACGCAGGCTCTCGTCGGATGAGACAAGGATCTGACGCAGCTGGAGAATATCTGGTATGAGGGAGATAACGGCAGCGCAGACCATTATAACTGGACCCGCTATTACGCACTGAATCTGCATTCGGTCTTTTACCGGGGGACGGTGGAATGGCGCTGTTTCAATTCCACACTCCACGCGGGAAAAGTTGCTGCCTATGTGAATCTGTGCCTTGCCATCTCCGCCCAGGCTATCGCCCAGCGCAGCACGGTTATGCGCAAGACCCACAGTGACAATGAACTGTTCACCTTCCGGGTCTGGTTGGTGCGGTTGGGGCTCAACGGCGAGGAATTCAAGCATACCCGTGACCACTTGTTGGCAAATCTGAACGGTGATCGGGCGTGGCGTTTCGATAAGGACAGCTATACAGTCAATCAAAAGAAGAAAAAATCCAGAGAAATGGAGAGGTGAAGCCTTTGAAGATTCAAATTGAAGATACTGTGTACGAAGGGACCGCAGCCGGGATCATGGAACAGCTTCGGGATCTCAGCTTTGATCCCACAGAGTTCCCGGATGTGGAGACCTACATCTGGTTTGTACAGAATAATGTCATCCGCACCGCGGGAATGGACTGTCCCCTTCCGGATGGCGATGCGGAGACACAGGCGGCAGCCCTGCTCCGTCATCTGGACCGCTTTGGCGCTCTGAAGCTGCTGGAGGTGTGACGTGGAGGAAAACCTGTATTTTGCCTACGGCAGCAACCTTGATCTGGAGCAGATGGCGCAGCGCTGTCCGGACGCCGAGATCGTGGGACCGGTCAGGCTTGAAAACTACGAACTGCGCTTCCGCAGCAGCGGCTTCGCTACCGTTGCACCGAAAAAAGGCAGTACTGTCCACGGACTGGTGTGGAAGATCACGCCAAACTGTGAACAGTCTCTGGATCGGTATGAGGGGTATCCCCGCCACTACACGAAAGAAACCGTGACTGTTAAAGACGCGGCCGGTGCAGAGATCCCAGTCATGGTTTATATCATGCAGAGCCTTATTGCCGCCAGCCTGCACTGCCGTCCCCGTATTATTACCGCGTGATCCAGCGAGGCTTTGAAGCCAACGGCCTGCCGGTGGAGTCATTACAGGCTGCGTGGAGCAGGACCATTGACGAGGTGTTCTCCGGAAAGCTGGATAAGCCGAGGAATAAGAAATCGGAACGACGCAAAGAGCCGGAACGGTAATGGCTCTGCCGCAGCAGAAAGAAATAGCCTGTTTGCAATTTCCGCCGTGTGTGTTACAATGTCCTCTGTTTATGAAAGGGGTGCGGATATGTTTTACACGATGGAGGAAGCAGCTGTCCTCGGCGGTTTTCTGGAACTGTATCTGGAACGGGACAGCGTGGACCCGGCCGTGCGGGAACGGCACCGGAAATTCCGGCAGGGGCTGCTGGGCGGCGCTCTGGAACGGGCCGATTATGAATGGGCGACTACGGCGCTGGGATTCCTGCGCCCCCAATGGTGGCCGGAGCATGAAGATCATCGGGCGTTGGAGAATGCCCTGCTGAAGACCCGGACGCTGGCATCCAAAAAAGAATCTCCCATTTAAGTTGATTGTTGCGAAATAAACCCTGATGTCGATTTATTCATTGCAGAATATGAAAAGGCGGCAGCTATTGCAGCTACTGCCCTCCCTCAATGTATCGTACCCAACCGCGAAATTTCAAGGTTGTATCTATAAACTGCTGTTTTCCCATTTGAAAATCGTTTCTTGACTGCCATCAGTGTATATATAGGTATCTACCAAAAGCCCTTTACTTTTTTGATATAAGTCTCCACCATTATAATCCTCAACTATGCTTATAACCGGCCTGTTATTGAATATTTTTGCTTGAACTGTGTCGATTAGCACAATGGATAGAACTACTAAGATAATCAGTATGGTTCTTTTAATTTTCATATCCATATACCTCCGTAAAGTGTTAATGTGGGATTTATATATTTAGACGAAAGTTTTCAGAAAAAGTTTCCACTTTATAATAGTGTACTTTAATCAATACCACTAATCAACTATTTTTCTTCCGTTTTCTGCGAAACGCACAAATCAAAGACGACTAATTCATATATAATGACAAGCAAATAAAGCCAGCACCTACGAGGGTGCTGGCTTTATAAACATTCGCGATTATTTCATTTTATTCACGCATCTATTCAGCAACATTTATCTTGAAAAGGGACAAAAGAATAAGAATCACCATTTGCGGCAACAGCAGAGGAATCTGTCGCTGCCGCTTTTCTTTTGAAGAAGGAGGAACCCATATCAACACAGAAAAAATGAAAGTCCTTGTGGTACGCCCCATGGAAATGCCTGAAGTGCAGGAGATCGACCACACCCTTTCTGCCATGCAGGAACTGGTAGGCGGTACCATTCAGGCAGTTTACCCCTTCGATGACCCGGTGGCGCTCATCTGCAATGACGAGGGCAAGCTGCTGGGCCTGCCGTGGAACCGCGCCCTGACCGATGATCACGGTGTGCCGTATGACATTGTCTGCGGCACATTTTTTGTTGCCGGTCTTAAAGAGGATGATTTTGCCTCGCTGACGGAGCAGCAGATTGAAAAGTACAAGGACAAATACAGCCATGAAATGATCCTTCTGTTCCGAAACAGCCGGAGGCACAAAAGAAACCAACGAAGAAGGAGAAGCATGAATATGAAAGATAACTGCATTCTGACTGCTGAGTCAGTCACCGAGGGACATCCCGACAAGCTCTGCGACACCATCGCGGACGCGGTGGTGGATGCCTGCCTTACGCAGGATGCCGCTGCCCACGTTGCTGCGAGGTCATGGCCACAGCCGGAAAGATCATCGCCGCAGGCGAGATCACGGCAGCGAAGATTCCGGATATCCCTGCCATTATTTGCAGGACGGTGCGGGAAGCGGGATACGGCGGCAGCGACTATGAGGTGGAGGTCGTCACCCATGAGCAGAGTCCCGACATTGCGGAAGCTGTGTGTGGCGGCACGGAGACCGGCGCAGGAGATCAGGGAATCCTGTACGGCTTTGCCTGCGATGAAACAAAGGAGCTGCTGCCCCTGCCTGTGGTGCTGGCCCATCGACTGACCCGCTTGTTGACTGATACCCGCAGGCAGGGCATCATCCCCGGCCTGCGTCCGGACGGCAAGGCGCAGGTGTCTGTGGAATACCGCTTTGGAGTTCCGTACCGCATTGCCGCAGTGGTGGTATCCTGCCAGCATGAGGATGAGCTGCCCCTGCCGGAACTGCGCCGGGACATCCTGCGCCATGTGATCCGACCCGCCATGCAGGAACTTCCGCTGGACGAGCATACCGAAGTGCTGGTCAATCCCTCCGGTCGATTTGTCCAGGGCGGTTTTGAAGCGGACACCGGGCTCACCGGACGCAAGCTGATGGTGGACACCTACGGCGGCCTCGCCCTCATGGCGGCGGCGCGCTGTCCGGCAAGGATGGAACGAAGGTGGACCGCAGCGGCGCGTACATGGCCCGTTTCATTGCCAAGAATATCGTAGCGGCAGGACTGGCCAAGCGCTGCACCATCAGCCTTGCCTATGCCATCGGCAAGGCACAGCCTGTGGCGGTGACGGTGGATACGGAGCATACCGGCATCTATTCCGATGATGTGCTGGAACAGGCAGTCCGCACGGTATTCAACCTGACGCCGGACGCATGATCGGAACGCTGGGACTGGATCAGCC
>ENA-OQIO01000976-OQIO01000976.1-human-gut-metagenome-genome-assembly--contig:-NODE-976-length-14701-cov-1.862220_pt1 | contig 14701 bp, 18 predicted proteins | sample MGYA00242573_ERZ504737 | MGnify/ENA primary metagenome ERZ504737 (study PRJEB26092, sample SAMD00036203) | human gut metagenome | host: Homo sapiens | study: EMG produced TPA metagenomics assembly of...
AATACGATATGTTTGCAGAGCTCTGCGATCAGATGTACCAGTATTTTACAGCACGCCGCCGGGCTCTTAAAAACCGTGATCTCGAAAGAGAAAAAATCCGGACTGGTTCCGCCAGAAAGATATGCTTGGCATGATGCTCTATATTGACAACTTTGCCGGCAACATTAAAGGAGTTTCCGCAAAACTTCCATATCTGAAAGAATGCAACGTGAACTGTCTTCATCTGATGCCTTTCCTGGATACCCCGAAAGGCCGTTCCGACGGTGGTTACGCAGTTGCGGATTTCCGCAAAGTCCGCCCGGATCTTGGTACCATGGAAGACCTTTCCGCCCTTGCTGACAAATGCCACAAAAACGGAATGAACCTGTGTATGGATTTTGTTATGAACACACTTCTGAAGATCACGAGTGGGCAAAAAAAGCACGCCAGGGTGACGGAGAATATATGAGCCGTTACTTCTTTTACAACAACCGCGAGATTCCGGACGAATACGAAAAGACCGTACCGCAGGTATTCCCTACCACTGCTCCCGGAAACTTTACCTGGCTTCCGGATATCGGTCATTATGTCATGACTACTTTTTATCCTTATCAGTGGGATCTGAACTACGGAAATCCCCGTGTTTTCAATGAGATGATGTACAACTTCCTCTTCCTTGCAAATCAGGGAATGGATGTGATTCGTATCGATGCGGTTCCGTATATCTGGAAGGAGCTGGGAACTCCCTGCCGTAACCTGAGGCAGGTGCATACGATTGTTCGTATGATGCGTATGATCGCTGAGATCGTCTGCCCAAGTGTTGTACTTCTGGGTGAGGTTGTTATGGAGCCGGAAAAGGTTGTTCCTTATTTCGGAACCGTAGAGAAGCCGGAATGCCATATGCTTTACAATGTAACAACAATGGCTACAACCTGGAACAGCATTGCCACCCGTGATATCCGCCTTCTGAAAAAACAGATGGATATTGTGAACAGCCTTCCGAAGCAGTACACCTTCCTGAATTATCTCCGCTGTCATGACGATATCGGCTGGGGACTTGATTTCGCCACCCTGAAAGAATGGGGCATGGATGAGCCTCCCATAAGCGTTACCTGAATGATTTCTTTACAGGAAAGCATCCGGGAAGCGACAGCCGCGGAGAGCTCTATAATGATGACCCTGTAACTCAGGATGCCCGTTTCTGCGGAACTACTGCTTCCATGTGCGGGATCGAGGCTGCCCTTTTTGAAAAAGATGACGAGAAGCTGAAAAGGGGTATCCGTGAGGATCTGATGCTTCACGCATATATGCTTACCCAGTCCGGGATCCCGATGCTTTACAGCTCCGATGAAATCGGACGTCTCAATGATTATTCCTATAAAGAGGATCCTGATAAGGCAGCAGATTCCCGCTATATCCACCGTGGTGCTTTCCAGTGGGAGCTTGCCGGAAAAAGAAAATCCAAAGCCTCCGTTGAGGGACAGATCTTCCAGACTCTGGACCGCATGGAACAGATCCGCAGCCAGGAATCTGTTTTTGATAAGGACTGTGACGTGTATACATACGATGTTCATGATGACAGCATTCTCTGCATCCTCCGCCAGAAAGGAAACGAACGTTTCATCGGAATCTTCAACTTCAGTGACAGCGAAAAAACTGCCTGGATGCAGGAGGAAGGAACCTTCCGCGATCTGATCACTGACCAGACACTGGAGCTTAAGGATGTGGAGCTTCCGGCTTATGGATTTATGTGGTGTAAGAGGATGTAACTGTTACTTGGTAAATAAAAAAAGACGTGGCCTTACGGATCCACGTCTTTTTATTATGTTATATCTTTATTTTTTATAAGCTGTTCTGGTATTCAGAAATTACTTGCAGAGCTCCTCTGCCATTGCATCGATCTCTGCCACATTCTCATCGCTGGGGGAAGACATGATCTTTACATTGTTCTCAAGCCATGTGATATTTTTACTCTTCTCGAACATTCCTTTCATGACTTTAGCTGCAGTCGGTGCCCAGCTTCCGTTCTCAATGAGGCCGATGGTGCGGTTCTGGTAATTACGCTCTGTCAGGTTCTCGATGAATGTACGCATAAACGGGAATGCTTCTCCGTTGTATGTAATGCTGGCCAGTACCAGCTTGCCGTAGCGGAAAGCATCCTCACTGCCTCTGCCATGTCTTCTCTTGCAAGATCGCAGACAACAACCTTCGGGCAGCCCTTTTCCTCCAGCTTCTGTGCAAGAAGCTCTGCTGCTTTCTTTGTATGTCCGTATACAGATGTGTAGGCGATCATTACTCCTTCACTCTCTACTTTATAAGAAGACCAGATATCATATTTCTCCAGATAATGTCCAAGATTTTCGGTAAGGATCGGTCCGTGAAGCGGGCAGATGGTCTGGATATCAAGAGTTGCTGCTGCCTTGAGAAGCTTCTGTACCTGCGGACCGTATTTTCCGACGATTCCAATATAGTAGCGACGTGCTTCGCAGTCCCAGTCCTCTTCTACATCAAGAGCTCCGAATTTGCCAAAGCCGTCTGCGGAAAACAGAACTTTGTCTGTGCTGTCATATGTAACCATAACCTCCGGCCAGTGAACCATCGGTGCAAATACGAAAGTAAGGACGTGTTTTCCAAGTGTCAGGGTGTCACCGTTGGCTACAATATGTTTCTTTCCTTCCAGATCCATTCCACGGAAGAAATTCTCCATCATGGTAAAGGTCTTTGTGTTGGCAACAACAGTTGTATCCGGGTATGCTTTCATGAAATTCTCAATATTTGCTGCATGGTCCGGCTCCATATGCTGAACTACAAGATAATCCGGTTTCGCACCATCCAGAACTTCTGCAACTTTTCCCAGCCACTCTTCTGTGAAGCCGGCATCTACAGTGTCCATAACTGCGATCTTCTCATCTTTGATCACATAGGAGTTGTAGGACATTCCATTTGGTACTACATACTGTCCCTCGAACAGGTCTACCTGATGATCGTTTACGCCTACATAATAAATATCATTTCCGATTTTCATTGTATTGGTTTCCTCCTTAGTCTGCTGTATTTTATTTTTCCAATATTTCTGAAAATACTTTCTTATTGCTCTCATTTATTATATCATTGTTCGTACTGAAATCAATGTAGAATCTATAAATAAAAACAAACCTCTGCGCCTGGTAAAAGAGCTATTTTCCCCTCTTTACAAACCTATTCCAACATAGTATTGTATACCTTGGATGAAGGAATTTTTTATAATTTTTATGAGGTAAACTATGTGTGAAATGAAAAAAAGAAAACGTCTTCCATTGAGATGACCTCCGGCTCTCTCTGGAAAAATATCCTCCTCTTTAGCCTTCCCCTGATGGGGTCCCAGGTGTTGGAGGTTCTTTTTAATTTAAGTGATGTTGCGGTTGTAGGGCGATTTGCAGATTACATGGCACTTGGAGCTGTGGGTTCCACAACTCTGCTGGTCACTTTATTTACCGGAATCCTGATCGGCATGGGCGCCGGAGTCAATGTTCGTGTAGCACACGAGCTTGGTGCCGAAAACAGAAAGGGTACCGAAGAAACGATCCATACATCTCTTCTTCTCTGTGCCATTGCAGGACTTCTGGTCTGTGTCGTCTGTCTTCTGTTTTCCGGACAGATGCTGTCCATGATGAATACGAAACCGGAACTGATGGAGCAGGCTGTTTTATATATGAAGATTTATGCTCTGGGTATGCCGGCCATGGCTGTATACAATTTCGGTAACGGCGTATTAAGTGCCCGCGGCGATACGAAGCGACCGCTGATCTATCTTTCCATTGCCGGAGTGATCAACGTTCTTCTGAACCTGTTTTTCGTTATCGTCTGTCATATGGCCGCCGCAGGTGTGGCAACTGCCAGCGCGATCGCCCTGTATATATCCGCTGCTCTGGTAATGATCCACCTCCTCCGGAGAAAAGACGAATGCAGGGTATCCCTGCATAAGCTCCGTCTTCACCCAAAGGCCTGTAAAGCAGTACTGCTTCTTGGTATTCCCACAGGTCTGCAGAACGGAATTTTTGCCATTGCAAATCTGTTCGTACAGGCCGGCGTCAACTCCTTCGATGCAGTCACAGTTTCCGGAAATGCTGCCGCTGCAAATGCAGACTCCCTGATCTACAACGTCATGTTCGCCTTCTATACTGCATGCGCAAGCTTCATCGGTCAGAACTGGGGTGCCGGAAATAAAAAACGTATGCTGAAGACTTATGGGATCAGTCTTACATATGCCTTCATCGCAGGCGCGATCCTTGGTGGACTGCTTCTTGTTTTCGGTCCGCAGTTTTTGTCACTGTTTGCCACAGAACCGGCCGTCATTGATGCCGGCATGGAAAGGATCCGGATCATGGGCTTCAGCTATGCCTTCAGCTGTTTTATGGATTGCAGCATCGCCGCTTCCCGTGGCATCGGAAAAAGTATCCCACCGACCATCATCATTATTCTGGGATCCTGTGTATTCCGTGTCATCTGGTTCTATACGGTGTTCGCACACTTCCAGACCATTTCTTCGCTTTATCTCCTGTATATTTTCTCATGGGGAATTACAGGCTTTGCGGAGGTTCTGTTCTTTGCTGTAAGCTTCCGGAAAATTCGGACCTGATACTTCAAATATATAGCGCCAGACGAAGCATTGATCTGGCGCTTTTTATATCTTTCTCGCGTTTTATGTACATTTGTCTTTACAAGGCGGACATAATTGTATATAATTATCCTGTTGTGCTTTTACGCGATGCAGTAATACCGGCTTAGAACGATCCGCCCTTTACACTGGATCGTTGCTTTGCGGCTCAGCATTTTTTTAGCACACTCACACAATAGGAAAGAGGAAACTAGTTATGAAAAACCTGATTCAAAAATGGAACAGCATCAACCTGATCAAGCGTATCATCTGTGGTCTGATCGTTGGTATCATTCTCGGACTTGCGATCCCTCAGGCATCTGTGATCTCCATTCTCGGTGATCTGTTCGTCGGTGCTCTTCGTGGAATTGCTCCGCTTCTGGTGTTCTTCCTGGTAATGAGCTCTCTGTGCCACATGGGAAAAGGCCAGAAAACAAACATGAAATTCGTTGTTGTACTTTATCTTCTGGGAAATATACTCTCAGCACTGGCAGCTGTGATCTCCAGCCGCCTGTTCCCGATCATGCTGACTTTTTCCGAAAGTACAAATACTTCCGACGTCACTCCGCCAAGCGGTGTTGCAGAGGTCCTCAAAAACCTTCTGATGAACATTGTTTCCAACCCGGTTGACGCACTTGTCAACGCCAACTATATCGGTATCCTTGCATGGGCCATCATCTTCGGTATCGCACTGAAGGCCGCAAGCGAAACTACCAAGACTGTCATCGAAAACATTTCCGATGCAACCTCCACAGCCGTAAGATGGATCATCAGCCTTGCTCCATTTGGTATCATGGGCTGATCTTCACAACCATCTCCGAGCAGGGGCTTGGCGTACTGTTAAGCTATGGCCGTCTGATCTGTATACTGGTGGGAACCATGCTCTTTGTTGCACTGGTGATCAACCCGATCATTACTTTCATCTGCACACGCCAGAATCCGTATCCGCTGGTTCTGCGCTGCCTGAAGGACAGTGGTATCACAGCCTTCTTTACAAGAAGCTCTGCCGCCAACATTCCGGTAAACATGGAGCTGTGCAAGGATCTCGGACTTGATGAGGATACCTACTCCATCTCCATCCCTCTTGGTGCGACCATCAACATGGGTGGTGCAGCGATCACCATTTCCATCATGGCTCTGGCAGCTGCACATACACTCGGTATCAGCGTAGATTCCCGACCGCTCTGATCCTCTGCATCCTGGCTGCTGCAAGTGCGGCTGGTGCTTCCGGAGTTGCCGGCGGTTCTCTTCTTCTGATCCCGATGGCCTGCAGCCTTTTCGGAATCCCCCAATGATGTTGCCATGCAGGTAGTTGGTGTCGGTTTCATCGTAGGCGTGATCCAGGATTCCTGTGAGACAGCACTGAACTCTTCCACAGACGTACTTTACACAGCATGCGCCTGCAGGATCAGAAAGAATAAATGATCACACTTATAAACCGTCAGGCGGATATTCGTAATTGAAACAGGGGACTCCCTTGATTCGGTTAAAAAGAGCAGATCTTCCGTATTTGGAAAATCTGCTCCTTTTTGGCTTAGAGCGTGTTTGAAAAAGGCTTTCTGCAAGATGTGCGTCACAATTTGTGGGAGATTTTGTCCGGATGAGGGCGCCGTAGCGGGCTACGGCAACTGAATTCGGGTGAAATATCCCGCAAGTGGGGCGTGCAGATTACGGGAATGATTTTTCAAACACGCTCTAACCTTCAGTTCCTGCAATATCTGCCCCATATAAAATTATCCGTAATCGGTAAATAAAACATCCTCTACATTCGAAAAAGCTTCCAGTTCTCTCCCATCTGCACAGCCAGATATACGATCTCAAAGATCATAACTACAGATCCAAGCTTAAAAAGCAGGGAATCCACAAAGCCTCCTGCCTTACAGAAATCCAGCGCAATGCCTCCCGGCAGCGGATACAGGATCCGTACCCGTTTCCGGTTAAAGCAGTCCAGCACCAGATGTGATGCAAATCCAACCACAAAGTAAAATACCAGCTGCACTGACACCATGGATATGGCTGCACTCAAAATAGCCATAGCCATGATCGAATGCATAAATGAACGGTGTGGCTGATTTTTTCCAAAGGCACAGACTGCAATAAAAATAATAACTCCCATGGCAACCGGCGCTATAGACTGGTTATTGCGGATCTTTCCCAGATGGAAAATCATAAAAATAATTCAATGCGATCTCTGCTGCCACAAGCAGTACCGCGATCAGTGTGATCCGGTCCGCATCCTTATGGGATTTGGAGGTTCCTACATCAATGTCGCTGATCAATGCTCCAAGCATTCCTGTTCCTGCCGCAAGTACCAGACCGGAAACCGTAGAGGCTGTGTAACTGCCAGCACTGTTCCGAGTCCGACTGCCGCGTGTGTTTTTCCTGTCATAATTCTCCCCTTATTGTAAAAAGTCTTCCGTTATTCAGGATTATCCACTGCAGAAGATCAGACACTCCCTTCTGATCTTCTGCATATATAAATGTATCACTTTATCATTTACCGCAGATCTGAAAATACAATAAGGCAGCTGTCAGCCTTACCTTTTACTGACAGCTGCCTCCACGAAACAGCATTATATCACACAAGAAAACACTATTCTATCAAAATTCTCCCTACTCTCATACACGTCCCGTTTAACTGGAATATACCTCACAAACGTACCAGTTAATCAGACCAGTTCATACGTCCATAGCGAAGTGCAATACCATGGATCTCTTTCTGAAGCTTCACAGTCAGCTCCCTTTTGCGGATCCTCCACTTCCAGTTCTTTCCTACTGTGGAAGGCTGGTTCATTCTGCAGCTGTTATCCAGGCCCATATAATCCTGCATAGGGATCACACAGAGCTTTGCACTGCTTCTCATAACCAGGCTGATAAAGCATTTATGCAGCTCCTTATCCGGTGTGTAGTTATCACAGAGATAATCCCTGGCAAGCTTACGCTCTTTTGCCATAATACTCTTCCACCATCCGGCGATGGTCTCATTATCATGGGTTCCTGTGTATGCCACACTGTTCTCCGGATAGTTGTGTGGAAGATAATCATTGGCACAGCCGGAATCTCTGGAATCAAACGCAAACTCCAGGACCTTCATTCCCGGGAATCCACTGTCATGGACAAGCTGACGCACAGAATCTGTCACATAGCCAAGATCCTCCGCAATGACCTGCTTCCAGCCAAGGGCCTGCTCCACTTTGCGGAACAGATCGATCCCGGGACCTTTTTCCCAGTTGACCGCCAATGGCATTTCTGCACCGTACGGAATGGAAAAATACTCGTCAAAGCCACGGAAATGATCGATCCTTACCACGTCATAAAGGCGGAATACGTAGCTCAGTCTGGAGATCCACCACTGATATCCTGTATTTCTGTGGTAATCCCAGCGGTACAGTGGATTTCCCCAAAGCTGTCCTGTTGCGGAAAAACCGTCCGGCGGGCATCCGGCTACAGCCACCGGCACATTCTCCTCATCCAGCTGGAAAAGTTCCGGATGAGCCCAGGTATCTGCACTATCCATAGCTACATAGATCGGGATATCTCCAATGATCTGAATGCCTTTTTCGGTTGGCATATTTTTTCAGTTTCATCCACTGCTCATAGAATTTGAACTGCATATACTGCTGGAATTCAATATCAAAATATAATTCTCTGCGATAGTAGTCCATGGCATTTGCCCAGCGAAGGCGGATATCCTCTGCCCATTTTGTCCACTCAACACCGCCGAACTGATCCTTTACTGCCATAAAAAGTGCATAGTCGGAAAGCCACCAGCTGTTTTCTGCAACAAATTTCTGATAATCCGGATTCTCGCTGATGTTGCTGTTTTCGTAAGCTTTGCGGAGAAGCTTGTAACGGCCTTTGTAGATTTTTTCATAGTCTACGCTGTCTGCTCTTCTTCCCCAGCTGACCTTATCACAGTCCTCCTTTGTAAGGACGCCTTCCTCCACCAGTGCCTTCAGGCTGATAAAATACGGATTTCCCGCAAAAGTGGAGAAGGACTGGTACGGAGAATCTCCGTAACTGGTAGGTCCCAGCGGAAGGATCTGCCAGTAGCTCTGTCCCGCTTCCTTCAGCCAGTCCACAAAATCATAGGCACTCTTTGAAAAACATCCGATGCCGTACTCTGACGGCAGACTTGTGATCGGCATCAAAATGCCGGCTGCTCTTTTATCCATATCTTTTCTCTCCTTATGTTGAGCCTGCATCTCAGGGCATCTTATTTATTATCCTCTCACGGATGCAGCTTCATGCAATCTGCGCAACCGTTTGCATAAATTATACGTTCATTTTGCATGAAGTGCAATGCGTTTTTGTCTTTTCTACCTTTCTTACAATTTTTATATCCTGATTTTATGCAGTTTTTCATTATATCAAACAGAAATCTGTCTGCATCTCACCACCTGATTCTCTGCGTACCTGCTTTCACGCAATTTTATGCAACTTTCCGTGCAATATGTTTGACAGTATCCTTGTTATGAACTACAATATCTCTATCAGACTGAGATAAAAAAAGCCGGATCAGAGGCATACTTCCGCTTTGATCCGGCATATCCGTGAGGAGGCAAATTTATGGCAGTAACCATCAAAGATGTGGCAGCTCTGGCCGGGGTGTCCCCGTCCACCGTTTCCAGAACCTGCAAAAATAATCCATCTATCAGTAAAGAAACCAAGGAACGTGTACGCAGAGCCATGGCGGAGCTTGGCTATGAGCCGAATTTCCAGGCCAGCAACCTGGCAGCACAGATTTCCCGCTCCATCGGTATCATCCTGCCTCCATCCCCAAAGGAGACATACGAGAATTCCTTTTACCTTGAGACGATCCGGGGAATCAGCCACTACTGTAACGCACATCAGTATATCAGTACCATTGTTACCGGTCAGAATGAAGAAGAGATCCTTAACGCAGTACGTTCCATGTCCAGAAGCGGTAAGGTTGACGGATTTATTGTTCTTTATTCCCGTGTGAATGATCCTGTTATTGATTTTCTTTTCAGTGAGGGACTTCTCTATATCCTGATCGGAAAACCGGCACAATACACCAATAATACGATCTATATCGATAATGACAACCTTCTTGCCGGACAGGAGGCAACGGAGTATCTTTATGCTCTGGGCCACCGGAAGATCGCTTATCTGGGTGTAGATAATTCCCTGGTCTTTTCCGCAGACCGCAAAACCGGCTACATGACTGCGCTGATCAGCCACGGATTAACCGTACAGCCCGAATACTGTATAGAGGTTCCTGCCGCTTCCCAGAATGAGTTTCAGGAGCTTCGAAAGCTGCTTTTAAGTGAGGAGCGCCCTACAGCTGTGCTTGTCAGTGATGATATTCTGGCGCTTTCCCTGGAAAGGATCTGTATGGAAGCAGATATCTCCATACCGGAGGATCTGTCCATTCTTTCCTTTAACAACTCACTTTTTGCCAGACTGACTTCGCCTCAGCTGACCTCCATTGATATTAACTCCGGGCAGCTTGGAATGGAAGCAGCCACGCAGATGATCAGTCATATCGAAAATCCGAGCCTTCCGGCCACAAAGATCATTGTACCTCACCAGCTGATCGAAAGGGACAGCTGCCGGAGGATCTGATCTGCTTTCAAACAAAAAACAGGTATCTTCTCTGCTGACTGTGTATTGACCACCACTTATCGATCTGACATTGGTGGTCGATCTACCGCCCGGCAAAAAGATACCTGTTTTTCATTTTTTATAATGCTTTCTCATAACACCAGTACATATGTCCCCAGAGTTCACACTCTCCCACGTTCTCAAAATTCAGCTTATCATAAGAACGGAGTGCTTTTACATTGTCCTTCGCAACAAGAAGATGTACAGCTTTATAGCCCCGCTTCTTCAGTTCTTCCATCACACCCTTAAGAAGTTTCCCGGCAATCCCCTGATTCTGGAATTCCTGACATACTCCCACCCGGGAGACCTCCGCTGACGGCACCATGGTTTCTGACCAGCATGTGAGACATTCCACATTTGGATCATCATCAATGGAGATCACACCTACGATATTTCCCGCATCGTCCCGCATACAGAACAGCGCATCTCTGGAAAGATCAAATTCCACTTCTTTTTCTGAAGGATACTCCTCTGTCCACACACAATAGGGCGTCCCCAGCAATGAACGGTACAGCTTCAGAACTGTATCTGCTTCTTCTCTTTTTACACGCTCGAAATTCATTTTATATCTTTTCTCCTGAAAATACATTCTTTTTCCGCCCGGATCCCGCCAGTATCAGGATCACAGCAAATGTAATGATCTCTGAACTCAGAAAGGAGCTCCACACGCCATTGATCCCAAATAATCCGGAAATAGCTTTTTCCCAGGACCGTCAAATCTGCAATCTGCACCATGTCCTTTTCTGATTCTGGTTTTCATCCCATTTATCATTTATTCCAACTCAAAAAAGCTTCTCTTTTTGTTACTGATAATAACATCTTTCGCTACACCCCGCCGGAAACACTATCCGTTTTAACGTACATTTAAATTCCCTCTCATTTTCTGCAGCGTCCAGGATTTCCAACGCTTTTCGCAAATTCCGGATATCTTTTTCCATGTGATCCACATAGTTTCCCCGGCCAACCAGCTTCAGGTGCGTGATCCCTGCCTGCTTCAGCTGATACAGTGCACACAGTCCACAGCCGGTCTCACCACAGAGATATCCGGATTCATCGTATGCTTTCAGATCCGGTTCCTGATCCCACGTCTGCTCCTGAAGAGCCATTATTTTTTCCGGAACAGCATCACCATTCCGTACAGTTCCAAGCCAATAGGACACCCTGCAAAGATATCCCATCTCATCACAGTGAAGAGAATTACAGAATGCTCCCGTAAACTGGCACATTTCATTCAGCACAAAGGCCTCGAACTCCATTCCCGCCTCCGGTCGGATCCCGGCCTGTTTTTCCATTTCTCTCTGAGATGCAATAACAGACTGCATATCCCGGAACGTGTTTTTCCGATGAAAGATCAATCTCTTCAGAGGAAAGCGCCGGAACATTTTCAGCATTTCGCTGTTCACTTCCCCTGTTTCTCCACTGAGATGAATCTCGCAGGAAAGTCCCCTGTTTTTCAGATAAACAAGAAGCGCCGGATCTGCAATGATATAGCTTCGAAATCCAATTTCCATGCACTTCTCTATGATATCTCCGATCTCCGGATACTGTTCCGGAAGATAATACAGGGAATTGAAGGTGAGATGCACCGGCTTTTTATATTTTTTTACCATCCGGGAAAGGATCTCCAGCTCACTGTATGCACCAAGCTGAACATTATAGCAGAGAACCTCCCTGCGATTTAACGGCATTACTGTGCCGTATTTTTCCGCCCAGGAAAAGGGTACATAGCCACAGAAAAATTCATCTGCTCCTGCCTGCACAAAACGTTCATATTCATCTATGGAGCCTAACCCGGCTGTTATTTTCATACTGTTCTCCATGTCCTGTTCCTTTTTTCCGCAATGTATTCTTGTCAAACGGATATTCGCGATCCACCTTCGCAGCCTGCCCATCACCTGTCATATATTGACAACAATGCGATCCGGCTTTGTACCTTTTATATTTTTCCACATTTCCGTTGACTCCGGAAGTGTTTTATCCACACCAAACAGGGAGTTATACCGCCCTGCCATGTGTAAATGTTCCGGATAAAGCAGTGCGTATTTTTCACAGAATTTCGGACAGTGCTCCGCAAGCTGCTGTGTACCGCGATCTCCGGTGGTGCACAAAGCATACAATGGACAGTACTGCGAAGTGTTTGTCTGATAAAAAGGCAGATGCAGACTGTTTTTTCCCGGCGGAAGCTCCTGTGGATATCCGCAGGACTCCCATTCGTATCTGTGGATATGAAATTCTTCAGCCAGAAAATCCCGATAAAACCCCGCATTCAGGCTGTTTTGCTGAAATAATAAGGTATCACCGGATTTATATTTCATTCGCGGATCCTTTTTTCGTTTATTGAGCAATGTGCCCAGAACAGGATGCAGGCGGGATGTTTTTCCACAGAGCATTTCCACCATGGCCCAGTCATTGACTACGATTTCCACATTCACCCCATGAATACAGCACCAGTTATCCACCTTTTCCAGAAGCTTTCCCACAGACAAAAGCATAAATTCCCGGATATAAGAAAATACCAGTGTGATCTCCGATCCCTCCGAATACATTTTATCCATAATAGAAAAAAGCTGCTCTTCTGTCGGAAACAGGTTATGGCAGAACTGATTTCCAATATAAAATCTGTCCGGTGTCCGGCCTGCAAAATAACTGTGAGTGAGGTAATTCTTCTGCCAGTAAGACGCCAGAAAATCCTGCAGCGGCTGGCGCAGATATTCTTCATACAGGGAAGTGCAGTTTAATTCCAGGGCAAACTCTGCATTATCCAAAAGCCTTAATTCTTCTGTACCCATTGTATTCTGTGGATTTCCGGAAGCCTTTTCACTTTCTCTGAAAAACCACCGCTTCTTCTGTTCTTCCAGACTCCTGCAGTGCATCTCATCCAGCTCTGCAGGATAACCGGTCAGTGATTTCGCCAGCTCTCCATCGTCTCCCTCCAGCTTCAGACGGATATATCTGTTGTACTCTCCGGCCAGACGCCGAACCTCCTGTACATAGTCCTTCTGTTCCACTCTCACAGAATATTCCCTGTAAAAATATTTTCCGGTTTCCTTTTCAGATGGCTGTTGATCCTGCAGACATTGCTCCTCTGCTGCACTCATCCCAAACCTCCGGATCTCCACTCTCCTGTACCCGGCTTTTTCATATCGTAGAAACAGATCAGAAATTGCTCCGGTTCCGGGCATTCCTCTGCCAGGCGAAACCGAAATCCATCTTCACCCAGCTCTGTGATCCGGATTTCTTTACCATCCATAAAACCGGACAGTAATCCAAATGGTATCATAGAGATCCTCATCAGGAAAGCTTCCTCCCTTCAGGTAAAAAAGGGAGATGCCATATGCTCCCATACAGCACCTCCCACTGTTCCTGCTTATTTCACTTCTACTAATTCAATTCTGAAATTCAGCTCTTTACCTGCCATCTCATGATTGGCATCGAAAGTAATGGTTTTTTCATCTTTTGCGTTAACTTTAACCGGGAACGGCTGACCATACTGATTGGAGAGGTATACCTGCTGTCCTACAGTAAGATCCTCAGCACCCGGAAGCTGTTCGATCTCAAGTGTAAAAATCGCATCCGGATTCGGCATACCGTAAGCTTCCTCAGGCATCAGATGAACATCTACCACCTGGCCAACCTCCATGTTTGCAACTGCCGCATCAAAGCCTTTGATCATCTGTCCTGCTCCGCAGATGAATTCCAGTGGCTCGCCACGGTCATAGGAAGAATCGAACTGTGTTCCGTCATTAAAGGTTCCTCTGTAATGTGTACGGCAGGTTTTTCCGACATTAGGGCCTGTGATAGATGGCTGGGAACCACATCCTCCGCCACAGCCTCCGCAGGAATGTCCGTCTTCATGACCGCCGCAGGAGTGTCCATTCTCATGGCTTCCGCAGGAATGTCCATCCTCATGATGGTGATGATCACAATTCACACCTGTGGATACCAGCTCGCCCTTCAGATAAGCATCCACAGCTGTGTCTGCATCTCCCTGTGCTCCGGAACATAACTCAATGCCAGCCTCAGCAAGTGCACTCTGTGCTCCGCCGCCGATTCCTCCACAGATCAGAACGCTGATTCCCTGCTCTGCAAGAAGTCCTGCAAGTGCACCATGTCCGGTGCCATTGGAACCGATCACTTCACTGGAAACAACCTTGTTATCCTCTACCTCGTACACCTTGAAAAACTCCGTTTTTCCAAAATGCTGGAAAATATTTCCGTTGTCGTATGTTGCTGCAATTTTCATTTGTAAAACCCTCCATTAATCAGATATGTATTATATTAGTATATCGTGCAGGCAGGATAAAAGCAAGGTTTAACTTCTCTCACAAAAACACCTCGCGGGACATTGCCAGTGAACAGTAACCTCTTGCTGTCATTCAATGAATCCAGTATAATAGAAGCATCTGTAAAAATAAAAGATTTTTTAAATAAGAAGGTTTGAATTAAAATGAAATCATA
>ENA-OQIO01000977-OQIO01000977.1-human-gut-metagenome-genome-assembly--contig:-NODE-977-length-14689-cov-1.654580_pt1 | contig 14689 bp, 20 predicted proteins | sample MGYA00242573_ERZ504737 | MGnify/ENA primary metagenome ERZ504737 (study PRJEB26092, sample SAMD00036203) | human gut metagenome | host: Homo sapiens | study: EMG produced TPA metagenomics assembly of...
TGGTAGGTCATGTGTGATTTCACGCCTTGTTCGATGAGACATCCATGGGAGCAGGTGTTGAGACGGTTTTGTTCGGGTAGTTTCATATAGCCGTCGAGGCTGTTGCGGTCTGCTTCGGGACGGAGCACGAAGTCTCCTATTCCGTTTTGGATGTCTTGGATGCTTGTGTTGGCTGCGTGGCTCATTGGTGGGTCTTCCTTCAATTCTCTATGTGGATATATTCAGTATAACAGGCATATATCGTAGAAGAAAATCCCAATGAAAGATATTCACGGTTTAAGGCAGGCGCCTGGTGCCGAGAAAGCCGAACCGACGTCCGCAGATTCTCCAGCCTCTATCCACTTTAGGCATTCTCGAAAGCCTCCTGATCGAACTTGGTATCCACGTGGACGGTCCATCGCTGCTGATCACCTCATTGCAATAGTGCTTGCGGGATGCGACCACCTGGGATTGCAGGTACCTGTTGTCCCTCAGCTGTTCCGCAGTGGGGTTGCCGAACAGTGGCGTCGGTATTCTTTTCGACCCGGTCTCCGTGACGAAGTACAGGTTGAGCACCGTGTCGTCTTTTACGCGGCGCATAAAGTCGCCGAGTTTTTCGGTCTTGTCTTCAGACAATGAATCTCCTTGCTGTTCCATACTTTATGTAGATATATTCAGTTTAACAGGCATAACAGAATTATTTCAGAAAAAAGAAAAGGTGCGGCTCACCCAAAAAGTCCACAAGGGGAAGCCGCACCATAGGAGAATCCGAAAAACCTGGATTAACACCGAGGGGACTTGGCTGAGGAATGAACCTTCGTCCCGATACCTCAACATACCGTGCCGCTTCAGCCGTTAACGGCAGGATGTTGAAAGAATCAGCGAATTCCCGGATTTTCCTATTCCCCAGCGGTTTGACATTGCTCGAGGAACCCGATCGTCTCGCTTTTCTCCCAGCTGCTCATGGAAAGTCCATACTTGTCTTTGATGTAGACGCGCTTGGCCATGTAGGAGCACTGGTAGCCGCTGTTGCTCGGCAGCCAGACGGATGGGGTGGATGCGGCCCATCGTCCGACGGACTTCTTGGGGACACCGCTCCCGTACAGGTTGATGCCCTCGCTTTTCGCATTGTTGGCATCCCCCTGGCTGGCAAGCAGCACGTCCGGATCGTTCGCGTATTTCACGCGATCGTTTTTCCTTGAGTTCTTCCACAGGCCGGAGGCCCATGCGTCGTTCAAGGCGACCACATGGTCGATCTGCACTGCGGTGCTGTCTCCGCTGACGGTCTTCCCGTTCTTCACGACGCTCTTCCGGAAGTTGATGGTCTGGCCCGTATAGGTCATGCAGTGTCCCGGATTGCACCTTGCAATTGGAGTCCATGACTGGATCGGTCAAGTCACGGTTGAGTATGTAGTCGCGGGTGGTTCCGTATCCGCAAAGCTGGTCGCTGTTCTGCCAGTCCCCGAAATCCTCGGCGCGATTGTAGCCCTTCGTATGGGGTGTTTCGGTCGGGAGGTTCCGGGCGGCTGTGATGGCTTCGGACACGCTCATGGGGCTTGCTGCGGAAGCCGGCAGTCCGCTCGCTCCCATATCCGTGTTCGTGGAATCCTTTTCTCCGGTGTTCCCCGAGGAGGTCAGACCGTCTTTGATCTGGCCTTCGATTTTCGACAGGTCCGGTTTTTTCAACCCCAAGCCGATGTTTGTTTTCTGCATGGAGTCTTCGCTCGGAAGTATCTGACTGATGCTGGTTATTGCAGGCAACCCGAATTGTGGGGCGACCGTGGCCCATACTCCGGTTTGGATGATGACGATGATGGCTATGAGCACGATGGCCAAGCCGCCAAGGATGCCGGCGACGGTTACTGCCGGTCTTGTTTTTTCTCGATGCCACGACGGTTTCCCTCTTCTAGAACAGTCCGCTGATGATGGTCCAGACGACCGCGATGCCGAATAGGATGACGATGATCGCTCCGAACAGGTCGGCGTTGCTGTTGACGAATTCCGCAAATGGGGGAAGTTCCGGTTTCTTGTCATTGGCCATGATGGTCTCCTTAGTTGTTTTGGCTGTCGGATGCCGTACCGTCCGACGATGTGCGTCTGAGGTGTTGTCCGACGTGCCGTTGCCCGATGATGCCTTGGAACCGTCGGCAGTGGAATCGTCGGACTGGGTGTCCTGCGATGTGGTCCCGGCGGGATCGGTGCCGCCGGTCTCGTCGTCGGAGTTCGCCGAGGTCACGTCGCTTTTGCTCAGTGCGTTCGCATAGGGGCTCAACGTCCTGACGCTGCCATCCGCTCCCCAGTCGATGATCTTCGCGTTACCGGATGTAGGGTTCTTGACCAGTACGGTGATGTTCGTCTTGACGGTCGAGCCGCCGGTGTTGTCCGAAGATGACGTGTCGCTTCCCTTATCGGAACTGTCTTGCATCGCGGTATACGGTTCGAATGTGATGCTGATCGACGCCGCAGCATAGGGAGGCGTGTCACTGGATTGTTCCTTTGGCACGGATTGCCCGTTCTTGTCGCACTCCACAAGCCAGTTGATGCTCACGTTTTTGAATGTTCCGATGGCTGCTGGCTGGTAGGCGTGCTCGCTGTTCGGATCCCCGACCAGCACGGTGAACGCGTTGCTGTCTTTCCCGATGTAGGCTTTCGCCCAAGCGTTGACGACGTTCTGGAAGCTGGACGCCTGGTCGATGCGAGAGTATCCGGATGGCGTATAGGATTGGGCTCCGCCAGCGCCGCTTGCTTTCAACGGCAGCACTGTTGGCTCTCCCACGGCGGTGGCCACGTTGTTCTTCCATGAAATGAGCTGGGTTACGTCGCGGGTGGATCCGTCGGACAGGTCGGTCAGGGAGAACTGGTGGCTCCACCAGTCGGTATGTTCCTTTCCTGTTCCGGTGTCCTCGTCACTGGATCCGACTTTTGTCGCCGAATCCCATAACAGGTTCGTGGTCCCGTAACGGAATGGTCCTTTATTTGTGTCCAACCATTTGTTGACGGACGCCAAGGCTGCCTGTTTCCCTGGTTTGTCTACGCTGATCTCCTTGTATTTCGCGCTCAACATGGAACCCATGTCCTGCAGCGTGCTGATTGCGCGAATGCTGATGACGGGAGCGACGATTCCGGCGATCATGAACACGGTGATGAAACTTCCACCAGCGGGTGTTTCGCATGGCGCGTTTGATTGCCGTCAGTTCGACTTCGTTCTTCCGTTTGTCTTCGGTGATGTCCATTGGAGATTCAACGGATGCTTTTCGTGCCACTTCGTCTCCTTGAGAATCTGAACGTGTTATCTAGTGTCAGACTATCCGGAGTCTCAGCGTGAAAGCGGTGGAAGTCGGGAAAAGAAAAAAGAGACTCGGATACTGCCGAGTCTCTTTTTTGTGTCAGCGGGTCTGCGCGTATTTTCTGGCCAGCTCCATGTCAAGTCCTCCGTTGACGAAGCATTGTTCCACCGCGGCGTTAAGAAGAGCCTGCGTGGTCATGTTCGTCTCGACCGACTTGATTCGCAGCGCGAGATAGTTTTCATCCGTCAGGTTCGTGCCGACCTCCGGTCGAACGAATACACGGGCTTCCTCCGGCCGGCCCTCCCGGATGCTTCATTCGTTTTCGTCTCATGATCTTCCGGGATTGCTTCAGAGACTGCTTTCTGCTCGGGGAGCCTCGACCGTCATCTTCGGTTCGGGGGTTCGGATAGGAGAGCCGACGCCCCATGTCGCGAGTGTCCTGCAGGCCGCGTCCGAAAGCGCTGTTGATATTCTTTACCATGTTTCAACTCCTACTCGATGCCGAACTGTTTGACGAGGTCAATGAGCTCTTGGGTGACGGAAGCGTAATCCCTGTTGTCTATCTGGTTGGTTCCGTACAGATTCTTGATGGCTTCCCTCTCGTGGATGACCGTTTCGAATCGTGTTGCCTCCAGCTCATCCAATTGTTTCACTGCGTCACGCGCGAGTTTGGTTCGCGCTTTCACTCGCGTGAGCAGGATGATGCCGTTTCTGGCGGCCGCATAGGTCTTCCCTGCATGGCTCAAATCGCTGATGGACGGCTGGCAGGGGATGATTGACACGTCGGCCGCTGGAGTGCCGTCTGCACCGTTCCCGCATCGGATGGAGGCGTGTCGATGATGACCCATCCTTTGTAGCGTTCGCGAATCCTGTCGGGCATTCCGAGGATCACGTCATTTGGTTTGGATCACGTCGACCCAGCTTGTAGGGTTTGTGCGGAGTCCCGTTGCTTCGTCTTCTTTGCGACGACGATCGTCCTCGATTCGCACGTATTCGTCCCAGAGCGTCGCGCCACCGGTGTTGTCGGCGTCCAGAACCGTGACGTGTTCGCCGCGCCGGGCGAGGCATCCGGCGATGAGCATGGCTGTCGTCGTTTTTCCGACGCCGCCTTTGATGTCGGCGACCGCGACAAGAATCGTGCTTTTCAGCATGCTGTTTTCTCCTCTGTTCACGTTTTCCGCCGCCAAGGTGGAGGCGTGGGACGCGCTTTTTTATGTGGCCACATTCAGTGTAGCAGAGGCGCATTTTTTTTGTGGAACCAGCTCTCCCCATCAACAGGAAAACAACACAATGCGGGAATGATCAGGCAGAGAAACGCTTCCGCATTCATCTGCCAAACCATTCCCGCATTCCCACAGTTCTTTGCGAAAATTTTAGGATGCCGTAAACAACAGCCTCTCCAAAAACGCTTTGAGCAACACGCCCCAAATCCGGGAGCTGACTAGCGATCCCCTGCATCCATTCACGGATGGGAATGCCCATCGCCTCCAGGACGCCGCTGATGACCCACACGAAGAACAGGCCCGCGCATATCCTCGCCGCAACGGACAACATTCTCATCGAACGTCCCATGATCTTCATGAAGACGCTGCCGCCGCCGACCGCCAACAGGAGCAGGGTCAGCACGGCTCCCGTTGGCGTGAACATCCAAGCGAACAGGACGGTGAGAAATCGGCGGCTCCCTGCCCAGCCGTCTGAGTAACAGTGCCGGTGTCCATCAGAATGCATCTCCATCCGTTTCGAACTCGTCAGACGTTTTCTGGCGAGGTGGGTTCTTCGGCGCGTTGAGGTTCGCATGGTATTTCGCCGCTGCTTCCTTGACCTCTCCCGTGATACGTGCGCTCTCCAATGCGTCGGCGGCTTCCTGTTCGCTCATGTGGCCCTGTTGCCGGAAGTTGTGCATCATGCTGTTCTCCACCACCCCGAACGCCTTGTCTCCATCGGAGTTGAGACTTCCGTCCTCGGAGTGCATTTCGTTCAATGATTCATCGAGATCGAACGGATTGTCTTCGACCGGAGCAATCGGAGTCATGACCGTCGTGGGCCTGTTGCCTAGCTTAGGATTTCGTTGCGGCTCTTCTCCGCTCTGGCTCCCAGTGCGCCGATTCCGACCTTGGCTCCATGCCAGAAGTCACGGTTGGTGGCGAGCTTGCCCAATGCGACTGCACCTGCCGGCAGTGTGATCGGGTTGGATGTGAGTGCGGCAGCGGCGATACCGGTCGCCGCGACTTTGGCGCCACGCTTGACCACGTCACGCAACGGTTGGGATTGCATGACACCTAGGGCTGCCTTGCCTGTCGCGCCCAACAGCATAGCTCCTCCGCCCAGGCCACGTGCGGTCTGATTAAGCAGGCTTGCACCTTTTGCATGGTACGGGCGCGGCCGAGCGATGCGCCGGATGGCGGGCCATATAGTTCTTGACGCGATCATCGTAGGACATGCCGCCCGTCATGAACGCCTGAGCTCTGTCGGCTTGGTTGGTGAAACGTGCGGCGACTCCTGCGAGGGACCCGCGTACGGTGCCTTCGTTCATGCGCCCCCATCTATAACTGAGGGAGTCTGCTCCGCGGGCTGCGATCGCATCGTATTCTTTCGCGTTGCGTCCGTACAGGTTGCGGTCGCGCCGTCGAGGTCAAGATTCTTCCTCTCCGAATCGAGCATGGAGTCGAGTTTGCTTTCGCCGGCGGTGGGACCGAACATCCTGTGGCGCGGTCCGGCGTTGCGACTGGACATGCCGCCGTGGTTTCGGCTTGTGAGGAGCCGTCCCATGAGGAGACCGCTGCTTATTCCTCCGCCGATTCTCCTGAGGCCGGCCAGCACTCCGCCTGCCATGGCTCCACCGGTGGCGATTCCCATCATCGCTTTGAAACTGAACGGGTTGCCGACTTTGAGCACGCTGGTACAAAACAGGCTGATGGCCGCGATTGCAAGCACCGGACTGAAACCGCTGATCACGTTGTACATGAAGCTGCTGCTCATTTCGGAACAGAACTTCAACATAAGCTGGCAGATGAATGTGGCGATGGCTCCCAAAGCCGAATACAATCCGCCGGTCATGCTCAGGTTGCACGTGTATTTCACCCAGTTCTTCAACACGTTCTTCGGAGCTTCGCCTATGGGGAAAGCTCTCACGAGGAACGCTACGACGAGGAACAGCACCATCAGGACGAGCATGAGCTTGGTCATGATGAGGATGACGCTGAGCAATCCCCAGACGATCATGTTGCAGATGCCACCGAGCACGGAACCGAATGCACCCAGATTGTCAGGCGCTGAATTGCCGTACAGGTTGTCCAGGGTGATTCGCATCGCTCCTTCTCCGGTCGAAGAATCCTGCGTGTTACCAAGGTTGGCTTCACGCCAGGTTCCGCCGACGTTGGGGATATCGAAACGCCAGCCCAGGTTCGCGGCATCGGCGATGTCCGTGTTCTGGACGTTGCCGCTCGAATCACGGAAGTCATTGTCGTTGTGGAAGGCTGATACCGGTCGCCTTTGAATTGCTTTGTGCCCAAAGCCACATTGCACAATTGGAGTATGTTCTGGTCTACCTTGACATCGTCCCCGTAGAAGTGGGCCCCGTTCCCGCCTGAGATGTCGCTGAATCCATCCTTCTTCAATCTGACGGTGAGCTTCCCGTTTTTGATGGCTCCTGTATCCTTGTCCCCCATGTTTTTGACGAGGATGTTCCAGCCGTCACGGCCGTACACCTTCCCACTGCCGTCGATACCGCAGGTCTCCCAAAAGATCCCCGCTCTGGTCAGTCGAACATATTTATCCCGGTCGTTCTGCTCCTTTTCCTTGTCATTGACGGAACTGTCCTGAGGGTCGATCCAACCGTGTTCGCTGAACAACCATTCCGCTGTGCTGGAATCGATACTCAAACCGGTTGCCGCATTCGTCAATGTCATTTGCACCGCAGGATCGGTGTTCGTGTTCATGTCAAGCACATGGCAGTACGCTTGCTGTGCGTTGTCGGCCACACCTGACGGCGTGTTCGGCCCCGCTGACGGATTACCCCATTGCATCGTCACCCACGATCGGAGAGCCGTTTCCTCCCACATGCGGTTCACGGCCTTGGTGATAGAGGATGTGTCTCCCCCGTTGCCGCTGGTCGCGGTGTCGTACTGCTGGTGCATGGCATACAGGTAATCCTGGCAGTTCGTATTACGGTTGAGTGCTTTGTTGCTGAACGCATCATGTTCGATTCGCCGTCGTTCAACCCGTCCAGATCAAGTCCGACGGTGAGCTTGTTGACTGCGCCGTTGATGGTGTTGACGACCCACCAGGGACTGCCGGTCGCCGGTTCGGTCGCATTCTCCGCGGTTTTCGAGGCTCCTGTCCCCAACACGATGAGAGCCGCAAGACACAATACCGTGGCAAGCAGTCGTTTGCTCGCCTCTTTCGTGGTCCCGATGTCGAATCCCGCCGCGAGAAGCCATACGACGATGGCGGTCACCATCAACGCCGCGGGAATGCCGCCGGCCATGACACTGTCGATAAGGTTCGCCGTGGCGTGGTCGACCGACGCTCCGGCGGTCTTCAATGGGGTGAAGCTTGCCGCGAACTGGCTTAGCGACAAGGCGCACGACCAGCAGAGCTGCGTGATCTGCATCAGCATGTTCGGCAGGATGTCCCTCGTCGTATGGCTGATCATGGCGGGCACGTTGGCGATGAAACCAAGGATGCCGCTCGATGGTTCGATGCGGCTGGTTATGCTGCCGACATTGCTTCCCCATCGGCCGGACGGAAGACATGTCGTGTAATCGACTTGGGTGCTTGTGGTCGTAGCGCATGCCGGCGCACTCGCACCGCCATCGTTCTCGACCATGGCGAATGCTTGGGAGGGCAGTACGACCACTGTCATCAGAACGACGAGCAGAACAATGAACAGCATGTTCCGTCGCGCTTTCATCCTGACCGGGAGGCTGGGCTGCATTTGAGTTGAAGCGCTCACAGTATCCACATCTCCTTCAGACTGCTTAGATGCTCTGGCTGATTCGAATTGGGGTAGAAAACCTCTCCGGCGATGTTCCGGCTCTGCAATCTCCTGAGGAGTCTTTTCCATCGGACCTGCTGGGTCCGGTCTTTGACTTGGCCGACCATGAGGAATGGTGCGGCGACCAAGCCGATGAGGATGAACACCACGCCGAATGTGATGCCGATGATCGGGGCGAGCATAAGACAGATCAACAGTCCTATAACACCGCCGATGATTGTCGAGAACACGGTCTTGGATCGGGCTTCCGTGCTTTTCGTGATCATGAACGTGTTCTTACGTTCGATTGATGCGGTGGATGAGACCTCGGTGATGTCATCCATGGTTTCCCTTGGATGCAATTGTCTTTGCTCGCCCATGAATATGTTCCCCGATCAGATTCCGAGGTAGTCTTTGCCTTGGCTGCCCACGGCGTTGACGATCCAGTCAAGAGCTGTCAGCAATGCCGGAATGGTTATGGTCGGGCCAGCGAAGATGAAGATGACGGCGAGAACGACGATGACTCGTGTGACGCTTGGACAGAACATGGAGACCAGCTGGTTGCTTCGCCCCATCGCCTTGCTGATTCCTCCCAGGATAAGCCCCAAGGCCAAGATCACTGCGGCAGCGGCGCCCACCTTGGTGATGAGCTGTCCGGCGGTCGAGTTGAGGATGCCGTCGAACATGGCGTGATAGCTTCCGACAAGATTGCTGGAAGCGGCGATTTCTATGGTGTTGCCCATTATTGGATTCCCTTCGAATTTGGTTTGAAGGAACCCTCCTGCGTTTCCCGAGTGTATCAACGGAATCGGTTGATAACGATAGGTTTTCGGTTTTTAACAAAGTTTCTTGCATTCTCAGACAACACGGGGAACACAGATTAAGAAAAACCCATCCGGCATCAATGGAAGCCGGATGGTTGGCATGTTTTTTTGCGGTCCTACTTGTCGCCGGGACGATAACCGTCGTCGAAGTCTTTCACGCTCACGATGAACGCCGGCTGGATCTGTTCCATGTTTCTGGTTCTTACAGCGGCATGGTATTTGGGGAGGTTCGTCACCGCTCCTCCAGTCCACCCATCCAATCCCTCATTGTCGGTCAGACGTGCCGCGGTCAGCGTGGCTATGCGCGGAATCGACGTGTTGTAGCTGATGAACGTCGTGTACCCCAGGAACGAATCCAACAACGTGTCGGACAACTGGGTCGGGTATTGGGTGGCGAACACGAGAATCAATCCGAACGAACGCCCCTGCTCCCTCAGATTCTTCAACACGTCGTCCGACCCGTTCGCCAGCAGGCTCAGCTCGTCGCAGACGAGCATCGTGTGTTTGCCAAGCGTCAGCCAGTCCTTGCAGTGTGCGAACACCGTGTTCCAGAACCGGTACATGAGCCACGAGCCCAGAATCTTGTCCATGAGCTCGGGAAGCGAGTGGCCATTGTGCGGGGCGAGCACGATGTGATAGTCGCCCGGGTGATCCAATATCCACTTCCATGTGACGGTGCTGCGTCGCGGTGTGAACATGTGTTCGATGGCGAGGAACTGGTTGACCTTGTTCACCGAGGCGTTGGTGCGCTGCAGTATTTCACGATCGCTTCGCGCCGCCTGCCCCTTCTGATCCGGTCGTCCGTACAGTTGTTCTGCGGCACGCGCGGCCAACGTCATGTCTATTCCGAGAGGATCGTCCTTCAACTCCAATGCGAGAGCCCTGCATACCTGTCCAAGCGCTCTGGCTGATCCGGTTTGACCATCCGACCCACACAATGCGACCACGGCCCAGCCGATAGGTGACTGCTGTTGCCTGAGTTGACCGGCCCCGGGATACTGTTGCTCGAGTTGTCTGCATCTTCTTAGGATGTCCCCCGGCTTGTGTTGGTCGTATCGGCTTGCGGCCACGCCGATGGTCATGGATTGGGTGATGATGTTTTGGGAGTCGTTCTGAATGTCGCCGGCATTGAATGCGTATCTCATGGTTTTGGCGACGCTTTCCGCCGTCTCCTGGGCGTTCCTTCCCTCCTGCATTCCGAGCAAATCGAGACCGATGCTGGAAGGGTCGGTGAGGTATATGACACGTGGATGGGAGTCAATCCCCTGCGTTTGCCGATACCGGTCCAGCACTTCCACTCCGGTGTCGTCCTTCATCCAGAAGTGGATGAGTCGTGAATCCGTTCCCCACACGTCACGGCCGGTATCATTGCGATGGCTGATGGCCCATTGGCTGATGCCGTGGGTCAGAACGGTTTTTCCTGATCCGGCTTCACCGCTGATTGCGATTCCGCCATAGAGCTGTGTCGGATCCAAGTATCCGGGACGTCCGGAATCGTCCAATCCGATCAGGACGCCTCCATGGGACAATGGTTCGGGCACCGGGTGAAGATCCTGTTTCACCGCCGTGGATTTCTGCACCGGCATGAACAGTGTGGTCGTGGTCATTGGGCTGAAGACCAAAGTGGTGCGTTGCGGGCCATATCCCGTCGCATACACTCGTTTGTCTTTCATGCCGAGTTTTGTTTCGGTGTCACTGAGATTCGCCTTGCGTTTGCGGCGAAGCCACCAGTATCGGCGTGGGCGTTGGAGAATATCATCCCATAGAGTGTTCCTCCACCATCTGATTCCAGCTGCAACAGTGAAGGCAAGAGGAACGATCCACAACCATGACGGTATCGGCAACAGCATCAAAGAGCAGTACGCCAACAGTCCAAGACATGCGAATTTGTAGTGCGGCGGTACTCGGAAGTACATTCGAGTGCTGTTGTCGTCGTTCAGCATGGCTTTCGCGTTTGCGGAGAGTAGTCCACTCAAAACCCAAGGCACCAGCAGCATCGCCGCTACCGTTCCCGCCAGCCAGAAGAATGTGGCAAGACGAATCGGAGTGATGACGGACAATACCATCGTCAACAGGGTGACAGCCAAGGTCACGATGAGTCCGCCCAACTTGGGTAGCTGGGATGACTGCTCATGTTGGAGAGCAGCGGGAACATGGCCTGTCCAGCCGTTGTGCGAGTTCTGGCGTTCCGGCGGCTGTCGGCGCATGCTGCGGTGACTCGCGCGCAGAGCGTGTGTGCTGCGACAAATTCGTTGCCGTCCTCGACGGTGGAATGCTCGTCGGCAACCCAATCTCGAATTCGGGCCTGTTCGAAATATCCTTGCCTGCGGAGCGTTACGCTGACATAACTGTCTGCCGGCATCAATGCTTCGACGCTTTTCCGAATGCCGGCGGAATCGGTGCGCATCTTCTCCATCGTCGCCTTTGAATTCAAGCGGGCCCGCCAGGGCACAAGAGAGTGAGCTGATCTGCTGATTCCTTCCGGCAGTTCGGGTTCGCCGTTCCCTGGCAGTGGACTGATGGAAAGCCGGCGAGATCACCCGCCTTGCGTATGCCTTCGCCATCGCCATGCACATATTCACGGACCGGCTCGTTTCCCACTCTGACGAGCAGCAGCGTGCAGTCCTCCAGATTTCCTGGGACATCATCCGCGATGGATCTCAACTGGTCGCCATCGAGTTGTCTGATGCTGCGAGTCACCTCGTACCATGCTTTTTCTTTTTCGCTCATATCCGATGCCCTCCTGTCAATTCGATTGTTCTGCGGTTGCCGGTTCGGTGGAGTAGAGCATGGCCAAGGGGAATCCTTCCGGCAAGTCGAACTTGGTCAGCTTCTCTCTTTCCAACAGTTGATATAGCCATGTGGTCATGCGGACCGTCGCATCCTTGTCTGCCAACGCCCATCCCAAATCCGCATACCCGTCCTTGACGGTGCTCTGGTCGCCGATGGTTTCCCTCATCCGTCGTATGGTCTTCACCGCAATGTATTTGGAAACGTCGAACATGATCGCATCCAATTGCCAGAGTCGTATTTTTTTCAAAGCCGGATTGCGTTGCAGGTTGACCATGAGGAACGGGACCACCAGCGAACGGCGTCCTGTTTCGCAAAGCGTCCGTATCTTCTGCAATGCACGGTAGCGTTCGGTCTTGGCTTCCTCCAAACGCTGCTGGTTGGTTGCGAAATTTTCAGGAAGAGAGTTCAACGCTTTCACCTCCGATATACCCGTAGAATTCTCCCCGGTATGCTTCCGGCTTCCGCCATCCACTGACATCCCAACCCCATTGGTGTCTGATTGTTTCATCCATGACCGTCCATCCCCAGTCACGGATTGTCGTCACAGGTTTTGTTGATGGGGTGCATCGGCTCCAGTCCGGTGAGAACATGCTGCGTTCGACGTTCAGCATGTCCCGGTATGTTCCGATCCCGCCGGTCGGGTTGCCTTGCTCGTCGAACCAGTCGTCCCATAACGCGAATCCCATACGCGACGCCACGGATGGGTCGCCGACCAACATCTCGTCGGCATGGCTTGCCGTTTCGATGATGCTGCCCAATGCCGGGTACTGCCATTGGCTGGTGTCGCGTATGAGCAACCAGATACAGATGAGTCCACGTCGTTGCATCGGCGAGTAGGCGAGCAGCTTCGACCAATTGGAGATTTTCTGGCTCATGTTATTTGGGTGGACCTGCACTTCGATTCCCGCAAGCACGTTGTTCGATGCGAGTGCGGTGATGTCCGTCGAACAGCTGTGAGGCAGTCCGGCTTCGCTGACCGCCTGCGGGTCGATGAGCCGGAACGCTCCCCAACCGTCGCCGCCGACGAGTTTGATGTCCGGATTGACACCGAGATGCAGTCCGACGTGCGCCGCATACGTATTGTGGCGCACGTGGCGTCTCATTCCGATCAACTGCTTGTCCGAAAGCATTCTACGAAGCCAAGTTGCTGAATTAAACAGGCCGAGCGTGTTTCGGATGAGTTTCTTGTCGGAGCTCAACGACAACCAGGTTTGCGGGATTATCTGCCCGGAAAATCTTTCGTAAGGACTGAAGCCGATGTCGATAACTCCCAGCCGACACAACGCGCCGTACAGGTTCGGTTCGTCGCGATGGAATTCGGGAGCTCCTTTCACGGAGAGTCCCGCCCGAAGCTGGTCGACGGTGCATGTCCTCCATGAAAGCAATGCGCCGATGATGCTCGTAACCAATTCACTGTTTGCCTTGACCATGCTTTCCGCGAACAATCGGTTCGGGACGATCCACTGATGACGTTGCGCCAACACTCCGGGGTGTTCGTTGTTCGCCACGTCGCTTCCGCGAATCCAATCGGCGTCGCTACCCATCGGCCATAAAGCACGGTCATCGGGATTCGGTGTGAGTGAAAGATCAACCACGATGGAACCACCCCTTTTTCTTTTTCACTTTCGAACCTGGCCGGTTTGAATCCCTTATCGGGCAGAACCCATTCAAGGGTCTGCTCTCTCGCCAAGTCCAGATTCGAGTCAGCCCAATTCGATTTACCGGATGCGATCAGATTGCCGGCCTCGACCGTCTGGTACTCGACTCCGAGAAAAATCCCGTATCTTGAATAATCAAGTGGCCGGTAGTCTGTCATTCCGACCGGGACCGTGTCTTTTATTCCGATACATTCTCGGGGCAAACCGTAACGGGGAAACGCGCTGAGCAGATTCAACGCATCTCCTTGCGTTTGCACGCCGGCCTTGACGATGACCAGGCAAAGGTCGCCGGCAAGAACGTAGGGGACGACCATTCCTCCGGCGGCTGTGGCGCTGTCCTGCAGATCATCTGCGCTGATACGGTCGAGATCCAAGACGACGAAGTCCCAGAGCTTGCGTGCTTCCTCGATGTATGCGCGGTAGTGGTCCCACGACACCATCGCACCGGCCGGTGGAGCGAACGAAACATCGTAACCGATGTTGAACATTCGTCCCGAATTGGCGCCGTATTGTGCCGCCATGCCGGGACGCCAGTCGGCTATGGTGCGCGCCGGCATACGCTGCCCAGGGTCGAAGAAGGAACGTTGCGATGACTGTCTCATGTTGCCGTCGATAAGGAGGGGGCGTAGTCCTTTTTCTCTTGCCCGCTCGCATAATCTGCGTGAGGAAACCGTCTTTCCCACGCCTCCAGTGTTCGATGTGACAATGATCATGGGTGCCGTCTGGCGGGTCCTGTTCAGGATGATATCGCCTACCAGACGCTTGTCGATTGTCTGTATCCGCCAGAACTCGTGGACGAAATCCGTGATGCTTCGGTCCATGAAATATTCGGGGAGGGCCTGCGCTCCGATGGGTATCTGTCCGCGGTCGATCCAGTAGATTGTCCAGCCTGCATCGGCGACCGGCATCCAGTTTCCCGGGAGGTTCGTGAACACGATTCCCTGACGGCCTGGACGCACCGGGTGCTTGTCAGGAAGTCTGCCTGGGCTGCGAAATCCTCTCCTGCGGGCACCCTCCAACGCTGTTCGGGGACCTTGGATCGCAGCACGTCGAGGATGCCTCCATGTCCGATTATCAGACTTGCCATCTTTCTCCAAGTTCCTTTGAACTGTTTTTGCTTGTTCCGGGGTTTGCTCCGGAAAGAGACCATTTTTGACGAAACAACACTGATTT
>ENA-OQIO01000978-OQIO01000978.1-human-gut-metagenome-genome-assembly--contig:-NODE-978-length-14666-cov-2.581746_pt1 | contig 14666 bp, 18 predicted proteins | sample MGYA00242573_ERZ504737 | MGnify/ENA primary metagenome ERZ504737 (study PRJEB26092, sample SAMD00036203) | human gut metagenome | host: Homo sapiens | study: EMG produced TPA metagenomics assembly of...
AAGATATAGGAATGTATTATCCAAACCTATTCATCCTATAACAGAATGATTTACAGAATAAAAAACTGTATTTTTAGGATAATGCTGGGGTTTGGATAACTTTTGATAGCTTGCCTTGCTTATCAGGTGGGTCCATACCGGCTTCTCGGCTATGGAAAGATGCCCAAAAGTACATTGATCAGAAAGCTGGAATCCGGTAACAGGGATATCTATGCAGACTTTGTGAAATATTGCCATTACAAAGGAAAGAAGATTCCGTCCATAGAAAGAAGAAGGAAAGAAGAATACGAACGGTTGTTCGTACCCTGAATGTAGCGCCAGCCGTGAAGCATCATGCAGTTCACGGCTGCGCTTTACAATGTCCGGTTCAGAAGGATGGACAGGGGATAGATGAACCGGTTGTATTGTTTCAGTGCCTCCAAATCCAACGTCGCGTTTCTGTACGGATTAGATTCCTCCGAGTAGAAATAGACGTCCGTAGTATGGTTCCCGTTTTGGACAAATATGCCGTTCAAAGGAATCTCATTGACATCTTCAAAACTCTCCAAGGGAAGTTTTTCAATGGAGCCGGTTTCTCTGTTGCCAAGCGTATTGGCATAACGGTTGAAAAGAACAAATCCCTTTTGGGCATAATCAATCCGTATTCCATAGGGTCGGTTGCAATAAAAACCGACCTTCGCTTTTTCCTGTAAGTCATTCATTATACATACGGTTTTGTTTTGTTGCTGAATTCTGTTTCTGATTTTCTTTTGTTTTCTTTCCAAATTTGACTTCACACAATAATCATACGCTTCCTTACGGAATGCTTCACGTTGCCGGGTACCGGTTTTGCCGAACTCGGCATCCATGAGGTTATCTATGCTGGTCAGGGGCTTGTCTGTTGTATCCATCATACCTTTTTGAATTTCATACAAAGTCAAAGATTGGCTGTTTCGATGCTGTCATACTGGATCCGGAGAGCCAGGATTCCTTTCAATAGGCTCATAATGGTTGTTTGCATCAAAGCAATGCGCGCAGGTACCCGGAAAATCGGTAATCAGCCGGTGTCTGATAGAGTCTATACCTTTGAACACGGTAAACCAGATGGACCATTGTCCGTTACAATGGGCATAGTCTATTACATCATCTTCTGCTATAGCACCTTTCAGGTAGAGTTCTTTGTATCTGGATGCCTTGTTCCATGCTTCAAAGCGATATTTCCATCGGAAGTCTTTCGGAGAAGGAGACTTGTCAGTTCCAGGGTATCTTTGAAGCTGTATCAGATCCAACAAATTCTGGGCTTTCTTCCTTGACAGTTCCGACATATTGCCATTGACATGAACTCTCCCTGTTTCATCATAGATAAGACTATAATAAGTATTGTTCAAATGAGGCCAGTGACAATCGGCATCCACTTTTGTGCCTTTATTGCTGTTGCAGACTTTACAGCACAACAGGAAATTATCCCATGCTGTCTCAGCTCCACCTTTACTTTTAGCAGCAAGATGTTCCACATCCAGCGTGGGGATTTTTTCACATCCCTCGCAATAGGAACAAAAAGCACCGATGTTGGCACTCAAAGGGAACTTGGCATCACCATAATCAGGATAATGTTCCTTTATCCGATGTTCTACCTTTTGGTTGTTCGAATCCGTGTAACAGATCAGTTCTCCGGGTCGTTTTTTCTCAACAGGTCTCATAATTGTTTCTGACCTTGCTTTAAGTTCCGTTCTTGACCAGCGCAAGATAGGCCGGGTCATCGCTGAATTCCGCTTCGATTTCGTTAAGGCGAGCCTTTAGCTCATCTCTGTCCGCACTTCCCTTATCGGTTGCTTCAAACAAGCGTGATGCAACTTCCACCATTTCATTGAAGCGTCTGCTCCGGATATCTTGCTGCAATCCCATACGTTCTGAAGTGATATCCTCCAGCCCCTCCCGGAAGGGTTCTCCAGAGGTCAGGACATTTGGGTCAAAGCTTACAAGTTGTCCTTTCTGAAGACTTTGAACAATGAAAGGACTATGCGTGGATACGATGAACTGTATCATGGGAAAGGCATTTGTCAGATCCTGCAAGACATGTTTCTGCCAGTGCGGGTGCAAATACAGGTCTATTTCGTCAATCATGACAATTCCGGGAGTCATCTTGATTGCATGCTGTCCTAGAAAACCGTTCAGTTCAATACAGCGGTGAGCGATTTCAGCGACAATGTTGATCATGGACTGAAGTCCGTCACTCATGTAGGAAAAGTGATGACGGGATGGGGTATGTCCGGTAACGCTGACCACGGCTTCAATCTCTCCGTTGTCGAAATCTATCTCAGACAAGGCTGGAATGGCCTGCTGCAAAGCTTCAAAAAAAAGCCTCTCTTGTGCCTTCAAATTCTTTCCTGTCTTTGATATTCTTGTCGTAGTGTTCAACCACTCCATGGCTCCCTCGAAATCCACTTTGTCATGCAAGGCAAATTTGTAGGCTTTTTCAATTCGGGATGCCCTTTCTTTGACTGTAGACTTGCTTTTGGCTGAGCATCACTGGTCCTTTTAGCTCCAAAGGAAAGGACTAACGGATAAATGGAGTTCTCTTTCTCTTCATTCCTTAAATGTTCCATATGGTGAACCGCATCAATCAGTTCACCTGCCGAAACGCGTGTATGTGTGGTGTAATTGCCTGCATATTCCCTGTACCAACGGATGGGTATAAATGACACTTCAGGACAATGCCCATCCGAAGATGTGGTTATCGGAAAATCGGCATGGATGGTTATTCTGGGCTTCTCTGTATTGGGAACATAATCTCTCAGCTCCTGGTCAAATCTCATGAATTTGTCGAGTGAACTGAAATTGCGGCGATAGGAAGTTCCACCGGGAAGCGTTTTCAGGCTCTGCAGATAAGCTCCCAAACCCACTTGAAGCGCTTTCAGCAAGGTGGTCTTACCGGCCGTGTTGTTTCCGATGACAACCGTAAGGTTCCATTGAAAGTGACTGTCTCGTTCTGGAAACCTTTGAAATTGACTATATTGACCTCTTTGATTCTCATATGCTTTGAATGTTTTTATGCGATTCCATTGTCCCATATTAAACAAAACGGTTCAATCAACAATAAGTTCGCTTCTTTTTACATCAAGTAATTTGGAAATTTGATTGATGGTCTGCAAATCCGGCTGCGTTTTTTGCGAGCACCATTTGCTGACAGTGCAGGTTGACTTTCCCAACTGCTCTGCCAGCCATTTGCTGGTAACATGCTTTTCTGCCAAAACAGCCTTGATCCTATTCAGATTTTTATCTTTATCCATATACAAAATTAAACTTCAGCGCAAAGTTATATAATTTATTCTACATTGCATCCTGATTCATAATTTTCTTTGGATATCCGGTTTTGAATATCTGCGGTCATCAGTCCCATAAAGAAGGCGGCAGGTTCTTTTCCAGATATTCCAGTTCTTTTGCAGCATTCAACAGGTGTCGTATCTGGTTGTCCGCTGTATGATTGTCAGCATATTCTTCCTTGCTGATGCGTCGGATGGAAGGCAGACCGCTGAATTGCAGGGTCGGATTGACTTTCCAGCCGTCCGTAAACTTGTCCGGCATGAGGCTGTCGTGACAGATGACCTCACCGACACACCCGTGAATCAGCATGTTGCATACGGTCATCATGCAGCAGGTCCGGCTGATGTCTTCACCGACCAGGTAATTGCCCGGAAAATGTACATGGTAGGCCAGCAGCAGCCTTCCGCTTCCGCAGGTCGGGTCACTGATGCGTTTGCCCGTAGTGCCTTTCTCAGTCCTTGTACATTGGACCATCAGCTCGCAGATGGAAGCCGGGGTGAAAAACTGGCCGAGATACTGCTGCCCGCTTTTTGAACAGTAGGCCATGTGAAGCTCCCCGAATGCATCGAACCAGCCGGACAGGGCAGTCTGCCGTTGCATGATGCCGACCCATTCCCGGGTCATCTCCAGGAATGCCATATTCTGCTGCCGCTTGTATTTCCAGTCCTTCAGGGGTGGAGCACCCGGTGAGAATCCGTGTATGATATACCGCAGCAGGTCATTGAACACCTGCTGGACTTCGTAGCCGCATTCTCCGGCCAACCGCTGATGATTCGGTCGAGCGGCTTGACTTCGTTGGATAATTCAAATTTTGCCATATGCTTGTTGTTATAGGTGATTGTTTTCCGTGTATGCTTCCCGGTTCTGTACATACCGCTCCACTTGCCGGGCGACCATGTCACAGAACTTCTGTCCTTTGTCCTCCTCTCCTCTGAAATAGGCTATCATGCCCAACAGGTTCTTTTCGTAGTAGTGGACCCATTTCTCGTAGTAGTGTGCACCCGGCACGGAACCGAAGGTTCCTGAAACAGCTCCCGCGTCAGTTCTTCATCCGGATACCGGTTGTATTCCCAGAAAGCCAGTTTCAGCCATTCGTTATAGTTCAGTTTCATCAGACAAATGATTTTAATGGTGATACATATATATAAGGTAAGAGGCATACAGGTGGAGATGATGTTCCTCTCCTGTATGCCTCATGCCGCAATCCGGATGCGGTTTACGTATGGATGCTCCATCCGTGGAAACGGTCCAGGGTTACGGCAAACGACCGGTCCGGGCTGCCGTGATACAGCAGTCCGCCCACAATGCCGATTTTTCCGTCCGCATACCGTTCGCAGAATCCGAACGAATAAGGGGCTGAGTCATAATAAAGTTCGATTTCACAGCCTTGTCCGTTCTTTTCCCATTGCTGGAGACGTTCCAGGCAGTTCTGCAATGTCCGGTCCTGGATGGAGTTGGCATACTGTACGACCTTGTCGTAATGTTCTTGTGAACAACAGATTTTCATGATGATAGAATTTTAAAAGTGAATGAATCGTTTGATATTCAGTCTATCCAGAATGTGCCGCAATGAGGGCAGCGGCATCCGGCCGGATAGTTGTTGGAGTAGCGTACGTCACGGTGACGCTTGTAGTTCATATCTCCGAATGTGCATCGTCCGCTGCGGAAAGTCCTTTCATAAGCCTCTTCCTGCTGTTGGTATCCGGTCATCCGGCTTTTCCGGATGGAACCGTTGAAGGGCCGCATGTCCGTCTCCCACCGGGTGGCCTGGCACCAGTCGTGCTCATGCCGCAGATCTCAACCGCATAGGAATAATGTACCTGTGAATCCACAAACAGATTCTCCCGGCAGAACGGCAGGGTGATGTCCAAGGGAATGTGTACGTGATAACCTGAACCGTTGCGGCTGTCAACGATGGCCACCACCACATTTCCGCCGAAGCGGATACGTTGGAAATCCTCCTTCTTTCCGGGACTGATGAGTCTGTCAAACCGGGCATTGAAGTAAATCCGTAGTTCTCCGCCGTATGAAGCGTTTTCAACGAGTTCTTTAACCGGTCCGTCAAATTTTCCTTTGGGAAGGCGGAGTGCACGCCGTACCTTGTAGCATGCCATGGATACCGATTCACCCCGTTCCGGGCAGCCTGTGCTGTAACCGTCTATTTCTACTCCGAGGGAATAGAACAGATTGGTGTCGCAGGAATTCCGTATCAGGTCCTTTGCCGGATTCGAATCATTCCGCTCATAGATGAGGTCACGGATCTGTTCCTCGTGTTCTTTAAACAATCCGGACAGACCCGCTTTCTCCATATTTCTGCGTGTCTCGTCCATATATTCCTCCAGATTCTCCTGTTCCTGGCTTTCATACCATTCGAAACTCTTTTCATACAGACTTTCCAGGCTGTTGGACCGGAGACATTTCTCCTGAATATCTTCATGTTCATCCAGACTGTCCCGGTAATCCACATAAAATAGGCAGACATATCTGGCAGAAACTCCGTAATTTGCGATATAGGTTCATAGGATTGGATATTTTAAGTTATACCATTTTGTTTTTCAGTTTTCGGCTGTCAGTTCATCTTCATATACTTCCAGCTCCAGGCCGCTCTCGACCACCCGTACCAGCCAGCGGTAAGGCAGTCTCTCAATCAGTTCAACGGCACGGTATCCCCTGTAGGGGCGTTTCAGAAATACAATGTCTCCTTCTTTCATTACAGGATAGCTTTTAAGGTGGATGAATCGGAAATGTTTTCCATGCAATTCTCTCTTTTGACCGTCCTCAGCCGCTTCAGCAGATAGAGGAAGTAGTCCCGGTCGTAGATACGGAAAAGGAATTCTTCTCCGGTCTCCTTGACCTGCCCGAAGAAAGTGGCGGATTCCCGGTTGGTGGGATACTGGAAAAAGCAGCCGCCGGAAATGAGGGTAAGATTTTCCTGGAACGCACGGTCCATCAGGCAGTCCGGTGTTTCATAGGGACCTTTTCCCCAACAGTACCGGTAATGGCTGTTCCGCAGGCTTTTCAGGGTATGGGTCATATCTGTCCTTGCCTGCCGGCGGTCATCCCGGTAGACAAGGTTGCACAGGAAAACCGGTGCTTTGCCGTCCACTGAAAAGGAATAAGGTGTCATATGCCAGAGGTCCGTGTCGTTATCACCGATCGGTGTATCCTTCCCTTTGAGGAGGAAAGCCTTCCGCCGTATCAGTTCCATGTGCCGGTCCACTTCCTTGTCCAATATGGCTTGCGGTGTGCAGACGGACCGGATTCCCTTGAAGAACCGGTTTTCCCGTGTAAAGCAGAATTCGGCCAGTTCCCCGTAATAGGGCTCGGACAGGAAGAAGGAGTCCTCCCGCTTCCGTATCGGTGGAAGCACGTTCAGCCGTTCAAGATATTCCTTCTTCGTGATTTCCTCGAAAGGGGCACACAGTGCCTGCCGGTAAAGGCGCATCCGCTTTTCCATCTGGCGGGATGACAGGGCCGTTATAAACTGATTGTCTTTCCGGATGCGCAGCTCTTCCAGCGTTTCTCCGGTACTGTCGCTGTGCAGTCCGTCTGACATGATTGTCAGGCAGACCCCGCTGAAACAGCGGGAATCTGCAATGAATCGGGTTCGGCTGTCCATGGCTACAGCGGTTGAGGTTCAACACACGTTGGGCGGCAAGCACCGCATTCTGCGTCAGCTGGCGCTGCCAGGCCTGCTGCCTGGGAGACCACTTGAATCCGGAAGCCTTCAGTTCCTTGCGCATCCCGTCGTTGGGAATGCTGTCGAAGAGGATCTGCAGCCGGTCGGCTTCGTAGTTCCAGACCAGCGTTCCCCCTTCAAACGCCACTTCCCGTTTTTCTTTCTCCCGGATTTCTTTCAGTTTCAGCCGGTTCTGGCGGGCCACTTCCGGCAGTTGGAAAAAACGGTTGCGTGCCGTGATGACCGGCTTGCTGCTGCGGGCATTGTACTCCCGGACCAGGTCCACCGCCTTCTCCACGATTTCCACTTCACCCTTGCCGGCATAGGTGCTTACCTTGTTCAGGATGCTGCTGACGAACAGGGCACGGCTGTACCCTCTGGCCCGTCCTGCATCAATTTCATGGATGGTGTGTGCGCTGCTGGAAATGTCCCGTTTCAAGCGGTTCCATGACTCTTCCTGATGTTTTTCCAGATTGGAAACATCCTTCATTCTTTCATTTTCTTTCATGTCTCATTGATTTTTAGGTGAAACTTCCGGTTCCGTGGAACCGGTATTTGATTTGATTGTATATCCTTTTGTCCGTTCATGCATCTGTTTCATGGCAGGACAGGAATCCGTAGTCAGCCGAGTCATCCGGCACATCGTCCCATACCAGCCGGTAATCCTCGTAGATCCGGCTCCAGTCCTCTGCAGACAGGCGCGGAAAAGAGGGGGAATACAGGCTGCGGAGGTCTTCCAGCGACAGGGACGGGTGCCGGTGCAGGATGTCGTGAATCTCCTCCTCGCACTCGAAGAGGGAATCATAGAGTGCATCCGTCCCCTGATGGACATAGACGGCTGTGCAGTCCTCAATGAGATGCTCCACGAAGTCCAGACATTTCTGCAGGTCCTTCTTGACGGTGATTTCCTCATCCGTATGGGCATTGTAATAGCCGCAGCTGACATTGGCACAGCTCACTTCCAGCCCGTTCTCCTTCAGCGTGAGGACATCCGTCATCAGCCCGTTGTTCTCCGCATAGCCCCACCTTTCGGGAGCAGCCTCCCGGATGAACTCTCCGGAACACAGCTCCGTGAAGCTGATGGCCGTAATCAGGTCGGAATTCCCTTTCCGGTCGGGCTGGACGACAAACCGCACGTCGTCAAAGAACGGCATGTATGCCCGGGAACTGCCCCTGCACCCGGTTTCCTCCTCACGGAAGAACACGACCTTGAGGACATCGTATTTCCGCAGGCATTCCAGACAGATGAAGATGCCGTTCTTGTCATCGGCCCCCAGGTTCTCGAATCTCCGCTTTGACGGGGAATAGCCGAAGAGGATGCCTTTGGCTTCGACGGCCCTAAAGTCCTTTGAATGCCTGCAATGGGACACCTGGTCCAGATGGCTCACCAGGCAGGGATAGGACTCGCCGCTTCCCTTGGTTACATACAGGTTCCCGAAGCTGTCCTTTTCCAGGCTGATTTCTCCGGGAAGCCCGTTGATGTAGGAACAGAGGAAGCGGACCATCTTCTGTTCCTTTCCGCTCGGGCTGTATATGCTATACAGCTTCTTCAACAGTTGCGTATTCATGTTCTTCTTCATAAGCGTTCGTATCATCGGAATAATTCAGTGGAAGGCCGGTTTCCGGATCCAGCAGGTCGTAGTATTCATCTTCGAAACAGCCCGCCTGCCCGTTCTCCAGCAGACTTTCCACGGTATCCACATGGATGGTCTGGGACCGGTAATCTTCTTCCTGCGGGTTCCAGATATGGATGTCCGTCAGTTCGTCCGCATCTTCAAACCAGCCTTGTCATATTCGGAGTAATGCCAGTAGTTTTCCTTGTGGCTGCTTTCGGCATCCTCCGGCATTGTTCGCAGCAATAGTATTCTTCGGTGATTTCCGAGTAGACGGAGTGGTCTGTCAGGCAGTAGCCTTCGCACCAGTCACAGCAGACCGTATCATCGTGATGGTAATAATCACCGCAGGAGGATATGTAGTTGAAATCCTCCAGGTCGTCCACATCCACTTCGATTTCCCGTCCCTGCATGTAGCAGACCCGGGTTTCCGTGCAGTAGCGCTGGTGGTATTCATCCCATGCCTCGTCGCTTTCGTCGTCATCGCCGTTCAGATTCCGGTCGGTCGTGTCCAGCAGGTAGTCATCTTCCGAATGCTTGTAGTTGTAGGCCTTCCTTTCATCGTAGTCGTACCACTTGAAGGAATCCTGATAGGAAAGCGTATTGTCCATGCCCAGGTCGCAGTCTATCTCAAACCGGCGGTCAAAAAGCGAACTTCCGTCAATGCCGACAAATGCGTTCGCTTCATGGCAGGACGCCCCCACAATCTTGTATCCGTCGATGCGGTTTTCCTGGATCAGCTTGTTGACCAGCATGTATTTCAGCATCTCGTCCTCACCGGTGGTATACTGGCGCTCCAGCAGCCTCCACCGTCTGTTGTCCTGGTCGGTCACTTCGGTGAACAGGACAGCCCTTGCTACAATCTTTCCTTCCTCGTCCTTGAGATAGGCCGCTTTGGCCTTCACCGAGTCCAGATAGAAGAAATGTCTGTCCTTGTCCGTCATGCAGGAGTTGAAGTCTCCCTTGCACCGGTAGCTGTCATAGATGGCCTCGAAGTTGTTGTCCACATGCAGCTCCATATTGGACGTACAGCCCAGGGTGAACGTGTACCACTGCTTGGTGAACACGTCCCCGCACAGCCAGTTCACGACACTCGGGGAAAGGACCTTTCCTACGGAGGTCTCCAGCATGACGGCTCTCAGGAACTTGGCCGACTTCATCTTGAACACCCTGCTGCGTTCCATATTGACATAGCGGATGGAACCGTAGTCACCGTCTTCACAGATACCGCGAGATTCATCCGTGCGGAACTGCCCGGACCAGTAGGTGCATCCGATCAGCTCCACCTTGTGGGGAAGCGAATCATCTCGCTTGCCGGAACTGCATACGGCATCGGTGACAGACTGCTGCAGTTGAGCCATGTCCTTGATGTCAAGCAAGGTGAAATCATTCCTTTCCCGGCAATATTTCAGCAGGGCTGCATTCTTCAGATGGCTGAGCAGGATCTTGTTCTTTCTGACCTCTGCGCCGTTGCTTCTTTTTTCCACTGCGAAAATTTCCTTAAACTCTTCGTAGTTCCTAAACCGATAGTACAACATAGGCTAAAGGGTTGTGGCGTTAATGACTGGGTTATTTCCAAATGGCGGAATTGACCGGTCCGCCTGTTCTTCCCTGCCGGTATAGGCACATCCGCTTTCCGGTACGTATTCCGGAAAACCTTTCCAAGACTGGTATCTTTTCATGATTCTTGATGGATTAAATTTGACATGACCGGCTCCTTGGAGCGCGGTATTCCTGTTTCTTACATGCCCCGTCCTGTTTTTTGCCTTGTCCAAAGCAAGGCTTGGCGGAAAAAATACCGGAACGAAGTGAGGATGATTTTTTGCAGCCAACCCGCAAGGGCTGCCTTGTCTGCGACAAGGCAAAAAGCTATCTTTGCATGGAAGAATCTGGAATATCTGCGGATGGACGATGGTAGAACCACTGTTCAGTTGAGGGAATAAAAACGGGAATAACCTTGGATGGCTATTCCCGCTGTTGAGAATCAGATGAATTTTGCTATTACAGATTAATTGGTCATGCGATTAGCATTTTGCTATATATGTTAGTAAATAAGGAGCATCAAATTAATCTTTCAAATTTGATACTCCTTCATATAAATCAATAAGTAAACCTGTTATGTCATTGAAGTCTATACACCTTCTGACAGATGAATATCATTCCTAATAATAATATTTGAATGTTCAAAATTATGAATATTCAATAATCGAATACCCTCATTATATACTACACCTTTATGCTTTGGGTCTCTAATCGTTATAATAATGGTTGTCCTTATAGAGTTTATGACACCGTCTTCTTGCAATTCACACATAGTAGCATCTCTAGTAAATGAGCGTATTGTCATGGCCCATGTGGTATCGTCTTTAATTTTTTCTTTTTGTCCATCGGTCATTGTAGATAAGTCTACCTGATATTTTTTTACCGGTTGCCACTTGTGATTTTGCATAATAAGATTACGTTCCCTCATCATTTCAGGTTGATGAACTGAGTATTTATCCCCAGTCAAAATGTTATGCAAAGAAATAATTCTTTCTTCATTTCGATATGTTTTAGGAATTCCTACAGCACCAAGAGCTACATGATTGACTCCCTGAATCGGTCCGATTTTCACATCAATATCCGTCTGACAATATTCATTGCCCTCTCCTCCTTTTAGTACAGGATCAGTAACAACTGTCACCGTTACTATGCCATAAAAATAGCCGTTTTCGTCTATTAAAGAGTTTGGGAAAGGGAAATCAATCACTTGAAAATCTGTACCTTCATTGAAATCAGGTTGCCAAACCATCGTAAATTCATCTTCGTCATTGTTTAACATCTCATCTATGGTTGAAGGCAAGCCAAAACCATAGATTCGGTATATTCTGAAGTGTTTTTATCTACTACTGATGGATAGTTGGCATTATGAACAATTAAAGCTTTTACCAAAGTCGGATCAAAAGTTCCATCAAGTCTGTGGACAAGATGAGCTGCTAACGATGAAATCCTTGGAGTAGAAAAACTTGTGCCAAATGCTGTATGCTGAATGTCTGCACCCGTCAAAACCTTAACGCCTGTTTTATATTACCGCCATAATGTACGACTTCCGGCTTGATTAATTTTCCGGACCATATCCTATTCGGGAAAAGGGAGAATGCATCCCTTCATCCAAATCTTCAGGATGCGTACCTTTATTACATACAGACCCGACTGTCAATGCCAATAATGATTCGGCTCCCAAAGTAATACGACCCAGATTGTGACTGTTTCCGGCTGATTTGCAAATCAAAACATCGTTTTTCTTTTGAATGTCATCCAATGCAATGGCAAAATCAGAAAATATAAAGTCTGATACTTCCGTTTGTGAGCCTTGAGAAAGATTCCAGATCTTTATCTCGGGGTGTTTCTGCACAGCTTCTCTGATATACATAATCAGTTCATCTTCAGAAATCCGTATTCCCTCTCTGTCTGAATTCACTATGTTGCTGACATATTTCAAGGGTCCGCAACCGGTACAATTAGTATTCTCCAGTATGTCCCCATAAACCGCCACACTCGTTACCATTGTGCCATGGTTCCGATTTATATCCAATTCATCTAATCCTGCAATATTGTCTTCCTCCTCAAGACTCCATGATGATAAATAGTCAGACTTTTCCACTCCGGAATCAAGAATGCCTAAGATAGGATATCTTTTCCCTTCGATGGTTTTGCCAGCTCCACTTCCGCTTGAAACGGATTGGGGGCGGCAACCAGTTCGTAATAAGGCATTTCTTTTATGGAAATTACGCTATCAAGCGTAGCTATTTGCCGTATAGAATCTGCAGATGGACTTTCTATTCTAAATATTCTCAACCCCTCCGCATAATTTGCCTTTATTATATTACATGCCAAATCCTTGCCAAGTTTCAAGAGCAACTGTTCTGACAGGGTATTGAGGTTCGCATCTTTATAATCAACTAGCTGAATTTTAAGAAGTTTTGTCGCTTAACTCATCAATATTAACATCGCAAGTGTAAATAGATAGTTCTTCTATAGCAGCCACACCAATGAGTTTATCTTCTGAAGATGTATGATTCTGCACAGAAGCTATATCATCTTTTATTGCTTTAATGTCGTCATTCCCATCCAACTTAAACAAAATATCCCGAAACCCTGAAATGCCAATTACATTGTGTTTACGTTTCCGGTTAAGGAGCGCTCGAACATTCGGACGGTATGATTTAGCCGTTGCATGTTCATTGAGTTTGGCTTTTATCAATAAAGGCAACTGACAATTATGGGGGTGTCGATTTTCGAAATGTAAGCTGATATTATCTAGCGCATTGACAAGTCGAACTGAATTCTCTCGAATGACTTGTTCTGTAGCCCATTTGGGAGATCATTTGAGCCTCCGGCTTCTTTTAAGACTCATCCTGATTTTTACGAGTTTTTACAAGCTGAATAGGAAGTGTTTTAGCCATATGATTTATTTATTAGCGGTTAAACTTTTGATTTTACGAAGACTAATGCCCGTCAATTCATTTATTGCTCTTTGCGTTAGTCCTTTTGACTTTAAATAAAGGATGAATTCATCCTCTGATTTTTCACCATTTTGTAACTCATAAATGCTAAAAAGAAGATGAGATATGGATAAGTCATTTTGCCCCTCTAAAATACCCTTAACTTTAGCCCGGTCAAAAAGGTTCTTCATATCAGAAGGAGATATTTCTTCAAACAGATTTATCATCCCTTTTGTATTGAGTATCAGATCGGCAATCTTATCCTGATCTTCACCGCAAAATAGACGAATTAAATCAACAAGTTCCTTGTCTTTAGGCATTTTCACCTCGACCTTTTGCAGGAAACGGCGCCAGACTGCTCTGTCTAATAATTCAGGATGATTTGTTGCAGCTATGAGAACGCAATGTTTAGGCATTGCATCCATGTTTTGCAACAAACTGTTGATAACTCTCTTTAATTCTCCAATTTCTTTCTGGTCATCACGCGCCTTTGCTATAGCATCAAATTCATCTAAAAACAAGATACTTGGAAACTCTCCGGCATAATCAAAAATTTTTCTGATATTTTTGGCTGTGCTTCCCAACAAAGAGGAAACCAAGCTGTCAAGCCGGGCTAAAATCAACGGAAGCCCTGTTTGATTGCTTATATAATGTGCAATACTTGTTTTTCCACAACCGGGTTGGCCGTAGAGTATAAGAGTTTTTGGAATATCCAGCCCTTGTACCTCTAATTTAGATGAGTTGCGTACAATGTTGACAAATTCTTCTATTTGGGATTGAGTCAGAGAATTCAAAATAATTTTGTTTACACTTTCGGCAGGTGGGATAACTTCGACTATCTGAAGCCTGCTATCCAGATCCAAAGGGGCATTTCTTAGGGCATCCGCAACCACACTGGGGCGTACGTTGGTATCTTCTATTTTTTTCTGATACAAGCAGCAAAAACGGTATCACCCTCTTGGCTTAATCTATCTGCAAGTCTATTGGAGTAGCTGATGACTTTCCGTTTGTCATTAGTCAACCCTCCTTCTATAATTCGTAATATTTCGGTATTCATGAGTAATGTACTTTTCTGCAAAGATACAAATTTGCGTACTTACGGCAAAGAAAATCGTTCTCAAAGATACAGTAATATACATAAATAGTGCAATTATTGTTCCTAAAATACGGATTTTAGTTCTAATTGTCTTAAGTTGAGACAAGCTTATCCAATATATAGCAACTCCATGTAATTCTTTCAACATGAGTGCAAATGCTATTTCACCGGTTTTATTATAGAATCCGTATAAGCATTTATTCAATTAATAGGTAGTCCCAGGCCAATATATTATCTCCATGGCGTAGTATAATTGTAGTATAATGCTTTCTCAAAGACTATATTCAAATAAAAACGGTTATATTTGCAGTTTCTTTGACCGGTATAATTCGTCATATATACAAGGTGAAATAACCAACCTTTGAATCAAATTAAAGATAAATATAAACACTCATTCATATCATGGATAATCCTTCACTGAAACTTCAGGAAATAATGGGAACCTATTATCCAAATTTTCCTGGAAATCTATGTCAAATACGGAATAAGGC
>ENA-OQIO01000979-OQIO01000979.1-human-gut-metagenome-genome-assembly--contig:-NODE-979-length-14659-cov-2.313377_pt1 | contig 14659 bp, 19 predicted proteins | sample MGYA00242573_ERZ504737 | MGnify/ENA primary metagenome ERZ504737 (study PRJEB26092, sample SAMD00036203) | human gut metagenome | host: Homo sapiens | study: EMG produced TPA metagenomics assembly of...
GACATCGATATGCTCAGAGTACGAGTGTACATCGATCGATGCTCAGACGTACGTAGCTGTACATCGATCGATGCTCAGACGTACGTAGCTGTACATCGATCGATGCTCAGACGACGTAGCTGTCTTTGGGGAATATGATATTTTACAAGACTTGCAGATAAAAAGAAATAACCGTAGCAAAATAAGCCACGGTCAGATAGACATCTATGAATGATAAACTAATACTTGCAAACCGAGGTAAAAATATCATATTCTGTTTTCACATTCTCTCTGCTATTTACAATCATCATATTCTCTACCTCTCTTTCACTCGTATTTCTCTTTTCAAGCAAATGCACGCTTTACGAACATTCTATTGTCAAGAATATGGATATGGTAGCACTCCTCTTTTCTTCTGTCAAGAGTGTAACTACTGTGTTATGCGTTTATTTTTTTCTCTCAGCTCCACTTTGAACTATCCAGTCCCGATTTACCGTCTAAAAGATTTTTTGTTTTCTTTCAGGCAAAAATATTGTTGCTCTGTCAACAAATTCTTCTGCCATCTCTTTTTTTAAACTCCCTTTTCGGAAAAGTGTTCCCGCTGTTCATTTCCCCAATTTCAGTGTATATTCATACATTTTTAATTTTTCGAGCAATTTGAGCAACTGTATCTTGGATTTTGCCTACTGAATATTGAGAAAATTTAGGCTGAGAATTGAAAAAAGGCTATCCCTTTATTGAGACAGCCTTTTGAATTTAATTTGACTTATCTATCGTTTATTCTCTCATTCAGATTCTTCTCTGTATTCAAAGACGAACCACTTTTCATTCATATAAATTTCTATTGTATCGTCTGCTCCATACTGATAACCAAATCCGCTTCCAAAATTAGACTGATTATCTTCTGTTGGTATTTCAGTTCCATCGACAGTTGATGTTATTTCTCCATCCATAGTGCCACAACGTGCATCCATGATGCTTTCTCTCCCTGTATCGTAGTATAATTTACCATCTATTCTTACCATAGGTATTCTATCCCACATGGCATTTGCTTCTGTCTGTTCTATCACGGTAATTTTATAAACCTCTCCTAATTGTGCAGGATATGATTCCATTATTTCTCCGTTATAGCTAATTTCTACGAAATCTCCAATTTGTAATTCAAGGTTCTCTTCGTTTGATATATAAAACTTATCTGCTGAATCAAGTTCCAAAGAACCATCTACCGGTTTTACTATTATTGAATCATGATTCGTTTCAATTACCGATGCCTGAAATGTTACCATTAGCGGTCTATTATCTGCCGAAGCAAGCATTTCAGTTATACAATTACCTAAAGCAGGCGTTGGTTTATAAATTCCTTGATATGGCTGTTCTACATATTCGATTCCTTTATCTACATAGTAAAAAAGAGTAGTTCCTGCCGCCCCATCACAATTTATATTGATCGTAATAGAATCTTTGTTGACCGGTGCATCATTGATTGATTGCTGACTGGTTGTTTCCATATCCATTAGCATAGATAAAAATTCATCAATAAACTCCGTAGCTTCACCTTCTGTGTTAGGTGATATAGCATATTTGTCACCGTCAGAGACACCAATCGATACAATATCCTCTCTGGCTGGCAATCTAATAGGATTCCCCTGTTCTTTTCTTCCACATGCACATAACATAATTGAAACAAAGTAGCAAAGACAAACAATACTGCATAATTTCTTTTTCATGGTCATAATCCTCCCCAAAATATATTTCGTATTATACGTTATCTAAGTGTATATTTCAATGTGTGAGAAATAGCCAGAACGTGTTTTTATGCATTGTGAATGCATGTTTATAGGCTCGTTTTCAGTGGGTACACAATTCCGAAAAGGGAGTTTTAAAAAAGAAACTCTCCTGCTCATCGATTGGGACAAATTGCTGTTTTACTTCTTCCACAAGCCCTGGCACATCAAGCTTTCTGTTTAGGTACAAACTCAATCTTAAGCATCATTCCCATTCCATCTGCTAATCTTTTCAGTAAATTTACAGAAGGATTTCTGGTTCCATTTTCAAGCTTACTAATATCAGCCTGATTAATTCCTGTACGCTCAGCAAGTTCCTTCTGTGTAAGATTTTGAGAAGTTCTTGCTTCTACAATAGCTCTTATAACATCCATTTCTGGCTGAATAGCTTCATATTCTTTTCTAAAATCTTCATTCTGTAACTGCTTAGCAAGCATATCATCAAATGTTCTCATCCTTCATTACCCTTTCTATAAAATCTTTTCTTCTATCTTTGCAATCTGTATCTCTTCTCTTGGGGTTTTTTGTGTTTTCTTCACAAAACCATTTGTCATTACAATTCTTCCCTCATAATAGAAAAAATATAATATTCTTGTAATATCATTTCCAAATTTACAACGCAATTCAAAAATTCCATCTTCCAAGTGTTTACTATATGGTTCTCTAAGTCTATTTCCTTTTTCCTGTAGAATTTCCAATAATCCATATATTTTAGCTCTCATCTTTGGATTAACATCCTCCAAAAATTTTTCGACAGGAACTTCCCCATTTTCTTTTTCATAAGCCACTATTTTAAAATCAGTCATATAGTCTCATTTTCAATTATTATATGGCTTATATGCCATATTGTCAACAAATTCATTGTGTATGTATTTTTCCCATATAGCATTCATATAAATTTACGCTCACTTATAACATATGTAATCATCGCCTATTCTGCTTTACATAAGCAATTAACCATATTCCTACAAGAGCAATGCAAAATATCCATTTTATTATGTCAAACATGGTTGGGTTTGCAAACTCTCCATTAAAGCCTTCTATAAATACTATTAAATACAACACTATTGTTATAAATTTTATAAACTTCATTTGCTTTCCCTTATTCTCCTACCTCTTCCAAAAACACTTTATTCAATTCTTCCCACTGCACTTCCTTATTTTCTCCCACTGATTTTAACTTAAATTTTATTTCCTCAATTGATTCATTTAAGTATTCATTGATTTTGTCAACGCGTGGAATTTCTTTTATTTCCGGTGAGTTCATTTTCAAGTCCAGAAGTTTTTCCACCTCCGGCACTAGTTCTTTTGGAAGTTCACTTTCCATTAATTCTCTAAACAACATCGGTGGCGGTGTTCCCTTTTCAAGAATCCATCTGCATGCCAACACTGGTCTTAGTACGTAGAAATATTTCTTTGTCCTTACCATTTCAGTTTTTAGATATTCACGATAGTTTCCCTCTGCCATACTTATATAGTGATACAGGCTTTTCTTTGTAGAAAAATATTCTCCCATAATTTTTCTAAATCTGTCCGCAAAGTCTGTTTCTAAATATACTATTGGAGAAGAAAACCATTCAAATAATGTTGGATTTGATTTATAAACTATAGGTGCCTCATCATTTTTTAAAAACCTGCATCAGCAAAGCCAATGCAGGTTAATATTTTAATGTATTTATTTCAAGTAAGTTCTTACTGAGCATCCTTAATTGAGAAGCTGATTCTTCCCATCTTATCTTTTCCAAGACACTTACATTTAACCTTGTCACCAAGTGTAAGGTAATCTTCTACATGCTCAACTCTTTCCTTAGCAATCTTAGAAATGTGAACCATTCCTTCCTTGCCAGGAGCAAATTCGATGAAAGCACCAAATTCCTTAATGCTTACAACTGTTCCTTCAAGAATCATTCCTTCTTCGAAATCAGTTACAATTGTCTTAATGTACTTAAGAGCCTTATCAATCATATCCTTGTCAACGCCACATACTGAAACCATTCCTTCATCAGAAATGTCAATCTTTACGCCTGTTTCTTCGATAATGGCATTGATAACCTTACCACTCTTACCTACAACATCACCAATCTTATCAGGATTAATCTGGATTGTTTCAATCTTTGGTGCATATGCGTTAACTTCTTTACGAGGTTCAGCAATTGCAGGTTTCATACATGTATCCATAATAAATAATCTTGCTTCTCTTGTTCTTGCAATAGCACCTTCAACGATGTCTCTTGTAAGACCGTGAATCTTAATATCCATCTGAATGGCTGTGATACCTTCTGTTGTACCGGTTACCTTAAAGTCCATATCACCGAAGAAATCTTCAAGTCCCTGAATATCTGTTAATACGATATAATCGTCATCTGTATCACCTGTTACAAGACCACATGAAATACCGGCTACCATCTTCTTAATCGGTACACCTGCTGCCATTAAAGACATGCAGGAAGCACAGGTTGAAGCCATGGATGTTGATCCGTTGGATTCAAATGTTTCGGATACGGCACGGATTGCATACGGGAATTCTTCCGGTGTAGGAAGAACCGGAATCAATGCTCTTTCTGCTAATGCACCATGACCGATTTCACGACGTCCCGGACCTCTTGACGGCTTTGTTTCACCTACTGAGTATGACGGGAAATTGTACTGGTGGATATATCTTTTTTCCGTAACGTTATCATCTAATCCGTCTACCTTCTGCGCTTCTGAAAGCGGTGCAAGCGTTACAATGTCACAAATCTGTGTCTGTCCTCTTGTAAACATCGCAGAACCATGCACTCTCGGAATAATATCCACTTCTGCTGCCAGCGGACGAATCTGGTTAATAGCACGTCCATCCGGTCTTTTATGGTCTTTTAAAATCATCTTACGAACTGTCTTTTTCTGATACTGGTAAACTGCTTCACCCAGTACGGCAAGCCATTCTTCATTGTCTGCAAAAGCTTCTTTCATCTTTTCTGTTACTGCATCAATGTTCTTTTCTCTGGTCTGCTTGTCATCTGTAAAGACTGCTTCTTCCATTTCCTGTGGTGTTACAATCTGCTTCATAGCTTCAAACATTTCAGCCGGAACGGCACAGCTTACATATGTATGCTTTTCCTTGCCGACTTCTGCCACAATCTTATCGATAAATTCAATGATTGTCTGGTTGATGTCATGTGCCATGTAAATTGCCTCAATCATCTTTGCTTCCGGAATCTCATTGGCACCGGCTTCAATCATGATAACTTTCTGTCTTGTAGAAGCAACTGTCAGCTGTAAATCACCTTCCTGCCACTGTGTCTGTGAAGGATTGACTACAAATTCACCGTCAATCAGTCCGATCTGTGTGGTTGCACAAGGACCGTCAAACGGAATATCGGAAATGCAGGTTGCAATCGCAGAACCGAGCATTGCAAGCAGTTCCGGTCTGCACTCTGTATCAACAGACATCACCATGTTGTTTAATGTAACATCATTTCTGTAATCCTTTGGGAACAGCGGACGCATCGGTCTGTCGATTACACGGGAAGTCAGGATGGCATTTTCAGATGCCTTTCCTTCTCTCTTGTTGAAACCACCCGGAATCTTACCGACTGCATACATCTTTTCTTCATATTCTACACTTAACGGGAAGAAATCAATTCCTTCTCTTGGCTCTTTGGATGCAGTTGCTGTAGAAAGCACAACTGTATCGCCATAGTGCATTAACGCTGCACCGTTTGCCTGTGCGCAGACTCTGCCGATATCAACACGCAGTGTTCTGCCAGCCAGCTCCATTGTAAACTGTTTAAACATAAATTCTCCATTCTGCCGGATTTTTGATTTTTCTGCCCGGCTCTTTTTTTATCAGAAACAGAAGCCCGAAACAACTGAAAAACACACCATTTTCTCATTGCATTTCACAACCTACGGTACATTTTTCAGCAGTCTCGGTAGAAACTTCTGTTATCTTTGTTTTACGGTCTGCGGTTATTCCATGATGCTCCGCACAATACAAAAGGGCGGAGAAATCTCCGCCCTTCTTAAAATTACTTTCTGATTCCAAGACGAGCGATGAGGTTTCTGTAACCTTCGATATCGTTCTTCTTTAAATACTCAAGTAAAGCTCTTCTCTTACCAACCATTTTAAGAAGTCCTCTTCTTGAATGATGGTCTTTCTGGTTAACCTTTAAATGTTCTGTAAGTTCTGCAATTCTTTCTGTTAAGATTGCGATCTGAACTTCCGGTGAACCTGTATCGCCAGGCTTTCTTCCGTATGCTGCAATAATTTCTGCTTTCTTTTCCTTAGATATCATGATTGATATTCCTCCTTTTAATAATCGCCTGCTACTAAGAATCAGGTCGGAGTGTCCTGAATCTGAATAACGGCTAACATACTTTAAAAATATAACATAAATTCATCTGCTATGCAAGCTTTTCATGTGATTTTGCATACTAATTTTCATTAATTTTTAAGTAAAAACATTTCTTTTGCAAATGAAGCATCACTTTCCATCTGTTTTTTTAAAGTTTCGATGGAATCAAATTTCATTTCCTGCCGTAAAAAGTGCATAAGCTGTACTTCTATATAATGTCCGTAGGCGTCATCATTATAATCAAACAGATTGGTTTCCACGCTTAAAAGCGGACTGTCATCAAGTGTCGGACGGACGCCTAAATTGGTCACGCCAAAATATTCTTTACCGTCCAGCCGTGTAATGGATGCATACACACCGTTTGGCGGAAGCAGCTTACTGTCCGGCGGATAAATATTTAACGTCGGAAGATTTAACTGACGACCCAGCTGCTTTCCCTTTGATACAATACCATAGATGCTGTAGGGTCTGCCAAGCAGCACATTGACAGTTTCCATGTGTCCGAGGCGCAGCTCTTCACGGACATATGTACTACTGATTTCCCGCTCCTGATACCGCTCTTTTTCGACAATCGTGGTTTCAAACCCATATTCCGGTCCGCGTTCCAAAAGCATCTGCGCATTGCCCATTCTGCCTTTACCAAAGTGATAATCCGTACCGACCACCACATACTTTGCATGCAGTCTGCCAATCAGAATTTCCTCAATAAACGCTTCCGGTTCCATATTCATAAAATCTTCTGTGAACGGATATTCAATTTCCACATCGACACCCTGTTTTCCAGAAACATCCGCCGTTCTGTATTGGTTGTAATAAAATGCTGGTTTTTCTGCGGGCAGAGCCGGAGTGGAATTTTATCAAATGTAAAAACAACCGATAAAAGATTTTCCTGTTTTGCTTTTTCCTGAATCATCTCTATCAGTTTCTGATGTCCCATGTGAACGCCGTCAAACTTTCCCAGCGTAACAGCAGAGGGCCTGTCCAGACTAAAATCACGGATTCCCTGAATATACTGCAAAACGTTCACACCCCTTTCATATTAATCTCCATTTCTGAGCATCTTGCTGCGAAATGCTATTTCCCCGGCTGTTCATGCGAATAAAACATTTTCACCGGTTTAAATACACACGCACTCCATCGGAATATCCCGATAAATGCCGCATGGCTGTCATAAATTCTGAAACACTCCTGCTCCATCAGATCCGCTTCCTGCATGGACACTGCCGCCGCAGGAAAAGCATTGCCATTATAGAGCAGTTTTTCGTACTCCTCTAAGACGGTGAGCTTCCTGTAATCCGGAAACATCTCATCAATCGGAACGATATGTTCTTCCACCGTCTGATTGTGTGTCATTTCTTCAATCTGTTCCAGTGTAAGACTGTCATCCAGTCCAAAGCAGCCGACCCTTGTCCGCACCAGTTTTTTCATACAGGCACCACAGCCCAGTTTTTTTCCGATATCTTCACATAAAGTACGGATATAAGTTCCTTTGGAACACTCCACGGTAAAAGTAACGGTTTTTTCGTCGTCTGCCAGATTCATTTCATTGATATGCAGTGCATGAATTGTAATTTTTCTGGCTGCACGTTCAATCTCAATGCCCTGTCTTGCAAGTTCATACAGCTTATGGCCTTTATATTTTAAAGCCGAATACATCGGCGGTGTCTGGTAATATTCGCCTACAAAGCTGCTGCACGCCTCTATCACCTCTAATTCGGTGACATGGACTTCATTTTCTGCCGTTACGGTACCGGTGGTATCCTGTGTATCTGTCGTTGTTCCCAAAAGCATCACTGCTTCATACGTTTTTCCCCAGTCTGTAATCATGCTGCAAAGCCCTGTTGCTTTGCCCAGACATACCGGCAGCACGCTTCCGCTTCCGGGTCAAGCGTACCTGTATGTCCGATTTTTTTCATATGGAGAATTCCTCTGAGTTTTGCAACGACATCATGCGAAGTATATCCTTTTTCTTTATATACATTTATGATACCATTCATAACATTCCTCATATACTGTTTTCACAGTTTTTATTCAACATTTTTTGCGCCGGAAAGTGCATTGTACTGCTCCTCAATTCTGGCACCGATATTGTTAATAATGTCATGCACTGCACCGTTTGCCGTAAAGCCCGCCGCACGGATATGTCCACCGCCGCCGTAGTGCATTGCAATTTTGCTCACGTCAATGACTTTCTTGGAACGTAAGCTGACTTTATATTCTTCCTCACCGGTCTGATACAGGAAAATGGCAACTTCCACGCCCTCCGTCAGACGCAGCTGTTCCACAATGCCGCCCAGCTCCCTGCCGGTAACACCATAGAAATTCATTTCATCCTGTGTAACCAGTGAGAAAATACATTTGCCGTCATAGAATAAAACACTCTCTAATAATGCCCTGCCAAGAATCTGATTCTGGATATATGTCTTTGCATAAAAGCTGTTATCGATAATATCTGAGTAATCAATTCCTTTTTCCATCATCTTTCCGGCAATCAGCATCGTCTGTGCGACGTCGAGCTGTACTTAAACACGCCCGTATCATGCACAATACCTGTGTAAATGCAGGCTGCTGTGTCTTTACTGATTTTATCATCTTCCAGTGTACGGTAAAGCACTTCACAGGCAGAGCTGGCCTGCGCGTCTACTACATTGACATCAGCAAAGCTTCCGTTGCTGATATGATGATCAATGCAGACAGTCTTTTTTGCATTTTCAAAGCAGCTATGGAATGGCTCAATTCTGTCTAAGCTGCTGCAATCGAGTACAAAAAAGACATCATATTCTTTTTTGATATCCGGGATTGTATGAATTTTATCAATATCACGGATATAATGAAATCACTGCCCGGTGTTTCCAGATAAACTGTTACATCCAGCTGCGGACAATTATCCTTTAAATAGGAATACAATCCCATGCAGGAACCGATACAGTCCCCGTCCGGTCTGATATGTCCGGTAATACCTACCGTTTCTGCACCTTTTAATTCTTCTAAAACATTCATACTTAGTCCTCTGAATCCTGTACAGGTTCCTCAACATGATGTTCATTGTCATACTGTGTTACTTCGTCAATCAGTTTTGACATATTGACACCGTATTCAATGGACTGGTCCAAAATAAAAGTAATTTCCGGTGTGTTGCGCAGATTGATATTCTTTGCAAGCTGCCTGCGGATATATCCTTCTGCACTTTTCAACCCTTTCATCGTGTCTTCCTGGGATTCTTTGTCCCCAAGGACACTGATATATGCTTTACAGGTTTTTAAATCCGGGGCAACCTCCACGGATACCACCGAGGTCATCGGGTTTATCCGCGGGTCTTTGATTTCTCCCCTGATAATGTTACTGAGTTCCTTTAATACTTCACCATTAATTCTGGTGTTTTTTACACTGTTTTTACGCATTCTAAAAACCTTATGCCCTTTCTAAAACTTATCTAGGCACTTCTACCATTTCATAAGCTTCAATGATGTCGCCTTCCTGAATGTCGTTAAATTTTTCAAATACAAGACCACATTCATATCCGGCCTTTACCTCCTTGACTTCATCCTTAAATCTCTTTAAGGAAGCAATCGGTCCTTCGTACGTCTTTTCGCCTTCTCTTGTGATGCGGACAGAAGCATTTCTTGTAATCTTACCGTCTGTTACAAATGAACCGGCAATGTTGCCGACACCGGATGCCTTGAAAATCTGGCGGATTTCAACATGACCGATAACCTGTTCTTCATAAATCGGCTCTAACATACCCTTTAAAGCGGACTCTACATCTTCAATTGCATTGTAGATAACGCTGTATAATCTTAAATCAACCTTTTCACGTTCTGCAACGATTCTTGCCTGATTATCCGGCTTAACATTAAAGCCAATGATAATTGCATTGGAAGCAGAAGCTAAAACAACATCGGATTCGTTGATATTACCAACACCGCCGTGGATAATCTTAACCACAACTTCTTCGTTTGAAAGCTTTACAAGGCTCTGCTTTACAGCTTCTACCGAACCCTGTACATCGGCTTTGATAATAATACCAAGTTCCTTTACATTACCTGCCTGAATCTGTTCGAACAATGCATCTAAGGATACCTTGTGCTTTGTATCGTCTAAGAGCTTCTTTCTGCCTTCGCTGATAAAGGTTTCTGCAAAGTTTCTGGCTTCCTTATCAGAATCCATTGCAACGAGAATTTCACCGGCATTCGGCACGTCATTTAAACCGAGAATTTCAACAGGAATAGAAGGTCCTGCTTCTCTTACACGGTGTCCCTTATCATCTACCATCGCTCTGATTTTACCATGGCATGCACCGGCTGCCACATGGTCACCAACCTTTAATGTACCCTTCTGTACAAGTACGGTTGCAACGGACCGCGTCCCTTATCCAGTTCAGCTTCAATTACGATACCTCTTGCCTTACGGTTCGGATTTGCCTTTAATTCCTGTACCTCTGCGGTTAAAAGAATCATTTCCAGTAAGTCATCAATACCTTCCTTTGTATGTGCGGATACCGGTACGAAAATGGTTGAACCGCCCCAGTCTTCCGGAATCAGTTCGTATTCTGTCAGTTCCTGCTTTACCTTTTCGATATTGGCACTCGGCTTATCAATCTTGTTGACAGCAACGATAATTTCAACACCTGCTGCCTTTGCATGGTTGATGGCTTCAATTGTCTGAGGCATGACACCGTCATCTGCCGCAACAACCAGAATGGCAATATCTGTTGCCTGTGCACCACGCATTCTCATGGCTGTAAACGCTTCATGACCCGGTGTATCAAGGAATGTAATCAGGTGATCATTGATTGATACCGTATACGCACCGATTTTCTGTGTAATACCGCCAGATTCTTTAGCCGTTACGTGTGTTTCACGGATAGCATCCAGTAATGATGTCTTACCGTGGTCAACGTGACCCATAACGCAGACTACAGGTGGTCTTGTAACCTGTGTATCTTCTGCTTCATCATCTTCCTTTAACAGTTCTGCAATAACATCAACCTTTTCTTCGTGTTCACAGATACAGTTAAATTCAAGTGCGATTTCTTCTGCTGTATCATAATCCACTTCCTGATTGATTGTTACAATTTTTCCCTGCATAAACAGCTTCTTTACAACAACGGACGGCTGGACTTTCATCTTATCTGCCAGTTCCTTGATGGTTAAGCTGTCCGGCAGAACCAGCTGCTTAATGGTTTCTTCTTCTTTTTCTACCGGCTTGTTTACCTTCTTGTTTGCCTGGCTGTTTGCGAACTTCAGATTTTCTTTTTCTTCATCTTTTCTTCTGTCGTTCTTCTTGTTGTCCCTTCTGGATTCCGGCTTTCTTGCATCCGGCTTGGTTTCAAACAGAAAATCATTCTTTGGCAGACTTTCTTTTCTGTCACGGTCATTTCTGCGTCCGCTGTTTCCCCCTGTCCATTGCGGTCATTTCTATAGCCGTTATTTCCGCCACCGTTTCCGTTGCGGTCATTTCTATAGCCGTTATTTCCGCCACCGTTTCCGTTGCGGTCATTCCGATCGTTTCTGTAGCCGTTGTTTCCGCCGCCGTTTCCGTTACGGTCATTTCTGTAACCGTTATGTCTGTCTCCGTTTCCGCTACGGTCATTTCTGTCACGGTCGTTACGGTTGTTGTCACGGTTTCCGGCATAGTTATTTCTACCGTTTTCGTTTCTTGGTGTATCTGATTTTCTGTTGTTATTCTGATTGTTATTTCTATTATTCATCTGATTATCGTTCTTTGTCTGATTCTGATTTCCCTTTCTTGTATCATTTCCCGGTGCTTTTGTACTATTCTGTGGAAAATACACCTGTGAAATATGGGACTTTTTATCTTCCTGCTTTGCTTCTGTCTTTGGTTTTTCCGGCTGTGCCGCCTTTTTACCGAACTTGCTGCGGATAGACGTGATTTCTGAGTCTGTCAGACCGTTGGAAGCGGTATACTTCTTTGTGTCGTTACTCAATGTTTCTATAATTTCTTTTGATGATATATTTAACTCTTTTGCCAATTCATGAACTCTCATATTTGCCATTTAACCTCTCTTCCGAACAACCGCTTACATCTGCTGCTCCAAACCATTTTTTAAATGCTTTTCGATTGTATTTCTAAAGCCTTCATCTGCGACTGCGAGTGATGCCCGAAACTGTTTGCCGATTGCATGACCAAGTGTTTCTTTGTCACTGTAAAAGTAAACAGGCACCTCATAAAATGCACACATATTTGTAAACATCTTCTTTGTATTTTCCGATGCATCTCCTGCAACAATAACCAGTGCGGCTTTCCCGGTCTTGACTGCCTTTTCTGTTGCAAATTCTCCGCTTACGATTTTTCCTGCTTTCTGCGCAAGTCCGATCATTGCTAATGCCTTATCCTGCTTCAATATTTTCCAGCTCCTTTGCCAACTTGTCATACACAGACTTTTCTATCGGCATTTTAAAGGAACGTTCCAGTCCCTTTGATGCCACAGCCTTTGCAAAACAATCCGCATTAGGACATATATATGCACCTCTGCCGTTTTTCTTGCCTGTCACATCAATGATAATGCCTTCCGTATCTGTTTTTAAGATTCTGATTAAATCTTTTTTATTCTTCATTTCACGACAGCCTATGCACTGTCTTTGAGGAATCTTTTTTGTTCCGGCCAAATAAATCACTCCCTGATCTTTTATTCTTCTTCACTCAATGTAAGTTCAACGTCTTCTTCGTCACCGGCTGTTTCGTCGATGTCTTCATTTGCCTGTGCTTCACTCTTAATATCAATGCCAAAGCCTGTAAGCTTCGCTGCAAGTCTTACGTTTTGTCCTGATTTGCCGATTGCAAGAGAAAGCTGCTGTTCTGAAACGATGATTTCCGCTTTCTTTTCTTCGTCATCTGCTGTTGCGGATACAACCTTTGCCGGACTTAACGCATTGACAATTAACTGTGCCGGATTTTCATCCCATTCGATAATATCAATCTGTTCGTTGCCCAGTTCATTAACGATTGCCTTTACTCTCGCACCGTTTACACCGACACATGCACCAACCGGATCAACATTCGGTACTTTTGCACGGACTGCCATTTTAGTTCTTGAACCGGCTTCTCTTGCAATACCCATAATTTCAACAATGCCGTCTTTGATTTCCGTTACTTCTTCTTCAAAAAGGCGTTCTACAAGCTGTGGTGATGTTCTTGATACTCTTACCAGTGTCCCCGGTTTTTCTTTGTTGGAAACGCTTACAACATAAAGTTTAATTCTGTCGCCGCGTTCAAAGGTTTCACCCTTTACCTGATCACTGACCTTTAAGGTTGTCTGTGTTCTTCCGATGTCTACCAAAACATTACCCTTTTCATCAATTCTTTGTACAATTCCTGTGATGATTTCTTTTTCCTTTGAATGGTATTCATTGTAAAGTGCTGCCTTTTCTTCTTCACGAATCTTCTGTACAATTGTACCCTTTGCATTCTTTGCCGCACGTCTTGAAAATTCTTCTGATTTTACCTCTACGGTAACAATGTCACCAATCTGGCAGTTTGGCTTAATCTTTCTTGCATCGGCAAGGGAAATCTCTGTTGCAGAAATATACTTTTCAGTATTTTTTCTGGAATTGCTTCCTTCTGCCGGTTCCGGAACAGATACTTCTTCAACGACCTGTCTGTCTGAATAAATGTGGAAGTCCCCTGTGATTCTGTCTAATACAACACGGCCGTTTTCTACAGTGTTAAACTGTGTCTTATATTCATCCATCAGTGATTTTTCAATTGCCTCAAACATCACTTCCTTGCTGATTCCGTTTTCTTTTTCAAGCGCATCAAGTGCTGCTATTAATTCTTTACTCATAATTTCCTCCATTTGCCTTGCGGCATCGTTTATTCTTTATTATTAATCACAAAATGCAAGACGAATCATTGCCAGATTCGCTCTTTCAAATGTCTTTTCTTCATCCTTTTCAAATGCAAGTGTTACTGTTTTTTCATCGTATGCTTTTAACACGCCTGTAAATTCTTTCTGTTTGTCTTCGGCACGGTAAAGCTTAATATCAATTAATTTTCCAATGCTTCTTTGATAATCTTTTTCTTTCTTTAACGGTCTTAACAACCCCGGAGAACTGACTTCAAAAATATACTGATCCGGAATATAGTTTTCTTTGTCAAGGACTTCATTAAATTCTCTGCTGATTACCTCACAGTCATCTACGGTAATGCCACCTTCTTTATCGATGTAAACTCTCAAGTACCAGTCACTGCCCTCTTTCACATATTCCACATCAACCAGCTCAAAATGATGCGCATCAATGAACGGTTGAATGAGCTGCTCTGTTTTTTCTTCGTAGCTTATCTTTCTACCCATTTATTCATCGCCTTTCCATTATTTTAAATCGCAGGAATCCCCGCCTGTCAGTCCGCCTGTATTATGCCTAACAACGAAAGAGTGGACATTTCTGCCCACTCTTTCCAGAACACTATAATACAGAATAGCTAATAGGGGAGTCGAACCCCTGTCTTCGCCGTGAGAGGCGACGTCTTGACCACTTGACCAATTAGCATATTCCTGTAACTGTATGCCGTATTTACAACGTGCGTTTAACAGTACTT
>ENA-OQIO01000981-OQIO01000981.1-human-gut-metagenome-genome-assembly--contig:-NODE-981-length-14641-cov-1.983533_pt1 | contig 14641 bp, 17 predicted proteins | sample MGYA00242573_ERZ504737 | MGnify/ENA primary metagenome ERZ504737 (study PRJEB26092, sample SAMD00036203) | human gut metagenome | host: Homo sapiens | study: EMG produced TPA metagenomics assembly of...
AACAAACAATAATCAGCAAATAAAATAACCTAGGAAATAAAGTAAACGAATTATCTAATAAAATAGAAACAAAAGATGAAAATACAGAAAAATTACTACAAGAAATCCAGCAAGGATGTGATGAATTTTGGCAATTATTAAAGTCGTTAAAGCAGGAAAACAAAAGCAAGTCTAAAATCAGCTCTAAATTATATTGCTAATGAAGAAAAAATAACCACAATAACAGGGAAAAAATTAATAACTCCATTGAATTGTTGGGGTTCATTAAAAAATATATATGATACAATGATAGCAACAAAAGAGCTATATCGAAAAGCAACAGATAATAAAAATAGTGAAATGTATAAACATTTTCAGCAATCATTTAAGCCAAATGAAATAACTCCAGAAAAAGCTCATGAAATAGGAAAAAAATGGGCAATGCAAAATTTTGCTCAAGATGGTTTGAAGTATGTATATGTACTCACTTAGATACAGAACATATACATAATCACTTTATCATCAATTCAGTGAATGCTATAACAGGAAAGACAATAGAAATACATGCCAATAAAACTTTAGAAAAATTAAAATATAGTTCTGATGAATTATGCAGAGAATATAATTTATCAGTTATTGAAAGAGATATATTTGCTCAAAATAAAAATCATGAATATAATATGCGTAAAAAATATAGCTTTTTAAGAGAACAATTTAGAGATTTAATGTGGCAGAAAACAGTTTATGATAAAATAATAGATATTTTAAATAAAAAGTAGAAATAAAGAACTTTAAATATTTTGAGCAGGAATTATTAAAAGTTGGCATAAAACTGGAACATGAACGTTTAAAGAAAGATTTTATCTTTAATTATATTGATGAAAATAGAAAAGTTAGTGATAAAACTTTAGCTAAAACTTTTCATGATGATAAAATTCTACGTAGTAATATTGAAATGATATGGGGAAAAACTCTTCAATATGATTTAGATAAAAAAATATATTTATCCGAAAAAAAACAAGGATTTTATAATTTGATAGAGAATTTAATAAAAACAATTGATAATATAAATAAATTAAATATAAAAACTAAGTAGAGTTTTATATATTTATGGAAAAACAAGGTTGGTTAATAAAAGAAACTCAAACAGGTAAAGCTTTTTATAATCAAGAACATGATAGGTATTTATACGATAATACTATTTATAAAATTTTAGAAAATAAAGCGTATTGTTTGAAATATATAGAACAAAATTTAATGTAAAAGGGGCTTTACTAATGGGAGTAGCGATGAAAGGTCATTTATTGGCACTATTTACAATCATTTGTTGGGGAACAACATTTATATCCACTAAAATATTATTAGTAGATTTTTCGCCAATTGAGATATTATTAACAAGGTTTGTAATTGGTCTTAGTATTTTATATATAATCAGACCAGAACCTTTGAAGTTAAGGCATGAAGAACATCGTTATATTTGGTAGTGGCAGCATTATCAGGAATTACTTTATATTATTTGATGGAAAATATTGCATTGACATATACATATGCTTCAAATGTTGGAATTATTTCATCAACAGCGCCTTTTTTTCGCTGCTATTTTAGCTAGTTTTACATTGCGAAAACACACAATAACAGGGCCTTTTATTGTAGGATTTATAATTTCAATGATAGGTATAGTATTTATTGCCTTAGAAGAAAGTAGTTTGAATATCAACCCTAAAGGCGATATCTTAGCTTTAGGAGCTGCTGTTTTATGGGCTGTTTATGCTGTAGTATTAAAGAAAATTTGTGCATTTGGCTATGATATGATAGTTATCACAAGAGAAATTTTTCTTTATGGCGTAATTTTAATGATACCACCAGTTATTTTTATGGGTTTTAATATTGATTTAATTTATTTATTGGAACCAGTAAATTTGGCAAATATGTTGTATTTAGGAATTGGCGCTTCAGCAATTTGTTTTTTGACATGGAATTTCGCTACGAAGTATTTAGGTGTAGTAAAGACTACAGTATATATATATGCTTGTCCAGTGGTAACAGTAATTACTGCTTATTTAGTATTAAATGAGCCAATAACTTTATATAAATTAATAGGTATGATATTAGCTATTGTTGGCTTAGTTATATCACAAAGATGAAGAAAGCTCTCAGATATTCTGAGAGCTTTTTTATTATAAGCCTAGATTTTCGCCTACTAGGATAACTTTTATTTTTTTTGCTGGACGACAAATACGAGTAGTAACTATATAAGCACAGCAACTATCACTAGATAAGCAATCATGACAAGCACCAGTTTGATTACATGGTGTTTTAGCATTAGGAAAACGTTGGACAACGCTAGGAGCAGCTATATTTTTAGCACGAGCATAAGCATCATCTAGAGTTTTTACTACTTTATTCATACCTGCAATTATAATTACATTTTTAGGTCCATAAATCATGGCAGCAACACGATTGCCGTTACCGTCGATATTTACTAATTGACCATCTTCACTGATAGCATTAGAACTCATAAGGAAAGTATCACAAAGTAGAGCTTTACGCATGAGTCAAGTCGTTCTTCTGGTGATTTGGCACTATCGCGGTCGATTACTTGATAATGTTCTTTTACATAGGATAATAAATTAATTTCATCAATAGAAATAGAGCCTCCCCATGAAATAACATCTTTTTCAGGAATTAATTTAATTGCTTGGGCTAAAGCTTCTTCTTTGGTGCTACAGTAATAAGCTTCAAAATGACGTTTAGTTAGAGCTTTTACTACATTAGGGCCTAATTTGTCATAACGCAATTGTTGAGGTAAATTTCTAGCCATAAAATCATCTCCAATATAAATAGTATTTACTTATATTATAATATAAAATTTCTTTATCAAGGATATATAATAATGAAGAAAAATAAGTACTTAATTAAATTGATATTTACAAAAGAGATTTAAATCTATATTATATTAAATATATAAATATTAATAATAAAGTTTATTAGTAATAGATTGCGGAGGTTAATTATGGGTAAAATTATTTTAACAGGAGATAGACCTACTGGTCGTTTACATATTGGTCATTATGTAGGTTCTTTAAAAAGACGTGTAGAATTACAAAATTCTGGAGAATTTGAAAAGATTTTCATTATGATTGCTGATGCTCAAGCACTTACAGATAATGCAGATAATCCAGAAAAAGTTCGTCAGAATGTATTAGAAGTAGCTTTGGATTATTTAGCTTGTGGCATTGACCCTAAAAAATCCACAATTTTTGTGCAATCACAAATTCCACAGCTTTGTGAATTAACATGTTATTATATGAACCTTGTTACTGTATCTCGTTTACAGAGAAATCCTACAGTTAAATCTGAAATTCAAATGCGTAATTTTGAAGCAAGTATTCCTGTTGGTTTTTTAGCTTATCCAGTAAGTCAGGCTTCTGATATTACAGCTTTTAAAGCGACAACTGTACCAGTTGGTGAAGACCAAGAGCCAATGATTGAACAGACAAGAGAAATTGTTCGTCGTTTTAATATGTTGTATAATACAGAAACTTTAGTAGAACCAGATATCTTACTTCCAGATAACAAAGCTTGTTACGTCTTCCTGGCATTGATGGTAAAGCTAAAATGAGTAAATCCTTAGGAAACTGCATTTATTTATCTGATGAAGCTGATGTCATTAAACAAAAAGTAATGAGCATGTATACAGACCCTGACCATATCAAAGTTTCTGACCCAGGTAAAATAGAAGGTAATACAGTATTTATTTACTTAGATGCATTCTGCAAAGATGAACATTTTGCTAAATATTTACCTGATTATAATAATTTAGATGAATTAAAAGTTCATTATCAACGTGGCGGTCTTGGTGATGTTAAAGTTAAAAAATTCTTGAATGCTGTATTACAAGAAGAATTTGAACCAATTAGAAATCGTCGTAAAGAATATCAAAAAGATATTGCTTATGTATATCAGATTTTAAAAGAAGGTTCTGAAGTAGCTCGTGAAGTAGCTCAACAAACATTGCATGAAGTAAAAGATGCTATGAAAATAAATTATTTTGATGATATTGAATTATTAAATCAACAGATTGATAAATATAAAGAAGTTAAATAATTATTTTAGGAAAACTTCCCATTAGAATTTTATTTTTTAGATTTTATGGGGAGTTTTTGTTTTTAATAGCAATAAAATAACTTTAATAATAAATGCATATTTTTTCATTTTTTTCGATAATAAATTTAAAGTATTACTAAAATATAATAAAATAAAAATGTCTTTTAACAGGATACTAGATTGTAAAATATAACTTTACATTAAGTTTATGCTGTTAATAGATATAAATAAATTGTTAACTTGTGAAATTGATATTTTCTTCTTAATATGGACATTATGATAAATAAAAATATAATTTCTAAGAAAACAATCTGTATTTATTAGATTTTTGTTTGCTTTATATAAAATTTTAGTAAAAAACAAGAGCTTTTTACGTAATTTATGTAAAAATAAAAATGTTTTTAATGTGTATTTAGTATTGCACTTTGTACAATACTATTGTACAATATATCATGATTTTATAAAAAAGGAGATTTTATTTATGAAAATCATGATTTCATGAGCCATGAATTAAAATTGCCTGAACTTACACTTAGAGGGGTCATACTTGGTTTATTTATAACAATAGTATTTACTGCATCTAACGTGTATCTAGGATTGAAAGTAGGACTTACATTTTCTTCTGCTATTCCAGCTGCAATTATTTCTATGGCTATCTTGCGTATGTGCAAGGATTCTAATATTTTAGAAAATAACCTTGTACAGACTCAAGCATCTGCTGCTGGTACATTATCCGCAGTAATTTTCGTTATTCCTGGTTTATTGATGATTGGTTATTGGCAAGGCTTCCAATTTTGGCAAACTTTAATGATTTGCGCATGTGGTGGATGCTTAGGGGTATTATTCACTATTCCACTTCGTCGTGCAATGGTAGTTAATACAGATTTGCCTTATCCAGAAGGTCGTGCTGCTGCTGAAATTTTGAAAGTTGGTAGTGCTAGCGAGAAAAAAGGCGTTACTGGCATGAAAGATATTGTAAGTGGTGGTGTTGTCGCTGCACTTATCAATCTATTTTCTAGTGGATTTGGATATCTTTCCGCTGAAATGATGAATTGGATTCATTTGGGCAAAAATGTAGTAACTTGTCTTCCATTAGGTTTTTCTCCTGCTTTATTAGGTGCAGGTTACCTTATTGGTCTTGCTAGTGGTTTAGCAATTTTATTTGGTTTAGTTGTTACTTGGTTAGGTTTTGTACCATATTTCATGTCTATATCTGATATTCCAGTTGGTGTAGATATCGGTGAAGTAGCTACTAGCATTTGGTCTTCTAAAATTCGTTTTATGGGTGCAGGTACAATTGGTATTGCTGCTATTTGGACTTTAATTACTTTATTAAAACCTATTTTAGATGGTATTAAAATGTCTATTAAAGCTGTATCTGATAATAGTGTATCTAACGATAATTTGCATCGTATGGATACAGATATGACACCAAAAAGCATTGGTATTGTATTCGTATTAATCATTATCGGTTTAATAGGTGTATTCTATTCCTTCTTAGCTGGTGGCAATTTATCCACAGGTATGACTTTGTTGTACATAGTAGTTGGTATTATTGTTGCTGTAGGTATGGGCTTCTTCGTAGCTGCTGCTTGCGGTTACATGGCAGGTCTTATCGGTACTTCTTCCAGTCCAATTTCTGGTATTGGTATTTTAGGTATCATTGTTTCTTCCCTTGTAGTATTAGCATTAGGTAACCTTGCAGGTTTATTTAGCTCTGAATATGGTACTTTATTTGCTACTGCATTTGCTATTTTTATCACAAGTGTTATTACAAGTATTGCCGCTATTTCTAATGATAACTTACAGGATTTAAAAACTGGTTTACTTGTTGGTGCAACTCCATGGAAACAGCAGGTAGCTTTATTAATCGGTTGTATCGCTGGTGCGATCGCTATTGCTCCTGTACTCAACTTACTTTATGAAGCATATGGTTTCCCAGGTGCAATGCCTCGTCCTGATATGGATCCAAATCAGGTATTGTCTGCTCCACAGGCTACTTTGATGGCAACTATTGCTAAAGGTATTTTCAATAATAGCATGGATTGGTCATATATTCTTTATGGTGTAATCTTTGGTATTATTATTATCATCATTGATGTACTCTTGAAAAAATCTACAAAAAATCTTAGCTTACCACCTCTTGCTGTAGGTATGGGTATATATCTTCCTCCAACTTTACAGATGCCACTTGTAGTAGGTGCTGTACTTTCTTATGTAGTAAATCGTTATTTACGTAAACGTGCAGAAGTTCGTAGCCCTCAAAATGTTGCTGATGATGTAGATACATGCAATCGTCGTGGTATCTTATTTGCCTCTGGTATGATCGTTGGTGAATCCTTAATGGGTGTATTACTTGCTGGTGTTATCGTTGTTTCTGTAACATCTGGCGGTAGTGAAGCTCCACTTCGTATGGTAGGCGATAGCTTTGGTGATACAGCCCAATGGCTCGGCTTGTTAGTAAATATTTTATTAATTATTGAATTTGCTCGTCGTGTTATCACTGCGAAATTAAATAAATAATTAGTGTAATAAAAAACGACTTCTATGATAATTTGAGTAGAAGTCGTTTTTTTTATTGTTTAATTGTAGGATTTCTTTTATAATGATTTATATGTATTTTTTAGAATTTTAGGGAGCAAAGAAGATGAATTTTGATTGTAAAAATACGATTATACGACATAGAATATTTAAGAAATGTTATAAAGAGATAGATAAAGAGGAAACAAATCGTATTTTTTGCCGACATGATATGGGTCATTTTTTAGATGTGGCTAGATTGATGATGATTTTAAATGTAAAAGAAGATTTAAAAATTAGTGATGATATGATTTATGCGACAGCTTTACTACATGATATTGGTCGTCATATTCAATATCGTCAAGGAATTGGTCATGAAATATCTAGTGCGCAGATTGCTCCTTTAATTTTAGATGATTGCGATTTCACTGTAGAAGAAAAAAATCAAATCATTGAAGCTATTTTAAAACATAGAGATAGTAAAACTAGTGAAGAAAAGAATTTAAATGGGTTATTGTATCGAGCAGATAAAATGAGTAGGACTTGTTTTTGTTGTCAAGTTGAGCCTATTTGTAATTGGAAAGATGAAAAGAAAAATTTAAAATTAAAATATTAATTATTTGAGGTATTTTTTATGAAAATTGGTAGTAGAGAGTTTGATTTTGGCAGACATACTTATATTATGGGAATTTTGAATGTAACACCTGATTCATTTTCCGATGGTGGTAGATTTAATTCTTTAGATAAAGCTTTATTTCATGTGCAAGAAATGATAAAAGAGGGTGTAGATATCATAGATGTTGGCGGAGAGTCAACAAGACCTGGATATACACTTTTGAGTGATGATGAGGAAATATCACGTATTGTTCCTGTTATTGAAAATTTGAAAAAAGAGTTTGATGTGCCAATATCTTTAGATACATATAAGGGAAATGTAGCTAAAGAAGGAATAAAAGCAGGTGCTGATTTAATCAATGATATTTGGGGCTTAAAATATGATGATATTTTAGCAAAAGTTATAGCAGAAAATGATGTAGCTTGCTGTTTGATGCATAATCGCAAAGATACGAATTATAAAGATTTTTTGACTGATGTAGTGGAGGATTTACAAGAAACTATAGATATTGTTCAAAATGCTGGAATAAAAAAAGATAAGATAATTTTAGATCCTGGTATTGGTTTTGCTAAAACATATGAGCAAAATTTAATTATGTTAAAAAATTTATCTAGTCTACACAAATTGAATTTTCCTTTATTATTAGGAGCTTCAAGAAAATCTGTGGTAGGATTGACTTTGGATTTACCTGCTGATGAGAGAGTAGAAGGTACAATTACTACATCTATTATGGCAGTGTTAGCAGATTATGATTTTGTACGAGTTCATGATATAAAAGAAAATTTAAGAGCTATAAAAATGGCAGAAGCTATAAAATATGCTGGAGGTAATTTTTGATGGATATAATTCGCATTGATAATTTAGAAGTATATGCTTATCATGGAGTATATGATGAAGAAAAAGAAAAAGGTCAGTATTTTTATGTTAATGCTGAATTATATACAAATACAAGAAAAGCTGGCATGAATGATGATTTAGACGCTTCTACTAATTATGGAACAGTATGCGATTTTATTCATGATTTTATGACTAAGCATACTTATGATTTGATTGAAACTGTAGCTGAACAATTAGCACAGGCATTATTATTGGAGTTTAAATTAGTAAAAAGTGTTTTATTGGAAATTAGAAAGCCACATGCACCTATTGAAAAGGAATTTGAGTCCGTATCTGTAGAAATTGAACGTGGCTGGCATGAAGCTTTTGTAGCGTTCGGCTCTAATTTAGGAGATAAAGAGAAATTTATAGATGAAGCTATTGAAGCTTTGAGCAATTTACCACAGATAAATATAGTAGCTATTTCAGATAAAATTGTTACAGAACCATATGGAAATGTGGAACAAGATGTATTTTTAAATGGTGTTATGAAGATAGAAACACTTTTACCAGCAGATGAATTATTACAGATTTTGCAAAAAGTAGAGGAACATGCAGGTAGAGAGCGTAAAATACATTGGGCCCTAGAACTTTAGATTTAGATATAATTTTTATGATGATGATATTATAAGTGAAGATGATTTGATAGTTCCGCATCCAGATATGAAAAATCGTGATTTTGTATTAAAACCATTAATGCAGATTGCTCCGTATAAATTACATCCTGTATATAGAAAAACCATTAGTGATATGTATGCTGAATTGATGGCTAAAAAACAATAGAAATTAAAAAAGTTGTAATCAAATGATATATAATCAAGTGATTACAACTTTTTTGTTATTTAATAAATTGTTTAATTGTTTGTTCAACTAATTCTAAATCTACAGTGGTATTATAACAAGGACCATTAGGTCGAATATTTAAAACTCCAGCAGATGGTAGAGGATATACGTCTTGTATGCCACTTGTTAAATCACGTTCACAAGCAATGGCTAATAACATTTTAGGGCGGAGTTCTTTGGCAATTTTACGAGCTAAAGTTCCACCTGTTGCCACACGGAAATGAAAACCCATTCTATTTGCCATATCGATTAATGGGCCAATAGTACATTGATTGCAATGTTTACAATTATTGATGTCATGAGTTATTTTGTGTGGGCAAGTCGCTAGTTGTAGACAGTGTGGGGAGATAACTAATAAGTCTTTAGCTTCTACTTTGATGTTTTTATGTGTGAGTATATAGTTATTTAAGGCAATAAAGGAACGTTCAGTTTCACGTCGTCCTATGCCGAATATTTTCCCCAGAGTATGATGATAGGGAAAAGAAAATTGATAAAATTGAAGATATATTTATCAAGAAAAGAAAAGGCTTTTATATTTGCTATGTTGAAAATCATATTTAGAATGAATAGACAACAGAAAATAAATACTATGCTAACAAAGGTAAAAGCTAATTGGGCAATAAAAGCTAAGTACTAAGACAATTAGGCGTGGATAACATAGCCAGATAATCAAATAGGTGAGAAACATTATACTAAATAAGCTAATAGCAGCTAATTTTATAAATAAGCGTTTTTTAGTATTTTTTAAAATATCATTATACATATAGTTTATCCTAATCTTTCGTGTAGTGTAAAATTGGTAAAAAATTAGTAAGAAAGCGAAAATAGCTAGGCTACTTTCGCTTGTTACGTTTAGATAAAAGATACATTATTTTCAAGTTCTTGTTTATGACCGTTTATATATGAACTTGCTGGCATTTTTGCTTTATTAGGTGGCTGAATTTCAAGAAGTTCAATCGCACCTTCACCAGTAGCTACAATAATACTTTGTTTAGTTAATTTTATGATTTGACCAGGATTTCCAGTTCCTGTAGTTACTTTTGTTTGCCAGATTTTAAATTTCTTATTGTTTAAAGTAGTATAAGCGACTGGCCAAGAATTCAATCCACGTACTAAATTATGGATATCTTGGGCAGATTTTGTCCAATCAATGCGACAATTATCATTGTTTAACATTTTAGCATAGCAAGATAAATTGTCATTTTGTTTTTCACGAGGAGCTTTATTTTCTTCGATTAATTGAACTGTTTGCAATAATAAATCAGCACCTTGAACCATTAATTTGTCATGAAGTTGTGCTGTAGTCATATCTGGAGTGATTTCGGTAGTAGCTTTTAATATCATATCGCCAGTATCTAAACCAACGTCCATATACATAGTAGTGATACCAGTTTGTTTATCGCCACTGATGATTGACCAGTGGATTGGAGCTGCACCGCGCCAACGAGGTAATAATGAACCATGTACGTTTACACAGCTAAGTGGCGGTATATCAAGTATTTCTTTAGAAAGAATTTGACCAAAAGCGACAACGATAATTAAATCAGGTTTTAATTCGCGAAGCTCAGCTACACATTCTGGTGTTTTGATTTTTTCTGGCTGATATACTGGTAAATTATGTTTTAGAGCATATTCTTTGACAGGGGACATAGCTAATTTTTGACCACGTCCTTTTGGTCTGTCTGGTTGTGTATATACAGCAGTTACATTGTAGTGTTGATTTAAAATATCTAAGCAAGGTACAGCAAATTCTGGAGTACCCATGAAAACAATATTTTTTATTGGCATGGAAAACACCTCTTATTTTTGAGCTTTATGAAGATTATTGGCAATATCAATAAATAATCTTCCATGTAAATGGTCTATTTCGTGTTGAAGGCAACGTGCAAGAAGTCCTGTAGCAGTAATGCGATGACGTTTTCCACGACGATTTAAATATTCAACGCTTACTTTAGCAGCACGTTCTACTTCACCATAAATTTCGGGTACACTTAAACAGCCTTCAGTGTCTATCTCAGTGCCTTCTTTGCGAATAATAGTAGGGTTGATGAGTTCTAAAAGTCCTTCACCTATATCGATAACTACTACTTGGATAGATTGACCAACTTGTGGTGCAGCAAGACCTACACCATTAGCTTTATACATAGTTTCTGCCATATCATCAAGTAAAGTACGGATTGTTTTATCAATTCTTTCAATTGGTTGAGCTTGTTGTTTTAAAACAAGCTCACCAGCTTTTTTTATATCTAAAATAGCCACGAGAATTCCTCCTATAATTTCAAAGTTAACTGATATAAATTTTAACATAGGAAAGAGTATAAAGCAAAGATAATAGTATTTATGGTATAATAAGAAATGTCAAAAAATTGAATTGGAGAATAATAGCTTATGAATAGAAGTAGAACATATTTGACACCAAATCGACATGAAAAATACATGGTAGTAGATGGCTATAATATAATAAATGCATGGGAAAGTTTAAAGAAATTCATCAATGATGATTTAGATTTTGCTAGAGAAAAATTTAATTCATCTTTTAATGGAATATGGACAATATGAAAAATATGATATTACTATAGTTTTTGATGCACAATATACTAATGCGGAAGAAAATGTCGAAGAAATATCTAAACATTGTAAAGTGGTTTATACAAAGGAAAAAGAGACAGCTGATAGTTATATTGAACGCAGTGTATATGAAGCTACTAAATATTATGGTAGAGAAGTATATGTAGTAACTTCTGATGGAGCAGAGCAGTCTTTGATTTTAGGAGCAGGAGCATATCGTATTTCTGCAAATGAATTATGGCGAAGAATAAAACATAGCAAAAAAAATATTCGCGATGAATATACAGGTGAGCATGTATTGCCATTGAGAAGAAGTGAAATCGGCTCAAGAATAAATGATGAAGTCATGGCAAAATTAGATGAACTCAGAAAAAGAAAAAGTTAAATGAAATAATTTAAATTTAATAAAATGATGATAAGCTATTGTAAATAGCAGAAATTATTTTATAGAGATATTTTTTGTATAAATGTATAAAATCTTGCATAGATAAATTTTCTATGCTATACTAGTTAAAGAAGTTAATTTGATTATTCCTTAAAGAGTGGGTAGACGCCCACTCTTTACTTTATATTGGGGATAATATTACAGGAGGTGTTTCGATGGCAAATCGTGTGGAAGAAGCAGTTGAAAAAATTGCTGAAGAAATTTTAGCTAATACTGATTATGAACTTGTTGATGTAGAGTATGTAAAAGAACGTGATTGGTTTTTACGTGTATACATCGATAAAGAAGGTGGCATTGGCCTTGATGATTGTCAGGAAGTAAGCGGCCTACTGGATGAAAAGCTTGAAGAATTAAATATTATCAATGACCGCTATATTTTGGAAGTGTCTTCACCAGGACTTGACCGTGCGTTGAAAAAAGAAAAAGATTTTAAACGCGAAATGGGCAAATTGGTGGATATTACATTATATAAGGCTATTGATGGTGAAAAAATGATAACTGGTAAATTAACTGGTTATACAAAAGATATTATTACTATTGATGAAACTAGAGAAATAGCATTAAAAGATATTGCTTTAGTTAGATTGCATATTGATTTTTAAATTAAGATTAAGGAGTAAATGTAATTAAATGGCAACCAAAGATAAAGGCTTTTTAGATGCGTTAAAAGAAGTTGGACAGGAGAAAGGCATAGCACCAGAAGTATTATTTGAAGCAGTAGAAGCAGCATTGGTATCTGCTTATAAAAGAAATTTCAACACTGCTTCTAATGTGCGTGTGTATTTAGAAAGAGCAACTGGCGAATTTCATGTATACGCTCAGAAAAAAGTTGTAGAAAAAGTGGAAAATAAAGTTACAGAGATTTCTTTATTACAAGCTCAAAAACAATTTGGTGAAAGCATTGTTTTAGATGATGTAGTAGAAGTAGAAGTAACACCTGCTAACTTTGGACGCATTGCAGCTCAAACTGCAAAACAAGTAGTAGTACAGCGTATTAGAGAAGCAGAACGTGGTATTATCTATGAGGAATATTCTAACCGTTCTAGTGATATTTTAACTGGTACTGTACAGAGAATGGAAGGTCATAATGTATTTATTGACCTTGGTAAAACAGAAGCTGTACTTGCACCATCTGAACAGATCAGTACAGAACAATATAAACATAATGACCGCATTAAAGTTTATGTAGTAGAAGTAAAAAGAACTTCTAAGGGTCCTCAGATTTTAGTATCTCGTACACATCCTGGCTTATTGAAAAGATTATTTGAACTTGAAGTACCTGAAATTCAAGAAGGTACAGTTGAAATTAAATCTGTAGCTCGTGAGCCAGGTATGCGTTCCAAAATAGCGGTATTTTCTGCAAATGAAGAAATCGATCCAGTTGGTTCTTGTGTAGGTCAAAAAGGTTTACGTGTTCAAGCTGTAGTAGATGAACTTCGTGGCGAAAAAATTGATATCGTAAAATGGAATGAAGACCCAGCAAAATATATAGCAAATTCTTTAAGCCCTGCAAAAGTTGTATCTGTTGCAGTAAATGAAGAAAAGAAAATGTCTAGAGTAATCGTACCAGATTATCAATTATCTTTAGCTATTGGTAAAGAAGGACAAAACGCTAGATTGGCTGCAAAACTCACTGGTTGGAAAATCGACATTAAGAGCGAAACTCAAGCTGCAGAAGAAGGCTTTGATTCAGACGATATGAACATGGTTAATGTTGTAAGTGAAGAATCTTTTTCTGTAGATTAATAATAAATAGGGAGCGATAAGTAATGAAAAAACTTCCTGTTCGTTTATGTGTGGGCTGTCAAGAACCTCATAATAAACGTGAAATGATTCGTATAGTTAAAAGTCCAGAAGGTGAATTCAGTGTAGATTTCACAGGTAAGAAATCTGGACGTGGTGCTTATATTTGTAAGAATATTGAATGTCTAAATACAGCAGTGAAACAGCGTCGTTTAGAAAAATCTTTTAAATGTCAGATAGATAATTCAGTATATGAACAGCTAAAAGAGGAATTTGCCAAACTTGATGAACAATAAAGTTAAATTAATAAATATTGTAAGCATTGCATGTCGTGCTGGTAAAGTTATATCTGGAGAATTTGTCATTGAAAAAGCTTTAAGCAGTAAAAATAATATTAAATTGATATTATTGGCAAATGATGTTGCTGATGCGACAAAAGCTAAATATGAAAAAATGGCAAAAAATAGTAAAGTTTTGTTGAGATATACAGAACTTACAAAAGATGAGATGGCAAATTCTATTGGGAAAACTGATAGAGCAGCTATAGCGATTTGTGATGAAGCTTTAAGAAAGCCATTTTAAAGATATTGGATAATTGAAAACCCTGGGGGTGGCTTAATGTCCAAATATAGAATTTATCAACTAGCTAAAGAGTTTTCTTTAGATAGTAAAAAAATAATTGATATTTTAAATAAAAATAATATTAAATGTTAGTAACAACCTAAACTTGGTTGGCGAGAAAGAACGTGAGGTTATAGCTAGTATCGTGAATAATAAAGATAATAATAAACAACAAACAGTAAAAAAAAAGAATCATTTTCTGATTCTAAAATAGCTTTAAATATTTAAAAGCTTTGTATAAGCCGTCATTGTCAATTTTATCTGTGACATAGTCGGCTTTTTCTTTTACCTCTTTGACACCGTTTCCCATCGCAACTGAAATA
>ENA-OQIO01000982-OQIO01000982.1-human-gut-metagenome-genome-assembly--contig:-NODE-982-length-14633-cov-2.527092_pt1 | contig 14633 bp, 21 predicted proteins | sample MGYA00242573_ERZ504737 | MGnify/ENA primary metagenome ERZ504737 (study PRJEB26092, sample SAMD00036203) | human gut metagenome | host: Homo sapiens | study: EMG produced TPA metagenomics assembly of...
TTCTTTGCCTTCCATATTTAATACAGATACTGTTGCCATCTTATATAGTCCTCCTTTCTTCTAAAGACCTACGCCTTTACTGATTCTTTTAACATTACTAAAGATTTTTTAGGTCCTGGTACAGCACCTTTAACTAAAATAATGTTCTGATCAGCGTCAACTTTTACGATTTCAAGATTCTGAATAGTAACTCTTTCTGCTCCCATTTGTCCTGGCATTTTCTTTCCTTTGAATACTTTGCTAGGATCAGAAGCCATACCATTAGAACCTGCATGACGATGATATTTAGAACCATGGGCAGATGGACCTGATTTCAAACCGTGACGTTTGATACCACCAGCATATCCTTTACCTTTTGATGTAGCAGTTGCATCGATTTTGTCTCCTGCTGCGAAGATGTCAGCTTTGATTTCCTGACCTACTGTGTATTCTTCAGCATTCTCAAATCTGAATTCTCTTACGAATCTTTTTGGTGCAACTCCTGCTTTATCGAAGTGTCCTTTCTGTGGTTTGTTGATTCCTTTTTCTTTCTTGTCAACAAAGCCAACCTGAACTGCGCTGTATCCGTCATTCTCTTCTGTCTTTACCTGAGTAACAACACAAGGTCCTGCCTGTAATACAGTAACTGGAGTTAAAACTCCATCTTCGTTGAAAATCTGAGTCATTCCAACTTTTGTTGTTAAAATCGCTTTTTTCATTTTGATTGTTCCTCCTATTTAATCTACAGCGGATTATAACGCTTAACGTTGTAATCATCCTAGACGCTACAAGCTTAAGGGGATACCTCATTTACTCATAACCCTGTAGGGATTACCTATTTGTTTTTCATCTTGATATCGATGTACACACCAGCTGGTACTTCTAATTTAGATAATGCATCAACTGTTTTCTGTGATGGTGTGATGATATCAATCAGTCTTTTGTGAGTTCTCTGCTCGAACTGCTCTCTGGAATCTTTATATTTGTGAGTCGCTCTAAGAATTGTGATGATTTCTTTCTTAGTTGGCATTGGAACTGGTCCACTCACCTTAGATCCTGTCTTCTTAACTGTTTCAATAATGCTTTTTTGCGCTTGCATCGATTAACTGATGATCGTATGCTTTTAATGTAATTCTCATTACCTGACTTGCTGCCATAAAAAAAGCCGCCTCCTTTTCGTACTATAAATGTTTTTGTAGCACGACAAGTGGTGACTGTACACTCCTCCGTGTGTATCGTGAAATCTACACACTGCGTCTCTATTCCGGACTACACCGGTGTTCAATAGATTGTATATTCGTACAGTGACTTGTCGCCAGTTTTAACAACTTGACATTCGCTCCACGGAAAACCTGCAAAGGCTTTTGCCTCTACAGCAACCTCACGCTTCAACGCTATCAAGGTCACAACATTTGCTATTATATATGATGTTTCAAATTAATGCAAGGGGTTTTTCGATTTTTTTTGCATGTTTTTGATAAAATACAAAATGTAGTGTTTTCTGTATGAGTATTACCGTTTTAGACACAAGATAATCTTGTTTTTTATATTTTTTTGCATAAATGAAAACGAGTTCTTTCCTTATTATATATAGAAAGAACTCGTTTTGCAATTCTTGTTTTGTTTTACTTATTCCATATTTGCATGTCTCTTGAACAGATCTTCACTGTTCTGGTTTGTGATTCTCATCAGATCCATTACCATTGCATCATATGTGATCCAGCTTAATTCTTCAAAGGAAGAGCCGGATGCCTGAACACTTCCTCCTTTATTCTGATCCACACATTTTTCTGTTACTCCAGGAATCTTAATGATCGCATCCGCCATAGATCCGATTTTATTTTCTGGGAACATGGTAAGAGTCGCTACTTTTGCTCCCTGATCCTTAGCTTTTTTTGCATTTGATACAAGACTTGCTGTATTTCCTGAACCCGATCCCAAAATCAGAAGATCACCTTCCTGAATTGATGGTGTTGTAGGTTCACCAACAAAATATACTGTATATCCAAGATGCATCAATCTGTTTGAAAATCCTCTTGCTGCAAATCCTGAACGCCCTGCACCTCCAACAAAGATTCTTTTCGCTTCTGTGATCAGTTTTTCTACTGATTCTAAACCTTCATTATCAATCTGCTTTGCATTTCCTTTTAATTCATCAAGAATCGCAAAAATATTCTTTGCTTCTGACATACCATAACCTCCTGACTGAGTTTCTTTCTATTTGTTAATACCTTTTATATCTTTTAATTTATAACATTGCTTCTTTGATCGCTTTTGCTTCTGCAACTGGATCTTCTGCATTTCCGATCGCACTTCCAACAATTACGATATCTGGTTTTAACTCTACGTATTTCGCGATTGTTTTGCTGCTGATTCCACCTGCTACTGCAATTTCAGCTTTCTTAGAGCTTTCCTTCATAACTTTCAGATCACCAATCGGTTCTCTTCCGACTGCCTGTGCATCTGCACCTGTATGAACTGCTAATACATCAACTCCAACTTCTTCAAGTTCTGCGACTTTTGCTGGGATATCTTCGATCGTGATCATATCAACAACTAATTTCTTTCCATAGTCCTGTGTTGCTTTGAATGCACCTTTGACTGTTAAAAGGTCTGCTGCTGCACATACTGTTACATAGTCTGCTCCTGCTTTGATTGCATTCTCAGTTTCTAAGTAACCACCATCCATGATCTTGCAGTCTGCTAAAACTTCTTTGTCTGGGAATTCTTTTTTCATTCTTTCTACTGCATTATTTCCTGCGTCCAGACAATTGGTGTTCCAACTTCAATAATATCGATATAATCTTTTACCTTTTCTACAAGTTTGATTGCTTCTTCTGTTTTCATTTCATCTAAAGCTAACTGTAATTTCATTTCTTTTCCCTCCAGTCTAGTAATTCTTCATTCCGATCGCACTGCCGGTTCTGATAAAAGTTCTTTTATTTCGTCATCTAAATCTACAATTGTCAGAGATGCTCCATTCATATCCAGCGATGTTACATAATTCCCGATATAAGTTTTCCATACTTTGTGCCCAGCCTTTGCTAACACTTTTTCTACTTCATCGTAAAGCACATATAATTCCATCACTGGTGTTGCTCCTAAACCAGAAAGCATCACTGCAACTTCTTTTCCTTCTTCAAAATCAAAATCATTTAAAATGGTTTCTGCCATTTCCTGTGCCATTTCACTTGCCGATTTTAATTTTTCCACTTTTGTTCCGGCCTCGCCATGATGTCCTACTCCAAATTCCATCGTTCCATCTTCGATCTTAAAATTTGAATGTCCTAATGCCGGGATCACACATGGTTCCAATCCAACACAAATGCTTTTTGTGCGGTTGACTACATTTTGGGCTGATGCGATAACATCATCAAGACTTCCGCCTTTTGCTGCTCTTGCTCCACCTACTTTCCACATGAAAAATCCACCAGCAATTCCATGTCTTTGTTCTTTTACTGCCTTTGGTGCAGATGCTACATCATCATTTGCAACGACATATTTTACTTCGATGTCATCATCTTCTGCCATCTGAACTGCCATCTTTACATTCATGTTGTCTCCGGCATAATTCCCAAATAATACTGCAACTCCTTCTCCCTGATCAGCATCTACGATCGCATCATAAAATGCCAGTGCAGGGGGAGATGCAAACACTTCACCGATTGCGACACTGTCAAGCATTCCGTCTCCAAGATAACCTACGAATGCGGGTTCGTGCCCGCTTCCTCCTCCGGTTATCACTCCAACTTTTCCTTTTTTCATCTCTTTCATGGAAATGACATGATCATTTTCTTCTGAAAATCTAACTTCTGGATTAGCCTTTACCAGACCTTTTAACATATCATCTACGATGAAATCTGGATTATTTACAAATCTCTGCATGTTTAATCATTCACCTTCTTCCAGCAATCTCAAGGATGCATCTGCAATCGCTTTTAATATCAAGTAACATGATGTTGCTCCTGCATCCTGATGTCCTCTAGATCGTTCTCCTAAACGGCTTGCTCTTCCTATTTTAGCTACCATTGTTTTTGTAGATTCCAATCCTTTCTCTGCCACTTCTGTCATCGCCTTTAATGCCTGTTTAAAATCTGACTTGTTGCTTTCATATGCTTCAATCGCAGGAGATAAAACATCGATTAATGTTTTATCTCCTGGTTTAGCATCTGTCAGATCAGATAAATTAGAATAGGCTTTACAAAGCATTTCTGACATAACCTGACTGTCAATGACTTCCATTTTTTTTGATGCAACACTAAGGCCTCTGAAAAAACTTCCATATAAAGGTCCCATAGAACCTCCGATTTTGCTGATCAAAATCTTACTGATTGTCAGAAAACCTTGGCTCATATTGACACCATCTTTCTTTTCAAGCTCTTCCTGAGCAAAAGTCATTCCCTTGTTCATGTTAATACCATGATCTCCGTCACCAGCTTCTCCATCAATTTGACTTAGGTAATCTCTGTTTTCTTGAATTGTACTGATAACTTTATCCACTAATTTTATGCCATCTTTGTTTGTAAACTCCATTTATTTGTTTCCTCCAGTTTTAGAAAATACCGAAAAATGCTCCTACTAATGAAACTGCAACGATCATTAGCATGATAACAACCATGTTCTGGTTTTTCTTATTTAACCACCAGTAAACTGCTAATACCGCTAATAATGGTAATAATCCCGGTACAATTCCATCTAAGATATTCTGAATAACATATGGTTCATTTCCTTTACCAAATGTGAACTGAAGTGGTGTAGACAATTTCACATATGTTGATGATAATGCACCCATCATATAAATACCAAGCGCACTTGCCGCTGTTAATAACTGCTGAATCTTACCAGATCCTAATATACTACGTACAGATGAACGTCCTTTGCGATAACCAAATGCTGCAAAGTTTGTTCCGATGATCATCTGAATGATCGGCAATAATAATAATACGAAACATCCAATTGGACTTCCCTGTGCAGATAATGTTGCACCTAAAGCGAAGATGATCGGTTTAAATGTTGCCCAGTCTAAGGAATCTCCAACACCTGCCATAGGTCCCATTAATCCAGATTTAACACTCGTGATAGTTTCATCATCGATTGGGGCTCCTTTTGCTTTCTGCTCTTCCATGGCGATCGTAATACCATTGATCACAGATCCAAATACAGCTTCTGTGTTGTAAAATACCATGTGACGTTTTAATGCTGCTGTAAAATCTTCTTTTTTCTTATACAGTTTCTTAAAGATCGGGATCAGTGACATACAAAATCCTAACGCCTGTAAACGTTCATAAGAAATTCCTGTTTCTGCAAAAAAGTAATATGTTAACCAGCTTTTCTTGACATCTTTTTCTGTAATCTCTTCTGGGAGATATTCCTGTTCTAATTTCTTTTCTTCTGCCATAACCTTACGCCTCCTCTGCTTTTTTATTTGAGAATGTCATAACAAGTAAAATGACACAAACTCCGAATATTGCTGCTTCAAATACAGTAATTTTACTAACAATTACAAGGAAATATCCAACAAAGAATAATGGCATTAATTGTTTCTTTCCGATTACAAATAATGTTAACGCAAATCCTAATGCTGGAAGTAAACCACCAGCTACACTGAATCCTTCTGTTAACCATGTTGGTACTGAGTTCATGAAATTCTGCACTGCATCTGCTCCGTACATATTTGCTAAGAATGGCACTGGGAATCTCATGAAGAAACTTAAGATTGTTGGAAGTACTACGTTACAAATTACGATTCCTTTTGCATTTCCGTCTTCTGCGTATTTATCTCCCATATGTACAAATACTACATTGACTGTTTTTCTGATCTGATCTAAGAATACACCAAGTACTCCAACCGGTACTGCAAGTGTGATTGCCTGTGCACTTGTCATACCTGCACTTAATGCGATTGGAATAGCTATCAAACCTGCTAAACAATCATCCGCTGGAAGGTTTGATCCAGCAGCAACTAATCCAATATAAAGAATCTGAACAGCTGCTCCAATAATGATTGCCTGTTTGACATCTCCCATGATCAGACCAATCCATAATGCTGCTACTAATGGCTGACGTAATGCATGTGTAAATGCATATCCAACGTCAGTTTTCATGATCCAGTAATAAATTCCCGTAAAAATACTAACACCTAACATATGTTATCCCCTCACTTTCTTCGCCGCACCATCCAGTGATAATTTTTTCTCTTCTGGTGTTACCTGAAATGTTACTTCTGCTCCAGTATCTTGAATTGATAAAAGATCCTGTACATCTTTCTCATCAATAGAAATTCCTTTTACAACCGATGTTCTTCCATTTCCGCTTCCGAGTCCACCGATCTGTACTTGTTTAAATATAATTCCTTTATCCACCACTGACTTGCAGTCTTCGATGCCTCTGAACAGGACTAATACATTTCCTTTGTCATATTCACCGCCATTTGCATTTGCTACAAAATCATCAATAGAAATTACATCCACCGTCATTCCCGGAGGTGCTGCCATTACATAAATGTCAGCCATAAATTCGTCTTTTGACAATGCATCATTGACAACTACGATTCTTGTCGCAGAAATCTTGTTACTCCATTTCGTAATTACCTGACCGTGAATTAAACGAAAATCGATTCGAACTAATTTAATTCCTTCCATCATAGCCCCTTCCTTTCTTTCATTATTTTTCTGATATTTCTGACTCCATCTTTTGCCGCATTCATTAAGTCTTCTTCCAACTCATCACCTTTTAACATTCCTCGCTGCATTTCAGCTTCGATCAGCATTGCAAGGTTCAGTCCTGCAAGTACTGTATAGTTTTTTCTCTAATGCAAATCTTGCTGCTGTGTTAGAAGGAGTTCCGCCAAATAAATCTGTTAAAATGATCGTATCATCTGGTGCCTTATCAAGCAGCTCTTTTAATTCCATCGCCAGATCCATAGGATCGGTACCTTCCATCAACGAAAGACTATAGACATTCTTAAGTTCTCCCGCGATCATCTCTGCGCTTCCCTTTACTTCCGCTCCTAATTTTCCATGTGTTATAAGAATTATCCAAGGTTTCATCTCTGTCTGCATACCATTTCCTCCTAAACTAATTCATGTTATCCTCTGGATTTTCCGCCTGTAATATTCATGATCGTTCCAGTGATATATGATGCATGATCTGATAACAAATATGTTACTAAATCTGCGATTTCATCTAATTTACCAACTCTTCCTAATGGAATTACTTTCTGATAATCTGTAGAAACACTTCCCGCTTCCTGTCCTCTTGTGTAAGCCAGTTCTTTTACATGTTCTGGATTTCCCATTGGCGTTGGCTCATTGATTCCTGGTGCAACTGCTACGACTCTTACATTATAAGCTCCTAATTCTTTTGCCCAAGATAATGTAAATGAATTTACCGCTCCTTTTGTTGCTGAATAAATATTCTGTCCTTTAGAACCTTCCATTCCAGCTTCAGAACTCATATTTAAGATTACTCCACTTTTTTGTTTGATCATAATTCTTGCTGCTGCCTGTGCACAGAACATAACACCTTTTACATTAACACCCATCATGAAATCAAAATCATCTTCACTGTTTTCATGGTTTGGATCACTATGATAGTAGTCTACTAACATCCTTGGTCTGTTGACTCCAGCGTTATTTACCAAACAATCAAGTTTTCCGAATTTCTCGACTGTTTTATTTACCATTTCTTCTACTTCTTCTTTTTTGGTAACATTACATTTTACATACATGACGTTTTCATTATCATCATATGCATCACAGTCTGCCATATCTGCGATTACAACTTTTGCATGATTCTTTAATAATGCTTCTACGATATGAGATCCGATTCCCATACTTCCACCAGTTACAATTACCACTTTGTCACTCATGTCAATCCACTCTTTACTCATCAGTTACCTCCTTTTGTTGGCTTTATTTTTTCTCATTCGGATGTTCTGTATAGACGTCCTTACGTCTTGACATAATAGTAACACCACTTTTTGCAAAAATCAATCCATAAAAACACACAAAAAATCACATCGATTTTCGTCATTTCTTACAAAAATGTGACTTTTTTTGTATTTTGCAATATTTTTTTCACAAATTTTCTCATTCAGCCCACAATATAAATGTGCTGGTAAATTTTGTTATATTATGATAAGATACAGATATGGAAATTAGTTATACCCCCAATAATTCCTATATATTTTTTATCTTATTAAACAGAGGTTTTGTATGAAGAAAAATTCCAAATCAAAAATAAAATCAAACAGTCCGCTTCCTCTTTACTTTCAGATCAAAGAAGACCTCAAAAGCAAAATAGAAAACGGTATTTTGAACGAAGGTGAGTATTTACCCTCTGAATTTAAACTTATGGAGCGATATGGCGTCAGCCGTCCTACAATACGACAGGCTGTTGAAAATCTGTGTCAGGAAAATTTTCTTGAGAAACAACGCGGAATCGGTACAATGGTCAAAAGCAAGAATTCCAGACTTTCCACGAGAAATCTTGGTGATCTGCTCAATTTCAATGAAGAAGCTCAAAAAAAATCCTATATATCTTCAACGGATGTTCTTGAATTTTGTACTGTTCCATCCAATCCTTCTTTAAAAGAGGTTTTCGGAGACGATGTTTCTTCTTTTTACCGTATCAAACGTCTTCGTTTTCTGGATCACAAACCAGCAGAATTAGTTACAACTTATATTCCAAAATATCTGATTGAGAATCTAAACGATTACGATCTTACTAAAAATTCTTTATTTGATATTTTAGAACGCGAAAAGAATATCTACGTTGATTATGCCGAAAAACTCCTGCGTGCAGTAAATGTTTCAAAAGATGTTGCAAAATATTTAGAGATCGTACCAAATACAGCCGTCCAGTTTGTTCACACGGTAACTTATAATACAAAGGGCATTCCTATTGAGTACTCAGATGCATTTGATGTCAATGAATTTTCAAATTTCAAATTGATCGTTAAAAAAAAACAGAGGTCATGACTGTTGAGCCATGACCTCTGTTTTTTTCTTATTTTTACTTGTTGCATTTTTCTTCTAATTCATGATAATTTTTTATGATTTCGTCAAAGATTCTGCTTCCTTTTTCAATTTCAGTAAAATGTGTAACAGCTTCTTCAATTCCATGTTCTTTGACATATTCTAATAATTCTACAGATTGTTCATCTTCTTTTACATCAAACATAAAAGCAGCTGCAATTCCTTTTATGATCAGTCCATTTTCCAGTCCTCTTTCCTCACATTGCACTGCCGGTCCTACAAGACGATCTTCGTGACCTAATTTACGAATTGGTGCTCTCGAAATTCTAGCAACAGTATCTGTAACTCCAGGTGTCAGGAATCTGTTTAACGCAAAGTCAATATAGTCTGCCATTTGTTGATGCGTAAATCCGTGTTTCTTCTCTAATAATACACCGATTTCCAACATAACACTTCTTGTCATTTCCACATTTTCTTCTTTCGCAAAATAATCCTGAATAATATCATATCCCATTATATGTGCAATATATCCTGACCAGGCATGTCCCCCATTGATCGTATATAATTTTCTCTCGAGATATTTTTTTAAATTATCTGTATATTCCGGTCCTTTAATCGGCAGGTTCTGAGGGTCTGCTAATTTATCAACTTCAATTACTAATTCATAGTCTTTTCCTATTTCAATCCCATCACGTCCATCTCTGTCTGTTCCGAATACCATTCGGTCAACTGCTGTATTTGGCACTGCTGCAATCTGATCTAGTTCTTCTTTGGTAATGATTCCCGTCTTTATGATTTCTTCTTTTAACATATCTCCACAGAATAATGCATTTTCACAAGGAATTACATTTACTTTCGTTTTTCCTGCTTCTAACCTTGCTTTCAATCCCTGTGCCAGACTTCTAGCAATCTTTGGGAAATTATCTGCCAAAACTGCTGTTGTTACAAGATCTGCTTCTACGATTGCATCTGTTACTTCTTCTGGTTGTGTGATCGGTGATAATGCTGATACGTGGTCAATCTCTTTTCGTTGATAGTTATCTTCGATCAGATATAAATAATAATTGTGGTATTTGTTTAATTCATCATTCAGTTTTTCATTTACATCTACAAATGTAATCTCATACCCTGTCTCATGAATCAGGTCGGCAATGAATCCTCTTCCGATCTTCCCCGCTCCAAAGTGTACCGCTTTCATTTGTTTTCCTCCTTCTATGTGATTTTATGTGTTTTTATGTGGTTTTATGTTTAGATAGTACAACTATTTTTATTTTATGTCAATACATTTTAGGTCAAATGTGACTTTTTGTTTATTTATTCAATATTATTCACAATAATTGACTATTTATCACAAATCGTATAAAATATAATTAAAATAATAAATACGAAAGGGGTATGTTATGGGTAAGATCATTGCAGCCGAACGTCAAAAAGAAATTTTAAAACTTTACATGATAATGGAAGTGTGAAAATAGGACAACTTGCGGATTATTTTGAAGTATCTCGTGAAACAATTCGCCGCGATCTTTCTTATCTGACAGAAATAGGTGCCGCTCAAAGAAGTCATGGCGGGGCTACTTCCATTTATGAATTTGGCAATATTCCAATTGAAACTAGAATCAATAAAGATGCGGATATTAAGACGAAACTATGCGAAAAAGCTCTAGAATTTATTCCTCAAACTGGAGTGATTTATCTGGATTCTGGAAGCACGATCGTTCATATGGCACAACTTCTTGCGCAGAGAGCTGGATGTACGATTGTTACTTCATCACTAAGTGCAGCGAATGTTTTATTAAACAGCGATAATACAACAATCATTACTGGCGGTCAGTTAAATCCTGGGAATATGTCAATCGAAGGATTCCAGACAACAAGCTTCATTAACACCTTAAAGGTCGCTGTATCTTTTCTTGGTACAAACGGATTCGAACAACACAAAGGACCTGCTGTTTCTGATTTTACAGATGCGCAGACAAAACAGGCAATCCTTCCGAATGCTAAGATCAATGTTGTAATTTCTGATAGTTCAAAAGCCTCTACTTCTGCCTTGGTGCAGTATGCGAGCTGGCGGGATATTGATTATTTTATTACTGACAGTAATCTTCCAAAGCCAATGTATGATATGATCAGCGAGATGACGAAAGTAATACTTGTGGATGTGAATTCGTAAATTATTGTCAACATCTAGAAACGGAGGTAAGAGCCATAAAAAATAAAATTAAAGTATTATCAGGAGCACAATTAAAAATACAATTGCATTTTTTATCAATGCTGATTGATCACACAAATAAGGCATTGATCTATCCAAATTTAAATGGTGGCCGATTGAATACAGTTAGTGACATATTTGACATTATCGGGAGAATTGCATTCCCAATCTTTGCATTTTTACTTGTAGAAGGTTTTTTTAAAACAAGAAGCAGAGCTAAATACCTTGCAACTTTATTAGTATTCGGGGTAATTTCAGAAGTTCCTTTTGATCTGTTTACAACAAAGCAATTTTTTGAACCAAACTGGAATAACATTATGTTTACGTTAGCACTTGTACTTGTTACAATTTGGATGATCGACGTGTTAAAAAAGAAAATGGAGAAGTTTCCTAAGATATTATGGTTTCTCTTGTCATTTGTGATCCTGGCGGTCATGTGCCTGATTGCTGCCATTCTCAGCCTTGACTATGATTATCATGCAATTTTAATTGGATATTTTTATTATATTTTCCATGGAAGAGAACTTATTGCAATTCCATTTAATTTCTTATCCATGTATAAAGAACCATGGGCACTTCTTGGATTTGGATTGGTACTTACGTATAACGGAGAACGTGGAAAACAGAATAAGCTGATCAATTATTTATTTTATCCTGTCCACTTGCTGATACTTGGACTGTTAAGAATATACTTAGGAATATAAACACAAAATTTATCCGCCAATATTATATATAGAAAGAACTCGTTTTGCAATTATTTCATCCTTGTATTTTTCCGTCTACTATCTTAATGATCCTATTACATTTTGCTGCAATATTGGGATCATGTGTTACGATTATAATTGTTTTACCTTGTTGGTTTAGCTTGGAAAAGATTTCCATCACTTCTCTCCCCGTTTCCTGATCTAATGCTCCCGTTGGTTCATCAGCCAAGATGATCTCAGGTGAATTCACGATTGCTCTTGCTATCGCTACTCTTTGCTGCTGTCCTCCTGATAAATCGCAAACCCTTATTTCTTTTTTGTCTTCTATCTCTAAATCTTTTAGTATATTCTCAATATATATCCTTTCTTCTTTTAATCTCTTTCTACTATATCGAAGTGGCAATCTTACATTTTCATATACTGTCATTTCATTTATCAGTGCAAAATCCTGAACCACAAAGCCAAATTTTTCATTTCGTAATCTGGCTTTTTTCTTTTTCAGGATAATCTGAGATTTCATTTCCGTCAAGAAAATATTCTCCTTGTGTTGCACGATCCAAACAACCTATAATATTCATTAATGTTGTTTTCCCCGCCCCTGATGGTCCCATCAGAGCAATATAGTCTCCATCTCCTATACAAAGATCAATATCCTTCAGAATTGTCGTTTCTTTACAATATTGCTTTGATATATTCTTTAATTCAATCAATTTTACGCCCTCTATTTATGAAACATTTTTATCTTTATATACCATCGTTATTAACATCAGTGAAAAAATCAGCACAAATATCTGTAATAAAAAGTTTGATGACATCCATTTTCTCTCATGACTATTAAGTTCTTCCCACTCTTTACAATTATGTAAATATTCAATTAGCTTATCTGTATTATTATCATAATCATATTGCGAAATTCTTTTATACAGTTCTAATTCTGTAAAAAGTCTAACGGAATTTGACTCAATACAGCCGGTATATTCATCTATATAAACATATATTTTCATATCATCATTCATTTCTTCATAATATATCTTGCTACTAGTTGAATACTCTATACTATATGCACGTAATTTTATATCTTTAGGCAAAGCATTTTCTCCATCCATCGAATGAATAACATTAAATATAAATACTTTCATTTGATCATCTGAAATACTTTGCTTTATATCTTTTATAATAAATTTTTGTTTTAAATAATGAATAACTTCTTCTGCACTTCTTTCACCAATAATTGATGGATCTTTATATTTTTTTATCAATGTTTTAACGAATTGATTCATATTAAATTGCTACGCTCCTTATTAATTTATATTTGCAGTTCCCCAATTATGCGTAGCTGCCACCCATCCTTTACTTAAAAAATATACATATAATTTAGATGAAACAACTCTAACATATTTAACTGTCTTTGGAATGGATGCATCACCAATATTTACATATCCTGATTTTCTTGCTGTAAATTTATAACTTTTATCTTCGTAAGTTTTATATGTTAATGGCGAAAGCAGATTTGGAGTCATGATTTTTAATTGTTTAAATTTAATATGGTTCATTAGCTGGTTAGATTTATATTTTATATATACATGAACATTCTTTGAATTTCCATTTCTAACTAATGAAAGGCTGCATGTTGCAATTGCATTTGTAGATCTTTCATTCATATCAATCTTCTCTAAATCATCCGTATTAATTTGTGTTTCGATAGGAATTTCATATATCTCCTCGTTATCTTCTGTTAAACCTGATAACTCAGAAATCCCAATACTATTTTGTACAGACTCCGCTGCACTTACATTGGTGCACAATTGCACACTTAAAAATAATGTTAATAAAAAAAACGCCACAATATCTATATATTTTCATTTAGTTTTCTCCTCATTGTTTTTTTCCTTAGACACCTGATTCAATTTCTTTATTCACGGTATTGCTTTGATATATTCTTTAATTCAATCAATTCTACACCCTCTATCTTTCCTTCTTCAATTCCTGAATCGGTTTTTTCAACCAATGCATTATCGGAAATGCTGCAACCAGCCCATTCATCAGTAATATTGCAATCAATTGAAGTAAATATTCATATAAATTATTACACAACACAATTGACGGAACACTTGATGTACATATAATAGCCGCTACTGGCAACATAATATTAATACAAATATCCTTTCTTGATGCTCCACAGATCATACGTATTCCGTATTCCGTTTTACGTTCCTCAATCAAATGAACTAACATTGATACTATACTAATGATACAAAATACGGACAAAATTCCATTCATAATCATAATAAAACTGACTTCCGTCCAAAAATCAGCTTTCAGATCATCTATCTGTTTTCTCATGCCATGAATCTCATAATCTTTAAATCCATATTGTCGAATTTTCTTTGTTATTTTTTCTATTACTGCATTGTCATTTATTGAAAACGTCAGATGATTTACATAGCAGCCTCCCCATTCTTTTGCTTGATAAATCATAGGGATTACAATCTGATCATCCATAGACACGACATCTGAATTCAATTCTGTATCTAAATAGGATGCTCCCTCTTCAAGAACTCCTATCACTTTATATTTTCCATCCAGAATCTGTCCTTTTTTTATGTATTCTCCATAATCTGCTCCAACCAGAACCGGTATAAGATTACTTGAAATATCTTCATAATCTTTTTTGTGAAAAAAACTTTTCCATTTTTGGTTTTTTATATGATAATAATCCAAAAAATGTTCCGTGACATATGTAATCTGAAAATATTTTTT
>ENA-OQIO01000983-OQIO01000983.1-human-gut-metagenome-genome-assembly--contig:-NODE-983-length-14629-cov-1.872776_pt1 | contig 14629 bp, 20 predicted proteins | sample MGYA00242573_ERZ504737 | MGnify/ENA primary metagenome ERZ504737 (study PRJEB26092, sample SAMD00036203) | human gut metagenome | host: Homo sapiens | study: EMG produced TPA metagenomics assembly of...
TACAGCTGTACAGACGTGCTAGACGAGTGCTGATCGTTTACATCAAGTCCTGCAATCTTACCAGCATCTTTTGTTGCCTGACGCTGAGCATCATTAAAGTAAGCTGGAACAGTGATAACTGCTTCTGTTACTTTCTCTCCTAAGTAGTTTTCAGCATCTGATTTTAATTTCTGTAAGATCATTGCTGAAATTTCCTGTGGAGAGTATGCTTTGTCATCGATCTGAACTTTGTAATCTGTTCCCATATGACGTTTGATAGAAGCGATTGTCTTCTCAGCGTTTGTAACTGCCTGACGTTTTGCAGGTTCACCGATCACACGTTCTCCTGTCTTTGTAAATGCTACTACAGATGGTGTTGTTCTCATACCTTCTGCATTTGTAATAACGGTTGGTTTTCCACCTTCCATAACTGCTACACAACTGTTTGTTGTTCCTAAGTCAATACCAATAATTTTACCCATGATCTATGTCCTCCTAAGATTTCTTCTTATTCTATATATAATATAAATATTAGTTAGCTACTTTTACCATACTATGGCGCAGTACATTTTCTTTGTACATGTAACCTTTCTGTAATTCTTCTGCAACGATGTTCTCACCGAACTCATCATCTTCGACGTGCATCACTGCGTTATGAAGATTTGCATCGAATTCTTTTCCTTGCGCATCCATTGGTGTTACTCCCACATCTTCCATTACAGCGACAAACTGTTTATAGATCTGTTCGATTCCTTTAACGAATGCGGAGTCTTTCTCTTCTTCGGATACGGCTTCTAAGCCTCTCTCAAAGTTATCAATAACTGGAAGAAGTTTTTCTAAAACTCCCATTGCTCCCATATCATAACGCTGTGTAGCTTCCTTTGCTGTACGCTTTCTTGCGTTCTCAAATTCAGCCATCAGTCTCTGATATTTGTCTTTCCAGTCAGCTACGGACGCTTCTAATTCTGCAATCTTGTCATCAGCGACTGCTTCCTTTGTCTCTTCTGTTTCTTTGGAAGCTTCCTCTTTTGTTTCTGTATCTTTTATATCTTCAGCAGTCTCTTCTGCGTTCTTTACTTCTTCGTTGATGTTTTCGTTTTTCTTACTCATCACATCACTTCCTTTCTTAAGATTTGTCTTTAAAAATATCATCTAATTCTTCAGTGAGGTTCTTTAAAGTCTTAACAACTTTCTTGTAATCCATTCTCTTCGGTCCGATGATACCAACGGTACCTGTACCTCCTTCTGCAAGCTCATATGTTGCAGTTACGATACTACAGTCCTTCATATTCTTAACCGGAGATTCTTCTCCAATATAAACCTGGATTCCTGTATGATTATCAGAATCTGATTCCAAAGTTGAATCAACCAGTTTCGTCAGTGCCTTCTTCTCAACTAATGTATCAAGAAGTTCTGTTGCCGTATCCGGATTCCCAAGCTCCGGATATTTTAAGATATTGGTCGCTCCTCCTGTGTAGATTTCCATATGATCTGCATCATGGATCGCTTTGGCAATCTCTTCAAGAATCCGTTCTAACACATCCTGTCTGATCCCTGCCTGCTCTCTCATCGTCTGGATCAGTGCAAGGTTGATATCTTGTAATGATAATCCTTGTAAAAATGTATTCAACAATACATTCAATTTCAGAACATCTTCATTCGAAAGCGGTTCTTCTACCTGGATCATCTTGTTCTTTACGATATTGCCTTGTGTAACGATCACTGCAAGTAGATGTTCGTGATCCACCTGAGACAGCTGCACAAATTTCAGTGTTACATTCTGATAATGTGGGGAAGAAACCATCGTTGCATAATTCGTGCTGTTTGCCAATGCATTGGCAACCTGTTTTAATAAGACTTCCATCTTATCAACTCTCTGAATCAATGCCTGTTTCTCTTCGTGTTCGCTGTCACGTTCCGTCATCAGCTGATCTACATAAAAACGATAACCTGTGTCGGAAGGAATTCTTCCTGCGGATGTATGAGGCTGTAAGATATATCCCATATCTTCCAGATCTGCCATCTCATTACGGATCGTTGCTGAGCTTAAATTCAACTCAGGATGTTTGGCAATGGTTCTTGATCCTACCGGCTCACCAGTTTCAAGGTAATTGGCGATAATCGCTTTCAATATTAACTTCTTACGATCATTTAACTCCATATCTTCGCCTCCTGTTATTAGCACTCATTTATATCGAGTGCTAACATCTATATTTAAAGTAGCACTTTCGCATTTTAATGTCAACCTTTTCTTTCAATTTTTTTGAAAATTTGTTCAGTTTTTTTCTTCTCTGAATAGAATGTACAAAAGGAGGTACTTTTCATGCATAAAAATACGGATTTTCATATAGAACAAACTCGACTTAATGATACATATCGAAAATTAAATTCTGGTAATGATTTTTCTTCCTATATAAATGAGCAAGAAAACCAATCACCAACATACTGGTCTTTTTTAAAATTAAGAATTGGCTTTTCTATTTTGTTTTTATTCTTTTTAATCGCATGCTTTAAGACTGCTCCTGCCAAAGAATTCAAAAAAGTTCAATCTGCTTTTTCCCACATCAACCAGACCGATTCCTACAGTGAGCATATTCTAAATCAATTTGATTTAAATTTCTCATCATGCATAGATAATCTTCACAAAAAGAAACGCTAGTTTTGGCAAAATACCAATCTAGCGCTTCTTTGTTTAAATACTTCTTTTCATTTTTCTTACTATAACTGCAGATAAGACCATCTTCCGTAAACGTTCTTCTTATTAATTGTCTGATATGGGCGAACTTTAATATAGAGGGTTTTCTTCTTATTCTTTACATATGTTGTAGCATTTAACACATTTTTCTTGACCATTACTGTTTTCAATACTTTTTTAAATTTCTTGTCAGTACTGAATTTTAACTGATAACCATTGGCTCCTGATACTGGCTGCCACGTTGTACGAACTTTATTATTTCCATTCTTTCTGGCTATAATATAGTCATAAGATAATTCTGTTTGCGCTTCCTTGATCCCTTTCTTATATACAAGTTTGATTCCTGTGGAATTCATAAATGCATCTGCTGCAACATACTTTGTACTTCCCTCAAATGTAACCGTCCCAATCTGGTTGATTCCAGCAAAAGCACCTATCTCTATCTTTTGAATTCCTGATGGGATTGTAAAGTTTCTGATATTTACTGAAGCAAACGCATGATCTTTGATCACTTTTAAGGATTTTCCAAATGTTACGGATTTTAATACCGTACATTCATCAAATGCTGACTTGCCGATCATGGTTACCTGATCTGGAATTACCACGGCTTCCAATTCACTACATCCATAAAATGTATTTTCTTCGATCGTAGTGATCTTAGATGGAAGTTTGACATTCTTTAATGTTTCATTTCTATAAAATGCTTCTGGTGCGATCCATGTGATCTCTTCTGGAATTTCAACATTTGCATCTTTTCCGTCATATTTTAATAAACCGTGATCTTTTGTAATATACATATGATCTTTGTATGTAATCTGATCTGGAAGTAATTTCATTAATGACTCAATCGTGATATTCTTCCCAAGAGAACTTCCTAATGCGTAAAGGCTGTTCGCATCAAAATCTTTTGGAGCAATTTCAATGGTATCAACGTGCATATCACACGCATCCGCTCGATCCGTTTTATATTTTATTTTATTAATACTCTTTACAGATGATGGAATTACAATCTTCTTTAATTTAGAACAATTGTTGAACTCATCTCCTTCAGAATCTGTGGAATTATATAATACAGATTGCATATTAAACTCTGTACATCCTTCTTTGATCTTAAGCTCTGTTCTCTTTTGAGGTACTCTTACAATTCCTTTTCCATCTTTTGTATAGATTACACCCTCGATACTCTGATATGATGGATCATTCTTTGCAACTACCAGATTATTTGCTGACAGATATGATACATTTGCCAATTTTAATTTTGTATTAAATGTTATGGTATCAACTGCTGACTGATCACTTGTGACATACCATAACTTATCGTCAGTATCCTCTTCGAGTTTTAATTTAAAGTCTCCTGGCATAACGATCGTCTTTAAAACTTTTACAACTTCCAAATGCCCCCTGCCCGATCGTCTTTGTCTTTGATGGAACCGTTATTTTAGAAATCTTTGTTCCATAGAAGCTTCGAATTCCTATCGTTTTTACTGTTGATGGAATTGTCACAGAATTCAAATTCTTACATAATGCAAACGCTTCATATGAAACAGATGTCACGCCTTTTTTAATGATAACTTTCTTGATCTTCTTGTTCCTTCGAAATTTCATCTTCGCAGGCATTGCACCTTTTCCTTTGATCGTCAATGTTCCCTTCTTAAGCGTGTATGTTACTTTAGTTTTCGCTTCCACTTTCTGCTGACCTGCTCCGCTTATAAAAATCCCCATTGTCAGAGATGCGATCATGCCTGCATACAACATCATCTTTCTTGTTCTCATCCACTGCCTCCTTTTGTTTTAATTATTAAATTACAACTTTATTATATCTTATGTATTTATTTTTGTACATAGTAACGACAGTGTTTTTACTGTAAAACGAAAACTGCCATACGAATTTTCCTTCTATTCATATGACAGTTTCTATTATCATTTCTTTCTTATCTAGGTACTGTTTCTACGATAATCCCATTTTGTTCCATCGCATCTTTAGCTTCTAATGGCACTTGATCGTCCGTAAATACCATATTAATATCTTTGAGTCTACACTGCATGACAACTCCATGTTCTGAAAACTTGCTGGAATCTGTTAAAATGATAGAATTCCTTGTAGAATCCGCCATATTCTTGGCAGCTTCGGCCTTAACATATCTCCGCTTGTGAATCCGATGCCAGGGATATACCCATCCGTTCCCATAAAGAGCTTATCTACATAAAAAGCTTCCGCACAGGTCTTCACCAATGGTCCTACCATAACCTCTGCTTCCTTCTGATATTCTCCTCCAAGAACGATGACCTTTGTAACACCGCCCTCTGTTTCTCTGATAAATCGGGCAATATAGGATGAATTCGTGATAACTGTAATATCTTTCTTAGTCTCTGAAAGGTATTTTACAAGCAATGCACAACTTGACCCCGACTCTACCATGATCGTTTCCCCATCAGATATGATCTCACTTGCTTTTTCTGCGATACGCTGCTTTGTTTCATAACAAAAAGCCATACGATTGCTGATGTCTGACATATTCTTCATTGTCGCATATCCATGCTCTCTTGTCAGAAAATTCAGTTCTTCCAAAGCATCAAGATCTTTTCTGATCGTGACCTGTGATACCTCCAGCATATGTGACAAAGTTACCACTTCTACTTTCTTTTTTTGATTTACGATTTCAAGAATCTTTGTTTGTCTGTCTGTCATGAAACTTTCCCTTTCTTCATAATATTAGGAAAGAGCCGTCTTGCGGCTCTTTATCCCTCTGCACTATTCATATAATAGCATATTTTTAATTAAAGGTCACAGATTCCTTTACCTTCTCCATAAACTGCATACCAGTCATTGTTGAAGTCTGTCACTGCTTTGTCAATATTAGGATTTGCAAATACCTGTTTTAATACTGCATATGGTGCTGTGATTGCTTCTGCTCCATAGTTAAATGCGTTCTTCACCTGTTCAACGCCTTTAAATGATGCTGCAACGATCTTACAATCATATCCATCATCTTCGATACGGTCCTGAAGATTGCTGATCAGTTCCATAGGGTCTGCCCCGAGATTTCCGATACGATTTACATATGGTGCGATATAGTTAGCTCCTGCTGCTAATGCAAAATATGCCTGCATTAGATCATAAACTGCTGTTGCTGTTACGTTAACACCTTCTGATTTCAAGATCTTGATCGCTTTTAATCCTTCATAGGATACAGGAACTTTAATATATACCTGATCATCGATCTCTTCTAAGATTCTGTGGGCTTCCTTAACGATTGTTTCTGCATCTAATGAAATTACCTGTACATGAAGGCTTCTTTCTTTCCCGATGATCTCACGAACCTTTCTCATATGTCCAAAGAAATCTTCTGGTGATGTTTCTTAACGATGGATGGGTTGCTTGTTACTCCAACGATTGGCATGTGGTCTACACCGTCTTTGATCTCTTCAAGATCTACTGTATCTAAGATAAATTCCATGATTAAAACTCCTCCTAAGTCTTATTACGTGTTTCGTTTTTTGATACTTCTATCTTACCATAATTTTCGAATATGTCAACAATTATTTTCGTTTAATGTTTTTTAACTTTCATTTGTAAGTATATTATTTACTTTTCGTAAGTTGTGTGATAAGATATACAAAAGAATCAGAAAGGAGAAATATTATCCATGCAAACAAATGGTATTGTTTTTAATATACAGAAATTCAGCATTCACGATGGACCAGGAATCCGTACAACAGTTTTCCTAAAAGGCTGTCCACTGCGTTGTAAATGGTGTGCAAATCCGGAATCACAGTTGAGCCAAGTCCAAATTTTATATGATAAAGAAAAATGTGCTCATTGCGGTACTTGCACCATGTCTGTCCAAACCAGGCAATTTCTATGGGGAGATGACAGTTATGTAGGTATTGATCCATCAAAATGCGCTGGATGTCTTCAATGTGTAAAAAACTGTCCTGCAAAGGCCTTAAGTTATGAAGGAGAAGCAAAAGATGTAGATGAAGTTGTCAAAGTCTGTCTTCAGGATATTGATTTTTATGAGGAATCTGGAGGCGGTGTAACAATCTCTGGCGGTGAAGGAATGGTTCAACCAGATTTTGTAAAGGCTTTACTTGCAAAATTAAAAGAACATAAGATTCATACTGCGATTGAGACAACTGGATATATCAAGAAAGAGATTTTTAGAGAATTGGCTCCGATGTTTGACTTGCTTTTGTTTGACGTAAAGCACTATGACAGTGATAAGCATTATGAAGGAACCCATGTCCATAACGAACTGATCATTGAGAATTTAGCATGGGCGATTTCTCAAGGAATTGAAGTTCTTCCTCGAATCCCTGTGATTCCTGATTTCAATGATTCTTTGGATGATGCAAAAGGAATCGCTGCTTTATTAAATCAGGTTGGAGCGAAGAAGGTTCAACTGCTTCCTTTCCATCAATTCGGAGAAAACAAGTATCATTTACTCGGAAAGACTTATTCTTATGAGAATGTGAAAGCATTGCATCCTGAGGATCTTACCGATTATCAGCAGATCTTTTTAGATGTAGGTATCGATTGCTTTTTCTAACCTTTTGAAAATTCCATATACGCAAAAAGCTTTGGCAGAACAGTTTCTTGCCAAGGCTTTTTTAATTGTTTCTTTCATGAATATTATTTCTTCTAGTCTATCACGAAAAACAGCAGTTAACCCTACTCAAGCCAACTGCCATTCCTCTATTTTTGTAAATTATAATGTCTGCTCTGTTCTTCCAATAATATCATCCTGTGTCTTCTTAGATAATACATTAAAGAATGCACTGTATCCTGCCACACGAACGATCAGATCTTTATGTTTCTCTGGATGTTTCTGGGCATCGATCAGAGTTTCTCTGGATACAATATTATACTGTACATGATATCCATGTAAACGGTTGAAGAATGTACGGATCAGCATCTCTAATTTCTGTTTGTTTTCTTCTGTTGATAACATCTGTGGCGTCATCTTCTGGTTTAATAAAACTCCACCTGTGATCTTCTCTGTTGGAAGTTTCGCAACCGTCTTAAACACTGCTGTTGGACCATTCTTATCTGCATTATGTGCCGGACTGCTTCCTTCGGCTAATGGTTCAAATGCATTTCTTCCATCTGGAGTCGCAATGGTTCCCATTCCCTGTCCAACGTTCGCACTGATAGATGATGTTCCACCATAACGAATACCGCCGATCGGTCCTCTGTGGTAACGTGTGTTTGGATATTTCTTAATCTCATCTAAGTAAGAATCGTATGCTTCTACGACTAACTGATCGACATAGTCATCATCATTTCCGTATTTTGGAACGTCATTAATGAGCATTTCCTGAATCTTCTTGTTCTCTTCTGATTGGAAATCGTCTAAGATTGCATTCCAAAGCTGTTCTTTTGTGATCTTCTTCTCTTCGTATACAAGTTTCTTGATCGCTGCAAGAGAGTCTGCCATATTAGCAATACCAACCTGAAGTCCAGAGATAAAGTCATAGACTGCTCCACCTTCTTTGATCGTTTTTCCTCTTCCAATACAGTCATCTGTTAATGCAGAACATAAAACGTCTGGTACATCTCGCTCAGAGGCTTTATCAATTGCATTTTCCACAATAACACTATAACGTGTCATTTCTCTGACGGTCTTATCCCATGCTGCTAAGAGATCTTCATATGTTTCCATCTCTGTAAATTTACCATATCCTTTGGTAAATCTCTTACCGCTTGTTAAGTCAACTCCATCATTCATCGCACAAAGCAGAACTCTTGGGAAGTTAATATAAGACATACCGGTACAACGATATCCCCATTTACCTGGAACAGCTGTCTCTACACATCCGATCGCACTATAATTGTATGCATCTTCTTCTTTGACACCCCAATTGATAAAAGATGGGATGATGATCTCATCGTTATTTAATGCTGGCATACCAAATCCAAGTTTCATAACTTCGATACATTCATCAAAGAAATGTTTGTCGATATTGGCATGATAACGGACTGTCAAGTTTGGCTGTGTCAGTCTTGTCTGTGCAACGGATTGTAATACTACAAAACTTAACTCATTGACAGCATCTTTCTTATCAGTTGTCTGTCCACCGATCGTTACATTTTGGTACATTGGTGATCCTGCAGAACTTAATGTATGTGACTGGGAACGTACTTTATTGATCGTTAATGTCTTGATCCAAAGACATGTTAATAATTCTAATGCATCTTTCTTTTGTGATCTTTCCTTCATTGATATCTTTCATATAATATGGATACATATACTGGTCAAAACGTCCATAACTTAAAGAATGTCCGTTAGATTCGATCTGAAGGATCAACTGGATAAACCAAACAGACTGTACAGCTTCCCTAAAGGAATTTGCTGGTTCATATGGAACCTTTGCACAGATTTTGCTCATCTGTAATAATTCTTCTTTACGTTTTGCATCTGTTTCTTTGTCTGCTAATTCTTTTGCAAGTTTGCTATAACGCTGTGCAAAATCACGAACGGCTTCAATGACTGTTAAGACTGCTTTATAAAATACGTTCTTATCAATGCTTTCTGGATCTGTGAAATCTAATGCTGCTCTTAATTCTTTTACTCTTTTTTCATATCCTTTCAATCCATCAGATAAGATTCTCTGGTAATTCACTGCCAGATGGGCATCTCCAGCATTTAATTTTCCTTCCATTCCAAAGACACCTGTCTCCATAAAGACATCTACCTCTTCTGGAAGTAAAGCTTCTCCTCTGGCACGAAGATTGTTATTCTCCCAGAACGGTGCAATCTCTCTTAACTGTTCTTTTGTCTCTTCTGTAATATAGAAAACATCTCCGTCGCGTTTCTCAAAGAGATCTAATTCGTTCATCACAAATTCCATGGTATATTCTGGGAAGATTGGAGCATTCTTGTTCTTTGTTGCCTGATTTCCTGCGATCAGGGATTTGTCATCAATGTAAATGCTCATTCCTTCTAAGATCTTCTGTAGCATTAAAGCTCTTACCATAACTCTTGGCTGATTCTGGTTTTCTTTATAAGCTTCTGTTGCCAGTACGGCTCTCTGTGCGTCAATATATGGTTTTGCATCGAGCACTTCCTCACGAAATGCCTGCATGCGTTCTGTTAATTTACCGAAATGTTCTGTGTTGTTCATGGTATCTCCTTTCAGAATGTTTCGTTCGTAACTTATTTTTGTTTTGTTTGTAATTATAAGTTAGCATTTTTTTGTTTGTATGTCAATAGATTTGGTTCATAATTATTTTTATTTTCATTTGAAACTTCTTTTTTATGTAAAAGAAAAGATGCCATATTCTATTATAACATCTTTTCTTATTTTCCGATCAGTACTTTCTTTCCACAAAAGGCAAAACCATAATGTCTGATCTTTTCTTTTTTCATTCCTTTTGCAAGCAATTGTGCATCATAATGTTTTTCTTCTATCTGCTTTCCATAAAGCAAATTTTCCATGATAACTTTAATATCCGAATTACTTTGCCTGCTCTTTCTCTGATTGATTTAAAATCCTGATTCCCTACAGATATTACTTGTTGCATGTGATCACTCCCTTCTGTCCGATAATTAACTTTATTATAACATCTGATTTCTTTTTATCTACCACAATGCTTTTTTACATAACTCTATGCTTCTTATAATAAATATAAGAAGCAATCGCAGGAATCAATGTAACGATCAAAATAATCCCTACTGCTGCTCCAATTGGATCAACAAACTTCTGAAATCCAAGCAGAATCGTCAAAACTCCACCGATGATCCACCATTTTCCCGCCATTCGATGTGTGTAATCCCAGTTTTCTTCATTATCCAATGTCCATGGAAGTTTGATTCCGATCATATAGTTCTGTCTGCACTTTGGAAGATAGTTTCCAACAACGATCAGAACTATTCCTAGTAAAACAATCGTCCACAGATTTAAATTGATCACGTCTTTATATCCTAATGCATTTCCATAGATCATTACCCCACACCAAAGTGATACAACCGGACAGATACATAGGATCAGATGATAAATCTTAGACCCAACATTCCTTTTCTTAGGATCAAATTCTGTGATAACACTACATAAAATATGCACTGCCAGCAAAAACAGATAAATTCCTGCTACTGCAAATAATTTGCTGCTGTATCGATCGGCCTCGCCGTTTCTTCCAAAATGTGTTGCCACCTGTGCTGGCAACTGATCCCATAATAAGAATCCAGCAAACATTGGTAATAAAATTACAATACAACTTGCAATAAAAAACTTCTTATTCTTCTTTAACATCATGATTTCCTCCCTTCAATTCTGACAACCATAACATAACTTCCTCAACAACTGATGTATTTAACGTGTAGTAAATATAATTTTTCTCTTTCTTCTCGAAGATCAGCTCTGCTTTTTTAAGAATCTTCAAATGATAAGAAATGGTTGCACCTGTCATATCAAAATGAGATCCAATCTCTCCAACCGACATGCTTCCATCCCGCAGCATCATAAGAATCTCTCTTCGTATTGGATCTGATAAAGCTTTAAATGTTTCTGCAAATCCCATAACTCTCATCCTTTCTGTAGCTATTTAGAAATATTTCTAATTACTTTATAGCATGATGTATCTTGAAAGTCAATTAGTATTTAGATTTTTTTCTAAATAGTTTTCATTGCAGAAATTTAACATAGATATCATTTAAATTTTGTATTTCCCTGTTACTATCATCTTATACACACGAAAGGAGTACTTAACATGATACGATTATTTGCATCCGATATGGATGGAACTTTATTAAATGACAAAGGATATATATCTGACCGAACGATCAATGCGGTGAAAAAATTGCAGAAACATGGAATTCATTTTATTGTAAATACTGGAAGAGATTATCGCGCTGCAAAAAGAGAACTTGATGCGGCATCTCTTTCCTGTGATATGATCTGCCACAGTGGGGCTTGCACTTATGATGTGCACGGCAATGGATTTCATATCGCTTCGCTTCCAAAAAGTATTGCAAAACAGATCTTAACTGTTTTTGAACGGCATGGTGCTTTTGCTGACATTGCAACGGAATATGGAAAAACCTCGATCACTGATAAAAATACGTTATTATCTTATTATAAAAATGAAGTGTTTCCTGCCGTTGAACAAGAAGGTAAAGTATATTTCCGTACTTGGCACTGACTTGCATGATGGTTTCTAAAGTTCGCTTTTTTGAAGGAAAAGAAAGTCTGCTTGGCTGTGAAACACCAATTTATAAAATCTCTACTACATTTTTTGATCAAGATAAGATCAATGCTTTAAAAGATGATATTCATGGGATTGATCAGTTACATGCGGTATCAACTTCCAAAAATGATCTGGAGATCACGCATGTAAATGCACAGAAAGGAACAGCTCTACTTCGTTATGCCCAAACAAAAAAGATCACTCCTTCACAAATCCTTGCGGTTGGTGATAGTGGGAATGATCTTTCTATGTTATCTCTTGATCTTGGAGTCACTGCTGCTATGGCAAATGCTTCTGCTACTGTGAAAGATGTATGTTCTGTCATTGCTCCTTCTAATGATCAGGATGGCGTTGCATTCTTGATTGAAGATATTTTAGAGCAAAATGAACTGGCTGCACGAGTTCGTCGTTCTTTTTGTTTGGCATTGGACTATTCCAAAATTTAGCTTAGATTACATACAATATTTTTGAAATTGATACCTCAGTTTTAACTTTTCTTTTGTTTTCCATCCAAATTTTGTTTCAATTCCAAAGATTCCTAACAATCCAAAAATCTGCATCTGTAAGATTCTGATCTTCTAATCCATATCTGCCTGTTCATATTGTTTCTTAAGAGTCTGTTCTAAGAGCCATAAACGGATTTCTAAGATCACGAACAAAATAAAGCCTGCAATTACGAGCACTGTTACCGCACTTAACAAAATCATTGCTGCATTCTTCTTAATCTGTTCTGGTGTGTTTACCATCTTCTGAAGTGTTGCCACATTATAGTAATATCCCGGAGTTACGTCCACTGCCTTCCATCCAACTCCGTCAAAATAAACTTCCACCCATGCATGAGCATTCTCCCCTGTAATAGATACCTCTCCATTTTTGCTGTCTTGGATTTTGGATGCTCCAAGATAGTATCCTTCCACGTATCTTGCTGGAATTCCATGTGCACGGAAAGCTTCCACTGCTGCTGATGCATATAACATCTGATTTCCTGTACGGGAAGTTGTCAAAAACATTGCAATGGATCTTGTCCCTCTGGCATTTTCCTCCAGACTCCATCTTTATATACGGAACCTACGTATGCTTTTAAATATAATGATTTTTTCTGTTCTGATATTACACGCATCATTTCATCTGAATTCTTCTGGAATCTGATCTTTTCCATATCTTAATTCATGAATGCAATGCACCATATCCTTTCTTGCCTGCTCTACAGCTTCTAATTTACCATCCGTAAGCCAAAAAACACCTGCCATACAAACGATCAGAAAGATTACAAAACCATATAAGCCTTTTCGTCTGATCGGCATTCCATACATAAACAGACACGCTCCAAACAATCCAGACATCATAAATTTCGACAATTTTCTACATATTTTTTGTAACATAAAGGGCTTTCATTATCTCTGGCTTATAATTCTGTAGTGATTCCTGCAAGATTCTGCATTGGATGTTTTAGGAAATAATTAGTAAACTGCAATGACTCTTCCTGTAAAAATAAACTGCCAGTACAGTTCCAATTCCAAGTCCTATGATATGTCTTGTAAATACAAGTCCAATGATTCCTGACGTACAAAAACAAGTAACATCAAAAACATTTTTGCCAATCCCCATGCCTTTGCCAAGTTTATCTCCGATCGTCGCTGCAAGTGCATCTGCAGGATTGGGTACAAGCTTCATATTAACCATCGTTGCTGCACCGATTCCCGTAACAACGATCGCAAAAAATAATACTAGAAGTTTCTGTCCCAATGTATCTGGTACAATATTTAAATACTGGTCAAAAATATTGATAAATACACTTGTCACAAGACTCATTGGAATCTGTAATAATTCATATAATTTAAATTCTTTTCCTTTTAAGATTGCCTCTATCAACACACAAAAGCAGTAAAACACAAAGGTTATTGCTCCTAGGTTTAAATGCCAGATATGACAGATATTATATGGAATAGATATAATCGGTGATACTCCTAACAATGTTTTTGTATTTAATACAATTCCAAGTGCAAGCACGATCAAACCGATAAAATATATGCTTCCTCTTGTGCATTTTGTTTTCAAAGTTCTCTTCCTCTTTTCTTTTTCTGATTCTCTTTCTAATATATCTTTTTATTTCCTTTTGAATATTGAAAAGAACCCCGGAGTATCAACTCTCCGGGATTCCTGCTTGTTTATTTTTTAATTATTTTTCTTTGATCTGGCAGAATTTCTTCTTACCTTTCTTTAATAAGATACGATCTTTATCATCAAAATCAGCTTTACCAAATGTTGCATCAATTGCATCTACTTTCTTACCATTTACAGAAACTCCACCCTGCTGTACCATTCTTCTTGCATCTGAACGAGTTGTGCATAGTTTAGAATCTACTAACATTGTAAGAATATCGATTCCTTCTGCTAATTTATCTGCTTCATATTCAAATGTAGGGGCATCTTCGTTTGCTCCACCGCTAACAAACATTGCTTTTGCAGCTGTCTGAGCTTTCTTCGCTTCTTCTTCTCCATGAACGATCTTTGTAACTTCATAAGCAAGAACTTCTTTTGCTTTGTTGATCTCTGCTCCTTCTAAGGCTCCCAGTCTTCGGACTTCATCCATTGGAAGGAATGTAAGAAGTGATAAACATTCTTCTACTTTCACATCTTCGATATTTCTCCAGTACTGGTAGAAATCGTATGGAGATGTCTTCTCTGGATCAAGCCATACAGCACCTGCCATTGTTTTACCCATCTTCACTCCGTCGCTTCTTGTAAGAAGTGTTAATGTTAATCCG
>ENA-OQIO01000987-OQIO01000987.1-human-gut-metagenome-genome-assembly--contig:-NODE-987-length-14582-cov-1.920028_pt1 | contig 14582 bp, 21 predicted proteins | sample MGYA00242573_ERZ504737 | MGnify/ENA primary metagenome ERZ504737 (study PRJEB26092, sample SAMD00036203) | human gut metagenome | host: Homo sapiens | study: EMG produced TPA metagenomics assembly of...
ATCATGATATAGCGTTCCGTTTGAGCATATAGAGAACATCGTTTTATCAAGCCACGGATGATTAAGTTCTATCATTCTGTCAATTGCATATGAGCATATCTGATCTATTAATTTTGCTTCTAGCAATGGTTCACCGCCAATGAAGTCAATAATCAGTCCTGGGGATTTTTGAGGATTGATATATTCTTTCATTCCTTTTTCTCCAGTTAACAGCATGTCTAACATTTTTTTTGCTGTTTCAAGGCTCATTTTGCGTTTTCCTTTTTTAATCTGATAGCAGTATGTGCACGCCAGATTGCAGTCATCAGTCACCTGAAATGTGACTGTTTGCGTTAAGATTTTTTCTTTTTCATTCGCCTGATGAAGTTCCGGATATAATCTGCTTAATTGCTCCGTATACTGCTCAGTTCTTTTCATTTTCAACACCTTCAATTTCACAATTGCACATTATGTTGATCTCAAGTTTCGTCGAATTGTTTGGAAGCATCCAATTATATTTGTGCTTCTTTATTGTTTCCGGTATATACAACTTTTCAATTTCCTGAACTGCCAGTTTGTACTCCGCTTCCAGTTCTGCTCCTTTTTTTTGATATGCTTTGAATGCATCAGAATTAATAATATCCGGATCATTCGGATGTGATTCAATAATTCTCTGGATAACATCTTTTGCAAATCCCAGCTCAAAGTTCAATCTTTCAATGTATTCTGCTTTTTCTCTTTCGATTTCTACAATTATCTTTCTCATAGTTTTCCCCTTCCTTAGATTGTTCCAAGTTTTATTGTGATCACGCTTCCTCTGTCTGACAGATCCTCTGTGATTACGTCTACTTTCCATCCCGGGAAGTCCCTTTTTGTTTTTCCAACGCTTAATGTGAATTCCGAGTCGTTTCCGTCTGATAATTTTTTTCTTGACTGATTCAAAAGTTTCATTTTCTCCCACATACATGGTGATAAGGCTGTTGTAATTTAATTCATTTCCTTTTCCATCTTTAAATTTTTCAAACGAGAATGAATTGTTCATTCCTGCTATTTCTATTTCCTGTTTATTTTTTAAAACTAACTTCATTTTTCTTCCTCCTGTTTTTCAAAAATGACCAAGTCGGTCATTTTACTGTAGATGAAACTTGCCCATAGCATGTATCTTTGCATGTATTTCCGCAATTAGTAGAACAATTTGACGAGCATGAAGTACTGCATCCTCCGCAAATCGTAGAACAGCTATTTGAGCACGATTCTGCGCATCCTCCCATGCATGAAGATGTGCATTCGGATCCGCATGAACTTCCGCACGAACTGCAACCAGAGCATCCGGTGCATGATGTCGAACATGATGCTGTGCATCTGTTGTCGCATCCAGTACAGTACCCCGAACATGTTCCGGAGCATCCTGAGCAATCGTATGAACAACTATAACCACATCCAGTGCAACTATTTTTGCAGCTGCCCGAACAGTCATCTGCGCATGTCGCAGAACAGTTGCCTCCGCATCCGTTTGTGCAGTCCGCGCAAGTCTGTGCGCAATTTGTCGTGCAGGTCTGGAAACAATCCGTTTTGCAGCCAGCTTCGCAATCATCTGCGCATGTCGCCTGGCAACCCGTACATTCATCCTCGCATGCTCTATTGCATTGCCTGTCGCAATTTCCACTGCATCCAGTTTTGCAACTAGTCGAGCATGCGGTTCCGCATGAGCTTCCGCAATTTCCTTTCGTTGTGTTCTGGCAACTTGTCGCGCACTGAGTTCCGCAACTAGATGTACAAGCCCTTTCGTTTTCCTCCTTTTAAGCTTTTATTGATGTAGTGCATCCTGCACCGCATGTATGTGTGCAGCCGCTCGAACAGCCGCCTGTGCAGCCGCCACAGCCACCCGAACAGCCATCTGAGCACTGCTTTCCGCATGTGGTGCTGCAGTTTCCAGAGCACGAAGTGCACCCCATGCAGGTAGATGCACAGGCCAGTTCGCATAGACCTGTGCAATTCCCTCTGCACCCCGATACCTTTGCATCTTTCTGTATGTTTAGCATTTTGTCCGCGAAGTTTTCTGCTTTTTCCAAGGTCATTTCAAGCGCAGTTCTTTCTTTTTTCAGGCTGTTATCTTGCAGGAAATCGTTGATTTCTAAAAGCGGATCAACGATTTTTTGAATATGCTCATCTGAGATCTGTTTTCCATTCTGCGGCATGATACTAAAATCATATTCCTGTGATGCATATTTCTTCAGTGATCCTCCCATTTGTTCTGCTGTTCTGCTCATCATTGTTTTTCTTACTTTTTCTTTGATTCGTTTCAAAGATTCAGCTGTTATAATCCTTTTTTTCTCCTATACTGCTGACACTGACGTGTAAGCCGGGTTCACGAGCATATAGTCAATTGTTACTGTTTCCATTATTGTTGTTTTTAAAATCGACGCTTCGATGTGCATTTTCGTACCTTTTTTCACTTCCCCAAAGTCTACGATAGTTCCCAAAATCTTATATTTATTGTTTACGTCAAGCATGCTTGGTGAAATGCGGATTTCTTTAACGATTTCTCCGGCAGATGATCCTTTTCTGATTTTTACAGATATAACAGAATCCGTTTCGATATATCCGAAACCTTCATGCGAATCATAACTGAATATGTTCCTATTTTCAGTGCAAGACTTTTTGAGAACAACGTTATTTCTGATATAGAGCTTGCATTTTTGCTCAGAACAGAGTATTCTGCTTCTTCATCGTTAATCGTAGCTTCCGTCGAAAGATTTGTCCCTCCGACATAAATTCCTCCAGCATTTTCTACTTTTGCAAGAGTTTCATCGACCTTGTCCATCATGTCTGCGAAATCTTTCACGTTAAAGAAATCATCATCCTCCGGTTTTGGAAATCCATAATTAGTTGTTTTCTGCAAATGTTACCTCCTCATTCCGCAGCTGGTAATATGTCTTTTCTTTTAGCTGCTTATATGTATAAGGTTTGTATTTTTTGTATTGATTGTATCTAAGAATTATTTCTAGCAAATAATCGAGCGGAACCATCTGTTCAAACAGATCTTCTACTCCCTTAATCATATACTTTCTCGTCACCTCAACCTGGCATGATACCTGTTTTTTATCCAGTTCAATGTCCAGTATATAGTTTTCTCTTCCGAGTACTGCGTCCAGTTTCTGGCGCAGCGTTGTTTCTGTGTATACAGGGCTGGACCACCACCTCAAAAGAACTTCCAGTCTCCGGTCTTCCAGGCTCGCCGTATCAAGAGGTGGATTCCAAGGATCTTTTCTCTGTGCTTTATACCTGACTCTGCAGATGTCTTAATTGTAATATCCTGATCTATTTCTTCCAAATGTCTTTCAAGAATTTCACCAATAGTGTCTCCTGCGTCGATGCACGCTTTTATTTCCCGGATATTTATTACAGCTTCCGGATATTCCACTTTTATGTGCATGTAATCTCCCCTTTTACCGGGACTGATTTATCTGTTATCTGTAGATTGTCATCTGTCCCATTGATCAGTGTTCCTGTGACATCTATTATTCCTTTAATTTTTACAATCGCAGCTTCTATCTGCAAAATACGTACAATAATCGTGTCGTTTTCTTCCCATCCTTTTCGAAGACTAAGCAGATATTCATCGACAGCCTGATTAATATAGCTCGTTAAAGCTTCTGTAGTGTATCCGGATTCGCATGTTATAGTCGTTGTGATATTTACGGTTGTTTCTTTTACTCCAGTAATGAACACCCTGTGTCCGATTGGCGCAAATCCTTCTCCTTCTCCACTGTTTACGACCGGATCTACTGCCGTCTGTGTTGCAGTAATAACATCTTGTGGTGGCGTTCTATAGTCCTGTCCAATAATAGTTATCGCAATTCTGTCAGATGGCGTTTTCACCCGTTCCAGCTTGCATCCATAGACACCTCTCAGCTCTTTAACACGGCTCTTGTAATATTCTCGGTTTCCGGCGAACCCTCGGTAATTATAAGTTGCTAACAGTCTTGCACGATAGCTTTCTGTTTCTTCCTGATCAGTGCCTTCCAGAATACACTTGATACTTCTACCCCACTCAAAATTTTCTACATATTCAATAGGGTCAAGTTCTCCTGTAATATGGTTCGGTTCTGCTCCTGGTTCGTCACATCCAAGCCTGTATATATGTTCCGCATCATTTATCACATTAAAAACAGTGTAGTTATATTCATCAAGATTCCATCTCGATCCTAATGGCACCTCACAATTAAATTGAGCGGTAATTTCCGAATATGTCGCTTGATTGATGTAGCACCCCCTGTCATTTCCATTCCTGATAAGGTGTTCCAGATCCGCAGTGTCCGCGTACATGTTTTTCTCAATTCCTGAAAGTATCAAATAAGCTTCCTCAAGTCTTACTGCCTGTTTTGCACATGCATTAAATATCAGGCTGCCTTCCGATGTGTCGATATCATCTGGCATATCTTCCATCATTGAGCGCATTATTGTTTCATAAGTCATTTCTTCAAACATCTGTGTTCACCTCCCCGTCTCCGAGTTCTGTTATAAGTCTGAACGTCAGCGTAATCTTTTCTTCCTGCTTTATGCATGAAAAAATTCTCAATTCCGGTTATATACGGATTTTCTGTCAGACATTCTTCCGTCATCCTCTCCAGTTCGGAATCTGTCAGTTCTTCAGAATAACTCTTTCCTACAAGATTCTCATATTCCTGTCCATAATCTTCTGAATAGATATAATACCGATAGCGTGGTGTTCTTAACGCCAACCACGCCCACACAAGAAGCGCATCGTATCCTTCGACCATCTTTCCGGAAAGTTGCCCTGTCTCAAAATCAATTCCATATTCCCTGGGAATATATAAATTTTCTTCCTGAGTTTCTTCTTCAGTTTCTTCAAACGGAAACATCATTCTGCTTCCACCACCTTTGCAATCAAAATGTATTTCTCATGTTTATGCAGTTTCAAGAGAAGAACGATATCTCCTTCTTTTAAGATGTTTTTTCTATATTCTTCCATAGTGACATTATGGTCGGAGTCTGTCATATATTCTGCCGATTCAGGTTTTGAAGTATGCAGGAATATTTTTTTGTTCGGGTCCAAGCGCAAATTGCAATCTATTAGATAATCTTCTTTTTTTAACGTCATCGTGTCTACTCTAACCTTTCCCGACTCCATCATAACTCCAAGCTGAGGTACCGGAGGGTTATAGAATTTTCCAGCTTTTCTCATTTGCTCTACGAACCGTTCATATGTATTTATAGACCTTGATATCTTCCTCCATTAATAGCTGCAGTTACTTTTTTCCCCTGCCACTGACTTACATTTAACAGTGCTCCCGAGTTTGAGTAATCGCTTCCGCCCATACTCTCCCATTCTATAATCGACCATCCAGAAGCCGGGTAGTCCTGCCAATGCCCATAAACACTACCGCTACTGTCTCCTGCGTTTTTTTTCATCAGCAACAAGGCAATTCAGTTTTATTCCTCCTTCCAGAGTAAAACTTATAAGGTCACCACAAGATCCAAAATATGATCCCACAGCAACAAGATAATAACCATCTATAGTCGCTATGCCATGATCGCTTGCTCGTCCTTTCGCATTCCATATATCTGCAACCCTTCTTTGCATAGAATCACCATTCCATCGACTATACCAATATGGATATATTGTATAATCCCATGGGCATATGCCGGATTGTTGCAATCCCGCTGGTACCGGTTTGGATGTACCAGATATAGTCGCGCCGCTTCCAACTGATATTGTTGTAACAGGATAGTCAATGTAACAAAATCCATATACGTCACTTCTTCGATTTCCATACTGCTTTCGTGCTGCAAGCCCGCCTGTTGCACCGCTTGTATTTCCCTCAATAGACACATAATCGTTGATTCCCGATCCGGAAACACTTTCCACCAAGCCTATATGGCTTCCTCCACCCGGTCCGTACACTACCAGTGCGCCAACTTTTGGCGTTGTTCCAAATTTCCCCTTGCCTGGTACCATTGTGTCACCTCAGAACAGCTTGCAGTCTTTCCTCCACCTATAAACAGGTCTCCATGTCCAGATTTATTGAAGATTGACCATTGAAAGATGCAGCACCATGCAACTCCATTGTACCCGTAGTATTGTGTGGCTTCATTCGTGCTTCCTGATATTCCGATCCATGCTCGTGCCTGATTCAGTACATCATCCAGTGCATTGCTGGTCGTTGTACTGCTGCCGCCTGCAGAATTCGCAATCTGTTCCTCGTCTTCCTCCTGAATATCCATCACGTTTTTGAACGCAAGTTCCAAAGTTGTCGTATAAACTCCACCGTTCCATTCATGGCTGTCATTTTCTATCCAAAATTTTCCCTTCAGTCCGGTCCTGGAGTCCTCTATAATCACACCTAATCCAGAAATGCATCTGTAGTCCCCAATCATAGTCAAATTTGCGGTTTTATTTATGCCTTGCAGTTCTGCCTTAGCTTCCGTTTTCCCGTTTCCACTATCTACGGATATCGCGTTTTGAAATATGCCGTATTTCTTTATCCAGTTTGAGTTACTCACACTTCCAATTTTATTATTGTTTGAGTCATAGATATATACACGATTTACCATGCTGTCTAAATCTTCTGTATATGAGGACTCTGTAATTCTTTCCCCCTGCCGTATGTGGAAATTGGGATAACTTTCCCTTTCTGTATGACCTCTAGCTTATCTCCGTTCATTTGTGCGATGTATTTTTTCTTGTTTTTTCGGTATGCTTTTGTGTATGCAGCCATGATAATTTCATAATACGGGCGTTCCTGAAAGAATATTTTCGCAATAGGCATCTTAGTTTTTGCAATTGATCCGGTCTTTACTTTTACGTCTCTGCAGACCATCTGTGCGATTTTTTCAGGGGTTTTGTTTGCAAAACGGTATGTACCGCTAGATCGTAAGAGATGCATCATGCCGTCAGTTGCTGTATACTGTAGCTCACCCATTTCAGATTTTCTTTCTCTTTGGGTAATAATTCCGACAAATTTCGTTTTTTTATCATCCGGATATCCTGGGTAGAATACAATTTTGTCTCCTAATTTTATGCCAAGAGTCTTGACATTCTTATCATTCGGGCTGTATGCAACACTAAACACGACTGTTCTGGCTGCCTGTTTAGCACTCCCAGCCCAAGTCACGCTCGTTACATAACCGGTTATTTTCGCATCATTCCACATTATTTTCATGGTATCACCAGCTTTGTCCCGTCATATATATACCAGCCATTTACACCATTATGTGCGCTGCTTACACGTCCATGCTTTTTTGCGGCTTTTTCTATGACAGTCTTGTTTGCATTGTAGATTTTGTTCGCATAGGATCCTGAACCGTAATATTTTTTTGCGATACTCCTGAGGGTGTCATTTCCTTTTACTGTATGAATTTTTTTCTTTGGTTTATTGTCTGAGCGACTGTTCTCCTTTTCCGGCTTCTTTTTCTCCGTTTTTACAGGTTCCAGGACCGCCTTCAACGGTTTCGTATATTTTGGCGGACGATAATCTTTCATAGTGATTGAATATGTTATATCGCTCGTTCCGTCGTCTTCCCCGAACTGAAAAGATGTTATTATTACATTTTTATTAATCTTTGTTTTTGTAATAATGAATTGAATAGGGGTTTCCTGCCATCCGAGGATTTCCTTTACATACTCCCAAGGATTTCTGTCTTTTGCATAGTCTGCAAAAGGGTAGTCCTGTGCCGGAAAAAAAGACTCAATCGTATACGCTTTAAGTCCTTTTTTCCCAAGTATTGTTACATCCCCTCTTGTTTGCACATTAACAGTCTGATGTGTATTTTCAAAGGTCACGTTGAATGATGCCGGTCTTATAGGAAGTTGTATTGATTTGTCTTTATTCTTTAACCAGTATTCCATATCTCCTCCTATGCTGTCTGCGGCATATTATCAATTGCCTGTTCAATCCTCTTTACAATCACCTCGCGATCTTGTCAATATCCGTCTCTTCTCTCACCACGATGCTATCTGCCAGTTTTGCAATTGCAATAGAATAATTCTTCCTTCCATCCTGGCGTGCCATCTGTACAGACTTGTCATGTGGATATACTCTACTTCCGGATGGAAGATCAACAATTTCTCCACCCTTTTCGCTGATCTGCACGATTCCGCCCTGCCAGTAATCAGTGCCTTTCGCCAAAGTCGGAATTGTCGGGATATTGAATCCGATATGTCCTCCACCAACAGCACTGGGGAGATCAACACTTATTTTATTAATCGCTCCAATTGCTTTATTCACAAGGTTGATTACCGCATTAAGCGGTGTCTTTACAAGTGATTCCAGGGTTCCAAAAATGCTTCCAACTGCCTTTACGATTCCGTTCCAAGCCTTTTCCCAGTCTCCCTGGAAAGCGCCTGTAAGGAAAGTAATAATTCCGGAAAGAAAATCTTTTATGCCCTCGATAACAATCTCTGCATTCTCATACCATCCCTTAAACGCTTCTACGGCTATATCAATTGCAGGTTTGATTGCATCTGCAAATTTCTCAAAAGCTGTTTTGACATTCTTCCACATTTCCTGTGCCCAGTCTATGACTGATCCAATCCATTTTCCGGCTGCCTGTCCGAAATTCACCAGACCATCTTTCGCTTTATCAATCACAGGTTTGATTTTATCCCAGTTTTTATAGATAAGCACTGCTGCTGTCGCTACCGCAACAATTGCCACTGTAGCAATATTTGCCGGGCTTGCAAGCATTTTAAACACTCCTCCTGCTTTCGTTACTGCTCCTGCAAGCGCCCCTGCATTCGAAATAGTTTTTCCAATCCCTTTATTAAGTGTTCCGATCCCTACTAAAAACTGGTCCGACCGCTGCCGCAACCCCCGCGATTTTAACGATGCTTTTCTGCGTAGCAGACTCATCGCATTCCATTTATCAGTCAGTTTTCCTATTACATTAATTCCTTTCGTAACATACGGAATTAATTGATTTCCAATTGGTTGCAGTACATCCACCTGTATGGTTCTCCAGAGTCCTCCTAAAGCTCCTGATAAAGTGTCGTATTTTACATTTACCAGTCCTTCGACAGATTCTCTGCTTTTATCTATAGCATCACTCGCCGTTGACATAGATGTTATAACCTGAGGTCCCAAATCTTCCCACATGGTTCCGAATAGGTTTACTCCGGCTGCACTCTGTGCTACCGGATCGTCCATAGAAGCAAGTCCTTCTATTACTTCATTGAATGCTTCTTTTGCAGTTTTCCCTCCGGCCCCAAACTTCTGTGCCATTTCATCTGCATTCATTCCAAGGGCCTCGAATCCCTGTTTCGTTGTGTCTGATCCATCTATCGCCCTGATTGAGAATTCTTTTACGGCATCTCCAATCTTGTCCAAATTGAAAGCTCCATTCTGTGCACCGTTTGCAAATACAGAAAACATATCCTCTGCGTCCAGTCCCAGCTTCTTGAACTGTACGGAGTATTCGTCAATATTATCAAAAAGTTCATCCGAAAAATTAAGACCCGACTGCATTCCCTGTGTCATAAGGTTAAATGCCTCTCTTGCCGATACACCGTAGTTCTTTATGAGTGAATCAGCCGCCCTTGTACTTTCTGCCACGTCTACTCCAAATGTATCCGATAGAGTGTAAGCATACTCCGTACATCTCTGAAGAGCTGAGTCGTCCAAGTAAGACATGTTCTGATTAACAGTCGCCATGGCTTCTGCCACATCATTGATAGATTCTCCGAAATTGTCCTTGTAAACATCATTGATCATATCTTTATATTTTCCCATTTCATTCGATGCGGTTCCTGTTGCCGCCGCGAACTGTTGGAAAGCATCCTGTGAATCAGAGGAAAATTTAATCGCCGCAGTTCCAACCGCTACCAATGGTGCAGTGACCGACTTGGTCAATGTTTCTCCTGCAGCAGTAAATGCTTCTCCTGCGTGAGAAAATACGCCCGCAACACTATTAAATCGTTTTTCTAGGTCGCGCGCCTGTGCCGCTACTTCTCTCGACGGATTGCTGAAATCGTCAATCAGCTTTACAACTGCTGCAACTGTCTTACCTGCCTTGTCTCTCATCTCCTCTTTTATGTCCTGCAATTCTTGTTTTAAAAAGGCGCGAGTGATCAAACGTTCACCTGCGCCCATATCGTAATATTCCGATGGTTTCCATTTCTTTAGGCGGAACAGTGCATAAGCCACGCTTGCTTCGCCGTCCACCTTTATGAGTTTTTTACTTCTTCCTCAGCATCTTCTCCAAGTCCGGAAAGTTTAACAATTTCGCTTGCAATAGACCCCGATTCTACTCCAAATAAAGCCGCTGCCAAATCCTTCGGTGTCGAAGCGCCAAAGTGTTCCATGAGTTTCTCATTTTTCAGGTCTGGTTCTACAATTCCATACACGCAGCACATCAGATTAAAATCATAAACAGCTGCCATATCCCTGTTTCCATTCTTGTCATACAGCATTGCCTGCAGACTGTTATAACGTTTTCCGGACAGTTCTCTAATTGTTATTTCTGCGTCCTCTCCCACTAACCTTTCCAGCTTCTTTGATTTAATTTGTTTTGTTTCTTTTTCTTCCGCTTTCGCCTTGTCTACGCAAAGCAGTTTTGTCAATTAAGTTCATGTTTTTTCTCCTTTATGCATCAATTGTATCAAGGACTTCAAAACCACTGAAATTAAATGGGATTGATTCCTCCAGCAGTTTTCCGGCTTCCCAGTCTGCAATTGTCAATTCCGTGATCACGCAGTCATCCAGTCGAATCCTTTCTGCCCCAAACGCTTCCGGATCCTCTAAATTCGTGATAATTGTCATCCTCGTGGCTTTACCTTTTTTCAGGTTTTCAGACACTTTTTTCAAGAAATAGGATGTAACCTTATTTAATTTCAGTGTACCAGATCCACTGATTCCAGTTATTTTGTATCCTTTCTCCAATGTCCCTTGTTCTTTTTACTTCGCTTGTATCAAGTTTCATCTTTGCCTGGAGCGCCGTTGCTTCCGCCATATAATCATTATCAATCCAGCACTCTCCAAACGTTCCATTAATAACACGATCTGGTGTGTAATTATTCCTTGTGGTTCCTCCTTAAACAGCAATTTCCAGATTAATATCTTCCATGACATCAACAATAGTTACGGATGCCTTCATGAACACTTTTTCATCGGTGTACTGTTTTTTTATTTCTTCATCTGACATTGCTTCCGCTTCGTCTCTGGTTACGCCTTTGTTTTCAATGATGTACTCTTTGATTTTCTCTACATCAAGTTCGACTGCATAGTCCTGTATAAGACCGTTTCTTTCTAATTCTTTCATGTATGAATCAATTGCAGAAATCAACAAGCATTTATTGCTATATGTATTTGGGTATTTTCCAACATAGTTGTCTTCTGCAAGCAGGACCAGGTCGTCATGCATCATATCCATAGTTTCTACAACACGTATTTTTTTCCATGGATCTGCTTTTCCTTTTGAAACCGTTGTCAGAGAATTAACTCCCCTGGCTACTTTCACTTTTTCCCCATCATAGAAAAGCACAAGCTTCCCTGCATCTACCGCAGCATCTAAGGCATCTCTGTCCAGCTTTTCACACTCACTCGCCTCTTCGACAACTGCGTAGGTCGATGATAATTTTATACGATGTTCCTGCAAGCAGACCTGCAATCCGGGAACAAAACTCTTCTGGGCCGTACTTCTTCCCTTTTACTGTTACTTCGCTTGTAGCATAATTCACGATTCCTTCACTGTCCGCAGTATTGTCCGGAAGAACCGCTTTTATTTTATTTCTATTTCCTTCTCGCTGATCTCTCACCCATGTTACAATTTCTTCTTCCTGGCCATCTGTTTTTACTGTTGGGCAACAAAGCCATGTTACTTTTTTTATTTCAAAGTATTCAAGAGCCTTTCTGTAATCTTCTTCTGTTTTCGCAAGAACATATACAACTATCTTTCGCGGAGTTGTATCATTTCCTTTCATTGCCAGTTTAATTTGTTCTTTATTCTCTGCGCTCAACGTTTCGGGTATGTCTTTTTCTTTGTAGATTGTAATCGGATTTCCATCCGGGACAACCGCGTCCTTTATGATCATTCCCACTATTCCGCGTTCAGATCGCCTAATTGATTTTCTCGCCGCCGCCACAAATACGACATTCATCACCGGTAAACCCTAATTCCTTACCTCCTGTGCAAATATTAATTCTTTCATTGTGTCATAGTTTTCTTTTCTCGGAATCTGATCCCAGAATTCTACATCGAACCGGCATACAGGAATATTCAAATTTTCTCCCTGGAAATCCAGTTCCATGTTATTTGTGTTCAGGTTTCTGTTCCCTGCTGTCACTTTTTGTCCAAATAATTCTTCCATCCTAGCGAAAAATTTCATTGCTTCCTCTTCATTCGCTGCTCTTTGTATAAAATCAATCTCTATTTCCACATTTTTGTGAGCTGCATTTTTAGTCGATTCCGAAAAAGTCTGTGTTATATATACAAAAAATGAAGGGCGCATATACCCCTCTATTGTATCTGCTCCGTATATTTTTACGTCCGGATATTTCTCCTTCAGAGCGGAATTGACCGCTTTTTTTATTTCTTTAAGAGTCAAATCCTGCCTCCTTTAATATTTCCTGCAGGAGCTCTTGTCCAATCAGCTCCGCATGATCCGCTCGCTGCGACATATATTTAGCTACAGTTTTCTTGCCTTTAACTTCTCCGACCTGTCTTAGTCCATGTGTTCCGTCTTTACTTTTATGTGTTATCATCGCATGTCCTTCTTCGTAAAGGTGATAATGCGGCGCTGTCGTTGTAACCGCAACCGTAACCTTACTTCCTGATCGCATTACTTTCCCCTGTCGGAAGCTTTTTGCCAGAGGTTTAGGTGTTGCTCCCTGCCCTGCATAATGGTGCCCTTTTGCTTCGGAATTACTCGTCCTTGTAAATCCTTAGCAATATTTTTCGCTTCTTTCTTTAAAACTTTTTCTGCAGATACAGGATATTGTTTTGTCGCCTTCTCCATTGCCTGGATCAGTTCCGAAGCGTCAAAATCAAAGTTGATACTTGGCACTTTCGAACACCTCCTCACATTGGATTTCCAACATTCTGTGCGTATTGTCCATATCAAGCGGCGGACCTGCAATGGAAAACATGTGTCCCTGATACAAAATCCTCATATCTGCAGTAATATCTTTTCGGAAGCGGATGTACATTCTGTGTGTAACCTCCGGCTTTAATTTGCTCATGAAATTGTATTCTGATGCTTTGTATGGTTTTACAGTTGCCCATACTGTCCGATATTTTTTCCACTCGGATTTGTCCTGACCCATTTCATCTTCTGAAGTGTTCAGGCGGAGAAATGTGATCCGCCTGTTTAGTTTTCCGATATCAACCATTTTCTTCCTCCAGTTGTGACGCCTGTAGCTGAAGAACCATTGATCCGACCACATGTGTCAGTCGTTGTTTGTCTGCTTCCTTTACTGTCAGCACACGATTTTCGTAGAGATCCTGTATGATAAGCATGAATAGCATCTGCGTTTTTGGATTCTTCTCATCACATTTCCCGACAGCATCTTTTATGTATTCTTTTGCAGCGTTCATCATCAGTTCTATGGTCATGTCGTCTGCATCATCGTCGATTCGTAGATACTCTTTTACTGCATCAATATCCACAGTTCACCGCCTTATCTCATACTCCTGTAACAGTTGCATCTTTAATTGTCAGCTGTCCGTTCACGAACGCTTCTTTGTCTTTCACCGTGCAGTCTTCCCTTTCAATTGCCCTGAAGATTGTAAGATCTTCTTCAAATGCATTCAGCTCTCCGATCTGGGCGATGTTAGATGTCATAAGAGTCATCTGATTTCTATCCCAGAATTTGATACCCTCTTTCAAATCTCCAATAATAACTGGTATTTTTCTGCTTCCTGCTGTCTTTGTATCGGATGGCATATCGGAGTTTGGAATAACTTTGACAGGAACAATTGTTGATCCAGCGCAAAGTCTAAGCTGCATTGGATTTGCAGGATCCGGCTGGAGAAGATATCTTCCTTCGTTATCCTTTAATGTATCAAGCCACTGTAACCCATCGTCGTTTGTCACAATTGCAGAAGTAGGTTTAAATGCCTGTCCAAGCGTGATATTCAATGCTTTCTTGATATCATCAAGATCTTTCATCGCTGTTACATCCTTTGTCGCAATCTGCTCAAGAATCATTTTATTTCTTGTGACTCTTGACTCATCCGCAATCCATGTTGTCAAAACGCCTGTGATATTTGCATCTGTATCCGCAAGGAGTTCATTTGTGCAAGGGAAGTATCCTGCATATTTCTCAATCTCGTATGAGATTCTTTCGAACTGCGGGGTTGTTCCAGCTGTTATCTTTCCACCTTCTCCCACTTTCGCAAATCCAGTCTGCTGCGCACGTTTCTTATAGGTTCTCTGGCCTTTATTTGTTGTTACATTTTCTACATCAACCAGGCTGATCAGAGAGAATTTTGCATCTCTGTAGGTATTAATCTGTGTCTGAATGTCTTCCGGGACTGTATATCCTCCATCTGCAGGTGTGCCCTTCTACCATGGTTGCATTTCGGAATCCTCTTCTTGCAGCATTAGCAAATTCTTTGATAGAGTTATTTTCTAACGGTTTCGC
>ENA-OQIO01000988-OQIO01000988.1-human-gut-metagenome-genome-assembly--contig:-NODE-988-length-14579-cov-2.016538_pt1 | contig 14579 bp, 22 predicted proteins | sample MGYA00242573_ERZ504737 | MGnify/ENA primary metagenome ERZ504737 (study PRJEB26092, sample SAMD00036203) | human gut metagenome | host: Homo sapiens | study: EMG produced TPA metagenomics assembly of...
CCGGTCTTTGGGCGAGAGGATCGCCTCTTCTGCGGGGAGTTGCCAGTCGATCCCCAGGTCGGGGTCGTTCCAGGCAATCGCTCCTTCGGACTGGGGCGCGTAGAAGTTATCGCATTTGTATTGGAAGACGGCCTCGTCGCTCAATACGGAAAAACCGTGTGCGAATCCGCGCGGTACGAAGAGCTGGCGGTGATTCTCGGCGGTCAGCTCGACGGCGACGTGTTTGCCGAACGTGGGCGATCCGCGCCGTATATCGACGGCGACGTCCAGAACCCGACCCTGAACGACCCGTACCAGTTTGGATTGGGCTGCGGCCCCCTTTTGGAAATGGAGCCCGCGCAGCACGCCCCGGCGGGATTTGGATTCGTTGTCCTGCACGAAGCGTACGGGCCGGACGGCTGGTCGAACTGTTGTTGGGAGTAGCTTTCGAAGAAATAGCCGCGGTCGTCGCCGAAGACCTGCGGCTCGATAATAACCACGTCCTTGATCGCGGTGGCAATGACTTTCATTATTTTTGTTCGCGTTTTAATTCGTCGATTACTTTGAGCAGATATTGTCCGTATTGGTTTTTAATCATCGGCTGTGCCAGCGCCCGCATCTTCTCCTCCGAGATCCAGCCCATGCGGTAGGCGATGCCTTCCAGACAGGCGATCTTCAGCCCTGGCGTTTTTCGATCACCTCGACGAAAATCGAGCCTGGGCCAGCGAGTCGTGCGTGCCGTGTCGAGCCACGCGAAGCCGCGTCCGAGGGTCTGGACTTCAGTTGGCTGTCTTGCAGAAAGACTTGGTTTACAGTCGTGATTTCCAGTTCGCCCCGGGCCGAAGGTTTGATCTTTTTAGCCACATCGACTACTTTGTTGGGATAGAAGTAGAGTCCCACTACGGCATAGTTGGATTTGGGATTGGCCGGCTTTTCCTCGATCGAAAGGCAGTTGCCGTTTCCGTCGAATTCCGCCACGCCGTAACGCTCCGGATCATCGACCAGTAGCCGAATACGGTGGCCTTGTCCTCCTCTTCGGCCGTGCGGACCGCTTCCCGGACGCATCGTCGAGAAACCCCGAGCCGTGGAAGATGTTGTCGCCCAGAACCAGACAGGCGGAATCGCTGCCGATGAACTTCTCGCCGATCAGGAACGCCTGGGCCAGTCCGTCGGGCGAAGGCTGTTCGGCATATTCGAACCGTACGCCGTAATCCGATCCGTCGCCCAGCAGACGCCGGAAAGCCGGAAGGTCGGCCGGCGTGGAAATGATGAGAATATCGCGTATTCCGGCCAGCATCAGGACGGAGATGGGGTAGTAAACCATCGGTTTGTCGTAGATCGGGAGCAGTTGTTTGCTAACACCCTTGGTGATCGGATATAAACGGGTAGCCGGAGCCTCCGGCCAGTTACAATTCCTTTCATGGTTATTGAGGATAGTGATGATTTATGTTTTATGCGGGCTGCACTTTGTCGAAGCGTTCGAATTCGGAGTTTTTCGATTTGAATTCCGGAACGATCTTTTTCATCAGGCAAACCGTGTCCGGGACGTTTACCATCCTGGCGAATTGTTCGAGCTGTTCGGTCGCAGCGCAGGCTTCGGCGTAGTCGTATTCGCGCACTTTGGCGATACGGATCCGGTCGTGTGTCGTGGGGATCGTATTTTCGGTGTTCGAGAGTACCTCCTCATACAGTTTTTCACCCGGACGCAGTCCCGTGTATTCGATCTTGATCTCTTCGCCGGGTTCGTATCCGGCCAGTTCGATCATACGTTTGGCCAGGTCGCGATTTTCACCGATTTACCCATATCGAAAACGCAGATTTGATTGCCTGTGGAGATCGTTGCGGCTTCCATGACCAGCTGGCAGGCCTCGGGAATGGTCATGAAGAAGCGGGTGAATGTCCGGATGGGTGACCGTCACCGGTCCGCCTTTGGCGATCTGTTCGCGGAAACGCGGGATTACCGAGCCGTTCGAGCCGAGGACGTTTCCGAAACGGGTGGTTACGAACTTCGTGGCCCCCTCGATCGTTCCCTGCTCGATGGCCAGCCCGAGCGATTGTACGTAAATTTCGGCCAGGCGTTTGGTACAGCCCATGATATTGGTGGGATTCACGGCCTTGTCGGTCGAGATCATCACCATCTTTTCGACGTTGTACTCCAGGCATTTCAGAGCGACGTTGCGTGTGCCGATGACATTGACCAGCACCGCTTCGCAGGGATTTTCCTCCATCAGGGGGACGTGTTTGTAAGCGGCGGCGTGAAATACGACTTGAGGATGGAACGTGCGGAAAGCGAAATCCAACCGATTGGGCAGCCGGATGTCTCCGATCACAGGGACGAATTCCAGCTTCGGGAAGCGCTCTTCGAGTTCGAGCCGCAGGTTGTGCATCGGAGTTTCGGCATTGTCGAACAGGATCAGTTTTTTGATCCCGAACGATGCCAGTTGGCGGCACAGCTCCGAGCCGATCGAACCGGCAGCGCCCGTGACCATAACGGTTTTCTCTCGGAAATTGGCCCGGATTTCGTCCAGTGAAATCTTGATTTCGGGGCGGCCCAGCAGGTCTTCGATCTTGATTTCGCGGATAGACTGCCGCATGATCTTGCCGTCGATGACTTCGTCGATAGGCGGTGCGATCAGGATTTTCAGATTGTTTTCGACGCAGTAGCGGATCAGGCGCTCCTGCTCGGCCTGTGCCTCTTCGTTGGTGGGGAACAGCACGGCATCGATGTCGTACCGTTGCCGGAGGTATCGAATGCTGTATTCATTTTCGAAATAATAGACCGGACACTCCGCGATGGTGTGGTTTTTCATGTTCCGGCCGAAAGTCAGGAATCCTACGATCTTGTAGTGCGGAGAACTCTGCAGCCGGGTGACCAGCGATACCGATTTTTCGCTTAATCCGTAAACCAACACCAACTGGCGCTGTTTGCGGGATTTCAGGTTGTTTTTGACCAGGTCGTACACGATAATCATCGCTACCCGGATCAGGATCAGTCCGCAAAGCGTCAGAAGCAGGTCGAGTAACAACAGGGCCAATATGTGCAGGCTGAACTGCGGGGCAGGCGGATAAAGCACTACGGTCAGCCCCAGCAGTATTTCCTTGCTGAAGGTCGCTACGACGAATTTCGAGAGTTCCCGCATGGAGTGGCGGATGACGGAGTGATAGGTTTTCAGCAGATAGAAGGTGACGAACGAATAAACGACCGAACAACAAAGCCATAACAGGGTGTAATCCGAGATATTGAGGTGCAGCAGCAGCTTCACCGACACCAGTGCGCATAAGGAGGCTAACCCGATACCGCCAGGTCGATCGCAAGGATCAATCTGGTGTTCAGATAGCGTTCCAGGTGTAATTTTTCTATCAAACGGTACATAATGTTATAATAAAATATAACGCAAGAGACTTAATCTTGTTTTAGCTCCTGCCGGATATGTTATCATTTTTCGACTTTCAAAGCGCTCTCCGGTGGCGGGGAAATAAGGATCGGATGTAAAAACGAATAAAACCGTCATTTTATATTTCGACAATTACCGTGCAATTTTCTCATTGCAAAGTATTGAGCGATCAGTTTTTGGATGTCTTTTCCAGAAAACATCCCGGAATGTAGGTCGTCGCTACGGCGATGATGCCTTCCAGAGCGACGACCAGGCGGCGGTTGCCCCGGATCCGCTTGATGTACCCCTCGGCTCCCTTGAACGGGCCGCCCGTGACCCGGACCTTGTCGCCGGAACGGTAGTCGATCGCTTCGTCGCTGAAATATTCCAGGTCGGAAGTGTCGGCGGAAGTGATCTGCATGAACAGCTCCATTTCCCGGTCCGGAATGGCGGCCGGCTTTTTCGTTTCGCGGTCGAAGTAGGCCATGAACGGACAACTCGCTTTCAATCGGTTCTGTAATTCGAGCAGGTAGTGCTCGCTTTGGCGGATGAACATCAGGGATGAAACGGCCGGCTTGCGCTTTCGCACTATTTTGGATCCTGTCGCTATCTCCTCCCGGAGCAGGGGAATATAACTCCTCACCCCCTCTTGCGCGAGCTGTTTTTCGAGTTCGAATACCCGATTATAAAATACTTTCAGTGCATACCAGCACTCTTCGCCGTTTTTGTCTGACATAGTTTGAAGGCGGTGTTAGGTCCCGCCGAATGTCCCGAAATCGTAATTGCAGCGCTCCGGGTGCGCCCTTTGTCTGCCGATCTTGTTTACAGGTCCGATTCCTTTTCTCCTGCGGCCGTAGCAGGTGCGCCGGTTTTGCCGAATCCGACCGTAAAACTCTTTTGCAGATCTTTCGAGGTCGGAAGAGGATTCAGTGGCGTATCGATTCGCTGCCCTGTGTCTGTTTTCTCGGAGGAGCGGTGTGCTAAAAGTATGTACCGTATTTGTGAAAAGGGCATACTCCACAATCCCCCGCGGTTTTTGTGTGATTTCCACCGCGCAGCAACTAAAGGTTGGCCGCAGAACGAATCGTGTGCGATTCTGTTTTCGCACCCGGGATCTCTGTTTCTGACCCAGAAACGACACCGAACCTCTGGAAACAGAAGCCTGTCTTGCCTGGCAGGTCATTTCCGATTACAAAAGTAGAGTTTATTCGCGTAATAACCAAACAAAAAAGCGCAATTTCCCCCCCCCCGGAAAAAAGTCTATATTTCAAGCTTTTACGACTGAAAAACGCATTTGTTGTGTCTTAATATGCAATCCAATGGGTTTTTTGTTCTATTGGCTTCTGCCTCCGCTATTTCGCCTGACAAGCCTGGTTTTGGAACGGTCTGTGTAATTATCCGATCTGGTTTGTTGAGGTTATCCCTCTGTTTTTCGGTTGAATAGCCTGCGTTTGTATTGGAAACCCTATTTCCCGATTTTATCGGAAGGTAGCGAAAGTATCTTCGAATAGAGGATCCGGGCGCAGGCAATCCGCTATGGCCGGGAGATGAATGACAACGATCGGATTTGATTTTTTTCCGTTGGCGTGCGTGGGCTTTTTGCACCGATTGAGAAGATAACTTTACGTCGTTGTTCGAATAAAAAAATAGGGTCGGAGTAAACTCAATCCTGTTTTATCGTTTTCCCGGTCCATCCGGGTATCTTTTGTTCTGCGGAGAGAAGGGGATTGACTTCGTGTTACCACGTGCCGCTCGTCCTTCCCATAATGGAAGAGTCCCTGCAAAGTCGATGAATAAACGGAATCCGCTCTTTACACGGATACTTTTTCACTTTTCCGGAGTGCGGGAACTCGCTTGCAGACGCTCTGGAAAAATAAAAAGGTTACGTATCTGGCAAACTTTTTTTGTTTGATAATTGATTGATAACCAGTAGTTAGTTTCGCTTAAAAAAGCCAATCTCTACTTATAAGCATACATAGAGGTTTTCAATAACCAACTGATACTGAAGACAAAAGTATATAAAAAAGTCGGATTGTAAAACACTGGAAAAGAACCTTCTTTTATCAATCAAGGAAATCAAAAAGTGTATAGAGCAAAGTGGCGCATGTATGGTATAGATAATTCCGTACATGCGCCACTTTCTTAATCATCTGATTTGCATTGATTTACATTAATTGTTATTATATACTATCATTTGGTACTGATAAGCATTGATTTTGCTTGTGGGGTGTATTATTGTCCACCTAAAAAAATCAAGAATATCTCCTTGAAACGGGTTTGACGAGCAGGTCGATGTGCTCGTGTTCAAGGATATGTTCCATTGCCTTGTATATGGGCATCTTTTCGATACCGGCAATCTTCAGGGCTTCCATCTTGATGGTATTCTCGATGAGCAGCAGGTATCTTCCTCCTTCAACTCGACATATTTCTGTGACTGTGATTTTAATTTTGCCATATTGATGTTGTTATTTGTTTCCGAAGTCGGCAGGAATTTCACCCCACAGGCGGTTGTCCCAGTGCAGCACTTCGACGTCCTTGATTCTTGCCTCCATCACTTTGAGGAATATCTCCGCTTTCTGCAATGCCGGGCATCTGCGTGAAGAGGCTGTCTGTTTGTTACGATACCACGTGATGGCTGTAATGCTGTCCGAGTAGATTGTTCGCGGACTTTCCGGATGTTCCATGACATATCTGACCGCCTCGACAATGCCGAGAAACTCCCCGATATTGTTCGTCCAGTTACCGATAGCTTTGGAAAAGAGTTCTTTTCCTGAAGAGAGGTCGACAGCCCGGAAGTGTGTCAACCTCTCTTTTGCAGAATGGGCACCGTCGGTCGCAATACCCACGACCGGTTTTTCTTTCATTGAATTCCTCCCTGATGTCTGTCTCCCGTATAGATGAACCCGTCGGATTCCATACGTCGTACCAGAGCACGCGCCTGATTCAGATAGTCGGTGATGACACCTTCCTTGTACTTGATATCCTTGCGTCCCTTGAGGATTTCCAGCACACCGTCTATCGTGCGGCTCATCGCGCTCTTGCCGTCTTTCGGGTCGAAGAAAATCTTTTTGTTGCCGAACGTCACGGTTACTTGATACAATGTCTTCGGGACGATCACTGTTTCCACATGCGCCTGAAATAACACGGGGGTAGCGGCAACGACTACATACCCGTTGGCTTTGTGCATGGGTTTCAACTCTACCGAGTATAGTATGTTTGGCTCGAGAGTTCCTTTCAGGTCTTCCGAAAGGACACAAATCTGCTTGCCGAATCTTGAGTCTTCACGGACTCCCATCAATTTACGTGTCTTGGAATGGCGCGAAACGAACCCTATCAGTTCGCCCGTCTCTTCCGATCTCGCAAACTTCAGTTGCGATTTTTCCGATGTCATATTACTGTTCTTTCATATTCAATCTATTGCTTTCAATTGACAATCTGTTTTCAATGGGTCACTTTTCCATACAAATATATGCCAATTTTTCACGCCAACAAAACGTTTTAGTTATTAATTTTCAGATGGTTATGCGTAATATATATAGAGAAAAGGCTGCATTCAGTACAGCCTTTCCTCCTCTGTAAAATGGCTGAAACGCTCGTCAGTATCAGAAGTTTGCAGTAGATAACGGCATTTCCAATAACGGTAAATCCGCCTTCCGTTGGGTATACAGTGATTTATATCGTCAGCATTCAGATATTGGTTCCCTTGTTCCGTACCGTGGTGCATCCATGTAGCGCACCCGGGCAGGTCCGGGTTGTTCCGGACATAGAAGTCCATTTTCTCTTTACCGGCGACAAAGATATTGTGTATCCGTACGTCCTTATCGATAGGAAACCGGTAGGCGTACAACGCGAAGTCACAGATGTCGGTTTCCAGCAGGTTGCCGCCAAAGTGTTCGGGAGCTTTCCGTTTCAGGTTCTCGAACCCCTCCAGAATACCCGGCCTGTCGCATATCTCGGCAAACCTTTCATCCGTTACCGGCTCAGCCGTCGCATAAACCACCCGAAAACCATTATCCGTACTGTCCAGTACCATGACATGCGCGACTATCCCCGGTGATTTGTTGATACTTTCGTCAATGCTGTCCGAGTCCGTGGTCAGACAGCATTTCAGCGTTCCGATGATTAATACCGCTACCACCAACAGTGTCCAAGGACCTATTGCTGCCGCTATCAATACCAATTCATCGGCCCGTTTCCGTATTTGTTTCATTGATTTTGAGAATGTGGCGGCCGGATACCCCCCGGACCTCGGACACGCATACCTTGCATCCTGCATCCAGCAACCGGTTTCTACATTCTTCCAAGGCGCGTCGGAAATCCTGATGCAGGTATACCCGCCGCCGTCATCTTGAACCGGGGCACTTCCGTGATCCGGGTAATCGTTTCGGCATCATCAAAATACGCCTCGAATGAATCTCCGACATGGAAAAGGATGATGGTTTCCACGCCATGCCTTTCCTTCATGCCGCCGTAACAGCGGCGAATAATCTCTTTCTTTTTCATATCAAATGATATATTAGGTTTGATGTCAGCCAAACATGAAAGTGCCTGTAATCCGTTCAACTGCCGGGCTTTCGTCCGAAATACATATACAGACTTCTTCATCTGACAAATATACAATAAATTACGGAACGACCCATGTCTATTGCATGAAACTATCCTTTCATCTTCACCTCCCTTCTTTCAAATTGTTCGCGGATGATTTCAACGAGTTGTCCGATGCTGTCGATTTTTTGACTCTTACCGCAGGCTTTGCCATGGAACAATGGCGTGAAGTACAGGTTAAAATCCTCATCGATGGAAAAACCTCCCACGAGGACGATACCCGCCTTGATACGGTAATACTCGCCGTACATGGTGTAATCATCCGTAGTTTTGGTGAACCCGTACTCCAGCAACAAGTCCGGCAAAGTGTCCAGGATCGGCCGGATGACATCCTTGAGAAAATTCGGGGTCTCAACTTCCTTTTTCCGTTTCCGACCTTTTCTGCCGGTTCCGTTATCGTCTTGCAGGTAATGGGCATCGAAACGATCCCGATACCTTTCTGTCAGTTCCTTAATATCCATATCCTTTATACATTTAATTGTTTTCCTCAAGCCACTCTTCCAGTGTCATGGAGTCCTCGAAACCGTATTCGTCAATCTGTACATAGCCGTCCTTTTCCGTGATAAACTCTTTCCTGGTCAGGATGGTTCCGCCATGATTTACCATCACCGTCGGTTCGATGGTCGCCAGACGGTCCCCGTCATCCGACTCCCGGATATCGTATGCGTACAGTCCCTCCGGAACGGCATTCCGGTCAATCCGCATATCCGTAAACAATGCAGGCGTGTCATTGATGGTCATAGACTCAAAGGTCTCGTTGCCAATGTTTTCTTTTGTAATCATATTTATTGATTCAAATAGTTTATTATTCCTGCTTGGGAAGTTCAATGGCTCTTACCCAATTGTTCCGGTCATCAAAACATTCATCATTGATGTTGGCCGTAAATTCCAGCGGTATCATCTTCTCAACCCGCGTTGCGGGGTTATTTTCGTAATCAACGATGATTTTCCCGGCCGGAACGTCACGTTCAAATTCGTCCAGCGGGAAAGAGAATATCCATATTTCCCGGTCTTTATCTTCCCCAAGAAACGCCTTGAGGTTGTCTGTATAAGCCTGGCATTTGTCCCACGAGGTTTCCACGAATGAAATGATTTCCTCTTCCGGTTTGCCGGTACGGTCTTTCAGGAATGCAACGGCATTCCCTTTCCAGATATCCTGCTCGACACAGAGTTCCAGATAACGTTCCCAGACTGTCACCAGCCAGTCCATGTTAATCTCATGCAGGTGGCGGCAGGTGAAACGCTCCCGGCTTTCCGCGTTGTAAAGCGTGCAGCTTCCGTCCGTGCGTATCTCCTCCAACCGGTACATGGTGTATACCGGTATCCCGTGCCCATACCCGTCTTCCCCTTCCTCCTCGACATATACCGTATGGGGCAACATATTTTCCGGCATTTTCGGTATCGCGCACAGGTTGGCTATAACTTCCTGTTCCAACGCTTTTTGTTTCTCCTGTACTCTCATTGTCTATACATCTTTTAATATGATTTTACCTTCTTGAAATAATCTCTGTTTGTAACGACGGTGGTTGCGTATATTTTCGGTATGTTTCTTCCGGTCATATTTATACAAGCCTTTTGCCTTGTTCTCTCTCAGCAGTTCCTTGTTCCGCTCTTCGCTTTCTGGGTTCACAATGAAGGTTATCAGCCTGCGGCTGACACCGTATTCCCGGGCAAGCTGGCGCTGGCTGACAGCTTCTGTCATGTAACGGTGGAAAATTTCAGCCTTCTGAAAAGGAGTGAGCTTCTGCCTGCGGTCATATTGTGTCCCGCTGATGATTATTCCCGAGCTTTTGTATGGCATAGTGAAGTCTGTTTTTCGTTTGTGGTCCATGAATGGTAGATGCGTTGTTTGCCATCTAAGGAGAGTAGAAACCAGCGGCTATAAATCCGTTCCAGCGTTTCGGTGTCGTGCCCGTATATCGGTCCCAGTTCGTTTGCAAACATCGCCGCTACCTTCAGCCTCCTGGTATCGGACAGCTTCTCCCACCAGCGGCAAATGGTCTTGTACTGCTTCACGTCCGTTACAAGGTCCGGAACCGGAGCGGAGGAGATATATTCCGCCTCTTTGCCGCACGGTGCCTGCCAGAACCCTGTTCGCAAAGAGCGCGTTGCTCGTCACAAACCCGTTCTGCAAAGGATTTGAGTGCCATTTGGAATATCTTTCTTTCCAGTTCCTTACGTTCCATGGACAGTTCATGCACACCCACGTTCAGCCCGTGCTTATTGCGTTCATCCGGGGAAAGCTTGTTGCTCAAGGCTTTCCTGACCAGTTCCAGCCGTTCTTTCAGAGGGCCGTATTCGTTGTTATCTAAATACCGGTTAAACAGTTCCTGTTCGTTTCCGGGCAGTATGAATATATTTTCCATCATGCATCATTTAAGTTATCGGATGTGAATAGGATATATCGCAGTGGATAGCGGGTGTCGGGGTGCGGAAATAGCCACGAGATCCCGTGCCGTCAAGGGGCGCAGAAAAACGGCATCGAACTCCTGAGTATCGTCTTCACGGATATCTCGGACTTCAATGATCCATGTGCCTTCATAGCGGCACCAGGCAATCACCTCCAAAATCATTTCCTTTCTGTAGTCAGCCGGTCCGTCCCCGAAACTTTCACGTATCCGCTTAATTGCATCGTCTGTCAGCCGGACAAATTCCCCTTTGCGGAACGGAGCTTCCGGCGTAACGGCAGGAGCCAGCATCTGCCAGTCTTCATGTCCGTCCAGGTCTTCCACAGCCATTGCGTAGGCTTTGTATTCAGCTTCGGTCTCGAAATGTCTGGTTATCACATATCCCCCGGATTCGGCCGTGCTCTCCACCGAGAGATATCCCCGGTTTTCCTGTATATGCTTACAGTATCCTTACCGAGTAGAACTTTTACTGTTATCATTATTGCAGATGGTGTGGTTTTATTATAAATGGAACTCCACGTCTTCCTCCTCGAACTCCGTGTCGTGGTCCTCGTTGTACCCCTCGACGGTCGAACCAGGGACATAGGTCTCTCCGCCAATCCCATAACGTCCGGCATCGAGCAGTTTCCGAAGGGTTTCGGTGTCCCCGTTTAGAATCCTTTCGATGTCCTCCCGGCTGCCCCGGACGCTAATTCCGAGACGTAGCCAGAGATTTTCCTCTCTCGAGGTGTCCGCCTCTTCCGACCGGTGGCGTATGATATGATAATCACTCCATCCGTCGGCATCGTTTACCCCGGCGATGTAGGCATTGTACTCCGCCTCAGTCTCGAACTCTTTCTCGTCCACGACGCCCCCGTTATCCGCCAGCCATTCTTCAGAAGGCAGTTCATTGTTCTCTTCATATTCCCGTACGGCGTCCTCGCCGAAAATCGTTGTTATCTTTATCATGTGTCTTTGGGTTTTGAATATTTGTTATTTAATGGTTATCAAACTCGTTTGCCCGAACCGGTTTGATTCGGTTCGCAGACAGCCACCCGGTTTCCGGCGCGTATCAGTTTGGGAAGATACACGTCCAGGTCACGAAAAGAAAACCGCAGTTCCTTGACGCCTTTCCCTTGCCCGTCGACGCGTTCGGCGGTGGCAATGCCCAAAATGCCGGAAGCGGCGATGGCATCGTCCTCATACAATTCACAAGATTCCCCGTTTCGGAAAATGTACAGGGCATCCGGGTGCGCCGCTTTCATCTCGCGGTATTTTCCCATCATGTCGAAACTCCCGGGACATTTCCGTTCCCCGTTACATTCCGGGTCTCAGTAGGTTCCTCGTGGCGTCGATGTCGATGAAATTCGTCCAGCCGGCTTTATGAAGTTCGACAGCAGCTTCCCGCAGGGATACCTTCCCGTTCTCGACCTCCTCTTTCAGGGATTCGAGAATGTTCTTGATTTTATAATCATTCATCATATTTTTTATTCTTTGGTTACATTGTTACTTGTTCCGACGGTATTCCGGTCAAGGGGAAAGCACCCGTGGCCTCCGGTAACCCGTCGATACACTGCCCGTCGTCAGGATTTCCCCGACAGGTAATGCCCGATGGACTTGTAACGGTTAGGAATGTTCGCGTTCTCGTTGAAACCGTTCAGGCAGTGGAGCAAGGCATCTTCGAGCGTGACATAACGACGGTCGAAAGTTTGGATATTATCCAGACAATAAGCATTTACAGCGTATTTGAAAGGCGCATACATTCTTTCATTCTCCCGCTTTAGAATGACGAACCAGTCGAAATAGAGTTTCAAGCGGAAACCGTCGCTCTCGCCGACTTTCATCAGCCGCTCTTCGTCGAGGAGCCTTTGCACGAGTGCGGCATCGAGCTGACGGGTATACTCCCTGTACGCCTTGATACGGGCCGTGTAAGCTGCGGCATATTGTTCGATGTCTGTTTCTTTCAGCCGATGTTCCGCCGGGTAAAAGTCCAGCACCTCTTTCGTCGTGACGGGAATTTTCAGGTCGTCCACCCCGATCTCGTAGGTCTTGTTTTCCAACACGTCGTGGAACTCGAACCCTTGAATTCCCATGAGGGTAAATTCTCGCGTCGGGTCAGGGAGCGCAAGTGATTTGAGCTCTTCGAGGTCGCGGCACACGGCCACGACCGGATACTTCTCGACCACGTCTGACGGGCCTCCGATGCGGATATACGCCTTTTCACACCCGTCGTAATCACCATGCCGGACAATGTCGCAGCAGGTGTAGTTGGGGGGCGGCACGATGCCGCGCCGTATATTCCGTCCAAAGCTTGTCCAGCCCGGCTTTTACTTCGTCAGGGTCGGTCAGGGCAACGTTGCCGCACTGGCTGCACCGGCCGTCCGACAAGGCGTTGCGGGTAAATTCGAGGAACTGTCTGGTGTTCGGGTCGATGACGGCGGTACATTTCACTCCAGTGCCGCCGCAGATACTGCATACGATTGACATAAGTTTTTTGATTTGTGTATTTATTCGTACAATCTTTCTTTTTGACGCTTTTTCAAGGTCATCCGGAGATATTGCATCAGTTTCCCGCAGGGACACAGGGCATGTTCCCGTTGGCGGCATAACTCAGGTCCCCGTTGGAGAGAACCATGCCTTCAGCATTGAGACAGAGGTCGCCGTAAACGTAGTCTCCTCCGTAAGATAAATCCCATGAACAGGTTCGGAAACCCCTCCGTGCTGCGGCCTTCCCGGAAAAGGAAGATACGCTCGGCCTGTCCCCGGACTCCGAAAAAGGGATACGGGGAAAGTGCCGCGAGCGTGGCGGCATGCTCTGCCGGATCATGGAAGCGGTCGTCGCTCATTTCGAGCATGTGGCCGGAGTCCTGTTCCTTTTCCTCCTGGTACTCGTACAGTGCGGCGCAGGCTTCTATGAATTCCTCCGAACGGGATGTGGCAGAGCCGTTGGTTACGATATAAAAGTCATTGACAGTAATACCGTAGGCGCGTACCCGTTCGAGGATATGGCGGATGGCCCGGACGTTAAGCGACGGCTCGCCGCCCGTGATGTTGAAATGGTGAATATGCCTGACATGCCGCAGCAGGTTGCTATATGTTTCAAAGGGATATCCACGGATTCGGCATCTCCCCGCATGCAATGGGTACAGCGCATGTTGCAACGTCGGGTAATCTCGATGCAGAGATTCTTGATATATAGTTCTCTCATATTCGATGTAGTTCGGCTTAGGTTTCATCCGGGATTTCCTTTCCCGTGTAAGGATTATACAGCGGTGTGTTGCCAACTGCCTCGGCGTCAATAGCGAAACTGCCACGGCCTACGTCGTAGAAGAGTTCCAGCTTTAGTGGCGTTGAAGCGATGACTTTCTCAGCCTCGGCTTGTGACAGGCCTGAATACATCAGGCATTTGACACGACACCGGAACATTTCCGGATTGGTTTCCGGCGTGGTAACTACATCAACGACCTCGCACACTTCATCCGTGATGGCGAAGCGGTCGGGATTGGGTGTGCCGTTCCTTCTAGAGCCGTCCGATGCGGCATGTCCGGTGATTGAATGGTTCCGCACCTTTTCGGCGGGATAGGTCTTATCGCCTTTGGCGAAATACGACTTGCCGGAGGCGACACAGGCATGATAGATTACGTCGTGGACCTTTCGTCCGTTGTCAAGTATAATTGTATAGACCGTTCCCTCCTGCAAGACAGGAACGGCATTCGGTTTATGAGACATAAGATTTGTTTTTAGCTGTTTATGAATTTCGGTCTTGCACGCCGCATGATGTGTAGGTCATCGTAACCGATGGCTCTCAGTTCGGAAAGCGGGTTGCGGTACTCCTTTTCATGGGCTGGCCGTGTCATGGCGATCACGCCCGCATAGTCGGCTGCGCCATGCTGGCGACATGCATGTAGGAGGTTATTTCACCCCGCCGTCCGCTCCACGGTATGTCCGGGAACAGGGCGATGACCTGTCCGTCGGGATAGCGTCTAAAGACCACCTTCGTCATTTTTCCCGCAGATTTCCGTGTCGATTTCATAGTCCCCGTAATTTTTGAATTCATAGTCCACTTCGCTGATAATTTCGTCAACCTCTTCGTCCGTTATTTCATCAGCCTTCGGGTTGTCGATATCGAGCCGTACGGTCAGGTAAATGGTTCTTGTTGCCATAATATCATACATTTTTTAGTGTAACAAAGCCGGCTTATGACGGACCGACGGTATATTTCTCTATCAGCCGC
>ENA-OQIO01000989-OQIO01000989.1-human-gut-metagenome-genome-assembly--contig:-NODE-989-length-14577-cov-2.315363_pt1 | contig 14577 bp, 22 predicted proteins | sample MGYA00242573_ERZ504737 | MGnify/ENA primary metagenome ERZ504737 (study PRJEB26092, sample SAMD00036203) | human gut metagenome | host: Homo sapiens | study: EMG produced TPA metagenomics assembly of...
CGCGCTGCTGCGTGCCATCGGGCGGGCGAACGCGGCGCTGATGGTGCTCGCCGCGGCGGTGACGGTCAATGTCGCGCTCGACTACTGCTTTGTTGCGCGCTTTCAGTTGGGCATCGCGGGGCGCGGGCGTGGGCGACGGCGGCGCCGCAGGCCATTTCGGCGGTGCTGTGCATCCTCTACCTGCGGCGCAAGGCACCGGAGCTCATTTTTGCCCGCGCGGACTGCCGTATGGATGGAGAGCTATTGAAGCAGACGGCGCATTTCAGCTTCGTCACGGCGCTGCACCAGTCGAGCCTGTGCATCGGAAAGCTCCTGGTGCAGGGCGCGGTCAACACCGGCGGCACGGACATGATCTCGGCCTACACGGCGACGACGCGCATCGAGGGCTTTGCCAACTCGTTTGGCGACAGCGGCAGCGCTGCGACCTCCGTGCTCGTGGCACAGAATCGGGGAGCAGGGAAGGATGAGCGCGTGAAGGAATCGTTTCGCAGCAGCCTTTTTCTGATGCTTGCGATGGGGCTTGCGATGTCGCTCATCATGTACGTTAGCGCGAGCACGTCGGTCGGCTTTATGCTCGGGACGCGCAGCGGCGCGGCGTTTGAGAATGCGCGCGACTATCTGAAGCTCGCGGCGCTTTTCTACACGCTCTGCTTCACCGGCAACACATTCGCTGGCTATTTTAACGGCATCGGGAAGGTGTCCGTCCCGTTCCTCGGTGCGACGAGCCACATCGCGCTGCGAGTCGTCCTCTCGTGGCTGCTGGTCGGCAAAATGGGCCTCCACGCCGTCGCGCTGGCAACAGGCCTCGGCTGGGTGCTGGTCAACGCGCTGTGGACCTTTGTCAAATGGAGGATGGAGAAAAAAGAGAAAGCAGCAGAACGTGATATTATGTAAACATCAAAAGCCGCGCGCCCTTAGGCGCGTGGCTTTTGATAAGTTTTGTGAAGTATCGCCGCTGATCGAAATGCGCGGCAAAGGGATGACATTTTTGAGAAAGCACGAGGTTTCTGCCTATATGGGAAGACCATGTCGAAAGAGAAAAACTTTTGTAAGAGACGCGCTCTGCTTGCTGAACTTCTGTAAAGTGAAACTATTTTACAATTCTTCGAAATGGTAGCGCGGCTTGCCGGCGCTTTTCTTGCCGTATTCGATGGCTCTTGTCGGGCAATAGCAGATGCAGGCCATGCACTGTGTGCAGTTGGTTCCCCAGACGGGACGGGCGTTTTGCAGTGTGATGTTATTCAGCGGGCAGAGCTTTTCGCATTTGCCGCAGCCGATGCAGACATCGCTTGCAGTAAAGGGATTTGCCTTCACAAACAGCGGATAGAAAACCGGGTTCACCGCGCTGCTCGCGATGCGGTCGTAGAGTTTTTTGCGCGGCGGCGAGAACATGTGTCCTGCGCGGATCGCGGCGATCGCGCGGTCGATGAACGGCTCGGCTTTGGCGACGATCCGGCGAGCCTCCTCGACGGTTGGCGCGTTGAACATGGCGATGAAATTCTCCGGCATGACGATCTGCGCCGTGCCCATGTAGACGAGGCCCTTTTCGCGGCAGAGCGCGCGGTTGTACTTCGCGGCGTTGCCGATCTCGCTGCCGCAGTCCATGACGAACCACGTTTCCCTCGCGCCGCGCAGCTCTGTTCGCAGCAGATGGTCGCGCACGATGCGCGGGATGCGCCAGGCGTAGGTCGGCATGACGAGGACGAGCCGTCCATTGACGGCGAGCGGTGTTATGTCGCCTGATTTGATGCGGTCATTCAGGCTGATGAGCGTATCGTTCAGCGCATGTGCGATGCGCTCGGCGATGTGGCGGCTGTTGCCGGTGCCGGTGAAATAGAGTACCATGGCGACCTCCTGTGTCTTTGCTCGAGCACTGCCCGAATATTGTATTGCCTCTATTGTACCAGCCGTGGCGCGCGCAGACAAGCGCTTTGTGTAGGAAAACCGGCGGAGTAAAGTGACTTGAACCTGAGAGAAAAATCGCCGCGGCTTTTCTAACCGAAAGGGGCGAAAGAGGCATATTGCCTCTCGTATACTTGTGTTTCCTGCATTTTCTGCTTGCGGAATGGGGCGGATATGGTATCTTGAACCATGTGTCCATCGGCCGTTTTCGACCGGCGGTTCACGTTCTCTAACTGAACGACCGCTGAAAGGCAGGGCTTTTTCTTATGATGATCAACAAACGGCTCATCGGCGCGGTGCCGGAGAGCAAAAAATATATCGCGGGCAACGTCGCGCTGCAATGGTGCTCGCTGTGCGCGAACATCGCGATGATGAGCGCCGTGACGGAGCTGTTCGCCGCGCTCTTCGCGGGCAGCATGACGCAGAGTAAGATCGTCACGACCGCCGTGATCGCGCTTGCAGCTGTCGCCGTGCGATACGGCTGTACCGTCGGCGCGTCGCGCATGGGGTATCTATCGTCCAAGGCGGTCAAGAAGACGCTGCGCGGCGCGATCTATGACAAGCTCCTGTGCCTCGGCGCGTCGTATTCTGAGCAGGTCAAAACGTCGGAGGTCGTGCAGGTCGCGGTCGAGGGCGTCGACCAGCTCGAAACGTACTTCGGCGCGTATCTGCCGCAGTTTTTCTACGCGATGCTCGCGCCGCTGACGCTTTTTGTCGTGCTGTGCTTCGTGAGCGTGCCGGCGGCGGTCGTGCTGCTCGTCTGCGTGCCGCTCATCCCCGTCGCCATCGCGGCGGTACAGACATGGGCGAAGAAGCTGCTCTCGAAATACTGGGGGCAGTACACGGCGCTCGGCGACACGTTTCTTGAAAATTTGCAGGGCTTGACGACCTTGAAAATCTATCAGGCCGACGCTTCAAAAATGATGAGATGAACGTCGAGGCCGAAAAGTTCCGCAAGATCACGATGAAGGTTCTTACGATGCAGCTCAACTCCATCACGATCATGGACCTCATCGCCTACGGCGGCGCGGCGCTCGGCGTCATCATGGCCGCAACGCAGCTGCGCGCGGGGAAGATCGACCTTGCGGGCGCGCTGCTCATCATCCTGCTGGCGGCGGACTTTTTCATCCCCATGCGCCAGCTCGGCTCGTTTTTCCATATTGCCATGAACGGCATGGCCGCGAGCGATAAGATTTTCCGCCTGCTCGACCTGTCCGAGCCCGCACACGGCGGCGTCAGCTGTCCCGCGGGCGACATTGTCTGCCGCGGCCTGCGCTTTTCCTACGAGCCGGAGCGCGAAATTCTGCACGGCGTCGATCTGACGATCCCGCAGCAAATTCGTCTCGCTCGTCGGCGAGTCGGGCTGCGGCAAGTCGACGATCTCCGCGCTTTTGATGGGCCGGAACAAGGGCTACACCGGCTCGATGACCGTCGGCGGCGCGGAGCTGCGCAACATTGAAAAAGCGAGCCTGATGCGGCGCATCACCTACGTCAGCCACCAGAGCTACCTCTTCAAGGGTACGGTACGCGACAATTTGCTGATGGGCAAGCCTGGTGCGAGCGATGACGAGCTCTGGAGCGCTCTCACGCAGGTCAATCTCGCGGACTTTCTCAGAGGGGAAACGGGGCTCGACACCTTACTTTCCGAGCGCGGCGAGAACCTTTCGGGCGGTCAGCGCCAGCGCCTTGCGCTCGCCCGCGCGCTGCTGCACGACAGTCCGGTGTACATCTTCGACGAGGCTACGTCGAACATCGACGTTGAGAGCGAGAACGACATCATGGCGCAAATTCACGCATTGGCGGGCCGGAAGACGGTGCTGCTGATCTCGCACCGTTTGGCGAACGTCACAGCGTCGGATGAAATTTACGTGCTGGAGCGCGGCAATATCGTTCAGCACGGCACGCACGAGGCGCTGCTGAAGCAGGGCGGCGCTTACGCTGCGCTGTGGTCGGCTCAGCAGGTGTTGGAGCACTACGGAGAGGAGGCGGCAAAATGAAAAAAAGAAGCGGTTTTACCGTCATGGCGCGGCTCATCGGCCTCGTGAAGCCACTGAGCGGCTACATGGTGCTCGCCATTTTGATGGGCCTTGTCGGCCGCCTCTGCGCCGCGTTCATCACGATCTTCGGCGGCTTTGCCGTGCTTGACCTGCTCGGCTTCGCAACGCCCGTCGCGCTCAAGACGACGTTCGTCTGTGTGCTGCTCTTCGCGCTCGTGCGCGGCATCTTCCGCTACGCCGAGCAGTCCTGCAACCACTTCATCGCCTTCAAGCTGCTTGCGCTGATCCGCGACAAGGTCTTCCGCGCACTGCGCCGTCTCTGCCCCGCGAAGCTCGAGGGCCGCGACCGCGGCGACCTCATCTCCGTCATCACGTCGGACATTGAGCTGCTCGAGGTCTTCTACGCGCACACGATCTCGCCCGCGGCCATCGCGGCGCTTTTCACGCTCATCATGTGTCTGTTCATCGGGCATTATCACGCGTTGCTTGGCCTTCTGGCACTCGCGGCTTACGTCTGCGTCGGCGTGGTCATCCCGCTCATCACGTCCCGCCGCTCGTGCAATACGGGGATGCGATTCCGCACGGAGTCGGGCGCGCTGTCGGCCTTCGTGCTCGACAGCCTGCGCGGCCTGAACGAGACCATCAGTACGATCGGGGCGCAGAGCGCCGCGCGAGATGGATGCGCGCACCGATGCGCTATCCAAAGAGGAAGCCAAGCTCAAGCGTCTCACGGGCCAGAACATGGGCATCACGAACACGGCCATTTTGCTCTTCGACCTTGCAATGCTGGTTTCTTCCGCGGCGCTGGTGCAGCGCGGAGAGCTGACGTTCGACGGGGCGCTCATTGCGGTCCTTGCGCTGTTCTCGTCGTTCGGCCCCACGGTCGCGCTGGCAAATCTCGGTGCGACGTTGCAAAACACCTTCGCCGCGGGCAACCGCGTGCTCGACATTCTGGATGAAGAACCCGTGATCGACGAGGTCAGCGGACAGAAAGAGGTTGAATTTACCGGCGCGGAGGCCGAGCACGTCACGTTCTCCTACGGCGGGGAGGACATTCTCTCCGACGTTTCCGTCCGCTTCCCGGAGGGGAGCGTCGTCGGCATTGTGGGCCGCAGTGGCAGCGGAAAATCGACGCTTTTAAAGCTCCTGATGCGCTTCTGGGATGTGCAGAAGGGCCGCGTCCGCCTGTCAGGCACGGACGTTTCCAGCATCAACACGGGGAATCTGCGCGAGATGGAGAGCTTCGTCACGCAGGAGACACATCTCTTCCACGACAGCATCAAAAATAACCTCCGTATCGCAAAGCTCGACGCGACGGACGACGAGATCGTCGCGGCCTGCAAAAAGGCTGCCGTGCACGAATTCATCATGACGCTGCCGCAGGGCTACGACACGCCGGTCGGCGAGCTGGGCGACACGCTTTCGGGCGGCGAGCGCCAGCGCCTCGGACTCGCCCGCGCGTTTCTGCACGACGCGCCGCTGATGCTCCTTGACGAGCCGACGAGCAATCTCGACAGCCTGAACGAGGCGGTCATCCTGAAATCGCTGCACGAGCAGTGCGCGGGCAAGACCGTCGTGCTCGTGTCGCACCGCGCGTCGACCATGCGCATCGCCGACACGGTCTACTCCGTCGAGCACGGGAGAATGAGCTGATGAAGGATATCGAAACCAAGCGCGAGCGCGAAAAGAAGATGATCTCGCAGATGATCGCCCTCTACTGCCGCCGCAATCACCACACAAGAGGCGTGCTCTGTCCCGAGTGCGCGGCGCTGAACGACTACGCCCGCGCCCGCTCCGAGCACTGCCCGTTCATGGAGACGAAGACCTTCTGCGTCAACTGCCGCGTGCACTGCTACAAACCTGACATGCGTGAAAAGATCCGCGCCGTGATGCGCTTTTCCGGCCCGCGGATGATTTTCTATCACCCCGTCGCCGCAATCCGCCACGTGGTGAAGACAAAGCGCGAAAAAAAGAGACTGGAGAGAGAAAACCGATGAAGCTGAAACGCCTTTTCTTCCTGATCCTCGGCTGCGTGTGCCTTGCGCTCGGCTGCGTCGGCATCGTGCTGCCGGTGCTGCCCACGGTGCCGTTCTTCCTTGCGACGGTGTTCTGCTTTGCAAACTCGTCGGAAAAGCTGCACACATGGTTTCTCGGCACAGAGCTCTATCAAAAACACCTCGACTCATTCGTGAAGAAAAAGGGCATGACCGCGCAGACCAAGGCAGGCATCCTGATGTCCGTGACGCTGCTTGATGGCCGTCGGCTTTTTCCTGATGCTGCGAAAAGCGCTCTACATTCCCTGCACTATTCTCGCTATTGTGTGGCTCTGCCACCTCGTCTACTTCATCTTCGGTGTGAAGACGATCAAGACAGAATGCGAGGAGCAGATTTGAGTAAAAAAAGCGGCAGAGCCACCGGAATGCTCCGGCGGCTCTGCGCTTTTTGAGAGAGAGAGGGAAAAATCATGCTTTTTCGGGGCGCAGCGGGCCGTAGAAGTAGCTCGCGGTCGCGCCGCCGTCGATGAGGAAGGTCGAGCCCGTGATGAACGCGCCCTTGTCGCTCATCAAAAGCTCGGCGACGTTTGCGACTTCGTCCGCCGTGCCGGGGCGTCCCGCAGGCACTTAGCGAACATGTTCTTGTAGAAGTCGCCGCGCGGGCCGTTGAACTCGTCGAGTGCCAGCGGCGTGACGATGATGCCGGGGGCGATGTCGTTCAGGCACGCGCCGCGCTTGCCCCATTCGACTGCCTGCGCCGTGACGCGCTTCTCGTTGCAGCGCTTCGCCATCTGATAGGCAAGGAGCGTGTCACGGATGTTCTAGGGCTGCAAAAAGTCGAGGGACAGCAGCTCCTCCGTCGGCGTGGTGGCGAGCTTTTCGCCCTGCTCCGCCGTCAGGGCGGGCATGCGCCAGCAGGACTGGTTCAAGATCGTCACGCCCACGCCGCCCGGTGCGATGACCCTGCCGACCTTTTCTAAAAGTACCGCCGTACCGTAGAGGTCGACCTTCAGGATCGCCTCGATGGGCACCTGACTGGGCGACACACCCGCAGCGTTGACGAGCATCTTGATCTCGCCATACCTCTGCCCCCGGCAATGAGGGCCTTGATGGACGAGCGGCTCGAGAGGTCCATCTCGACGGGTGTGACATCGAAGCCCGCCTCGTTCATTGTCTTAGCGATGGCCTGCGCGTTTGCGAGCTTTTTGTCGCCGACGACGATCTTCATGCCCGCGCCCATGCGGCGGGCGATGGCCATGCCGATCTGTCCGGCACCGGCCCATAACATGACATCTTTCATCGTTTTCCTCCTTACAGCAGCGCCTTGACGCTCTGCGCCCAGGCATTGATCTTGCTTTCCGGCGTTTCCAGATGGTCGCCGCCGTTCGAGTCGAACTTCACCTGCATATCACAGGCAAAATCCGCGCCGGGGCAGGCGGCCTTCATATCTTTGATGACGCGGCCCGGCCAGCCGCCGTTTGTCATAAACGGCACAACGGTCTTGCCTGCAAAATTCTGTCCATGCAGGAATGTCTTGACGGCGGGGGCCATCGTGTACCACCACGTCGGCGTGCCGACGGCGATGACGTCGTAGTCGGCGACGTTGATGGGAAGCGGCTTGAGCTCCGGCTCAAAGCCCGCGTTCACCTCGCGCTGGCCCTGATCGACCACATCGTTGTAGCTGCCGGAGTACGGCACGGCGGTGTCGAGCCTCACAAGATCGCCGCCGGCGACGCTCTGCAACGCTTTTGCGGTGCGCTCGGTGTTGCCGCACGACTAGGAGTAGTAAACGATCAGGAGCTTTTTCATTTTGCGAACTCCTCAACCCACTGGGTAAGCGCGCTCTTCGCCTCGTCCACGTGGCTGCCGTGGATGGCGAGGCCCTTCGTGACCGCCGCGCCATGGGCAGCCTTGCGGATGTCGTTTTCGGTATCGGAAAGGCCGCTGCCTCGTGCGTGCAGAAGGGTGGATGGTCTTGCCCGTGAAGTCGTAGTGCTCGAGGAAGGTGTAGACCGCCATCGGCATCGTACTGCAATAGTTGGGGTAGCGAGGTAAATTTCATCATAGGCGTCGAGGTCATCGGCAGATCCAACACCGCGGGACGGGCGTTTTTCTGCCAGTCCTCACGCGCCTGCGCCACACAGGTCTTGTAGTCGTGTGAATAGGGCTCGGCCTGCTCAATTTTGTACAGCTCGCCGCCGGTCAGATCCGCGAGCATCTCAGCAACCTTTTCGGTGTTGCCGACGGAAATGCGGCGGTACGCGCCGCCGAAGTAGTTCTCTCCCGCGCGGAGTAAAATGCGATCAATGCTGCCATTGTTTCGCTCCTTTCTTATCTTTTTGCACCAAAAGCGGCGCACGGTTTTTGTTGATGCTTTCTGTCGCTAACTAAGGGACATTGTCCATCTTCCCTGCCTTTCGCCGCCCTCCAGCGGAAGAAATCCCCTGCTGCCCGCGACCAGAAGGCGCGCCTCCTCCAGATTCTCGGCATACAGGAATTCACTTGGAAAGCCGAGTACAATGCGGCTGAATTCCTGCTCCGCCTCCCGCTCCGGCGGCGGGGCGATCAGAATGCAGGGAAAATTCTTGAGCTCTGCCGGTGCGACCGCCTCCATTTGCGCGATTGGGCTGTGGGCGGAGACTTCAATCAGGGCGGGCCGGGCTGCAAGGATCAGATTTTCGTAGGCGTCGGAAAACAAGCGGCGCTGATCGTTGAGCGTGATCTCGACCCGATCCTCGCTCAGCATATCACACAGCTCCCCATGGCTGCCGTATGCGATGGAGACGCTGACGTCGGGATACCTCGCCGAAAAGGCGCGAGCGCGGTGGAACTCTCCCCCCTGCATAGGTGCGCAGGTAGCCGATCTTCAAATTCGCCGCCTCGCCCTTGGCGATCTTCGCCGCCTCGGCGCACATGCGGTCGCAGTCCGCTGTGAGCAGCAGGCTCTTACGGTAAAAGTATTCACCGCAGGCGTGAGCGAAAATGAGCGATTTTTGCGCACGAGCAGCGCAAAGCCCAGCTCACGCTCCAAGGACTGCACCTGCTGGGAGATGGCTGACTGCGAGATGAAATTTTCCTCCGCCGCGGCGGAAAAGCTCCCGAGACGCACGACGGATTGAAAGTATTTGAGCTGCTTGAGCATGATGCACCTCCTGATGTCTAAATGACGATCCCCTCGCAGTGGTCGATCTCGTGCTGGATGATCTCCGCCGTCCAGCCGGTGAAGGTCTTGAGGCGTGTTTGGAATTTTTCGTTCTGCCACTGGACTTTGACGGTCTGGAAGCGCTTTGCCTTGCGCGTGCCGGTGAGGGACAGGCAGCCCTCCTCGGTGTCGTAGGGGCCGGACTTTTTGACGATGACGGGGTTGAACATGAGCATGTATTCGCCGTCATTTTCAAAAGCGATGATACGCTTGTTGACGCCGATCATGTTCGCCGCCATGCCGACGCAGCCGTCCTTGTGGGCGATTAGCGTGTCGAGAAGGTCCTGCGCGGTGTTGAGATCGTCCGCCGTGGCGGCTTCAGCCTTTTGGGCGAGGAAGACTTCAGCTTTGCATATTTCACGAATCATGGCGTTCCTCCTGCGCGGCATTCTGCTGCTTGTAATGTGTGCCCCAGTCGACCATGGAATCGAGGATGGGCTTTAGGCTGTAGCCGGTCTCGGTCAGCGTGTATTCCACGCGCGGCGGTACCTCGGCGTAGACCTTGCGGGTGAGCAGGCCCTTGGCTCCATGTCGCGCAGCTGCGCGGTCAGCACCTTCTGCGTCACATGGCCGATGGACTTTTTAAGTTCACCGAAGCGCTTGGTGCCGTCCATCAGGTCGCGCAGGATGAGCACCTTCCATTTGTCGCCGATGAGCATGAGCGTCGTCTCGACGGGGCAGGCGGGTAATTCCATGGTATGGCCTCCTTCGTGTTACAGATATTGACCGGTGATGCTGTCGGGGTTCAATTGAATTTCCTCCGGCGTGCCGGAGGCGACGATCCTGCCGCCGGCCTCACCGCCGCCGGGGCCCATGTCGATGAGAAAGTCCGCGTTGCGGATGACGTCGAGGTCGTGCTCGATGACCACGACCGTTGCGCCGTTGTCCAAAAGCGCCTGGAAGACGCCGAGCAGCACGCGAACATCCAGCGGATGCAGGCCGATCGACGGTTCATCGAAGACGAAGACAGAGTCGGTCTGCGTGCGGCCGATCTCGCTGGCGAGCTTTAATCGCTGTGCCTCGCCGCCGGACAGACTCGGCGTTTCCTCGCCGAGCGTCAGGTAGCCGAGGCCGAGCTGCTTCAAAATGCCGAGCTTCTGGCTGACGGTCTTCCGGTCCGCGCAGAATTCAATGGCGGAGTTGACGTCCATGTCCATGAGTTCAGGAAGCGAGGCGTTTTCGCCCGCCTTGTTCATGAGCTTCACGCCATAGGCGGCTCTTGCGTAGCGCGAGCCGCGGCAGTCGGGGCAGGGAATGTTGACGTCGGGCAGAAACTGCACGTCGAGACTTACACGCCCGTGCCGTCGCAGCCGGGGCAGCGAGAGAGCCGGTGTTGTAGGAAAAATCGCTCGCTTTATAGCCGTGTTCCTTCGCGTCGGGCGACTTGGCGTAGAGCTTGCGCAGCTCATCGTGCACGCCCGCGTAGGTCGCGACCGTGGAGCGGACGTTGATGCCGATGGGCGTCGCGTCGATGAGCTTGACGTGCGCGATGCCGTCGCTCGACCGAGCGAATGTGCGCGGGCAGGGGATTGCCGTTGATCTTCGCTTCCAGCGCGGGGACAAGGCTCTCGAGCACCATCGTCGTCTTGCCCGAACCGGACACGCCGGTGACGACCGTGAAGCGGCCCTTGGGGATGTCGACCTCAAGCGGCTTGACAGTGTGAATCTGAGAAGTGGACAGATGAAGCGTGCCGTTTGCGAACAGTTCGTCCTTTTTGGCGCGCTCGCGCAGCTTTGTTTCAGCCTTGCCGGAGAGGAATGGCCCGATCTGCGAATTCGGGTTTTCTTCGATCATTGGGATGTTCCCCTCGGCGATGACATGGCCGCCTTTGGCGCCCGCCTCGGGGCCCATTTCGACGATCCAGTCGGCCTCCTTCAAAATCTGTGTGTCGTGGTCGACCAAGATGACGGAGTTGCCGTCGGCGACGAGATCGTGCATCACGCCGGTAAGCCCCACGATGTTCGACGGGTGCAGACCGATCGACGGCTCGTCGAGCACATAGAGGACACCAGTCGTGCGGTTGCGCACGGCGCGGGCGAGCTGCATGCGCTGCCGCTCGCCGGTGGAGAGGGTAGAGGCCGAGCGGTCGAGCGTCAGGTAGCCGAGGCCCAAGTCGATGAGCCGCTTTGCCGTGCTCTCAAACGCCTCGCAGATGCTCTCGGCCATCGGGCGCATCTCCGTAGGAAAGCTCTCCGGTACGCCGCGCACCCAGTCGACAAGGTCCGAGAGCGTCATTGCGCAGGCCTCGTCGAGCGAAATGCCGCGCAGCTTCGGCGCGCGGGCGGCAGAAGAGAGACGCGTGCCGTGGCATTCGGGGCAGGTCTCTTCCTTGAGGAATTTTTCGACGCGCTTCATGCCCTTTTCGTCCTTAACCTTGGCGAGTGCATTTTCGACGGTATAGACGGCGTTGAAGTAGGTGAAGTCCAGCTCGCCCGCCTGGTTGGAATTTTTGTTGTGGTAGAAGATGTGCTTCTTCTCCGCGGGGCCGTGGAAGACGATGTCCTTTTCACTTTTGGTCAGGTCGCGGAACGGTACATCCGTGCGCACGCCCATCTGGCGGCAGATGTCGGTCATCAGCGACCACATCAGGCTGTTCCACGGCGCGACCGCGCCGCCGTCGATGGTCAGGGAATCGTCGGGCACGAGCGTGTCTAAGTCGACGGTGCGGACGATGCCCGTGCGCTGCACTTTGGGCAGGCACCCTGTGAGTTGAACGCCAGCTCTCGGCGGACGCGCGTAGAAATGCGCGCCGCACTCGGGACAGACGAGCTCCTTGCCCGCCGCAACGAGCAGAAGGTGGGACGTAGTGCCCGTTCGGGCAGCGGTGGCTGGCTAAACGCGAGAACATCAGACGCAGGCTGTTCAAAGCTCTGTGCCCGTGCCGAATGTGCTGCGGATGCCGGGCACGCCGGGGCGCTGGTGCAGCGCCAGCGCGGCGGGAACATACAGTACCTCATCCACGCTCGCCTTGGACGCCTGCGTCATGCGGCGGCGCGTGTAGGTGGACAGCGCTTCAAGGTAGCGACGCGAGCCCTCGGCATACAGCACGCCGAGCGCCAGTGAGGATTTCCCGAACCCGACACGCCCGCGATGCCGACGATCTTACCGAGCGGGATGTCGACGTCGATATTTTTGAGATTGTGGACCTTTGCCCCACGAATGAGCATTTTGTCGATCATGGTATCACTCCATCAGCTGTGAAAAAAGTGTTGAAAATATACAATAGTATCCTTTTGGTAACTACGCCACAATATTGTGCTTACTTTACGAAAGTTCTCTATGGCGCTATGATAAGGCCAACGAAAGAAAAATACAACCTTTCGAGTACAAAACATTTTGGAGATATTTATCATGAACAAGACTGCTGACCGTACCGTAGCGCTGGACAAGGGCCGCGTGGACGTCTATACTAAAAACGGCGTCACCCTTTACGCCTATCAGACCCGCGACCTCATCGACAACGAGGCCTTTGTGCTGGCAAAGAAAGGCCGCGGCGTCGTGATCGAGCTGCCGTGCTTTTTTGACAATATTCGAGAGCTGACGGATTTCCTTAAGAGCGAGGGTGTCACGGTCGAGACGAAGTTCGTTGCCTATCACGCGGCGGGCGCGTCCTTCCTGCCGGAGGTCCCCGCCTACGGCACCGAATCCTCCGTCGCCTATAACACGACGGGCGGCGGCGCAGGGCTGGTCGCGAATTTCAAGAACGCATTCGGCGACAGCTTCGATCCCGCCATCTGCGAGGTGGATTACGTGCTGGAGGAGGGTGAGATCGAGCTTGCGGACATCCGCTTTGCCGTGAAGCCCAACGCTGAGGCGTTCGACCTTGAAATTCCGGAGATCAACTGTGTTTACACGCACATGATGGGCCACGATTGCCACTCCATCGTGGCGGGCTGCCCGCATGCAGACGGCATCATTTCCCAGCTCAACTACTACATCCGCAAGGGCTTTGACCTTGTTCTGACCGCGCATTACACGCCGGAGGATCTGAAGGATGCGCAGACCAAGGTGGACTACCTGACGAACCTCAAGGAGATCGCGCTGGAGAGCGAAAGCGCCGACGAGATGAAGGCCAAGGTGCAGGAACAGTATCCTGATTACAGCGGAATGAACTATCTTGACATGACGGTGGGCTTTTTTCTTCCCCAATAAGTAAAACGCCCTGAGAAAGGAGCAAAACATGACGCAGGCGGAGCGGCGGCTGTACCTGATCCGGTCGCTATTGAACGAAAAAACGGAATACCAAAGCCTGAACGTGCCGCGGGACGCGGGGGAGCAGCGCAAGCTGCTGCGCTCGCTGATGAATGTCCGTATGCCGAAAGTGGCAGACGAAGCGTTTCTGCGCGTGCAGGACGAGTACTTGCAGCAAGAGCTGGCAGACGAGGGCGTTACCGACCTCGACGATCTGCGGCCGGTCAGTGGTGACCTTTACCTCTGGCAGGGGGACATCACGCGCCTCAAGTGCGGGGCCATCGTCAACGCCGCGAACAGCGGTATGACGGGCTGCTACATCCCGTGCCACGCCTGCATCGATAACTGCATCCACACCTTTGCCGGCGTGCAGCTGCGTCAGGACTGCGCCGCGCTGATGGCTGAGCAGGGGCACGAGGAGCCGACAGGGCAGGCGAAGATCACGAAGGCCTACAACCTGCCGTGCGATTACGTCCTCCACACGGTCGGCCCGATCGTCTCGGGCCGTGTGACAAGAGAGGACGAGCGGCTGCTTGCGTCATGTTACCGATCCTGTCTGGAACTTGCGGAGAAAAACAGTGTGCGAAGCATCGCGTTCTGCTGCATCTCGACCGGTGTGTTCCATTTTCCAAACGAGCGCGCGGCGGAGATCGCCGTGGAGACCGTGCGGCGCTGTAAGGTGGAGACGGGCAGTAAAATAAAGGTGGTTTTCAATGTTTTCAAGGATCTCGACAAAACGATCTACGAGCGGCTTCTCGGCGCAAATTGCGCGCCTGCGGCGCGCGCTTGACGAGGCGGATGCTGTCGTCATCGGCGCGGGCGCAGGGCTGTCCACCGCGGCGGGCTTTACGCACAGCGGCGCGCGGTTCGAGCAGTATTTTTCGGATTTTGCCGCAAGTACGGTTTCCACGACATGTACAGCGGTGGGTTCTATTCGTTTCCGCCGCAGGAGGAGTTCTGGGCCTATTGGAGCCGGTATATCTTCATCAACCGCTATCAAAACGCGCCGAAAAGCGTGCACGAGGTTCTGCTCGAGCTGGTGCGGGACAAGGACTATTTTGTCATCACGACGAACGTCGACCACTGCTTCCGGAAGGCGGGCTTTGACAAAAGGCATCTTTTCTACACGCAGGGCGACTACGGCCTGTTTCAGTGCAGTGAGCCGTGCTGTCAGGAGAAGTTTGACACGAGAAACCGTCCGCGCGATGGTCGAAGCGCAGGCTTCACCGTAGCGGACGGTGTGCTGACGCCGCCGACAGATGGGACGCAAACGATGACGGTACCGTCGGA